>Ga0213920_1000572_pt1 | contig 26916 bp, 27 predicted proteins | sample McNCre1117MG_FD_161054 | JGI IMG/M metagenome (GOLD analysis project Ga0213920, IMG submission 161054) | Freshwater microbial communities from McNutts Creek, Athens, Georgia, United States - 11-17 MG | ecosystem: Environmental > Aquatic > Freshwater > Creek | place: USA: Georgia | collected...
TGAGATCAACAGCTACTCGGCCATTCCCCAGTTCACACAGCCCTACAAGCAAGGCTGGCAACTGGCGGTTGAAGAAATCAACGCTCAGGGCGGCCTGCTGGGTCGCAAGGTTGAGGTCATTGCCCGTGACGATGCGGGTAAGCCTGAAGAAGCCCTGCGCCACGCCATCGAGCTGACGTCCAAGGAAAAGGTCGACGTGCTGGCCGGGGGCTTTTTGTCCAACGTGGGCCTGGCCCTGGCCGATCATGCCGCCAAGAACAAGCGTCTGTTCGTGGCCAGTGAGCCGCTGACCGACGCCATCGTCTGGGACAAGGGCAACCGCTACACCTTCCGTCTGCGCCCCAGCACCTACATGCAAGCGGCCATGCTGGTGGAAGAAGCGGCCAAGCTGCCCGCCAAACGCTGGGCCACGATCGCGCCCAACTACGAATATGGCCAAAGCGCTGTGGCCAGCTTTAAGGAGCTGCTCAAAGCCAAGCGCCCCGATGTGGAGTTTGTGAGCGAGCAGTGGCCTGCTCAGGGCAAGATCGACGCGGGCAGCACGCTGACGGCCACCATGGCCAGCAAGCCCGATGCCATTTTCAACGTGACCTTCGGGGCCGACCTGGCCCGACTGGTGCGCGAGGGCAACCAGCGTAACGTGTTTCCCAAGACGCCTGTGGTGTCGCTGCTGTCGGGTGAGCCCGAGTACCTGGAAGTGCTGAAAGACGAAACACCCAAAGGCTGGATCGTGACCGGCTACCCCTGGGACCAGCTCGACAACAAGGAGCACGCCAGCTTTGCTGCCAACTACTACAAGAAGTTCAACGAGAACCCCAAGGTCGGCTCGGTGGTGGGCTATGCCACCCTGCAGGCCATCTTTGCGGCCATCCAGAAGGCCAAATCGACTGACAACGAAAAATTGGTGGTCGCCATGCGTGGCCTCAAGTTCAGCACGCCTTTTGGTCCGGCCGAGTTCCGTGCCATTGACCAGCAGTCCACCATGGGCGCGTATGTCGGCAAGCTGGACCAGCGCGGCGGCAAAGGCACCATGGTGCAGTGGCGCTATGCCGATGGCAAAAGCTACCAACCGACCGATGCATATGTGAAGGCACGCCGCCCGGCTGATGCGATGAAGTGATCCTGTGCCACCTGCAAGAAGGCCGCTTTTCAGCGGCCTTTTTTGTATTCAGTGGGTCTTGTAGCGCTCTGCCGCCAAGTGTTTGGCCAAAGTCGGGGGCAGCGGTAGCGGTTCGTTTTCCAGCCAGGCCGCGGTCAGCTCGCCGCACAGCACCGCCAGGCTGATGCCCCGTGCGCCCATGCCAGTGCTGAGCCACAGGCCTGGCAGCCGTTCATGGTCGACGGGGCCGACAGCAGGCAGGCGGTTGGGCAGGGTGCAGCGCAAGCCGGCCCAGCCGTGCACCTGTTCAGGGCCGAACTGGTCTTGCATGGCCGCGCCCAAATCGGGCAGCAAAGTGGCCAGTCGCAACTGGTTGGCGGTGTGGTCTTCTTCGCGCACGGGCGCTTGTTCGCAGTTGCGCTCAAAGGTCGAGCCAATGAACCAGCCCAATGGACCTTCCGGGGTAGGCACATGGCTGATGAAGCTGCCGTGGCCGTTGACCGGAAAGGGGGGGAGCAGTTGGCGCTGGGCGTCATTCAACTTGGCCGTGTGGCCATAGCTGATCTGTCCACGCAAGGGGTTCAGTGGCACCGCAAAGCCGGGCAGAGGGCGCAGCAAAGCCAGACTGTCAAAGGCGCTGGCCACCACCAGCAAAGGCGCTTGGCCCAAGGGCTGTCCTTGTGTATCGGTCACGACCCAAAGCTCACCGCGTCGCTCAATGGTGTGCGCCTTGTGCTCCCAAAGCACCCGCACACCTGGCGTTTGCAGTTGCGCCGCGACCAGTTGCCGTGGCCGGATCCAGCCTGCCTGGCTGTGCCAGAGCGCCGGTGTGTCGGGGGGCAGACCGGCGGCTGCGATTTGTTCTGCGCTGGCTTGCGTGCTGGATTGACGGATGCTGTCCAAAGCGTCAGCAGGGCCGGTGTCACCTGCGGGCAGTCTGCGTTTGCCTGCCAGGTTGTGTTCCAGAACGCCTGTCAGCGCCCAGTCGGTGCCGCTTTGCAGCAGCGCCTGGGCACGTTGCAGCGTGGCCCTGACGCCCGCACGTGTGATGCGGGAGAGCACGTTGTCGTCAGGCGAGACATGCGGGGCGGCCAGACCCGCAGGCAAACCCGAGGCGCCTGCGCCGACCCCTTTGGCCTGGTCGAGCACAGTGACGGCCCAGCCCCGCGAGGCCAGGCTGTGTGCAACGGCCGAGCCCGACAGGCCGGCACCAATGACCAGTGCCTGGCGCAAGCGGGTGTCAGCGTGCTGAGGACACGGGTTCAAATTCAGGGGGCCGATGGGGGGACAAAGCCTTGCGCGGCATCAGCACCTTCGCCAAAGAAATGCTTTTCCATCTGACGCGCCAGGTACTGGCGAGCGCGCAGATCGGCCAGGTTCAGGCGGTTTTCATTGACCAGCATGGTCTGGTGCTTGAGCCAGTCGGCCCACGCCTGCTTGCTCACGTTTTCCCAGATGCGTTTGCCCAGCTCGCCGGGGTAGGGCGCAAAGTCCAGACCTTCTGCTTCGGTGCCGAGTTTGATGCATTGAACGGTGCGTGCCATGGTGTTGCCTGTCTTGATCTATCTTAAGAAGCACTGGTTATACGGATATAAAATTTCAGTATTTCCAGTTTTAAGCGGTTCGCGGGAAAATACGCCCCTGTTCAGTGACAGGGTCGCCTTCTTCGCGGTCTTTCAGAACGCAACTGTAGCAAGCTTTCAGCTCCCCTTTGCGGCCGCGGGACTCTGGTTCCGGCCCCCAACCAAAAGATTTCATGAGTGCTTTTCTTGAAGAACGCGTCTTGAGCGTTCACCACTGGACTGACCGTCTGTTCAGCTTCACCACCACACGTGACCAGGCGCTGCGTTTTTCCAATGGCCACTTCACCATGATTGGCCTGCGCCAGGAAAGTGGCAAACCGCTGCTGCGCGCCTATTCGATCGCCAGTGCCAACTACGAAGAGCACCTCGAATTTTTGAGCATCAAGGTGCCCGATGGCCCGCTGACCTCCAAGCTGCAACACATCCAGGTGGGCGACACCATCGTCGTTGGTCGCAAACCCACGGGTACCTTGTTGTGCGACTACCTGCTGCCCGGCAAACACCTGTACCTGCTGTCCACCGGCACGGGCCTGGCCCCGTTCATGAGCATCATCCGTGACCCTGAGACCTATGAGCGTTTCGAGAAAGTCATCCTGGTGCACGGTGTGCGACAGGTCAACGAGCTGGCTTACCACGACTACATCAGCCAGGAGTTGCCCGCCAACGAGTTCCTGGGCGAGATGGTGAGCCAGCAGCTGTTGTACTACCCCACGGTGACCCGCGAGCCCTACAAAAACCAGGGCCGAGTGACCGACCTGATCGAGAACGGCAAATTGTTTGCCGACCTGGGCTTGCCCACCCTCAACCCCGAAACCGACCGCATCATGATTTGCGGCTCGCCTGAAATGCTGCGCGACCTCAAGCGCATCTGCGAAGAGCGTGGCCTCAAGGAAGGCAACACCAGCACCCCCGGTGCCTTCGTCATCGAGCGGGCTTTTGCCGACGCCTGATGCACTGAACTGTCCAACCGGCCTCGGCCGGTTTTTTCTTGACCATTTCCTCCACGCCCATGAACGCGTCCACATCCTCTGATGCCACCCAGCCAGCCCGCTGGCGTGTGCATGTGCTGTGCGCGCAGTGGTGCGGCACCTGCCGCGACTACCAGGCCTTTGCCGACGCCCAGGCGCAGCGCGGCCAGGAGGACTGGGTCTGGGTCGATGTCGAGACGCATGCCGACCGGCTTGGCGATCTGGACGTCGAGAACTTCCCGACTCTGCTGGTCACGCAGGGCGGGGAGCCCCGCTTTCTGGGCACCGTCACGCCCCAGCCCGAGGTGGCCCAACGCCTGATCCAGTCGCTGCGCGAGGGCAACCGCTACGCCTTGCCCGAGCTGGACGACTTGCCCCGGATCGTTCAGGCCCTGAAGGCGCTTTGATTCCGGACGATTTTTTGCATAGATGTTTTCGGTATTAACAAACTCAAAATCAGTAGTTTGAGTTTTAAGGGCAGACTCTCAGAATTCGCTCCATTGTCAAAACGACAAAGCTTTTACTGGAGAGATTCATGCACCGCACCCACCAACGCATTGCCCAGCTGATCGCTGCCACTGCCCTGGGCCTGAGCGCCCTGGCCGCACAAGCCCAGGTCAGCCTGCTTAACGTCTCGTACGACCCCACCCGCGAGCTGTACGTTGAATTCAACCAGGCCTTTGCCAAACACTGGAAAGCCAAGACCGGCCAGGATGTGACCGTCAAGCAGTCGCACGGCGGCTCGGGTAAACAGGCCCGTTCCATCATCGACGGGCTGGACGCCGACGTGGCCACGCTGGCGCTGGCCGGTGACACCGACGCCTTGCACGAGTTTGGCAAGCTGATCCCCGCCGACTGGCAAAAGCGCCTGCCCCACAACAGCTCGCCTTACACCTCGACCATCATCCTGGTGGTACGCGAGGGCAACCCCAAAGGCATCAAGGACTGGGACGACCTGATCAAGCCCGGTGTCAAAGTCATCACCCCCAACCCCAAGACCTCGGGCGGTGCCCGCTGGAACTACCTGGCCGCCTGGGAATTTGCCAAGCGCAAATTCGGCAGCGAAGCCAAAGCCAAGGAGTTTGTGAAAAAGCTCTATGAAAACGTGCCTGTGCTCGACACCGGGGCCCGAGGTTCGACCATCACCTTCGCCCAGCGTGTCCAGGGCGATGTGCTGATCGCCTGGGAAAATGAGGCCTACCTGCTCGAAAAAGAGTTCTCGGCCAAGTTCGATGTGGTCTACCCCTCGCTGTCCATCCTGGCCGAGCCTGCGGTGACCATCGTCGACAAAAACGTGGACAAGAAAGGCACCCGCGCCGTGGCGCAGGCCTATCTGGAATACCTCTACACCGATGAAGGCCAGGACATTGCGGGCAAGAACTTCTACCGCCCCATCTCGCCCAAGGCGCAAGCCAAATACGCCAAGCAGTTCCCCAAGCTCAATCTGGTGACGATCGACCAGGCCTTTGGCGGCTGGACCAAAGCGAGCAAGGAGCACTTTGCCGACGGCGCGAGCTTTGACCGGATCTACACCAAAAAATAAGCGCCAGGCCATAAGCCCCAAGCCATCTGACAGGGAGTCCCAGAATGTCTGTTTTGTTGATTGCCGGCAGCCCATCCGAGCGCTCGCGCACTGCAGCATTGCTCGAAGGCGCGGGCAGCCGCCTGGAGGCCCGTGGTGTGCTGGTGGATCGCCTGAAGGTCCGCAACCTTTCGCCCCAGGCCTTGTTGCTGGCCGATTTTGGGCACCCGTCCATCATCGAAGCACAAAAGCGCGTGGCCGAAGCCAGCGTACTGGTCATCGCCACGCCGGTCTACAAGGCGGCCTACAGCGGCATCCTGAAGGTGTTCCTCGATGTGCTGCCGCAGACCGCGCTCAAGAGCAAGACCGTTCTGCCCCTGGCCACGGGCGGCAGCCCGCACCACATGCTGGCGCTGGACTACGCACTGCGGCCCGTGCTGCAGTCGCTGGGCGCCAAGCACATCCTGCCGGGCATATACGCCACCGACGGCCAGGTCGCGTTGCTGCCCGAAGGGGGTTACCAGATCGAGGCCGAAGTGGGGCAGCGCCTCGATGAAGCCGTAGACACTCTGATCCACGAAAACCTGTCGGGCAACCTGTCCAATGCGGGCCGCTTCAACCCGGTCCACTTCTCGCAGGTGCGATGTAGCGTTTGATGTCCTGAGCCCGGGCCACTGAGGCCCCTTTCCAACCCATTTCAAGAACCCGCCAGCGCGGGCAGGGCGAAGCCTTGCCCTCTGCAACCCCAACAACAGACCGAAAGAACACACCATGACCTTTGCATCTGACATTTCTCGCCGCCAGTTTCTGGCCACCGCCACAGCGCTTTTGGGCACCTCAGCCGCCTGGGCGCAAAACAAAGCCCCTCGCGTGCTGCGCATCGGCAACCAAAAAGGTTGGTTGTCCATCCTCAAAGGCCGGGGCACGCTGGAAAAACGACTGGCACCGCTGGGCGTCACCGTCACATGGACCGAGTTCAACGCAGGCCCGGTGCAACTTGAAGCGCTCAACGTCGGCTCCATCGACTTTGGTGACGTGGGCGAAGCCCCGCCCATCTTCGCGCAGGCCGCCGGTGCGCCCTTGGTCTATGCCGGCGCCACGGTGCCGCGCCCCAAGCTCGAAGCCATCGTCGTGCCAAAAGGCTCGCCCATCAAGACGGTGGCCGACCTCAAGGGCAAGCGCGTGGCCTACAACAAAGGCTCCAACGTGCAGTACTTCCTGGTCAAGCTGCTGCAAAAGAACGGCTTGCAATACAGCGATGTGCAGTCCATCTTCCTGCCCCCTGCCGATGCCCGCGCCGCCTTTGAAAAAGGTGCCATCGATGCCTGGATCATCTGGGACCCGTTCCTGGCGGCCGCACAAAAAACACTCGACGCGCGTCTGCTGGCCGACGCCGCGGGCATCGTCAACAACCGCGCTTACTACTTCACCTCCCGGGACTTCGCTACCAAGAACCCCGATGTGCTCAAGATCGCGATCGAAGAAATCAACGCCATCGACACCTGGGCGGGCAAAAACAAGCAGGCCGCAGCCGCCGAGCTGTCGGCCGTGCTGGGGCTCGACAAAGCCATCACCGAACTGCAGCTGAGCCGCTCTGCCTTTGGCACCGCTGTGGTCAACCGCGACATCCTGGCCGAGCAGCAGTCGATTGCCGACACCTTCTTCGAGCTCAAGCTGATCCCTAAAAAACTCAACCTGCTGCATGCCGCGCCGGTGGACCTGAGCTGACTCATTGAAAGCACCCCATGGACATTTTCTGGTTCATCCCCCTGCACGGCGACGGCCGTTACCTCGGTTCACAGCAAGGCGCTCGCGCCGTGGACCACGCCTACATGAAACAAGTGGCCCAGGCCGCTGACGCGCTGGGCTTTGGCGGCGTGCTGTTGCCCACCGGGCGCTCGTGCGAAGACTCCTGGATCTCGGCCGCCAGCCTGATCCCGGTGACTGAGCGCTTGAAGTTTCTGGTGGCGCTGCGCCCGACCACCATCTCGCCCACGGTGGCCGCCCGCCAGGCCGCCACGCTCGACCGCCTCAGCGGTGGCCGTTTGCTGGTCAACGTGGTGGCCGGGGGCGATTCGGCCGACCTGGAGGCCGACGGCACCTTCCTCAGCCACGACGAGCGCTACGAACACGCCCGTGAATTCCTGCATGTCTGGACACGCTTGCTGCAAGGCGAAGAAGTCACCTACGAGGGCAAGCACATCCGGGTCAAAGGCGCCAAACAGTTGTTCCCTGCAGTGCAAAAGCCTTATCCGCCGCTGTACTTTGGTGGCTCATCAGATGCTGCGCACGATCTGGCCGCCGAGCAGGTGGAGCTGTACCTGACCTGGGGCGAGCCTCCGGCCGAGGTGGAAAAGAAATTCAACGATGTGCGCCGCCGCGCCGAAAAGCTGGGTCGTAAGGTCAAGTTCGGCGTGCGTCTGCATGTCATTGCACGCGAAACCAACGACGAGGCCTGGGCCGCTGCCGACCGCCTCATTGCCCACCTGGACGATGCGACCATTGCCAAAGCCCAGGCCAACATCGCCACCATGGACTCCGAAGGCCAAAAGCGCATGGCCGCGCTGCACGGCGGCAACCGCGCCAAGCTGGAGATCAGCCCCAACCTGTGGGCGGGCGTGGGCCTCGTGCGTGGCGGTGCGGGCACCGCGCTGGTGGGCGATGGCGAGACGATTGCCCGCCGCTTGAAGGAGTACCAAGACATTGGCGCCGAGACCTTTGTGCTCTCGGGCTACCCGCACCTGGAGGAGGCCTACCGCGTGGCTGAGCTGGTGTTCCCCCATGTGGGCATCCAGGCACCGGGCCAGATCAAGGTCGCGCCTGTGGGCGAGATCATGGGCAATGCGGTGGTGCCGCCCGTGGCCAAAGTGTCGCAAAGCTGAGGGGCGGACATGACGACGCTGAACACCACAGCCGACGAACTGGTCGACAAAGGGGATTTGTTCCTCGATGTCTTTCCGCCCGAGACCGACCGTGAGCGTGCCCTGGCGCTGAGCCATCTGGCCAACGCCGAGCAAAGCTGGGCGGTCAACATCGCATTGACCCCGATCGACTGGCGGCCCTTGCTGCATGTGCTGGGCATCGTGCTCCAACGCCTCTTGCCCTGGCTGGTGCCACTGACGCTGGTGGTGGTCTGGCAGCTGTCGTCCACGCTGGGCTGGCTGTCTACCCGCGTGTTGCCTGCACCCCTGAGCGTGCTGGACGCCGCCTGGGGGCTGGCCGCATCGGGCGAACTCTGGACCCATGTGCGCATCAGCGCGGGCAGGGCGCTGCTGGGGCTGGCCGTGGGCGGTGGCCTGGGCTTGGTACTGGGCTTGCTCACCGGCTCGGTGCGTTGGCTCGAAACCCTGCTCGACTCCACCATCCAGATGGTGCGCAACATCCCGGCGCTGGCGCTCATCCCGCTGGTCATCCTGTGGTTCGGCATCGAAGAAAGCGCCAAGCTGTTTTTGATCTCGGTGGCGGTGTTCTTCCCGATCTACATCAACACCTTCCACGGCATCCGCAATGTGGACCCGGGCCTGATCGAGATGGGCCGCACCTATGGCCTGTCGCGCTGGGGCCTGTACCGCCAGATCATCCTGCCCGGTGCCATGTCGTCCATTTTGGTCGGGCTGCGCTTCTCGCTGGGCCTGATGTGGGTGATCCTGATCGTGGCCGAAACGATTTCGGCGCAAGCGGGCATCGGCTACCTGACCATGAACGCCCGCGAGTTCTTGCAGACCGATGTGGTGCTGGTGGGCATCCTGCTCTACGCCGCATTGGGCAAGCTGGCCGACGTGTTTGCCAAGGGTCTTGAAAAGTACTGGCTGCGCTGGCACCCGGGCTACCAGTGAGCGAAAGCGCGAAATGACACAAGACAACACATCCACAGGGCAGGGCGGCGTGCGTGTGCAAGCCCGCGCCCTGGGCAAAAGCTACGGCAAACGCCAGGTTCTGCAAGGCACCGAACTGCTGATCGAGCCGGGCGAATTCGTCGCCATCGTGGGCCGCAGCGGCTGCGGCAAAAGCACCTTGCTGCGCCTGGTCGCCGGGCTGGAGCCTGCGACTCAAGGCGAGCTGCTGCTCGACGGCCAAGCCGTGAAGGGCCTGAACGACCACACCCGCATCATGTTCCAGGAGGCGCGTTTGCTGCCCTGGCGCCGCGTGCTAGACAACGTGGCTTTGGGTTTGCCCGAATCGGGCAAGACCGCCGCCGCCCAAGTGCTCGAACAAGTCGGCCTGGGCGACCGCCAAAAGGAATGGCCTGCACGCCTGTCGGGCGGACAGCGTCAGCGCGTGGCCCTGGCCCGCGCTCTGGTGCACAAGCCTCAGTTGCTGCTGCTTGACGAACCGTTGGGCGCGCTCGATGCGCTCACCCGCATCGAAATGCACGAACTGATCGAAAACCTCTGGAAGACCCACGGCTTCACGGCCCTCTTGGTGACCCACGACGTGCAGGAAGCCGTGGCCTTGGCCGACCGCGTGATCCTGATCGAAGACGGTGCGATCGCGCTGGACGAACGCATTGACTTGGCACGGCCCCGTTCACGCGGCGATGCCCACTTTGCCGCCATCGAAAAACGCATCCTCGACCGTGTGCTGCAGCGCGAAGACCCGGAGCCCAGCGTCGACACCTCGTGGATCAGCCCCCCTGCTGGTGGCCTGCGCTGGGCCATCTGAATTCACCCCCCATTTTTTCAAACGGACTTTTCAAGGAGAAAACCATGTCCATTCAAGCCATCAACGTTCGCAACCAATTCAAAGGCAAGGTCAAGGAAATCATCCGAGGCGATGTGGTCTCCGAAGTGGACGTTGAGACCCCCTGGGGCATCGTGACCTCGGTCATCACCACCCGCTCGGTCGACGAACTGCAACTCAAGCCAGGCTCCGAGGTCGTGGCCCTGGTCAAGTCGACCGAAGTGTCCATCGCCAAATTGTGATTGGCCATCGGCCTGTGACCCCGGCCTGGAGTGTCAGGCCCCCAGAGAAAGAACAACAATGACTCAACAAAAACAACCACGGCAACTGCACCTGGGGGCCTTCTTCTTTGGCGTCGGCCACCACCTGGCCGCCTGGCGTCACCCCGATGTGGACCCCACCGCATCGACCACCCTGCGCACCTTGCAAGACTGGGCACGCCAGGCCGAAGCCGCCAAATTCGACGCGGTCTTTTTTGCCGACAACGTGGGCATGAGCGACGGCCCGGCCGACGTCCTCACCCGCAATGCCTTGCCTTACCCCTTTGACCCTTTGCTCTTGCAAAGCGCCTTGGCGGGCGTGACCGAGCGCATCGGGCTGGTGGCCACTGTCTCCACCACCTACCTGCCGCCCTACCACCTGGCCCGCAAGTTCGCCACGCTTGACCACCTGAGCGCGGGCCGCAGCGGCTGGAACCTGGTCACCTCGGGCAGCGAGTTTGAAGCCAAGGCCTTTGGCCTGCCGCACCAGCTCGAACACGCCGAGCGTTACAAGATCGCCCACGAATACGTGAAGATCACCAAAGGCCTGTGGGACAGCTGGGAAGACGACGCCTTCATCCACGACAAAGTCAACAACCGGTTTTTTGACACCGACAAGCTCCACCGCGTGGCGCACCAGGGGCTCAAGTTCAATGTGCAGGGCTCGTTGCAGGCACCGCGCGCACCGCAGGGCTACCCGGTGCTGGTGCAGGCGGGCTCGTCAAACGACGGTCAGGACCTGGCCGCCGCCACCGCCGAAGTGGTGTTCACCGCCCAGCAAACGGTGGAAGACGCCCGTGCGTTCTACACCTCGCTCAAGTCGCGCCTGCCGGCCTATGGCCGCACGGACGATGACCTCAAAATCATGCTCGGCATCTCGCCCTTTGTGGCTCGCAGCCAGCAAGAGGCGCAAGAGAAGTTCGAGCAACTGCAAAGCCTGATCGACCCGGTGCTGGGCTTGGGCCTGCTGTCGGCCTTCCTGGGCCATGTGGATTTGTCGGGCTACAACATCAACGCCCCCTTCCCGCAAGACCTGCCCGTGACCGAGGGCTGGAAGAGCCGTCAGGAACTCTTTGCCAAACTGGCCGCCCGCGAGAACCTGTCGATCCGCCAGCTCTACGAACGCGTGGCCAGCGCCCGTGGCCACTGGACGCTGGTGGGCACGCCCGAGCACATCGCCGACCAGCTGGAGCATTGGTTCAAGACCGGTGCAGCCGACGGCTTCAATGTGCTGGCGCCCACCTTGCCGCATGGCCTCAAGGACTTTGCCGAGCTGGTCATCCCCGAACTGCAGCGGCGCGGCCTGTTCCGCACCGAATACTCAGGCCGCACCCTGCGTGAGCACCTGGGCCTGAGCCGTCCGGCGCATCCACAGGCCAAAGCAACACAAGCGGTGGTGGCATGAACTTTCAGCAACTCAAATCGGTGCGCGAAGCAGTCCGCTGCGGCTTCAACCTCACCGAGGTGGCCAACATGCTGTTCACCTCGCAGCCCGGCGTGAGCCGCCAGATCCGTGAGCTGGAAGACGAGCTGGGCATCGAGATTTTTGTGCGCAACGGCAAACGCCTCACGGGCCTCACGCCGCCAGGGCAGGCGCTGTTGCCGCTGGTCGAGCAGCTCTTGCTGGGTGCAGAAAACATCAGGCGCGTGGGGGAGGACTTCAGTGACGAGGCACACGGCAAGTTGTCGGTGGCCGCAACCCACTCGCAGGCGCGTTACGCCTTGCCGCATGTGGTGCGCGACTTCCGGCAGCTGTTCCCCCATGTGACCTTGCACCTGCATCAGGGGTCGCCCAAGCAGGTGGCTGAAATGCTGCTCTCGGGCGAGGCCGATATCGGTGTGGCCACCGAGGCGCTGGCGCAATACCCCCAGTTGGTGGCGCTGCCGTGTTACCGCTGGACGCACAGCATCGTGGTGCCACCTGGCCACCCGCTGCTGGACCATGCCGGGCCTGTGACCCTGGTGCAACTGGCTCAGCACCCCATCATCACCTACGAGCATGGCTACACCGGGCGCTCGCACATCGACGACGCCTTTGCCAAAGAAGGCCTCAGCCCCGACGTGGTGCTGACCGCCATGGACGCCGATGTGATCAAGACCTATGTCGAGCTGGGCATGGGCGTGGGCATCGTCGCTTCCATTGCGGTGGACCCGGACCGTGACACACACCTGCGCCTGCTGGACGCGGGGCACCTGTTCGAGATCAACCAGACTCGCCTGGCCATCAGGCGCGGTGCCTGGCTGCGTGGCTTTGCATACAGTTTTATCGAAACCTTCGCGCCCACGCTCACGCGTGAGGCGGTGGAGCAGGCGCTGGCGGTCATCTGAACCAACTCTGTCGGGGCGGAACCTCGCCGCCGCGATGGCACCTTTACAAACTGCAGGTGTTCCATCGCGTCGGGGGCGTCGCTCCCACAAAACTCAAGCCACCTTCTGCACATGGGCATACCGGCTCTCGGGCCGGGCCAGGCCCAGGTTCTCGCGCAGGGTCTTGCCTTCGTAAGCGGTTCGGAACAGGCCGCGCCGCTGCAGTTCGGGGATCACCAGGTCCACAAAGTCGTTGAGCGACTCAGGCAGCACGGGCGGCATGACGTTGAAGCCGTCGGCAGCGCCTTGTTCAAACCACTGCTGGATCGTGTCGGCAATTTTGGCGGGCGTGCCGACCACCACCAGGTGCCCACGGGCGCCCGCCAAGTATTCGTAGAGCTGGCGGATGGTGTATTGCTCGCGGCGGGCCAGTTCGATCACCACATGCGCACGGCTGTTAATGCCCTTGGGGGGCTCGGGGTAGTAGGGCGGTGGGGCGTCCAGGTCCCATTTTTGCAGTTCGTCGAGCGGCCAGAAGGGCGCCAGCGTGGCCAGGCCCACGGCGGGGTGAATGAGTTTTTGCAGCGCGGCCCACTTGGCCTCGGCCTCTTCTTGTGTGCGCCCCACCACGGGCGAGATGCCAGGCAGGATCAGCAGTTGGTCGGGCGTGCGGCCGTGCTTGGCCAGGCGGCCTTTCACATCGGCATAAAAGGCCTGCGCTTCGGCCAGACTGGTCCAGGCGGTGAAGATCGCTTCGGCGGTGGCAGCGGCCAGCTCCTTGCCGTCCTCGCTGGAGCCCGCCTGCACGATGACCGGGTGACCCTGCGGCGGGCGCTCGATGTTGAGCGGTCCGGTCACCTTGAAATGCTTGCCCACATGGTTGAGCTTGTGCAGTTTTTTCGGGTCAAAGTAAATGCCGCTGTCCTTGTTGCGGCTGAAGGCATCGTCTTCAAAACTGTCCCACAGGCCTTTGACCACCTCCACGAACTCGTGCGCACGCTCGTAGCGTGTGGCCGGGTCGGGGTGTGCGTCCAGACCAAAGTTGCCATGCACCGAATCGGCGCTGGTGGTCACCACGTTCCAGGCGGCGCGGCCTTGGCTGATGTGGTCCAGCGACGCGAACTTGCGTGCCAGCAAAAACGGGTCTTCGTAAGTCGTGGACGCCGTGGCCACGAAGCCGATGTGCTTGGTCACAGCGGACAGCGCAGCCCACAGCGTGACCGGCTCGAAATGCGAGACCCGGCCCTGGCGGCTGAAGGACTCGTCGTCGCCCTGGTGCCAGATGCCGGGGCTGTCGGCCACAAACACCTGGTCAAACAGACCGCGCTCGGCCGTCTTGGCCACTTTGATGTAGTGCTCAATATTCACGCCCGAATCGGCCTGTGAGCCGGGGTGTCGCCACGCGGCAATGTGGTGGCCCGTGGGCATGATGAATGCGCCCAGGCGAAGTTGTCGTTTGAGGGTGTGGTTTTGGCTCATGTCGTGCCCCGTAAAAGTTCAAGAGACATACATTCTTGGGCGACCAAAGCACCCGCACAACGAAACAAGTGGCATGAATAAACGCTGTGCTGATTTGCACATATCGATGTGCCAAAACCTTCTTTGACCTGAGAGCGAATGGTTTTTAAGGTAGAGCGATCTCAAGTCAATTTTGAAAGGAACACGAGATGTCCAAACTCAACGATCTGCCACTGGTCTACAAAACATTTGCAGCCGAGCCTTACACCCCCACCATTGGCGCCACCATCCATGGGCTGGACTTGTCCAAGCCCCTGAGCGATGTGGCTAAGGCCGAACTGAAAGACGCGCTGGCCCGACACGAAGTCATCTTCTTTCGTGACCAGCAACTCACGCCCGCGCAACAGGTCGAGTTCACCCGCATCTTTGGTCATGTGAATGAAGTCAAGGCCTTCTTCCCCCGAGTGGAAAGCCAACCCGAAATCGAGATTGTGGAAAGCACAGCCCAGCGCCCCAGCGCCGCCAACAACTGGCACGCCGACATCACCTGGCGAGATAACCCTCCGGTGGGCACCAGCCTGTATGCGCAGGTCATTCCAGCCAGCGGCGGCGACACCATCTGGTCCAGCCTGACCACGGCGTTTGACAAGCTGCCCGCCGAGTTCAAAGCCTACCTGGAAACACTCACTGCTGTGCACACCTGGGAAATCAGCCGCTGGACCGAATACCTGCTGGGCAAAGACATCAGCGGCCAACAATTGGCCGAAGCCCGTGCCAAATACCCTCCGGTGGAACACCCCGTGGTGCGAGTGCACCCTGTGACTGGCAAAAAGATTTTGTATGTGAACCCCACGTTCACCAGCCACATCAAAGGACTGCCCCGCGCCCAGAGCGACGCGCTGCTCACGCAGCTGTATGCGCTCGTCACTGTGCCCGAATACCAGGCGCGCCTGCGCTGGCAGCCCAACACCTTGGCCGTGTGGGACAACCGGTCCACCCAGCACTACGCCGTGGGCGACTACTTTCCGCAGCACCGCAAGCTGCACCGCATCACTTTCACTGCTGATCAGGCGTTCTGATCGCTGGTCCCTTTGTCTCCTGAACCTTGGCGGGTTCATTCGGCCCACGGTGAAAGCCGTGGGTTTTTTTATGTCGCTCCGAGAGATAAAGATATGGAGAAATCATCTAAGCAATTTCTTATCTGATTTGATTCGTTTTCATCGCAAGACTGTGTGAATAAAGTCACTCCACTGCACAGACATGGAGTGAGTGATGAACAAACGGATAGCCCTTTGGGCTTTGGCTTTGAGCCTGTTGGGGGCTGCACTGGCGCAGGCGCAAGACGCCAAAAAAGAAACACCTGCCGTGATCCGCATTGGCGTGGCCACCGGGGGCGTGGGCAACCCCATTCGCCATGGCGGCACTAGCACGGCGCTGGCTTATGCCGACAAGGCGATCGAAGAAGAGTTCCGCAAGGACGGCACCAAGGTCGAGTGGATTTTCTTCAAGGGCGCTGGCCCCGCCGTGAACGAGGCGCTGGTCAACAAGCAGCTGGATCTGGCATGGCAGGGTGACTTGCCTTCCATCGTGCACCGCGCAGCCGGGGTCAAGACCAAGATCATCGCTGGCAGTGGCGTGCGCAACGGGCTGTACCTGGGGGTGCCAGCGGACTCCGACATCCGCCGCATCGAGGACTTGCGAGGCAAAAAGGTGTCGGTGTTCAAGGGCACCAACCTGCACCTGGCCGCTGTGCGTGCACTGGCCGACCATGGCCTGAAGGAAAAAGACGTCAAGCTGATCAACCTGGACCCGGCAGCCTCTGCGGCAGCCCTGGTGTCCAAGGACATCGACGCGAGTTTTGACTACGTGGGCCTGTTCAACCTGCGTGACAAGGGGCTGGCAAAAATCATCTGGTCGGCGCACGAAGACAACTACAAGTACACCCGCCAGACGGTCTTGCTGACGACCGACGAGTTTGCCGCCAAGCACCCCAAGGCGGTGGAGCGTGTGGTCAAGGTGGTGGTCAAGTACGCCCACAAATACTCTGACGAAAACCGCCGTGCCGAATTGTTCGAGGCCTGGGGCAAGGCAGAGTACCCCGAGAAGATCTGGCGCGAAGACTTCATTGGCCAGCCGCTGCGTGTGCGCCTGTCGCCACTGCTCGATCCGTTTTTGGTGGCACGATACAAGGACGCGGCCAACGAAGCCTATGACCTCAAGCTGACCCGCGCCAAACCCGAAATCGACAGCTGGTTTGACCGAAGCTACCTGAACGCTGCGCTCAAGGAGCTCAAGCTGGAGGGCTACTGGCCCGCCTATGCAGCCAACGGCCAGCAGGTCGGTCGGTGATTGGACGGTCAGATGCCCGCTGTCTTGAATCTGGTGCTGTCGGCCACCATGACTGTTGATTTGCCCGCCACAGCTGTGACCGAATCGGTCCGCCCCCAGGTGCCTGCACGCCGCCGGGCCTGGCTGCAGGGCTTGCGCAACTGGGCGGCGGGTTGGCTGCTGGCCTGGGTGGTGCCCTTGCTTTTGCTGGGCTTGTGGGCTTTGTCTAGCCATCATGAATGGATTGCCTTGCAGGTGTTGCCCAGCCCTTTGCAGGTGTGGACCACGCTGGTGGATCTGGGCCGCTCGGGCGAGCTGTGGGACAACCTGCAGATCAGCGCTGTGCGGGTGCTCTATGGCTTTGGCATTGGTGCGTCGGTCGGTCTGGCGCTCGGCGTGGGGCTGGGTTTGTCGCGCAGTTTCAATGCCTATGTGTTCCCTCTGTTCAAGGCCATCAGCCAGGTTCCGGTCATTGGCTGGCTACCGCTTTTGATGCTGCTGGTGGGCATTGACGAGGCACTCAAGTTCTTGCTGATCGCCAAGGCGGCGCTGGTGCCGGTGGCGGTCAACACCTGCCAGGGCATTCAGGGGGTGGCCAATGCGCATGTGGAGGTGGCCAAGGTGTTTCGCTTCACGCGCTGGCAATTGCTCAGCAAGGTGGTGTTTCCGGCTGCCACGGCGCAAATCTGGAACGGGCTGCGCTACGGCTTCACCCACGCCTGGCTGGCCCTGGTGGTGGTGGAGCTGCTGGCCTCGTCCGAGGGCATCGGTTTCATGATCGTCTATGGCCGTCAGTTGTTCCAGCTCGACATCGTGCTGGCCGCCGTGGTGGTGGTGGGCGTGCTGGGTTACCTGATCGACAAGCTGCTGGGCGCTGCCGAGTCGCATTTGCTGCGCTGGCGCAAGCCGGGTTTGTGAGGGGCAAGGCATGTTTCATTTGAATTTGAAAAGCCTGCGCGGTTTCGTGCTGCCAGCGGCCTCGCTGCTGCTGTGGTGGCTGGCGGTGGAGCTCAAATGGTCCACCTCGCCCATCCTGGTGTCGCCCGTGGCCGTGTGGAACCGCGCTGTGGCCCAAGTGGTCAGTGGCGACTTGTGGACGGCGCTGTCGGCCAGCCTCTGGCGTGATGCGCAGGGCTTTGTGATCGGCACGCTGGCCGGGCTTTTATTTGGCTCGCTGCTGGGCACTTCGCGCTGGTTCGAAAAGCTGCTGGGACCCAGCTTTCACACCCTCAAACAGATTTCGCTGTTTGCGTGGATTCCGCTCTTGTCGGTGTGGTTTGGCCTGGGCGACAGTGCCAAGATCGCCTTCATCGCCATGGCGGCGTTTTTTCCTGTGGTGCTCAACACCTTCGAGGGCTTTCGCAGTGTGCCGCGTGAGCTGATCGAGGTGGCGCGGGTGTTTGCCTTCTCGCCGCTGCAGCTGTGGCGGCGGGTGGTGCTGCCTGCGGCGGCGCCGTCCATCTTCACGGGCATCCACCTCTCGCTCATCTACACCTGGCTGGCCACGCTGGGGGCCGAATACCTGCTGGTCTCGGGCAAGGGCATCGGTAACACCCTGATCGACGGGCGCGAGCACTTCTGGATGGACCTGGTGCTGTTTGGCGTGCTGGTGATCGGTGCGGTGGGTTACGCACTCAACCACGCGCTGTCCCTGATTGAAAAACGTTTGTTGGCATGGCGTCAAAAGACCATTGCCCAGTATTGAAAGACTCCCCCATGGCACACGCCGGAACATTGGCCATCACGGGCCTTTACAAAAACTACCAGGTCAAGGGCGACACCTTGCCTGTATTACAAGACATCAATCTGAGCATTGCGCCGGGCGAATTTGTGAGCATTGTCGGCAGCAGTGGCTGTGGCAAGAGCACGCTGCTGCGTCTGGTCATCGGGCTCGAAGAAGGCTATGAGGGCGAGATTGCGCTGGACGGCCAGCGCATCAAGGGCACCAGCTTGCAGCGCGGCATCGTGTTCCAGGAGCATCGCCTCTTTCCCTGGCTCACAGTGGAGGAAAACATTGGTCTGGGCCTGCTCAATGCCGAATTGACCGAGGGCCAGCGTCGCATCGCCGTGCGCGAGCACATCACGCTGGTGGGCCTGCAGGGTTTTGAAAAGGCTTACCCCTACCAATTGTCTGGCGGCATGTCGCAGCGCGTGGCCATTGCCCGTGCACTGGTCAACCGACCCGAAATCTTGTTGCTCGACGAGCCCTTTGGCGCACTGGACGCGATGACCCGCACCCACTTGCAGCAAGAACTCAAACGCATCTGGCAAAGCGAGGGCATCACCATGATTTTGGTGACGCACGACGTGGAAGAGGCCGTGTACCTGGGCGATCGGGTGGTGGTGATGGAGCCCCGGCCTGGCCGCATCCGTCGCACCATCCCGGTAGATCTGCCGCACCCGCGTGACCGCGCCAGCTACGCCTTTGCCCAGGTCAAGGACCGGGTGCTGGCCGAGTTTGCCGAGCACTCTCCTGCCGACCTGGCTGAGCCGCCGCTGCGCGAGCCACTGTCCGACAAAGCCGATTTCCAAGCTTGGCAATTCGCTGTCTGATTTCTATTCAACTTTTGAAAGCAAACCATGAGAAATAAATTCATCAACCTTATCCCCCGCCGCGTAGTGGCATCTGCCTTGATTGCCGTGGTCAGTTCCGCACTCTTGTGGTCTACCGCTTCTCATGCGGCCGACGCACCTGCCGTGATCCGCATCGGCTCACCTGACTTGGGGACTGCTGGAAAACCGTCAGCCAGCGCTGGCCCACTCACAGTGGTGCAGTGGCATAAGTGGCTGGAGCAGGAGTTTGCCAAAGATGGCATCAAGGTGGAGTGGAGCTTCTTCAGGGGGGCGGGCCCCGCAATTGCCGAGGGACTCGCAGCTAAGCAGTTGGACGTGGTGTTTCTGGGCGACCTGGCTTCTGTGATCGGTCGTGCACGCGGATTGCCTACCAAATACATCTTTGCCGCAGGGCGGGGCACCAACAGCTATCTGGCCACTGCACCTGGCGTGGACATCAAGATCCTGGCCGATTTAAAGGGTAAGAAAGTTGCGGTACTTAAGGGGACAGCCTACCAAAGGCCTTTTGACAATTTGCTCGCATCGGCAGGCTTGAGTGAAAAGGATTTGAGAGTCATCAACATGGATTGGCCCAGTTCGAAAGCAGCTGTCGTAGCCAAAGAGATTGACGCTACTTTTGGCAACGCGGATTTGTACGCGTTGCGCGACAAGGGTGTGAATGTGCCCATCAGCACCAAGGGCCGAGGTCCGGAGTTCAAGATCGATGCAGGCGTGCTGGCCACTGAAGACTTCATCGCCAAGTACCCCGAGGTGACGGGTCGCCTGGTCAAGCAGCTGGTGCGTGCGGCGCACTTTCACATCGCACATCCCGCAGCTGTCGCGTGACGAGAGCACTGCGGTGCTGCAGTACCTGTTCAGGCACATCGAGCGGAGCGTCAACTTCCAGGTCCGTGTGCGGTGGGAGCCCGGCACCTTGCTGTTCTGGGACAACTGGGCCACACAGCACCGCTCGGTGTGGGACTACTTTCCGCAGGAGCGCTGGGGTGAGCGTGTTTCCGCATTGCCCACAGGACGGCCACAGGCTGCCATTTGAGCCATCAGGTTTTTCAAGGCTTTCACATGAAATTGTTCATCGCCCCCGGGGCTTGCAGCTTCGCCAGCCATGTGCTGGTGCACGAATTGGACTTGCCCGTGGAGGTGGTCTCCGTCTCACTCACCGATCCGCAAGGCCTGCACAAGCAGGTGAGTCCATTTGGCCGCGTGCCCGCCTTGCAGTTGGACGATGGCACGGAGATCACCGAGAACACGGCCATCCTGCCGTTTCTGGCCGACCTGAAGCCCGGCACGGACTTGTTTGCGCCGGCAGGCAGTGTGGAGCGTGCGCAGATCCAGTCCTGGCTGGGTTACCTGAGCAGCGAGGTGCATGCAGGGGCATTCCGGCCGATCAATCGACCGGGCCGCTATCACCCCGATGAATTACAACATGCTCAGGTGCGTGTCAGTGGCATCGCGCTATTGCAAGCAGCGCTGGGCCCCATCGCCGCGCATTTGCAAACGCACACCTGGCTGGTTGGCGAGCGCTTCACGATTGCCGATGCCTATTTAGGCGTGTTTTTGGGTTGGATTGCTCGTGCGCCGGGCAATCCATTCAAGGACGAAACGCTGGATGCGTATTTCTTGCGCTATCAGCAAAGGCCTGCGGTCCAAACTGCAGCAAAGGTCGAGGCAGCCTGAGTCCAAGACGAGATGGGCGTGAGTAGCGCAACCACCAAATAGATGGCCACCACCACGATCATAGCGATGGCAAACGAGACAAAAATCTCAGCCGAAGGGATGGCTTCATGATCGGTTTCCAGATGGTGTGGCGGGTGGCGGGTTTCTGTGTTCATGCCTTCATTGGAGCAGTCAATGCAACGTCTGACCACGAATAAAAACGCAGAAACATATCTGCTTTTTGAGGTCGCAAAGCCTTCCTCGCTTTTCGCATATCCAAGCGCAATAACAGTCGTTGTCCTGTGTGTGGCCTGTCCCTAAAGTCAACGTTGTTGTCTGTGGCCAGGGGGCTGCAGCGTTTGAAACCACAAGGTTGATTGCCATGAGCACCACACTCGAACACAGCGCAGAACTGGATGTCTTGCAGGTCATCCGCGAGGCTGCTGCCTCACAGGGTTTGTCTTACGCCGGGCAGGTGCCGCCAGCCTTGGCCTGGGCACTGTTTGATCAAGGGGCCGCTGTGCTGGTGGATGTGCGCTCGGGCGAGGAGCGCAAGTTTGTGGGCCATGTACCGGGCAGTGTGCATGTGGCCTGGGCCACGGGCACCGCGCTCACACGCAACCCCCGTTTTGCGCGTGAGCTGGAGGCCAAGGTCAAGAAAGACGCGGTCGTTTTGTTGTTGTGCCGCAGCGGCAAGCGTTCGGCCCTCGCGGCTGAGGTGGCGGCCAAGGCGGGGTTCACCAGCGTGTTCAACGTGCTCGAAGGTTTTGAGGGCGAGATCGACCAGGCGCAGCACCGGGGCGGGTCCGATGGTTGGCGTTTCCATGGCTTGCCCTGGGTGCAGGACTAATTACAGGACTCAATGCCATGAGCGAACTGACAGCGACGTTTGACCTGCAGCAGATCGTGGGCGAGCTGGCAGAGGTGCGCCAGCGCTGGCGCACGCAGCAAAAGCGCTCGACCGAGCCCGGCGGGCGTGAGCTGCCCTCGCGTGAGGAGCTGACGCGCATTGTGGATGGCTTGCGCGGCGCGCTGTTCCCGATGCGGCTGGGCCCGCCCGATTTGCGCCAGGAAAGCGAAGATTTTTATGTGGGCCACACGCTCGATACAGTGCTGCATGCCTTGCTGCAGCAGGTGCGGCTGGAGCTGCACTATGGCCAGCGCAATGGCGACAAGCAGACGCCGGAGGCGCTGGACGCGCAGGCGATCCACATCGTGCGCGAGTTTGGCCATGCCTTGCCGCAGATCCGCAGCCTGCTTGACAGCGATGTGATGGCCGCCTTTGAGGGCGACCCGGCGGCGCGCAGCGTGGACGAGGTGCTGCTGGCCTATCCGGGCATTGAAGCCATGATCCACCACCGGGTGGCGCACCGCTTGTATGGCCTGGGTGTGCCGCTGCTCGCACGCCTGGTGGCCGAGCTGGCGCATGGCAAGACGGGCATCGACATCCACCCGGGGGCCAGCATCGGGCCAGGCTTTTTCATTGACCACGGCACAGGTGTGGTGATCGGCGAGACCGCCGTGATTGGTCAGCGCGTGCGGGTGTACCAGGCGGTGACGCTGGGTGCGCGCAGTTTTCCGACCGACGCCGCAGGCCACCCGATCAAGGGCCAGCCGCGTCACCCCACGGTGCAGGACGACGTGGTCATCTACGCCGGAGCCACCGTGCTGGGCCGCGTGACGATTGGCCAAGGGGCCTCGATCGGCGGCAACGTCTGGGTCACACACGACGTGGCCCCCGGCGCCAACGTGACGCAGGCGCGTTCACGCAAGGAAGACCTTGTTGAAGGGGGCTAGCTGTGAACGACTGAGCACAGCGCATGCCTATTTTTTGTTTTTTATCAACCCCACTGGAGTTATTGAATGTCTGACAACAATTCGGCTCAGATCGCCCTGAGCGACAGCGCCGCACGGCAGTTGGCCAATGCCACCAAGACCGTCCCCATCCTGTCCACCATCACGCCGCGCTGGCTCACGCACCTGCTGCAGTGGTCGCCTGTGGAGGCAGGCATCTACCGCCTCAACAAGGTCAAGAACCCCGAAGACGTGCTGGTGGCCTGCGCCAAGCGCGACGAATCGGAGCTGCCGCAGACTTTTGTGGACTACGAAGACCAGCCGCGCGAGTACTTCCTGAACGCTGTGTCCACGGTGCTGGATGTGCATACCCGTGTGAGCGACCTCTACAGCAGTCCGCACGACCAGATCAAGGAGCAGCTGCGCCTGACGATCGAGACGATCAAGGAAAAGCAGGAGAGCGAGCTCATCAACAACCCGGACTACGGTCTGCTGGCCAGCGTGCACCCCGATCAGGTGATCTACCCCCTGACGGGTGCGCCCACGCCCGATGACCTGGACGAGTTGCTGACCAAGGTGTGGAAAGAACCCGCCTTCTTCCTGACCCACCCCTTGGCGATTGCCGCTTTTGGCCGCGAGTGCACCCGCCGTGGCGTGCCGCCGCCCACCGTGAGCCTGTTTGGCTCGCAGTTCCTGACCTGGCGTGGCATTCCGCTGATCCCCAGCGACAAGGTGCCGGTGGCCGATGGCAAGACCAAGATCCTGCTGTTGCGTGTGGGCGAAAAACGTCAGGGTGTGGTGGGGGTGTACCAACCCGGTCTGGCGGGCGAGCAAAGCCCCGGCCTGTCGGTGCGTTTCATGGGCATCAACCGCAGCGCGATCGCGTCTTACCTGATCAGCCTGTATTGCTCGCTGGTGGTGCAGTCTGACGACGCACTGGCCGTTCTGGAAGATGTTGAGATTGGCAAGTTCCATGAGTACCCAGACACCTACAAATGAGGTGAGCAGCCCACTGGACGTGGGTGCACTGGCCCAGCTGGCGGGGCAGTTCTTTGCTGCGCTGCCGGGGCAAGTGCCTGAGCCGACGGCCACGCCCGCTTTGGGTGGGGTGCCCGCGCCGGTGAATGTGTTGCCTGCGGGCACATCGCCCGGGCCACTGGCCAACGGGCCGCAGTTGCCCGGCACGCTGGCACCGGGGGGCAACGCCGCGCCGCAGTCACCGCAAAGCGTGCTCAACCTGGGGGCTTCCACGCCGTCCTTGCTGCCGCATTCGGCAGCGCCCAACGGGGTGCCTGACCATGCATCCATCGTGCCGCCTGCGGTCGATGGCCGGGTGGGCAGTGGCGCGCTCGGTGTGCCGCAGGCCTATGCGCCCGCCTTGCCGCCCGTTGGTGGCGTGTCGCCAGAGCGTTCGCCTTTGCCTTCCACACCTTATTACTTCTTGGGTGAGTCCAGCGGCTACCCCAGCACCCTGCAGCACTTCGAGGTGCCACGTGAAGACCGTGTGTCGGCCCAGTCGTTTGGCTTGCCCGGTGCAGAGGACCTGCGTGTCCTGTTGACGCAAGACAACCCGCGTGCGCGGGCCCAGCCGGCTGCAGGACCCACCTCCACCAGCGGCTTGCCTGCCTCGGGCTATTACTTTGCGCAGCCCGATCGGCAGCCGCATGGCTTTGGCGAAAGGGCACCGCACAGCGAAGCGCCACGCGTGGCACCGTTCGACGTGCATGCCGTGCGCCGCGATTTTCCGGTGCTGCAGGAACGGGTGAACGGCAAGCAGCTGGTGTGGTTCGACAACGCCGCCACCACGCACAAGCCGCAGTCGGTGATCGACCGCATTGCTTACTTCTACACGCACGAGAACTCGAACATCCACCGTGCAGCGCACGAGCTGGCGGCGCGGGCGACCGACGCTTACGAGGGCGCACGCGAGAAGGTGCGGGCCTTTCTGGGTGCGGCCAGCACCGAAGAGATCATCTTCGTGCGTGGCGCGACCGAGGCCATCAACCTGGTGGCCAAGACCTGGGGCTGGCAGAACGTGGGCGAGGGCGACGAGATCATCGTCTCCAACCTGGAACACCATGCCAACATCGTGCCCTGGCAGCAGCTGGCCGCGGCCAAAGGGGCCAAGCTGCGCGTGATCCCGGTGGACGACACGGGCCAGGTGCTGCTGAGCGAATACGCCAAGCTGCTCAATCCGCGCACCAAAATTGTGTCGGTCACACAGGTGTCCAATGCCTTGGGTACGGTCACACCCGTCAAGGAGATCGTGGCCATGGCACACGCAGCCGGTGCGGTGGCCTTGGTCGATGGCGCCCAGTCTGTGAGCCACATGCGGGTGAACGTGCAGGAGATCGGTGCGGACTTCTTTGTCTTCTCCGGCCACAAGGTGTTCGGGCCCACGGGCATCGGGGTGGTCTATGGCCGCCGCGCGCTGCTGGACCAGATGCCGCCTTGGCAGGGCGGCGGCAACATGATTGCCGATGTGACCTTTGAGCGCACCGTGTTCCAGCCGCCGCCCAACAAGTTCGAGGCAGGTACGGGCAACATCGCCGATGCGGTGGGGCTGGGCGCAGCGATCGACTATGTGCAGCGCATCGGCATGGACAACATTGCCCGCTACGAGCACGACCTGCTGGCCTATGCCACGCACCACCTGAAACCCATTGCCGGGGTGCGTTTGATCGGTACGGCGCATGAGAAGGCCAGCGTGCTGTCTTTCGTGCTCAAGGGCTACACCACCGAAGAAGTGGGCAAGGCCTTGAACGAGGAAGGCATTGCGGTGCGAACCGGCCACCACTGTGCGCAACCGATCCTGCGCCGCTTTGGGGTGGAAACCACGGTGCGGCCCTCGCTGGCGTTCTACAACACTTGCGAAGAGGTGGACCGGTTCATTGCGGTGATCCGGCGGCTGAGTTCGGCTCGCTGACGCTGTTGCCCCATAGGGTATGCCAATGAAAAAGCCACTTTGCGCATTGGTGCAAAGTGGCTTTTTTGTATGGATGGTGGGACCAGCGGGGGTCGAACCCACGACAAACGGATTAAAAGTCCGCTGCTCTACCAACTGAGCTATGGTCCCACACGAGGCCTGGATTCTAGTGCGAGAAACGACGGTTTCAGCTTGCGTGGCAAATTTTCTCTGGCTTGATGTGGGTGTGCGTACAGACCCCACAGTGCGTGGCCCTTAGTCTGGCGGTGTGTCAGGGCTGTGGGGTGAAGGCCGCACGGCGTTCGGCGGACTTGTCCATCTGGCGGGCGATGTTGCCGCACACCAGATCGCACAAGGCAAAGATGGAGGGGTCGGCAATGCGGTAGTAGGCGCTGGTGCCTCGGCTTTCGCGTTCGACCAGGCCTTGCTGCGTCATCAGGGCCAGGTGACGCGAGATGTTGGCGGCGGTAAAGCCGCACAGTTGAGCCAACTCCCCCACATTGCGTTCGCCCGAGCGCAGGATGTTCAGGATCTGCAGCCGCGTGGGTTCAGCCAGGACCTGGAAGTAGGCCGCGACTTCCACCAGTGCGCCTTCAGGCAGCTCTTTCATGGGGGTGCACTCCTGGGTTGAGGGTAGGTTCATCACGCAAAGCCTGCAGTGTTGCTTTTTTCATTGTATCATTTGATAATTAACCAATCAGCTAAATAGTTAAATAAGCAAACCAAGAAGGACAAGAAGATGAAGCGCCTCTCCATGCTGACCCTGGCCCTGGCGGCCGCCTGGTGTGCCCATGCCGTGGCTGCCGATGCACCTGCACTCAAAATGATTGCGATCGAGCGTGCGGGCGGCGTGGCAGACAACAGCCTGGATGCGGTGGTGGAGGCGGTGCGCCAGACCACCTTGTCCACCCAGGTGGCGGGCGCTGTGGTGGCCTTGCACGTCAAACCCGGCGACAAGGTGCAGGCAGGCCAGGCTTTGTTGCGCATCGATGCCAGCGCGGCGCAGCAAGGCGTGGCGGGTGCCAGCGCCCAGGTGGAAGCCGCGCAGGCCAATCTGACGGTGGCCACCCGTGAGCTGGAGCGGCAAAAGCAGCTGCTGCAAAAACAGTACATCAGCCAGGCCGCCTTTGACCGGGCGCAGGCGCACTGGGATGCGGCCAAGGCTCAGGTGAAGGCCCTGCAGGCCCAGACCCAGGCCGCACAGGCGCAGTCGGGCTTTTTTGTGGTGAATGCGCCTTACAGCGGTGTGATCAGCGACGTGCCTGTGACCCTGGGTGACATGGCCATGCCCGGACGTCCTTTGGTGACGATGCACGATCCATCGGCTTTGCGCGTCACGGCGGCGGTGCCGCAGGCGTTGCTGGCAGCGGTCAAAGCGCAGCCCAAGGCGGTTCGTTACGAGTTACCGGGTGTGTCTGGCTACGCCACACCTCAAGTGCCGCAGCAGGTGCAGGTGTTGCCCGCAGTGGATCCGGTCACCCACACGGGGCAAGTCCGTTTGAGCTTGCCAGCGGGCGTTGAAGGCTTGGCACCGGGCTTGTTTGCACGGGTGTGGCTGGCAGGCCTCACCACAGGCCAAACAGGGCCTGAACGCCTGTATGTGCCCGCGAGCGCAGTGGTGCGCCGGGCCGAAATGACCGGGGTGTACGTGATCAATGCCCAGGGCAAGCCCGGCTTGCGCCAGGTTCGTCTGGGACAGACCACGGGCGAACGGGTTGAGGTGCTCAGCGGTTTGCGTGCGGGCGACAAGGTGGCGGCTGAGCC
>Ga0213920_1000573_pt1 | contig 26834 bp, 29 predicted proteins | sample McNCre1117MG_FD_161054 | JGI IMG/M metagenome (GOLD analysis project Ga0213920, IMG submission 161054) | Freshwater microbial communities from McNutts Creek, Athens, Georgia, United States - 11-17 MG | ecosystem: Environmental > Aquatic > Freshwater > Creek | place: USA: Georgia | collected...
GGTGAAGTTGGGTTTGGATGTATTCCATTTTGATTTCAAAGAACCAAAGGGTATGCAAGTTTGGGCGGCAAAACCGGGCAATGAAGCTATACGTGAACTTCTTGGCAACGACCCCTACGCCGCAACCCGTAGAGCCATCGTTAGAGCCGCCGCTGCGATTGGCAGGGGGATGGAATGAATAAAGAAAGCATCGAAGCAATTTTGTTTAATCTTGTTTTTGGCGTTACGACTGGATTGGCGTTTATTTTCTTGCTATGGGTAGCCAAGAAGGTGTTGTTATGAGTACCGCTACCGAACTGCTGAGACGGGCCGATGAAATTTGTAGCCGTGCTTGGGACCCCAAGGCTGAAGAACTGTCAGAAGACATCCGCTCTCACCTAGCCTCCGAGCCAGAAGCGGATGAGGATGAATGCGAGAAGTTCTTAAACACAAGATTGCCGTTTCCCGTCAAATTTGCCAACGGCAAAAACGGCGCTGGAACTACGATCAGGACGCTACTTATCAGGCTTGAAAATCAAAACAAGCACGTTGAGGAACTGATCGAGCGCGTGAAAGCATCCGCCGAGCCAGAAGCGCCTGTCGAATGCGTCCATGTCCCGCTGACTATCTGGAAACATTTGAAGAAAGGAAGAATAACCGCTGAAGACTTGGTTGATGCGGTGAAGAAAGCCAATGCGGAAGAACGGGCCGAGAAAGAAGCGGAGCCACTGCCATCTTTTCTGACAGAACAAGAACCGCTTGGGGGAGAATTTTCCAGAATACTAGACAAGCATAGATGGGATTTATATGAACGGGGAGGTGGAGAATGCCAACTCAAACCAGTTGAGCCAGAAGCGGAGCCTGTGGCGTGCGTCAATACCCCGTTGAGCATGGTCTATCCAGAATATAACCGGCGCGTTCTAGGAGCCAGACCCGAGCCATCAAGGAAGCCGATGACGGAGGAGGAGATTAGCGACGCTTATGAAAGCTACATCAGCAAGCATAGCGATTACAGCGAGTATTACGCTTTCTGTTGCGCCATCCGCGTAGCAGAAAAGCACCACTTCGGGATAGGAGGGGGTGATGAATAAGAAGTTGCTTACAGAAATGTCAGACGAAGATCTGATGGAGCTCGATAGGCTATTAACAAGAGCAGAAAACGCGTTAAAGCAGAAGAAGCCGATGACGGAGGATGCAGAGGATGAGGCATTCAATAGCGCCAGCAAATATGCCGCTTGGTTAGAGACTGAGAATAGGATGCTGCGTGAAGCACGAAAGCCGATTACAAAGAGAGAAATGCTGACATGGTATGACGAATTAAGGCCAAAAAGCGTTGCTGATTTTGTGCTTGGGTTCCGCTGCGCAGAAAAGCACCACGGGATAGGAGTCAACCAATCAGACCCAGATTCAATAGACCTACAATCACGCTGTAGAGGAGACAAACCATGAACGCACTAATCCTAGCCTTAGCGCCAATCGTCACATGCTACAACTATGGCACTGTCACGCAATGCTCAGATGGAACAATCGTCTATCGCTATGGCAATCAAATGCAGATAGAGACGTTTAATCAGCAGCCTTCCAAACAATTAGAGCCGCAATTGCCAGCCACACCAGCAATAGAAGCAATACAGCCATTTGACTCAGGGCTTAGAGTGCTTGAACCATTCAAATAAATGATCAAAGCCAATGAAGAGAAGAACTGAGAACACCATGCCAAAGAGAAACTTAGCTGTTTTAGACATAGCAGCTAGCTTCTTGAGTTCAATCAGTTCTTCTTTTGTCAGGCTGTTACTGGTGTCAATAACGCGCAAAGATTCATTTTCGTCAGTCATGGCTTGTCCTTGGTAAAGACAGCAATTGCACTGGCTACACCTACGCCAATCTGAGTGATGCTAGAAGCAAGTTCTGGTCTGATATAAATACCAATAGAGCTAGCAGCACCGACAATACCAAGCCAAGTAGAGCGTTCTTGCAAACGATTAATTGCCCAGACGAATAATGATTTCATGATTAGCTCCTATCAATTTGCCAGTGCGGAGCATCAGGAAAAGTCTTCCATCTGCCGCCCCAAGTGATTTTAACATTAAGTTCCTTTGCTGCTTCCATCATAGCATCAGCTAACGGATAATAGTGTTTCCATGCCCAAGATATTTGTCCGTCAACTATTGGCGCTATATCTACAGCATGTCCAGTAAGATGATAGCTGTTCATTGTCCTAGACTTGCCAGCATCTAGCAGATAGGCCTGACGCGCTTTTGTCCGTAATCCTTCGATCACAACAAAGTCTACTGGCGTAATCTCAATAGCGCGTTTGACTACTTTGACTAGATCAGGATGTACTCCATTCAAGCGCCGTAGAGACTTTTCAGACAGATGAAAACTCATGTTACTGGGATCAGCTTAGGATAACCAGGCTTATCAGGATCAGGAACGATTTCATTGCCAGATGACTGACCATCGATCAATAGCAAATAATCATCTTCCGTGATCTCAACACAATCTTCTGGAACAGATTTGTAATCAATATCACTGGCATAAAAGCCTTTTTTGCTTGCTGAATAGCGCATGATTAATACCCAAATGCAATGTAAGAAACAGGATTGGTTGATCCACAATATGCAGTAAACCCAGTTGTAGTCAGCGTATTGACTGATGTAGCAACAGCAGGATTTACGATTGCATTGGTTACAACAGACGCGCACACAGTTGGGAATGCGGTTGCAAACGTAACACTAGTACCAGCAGATGATGCAGTGCCTTGTCCAAACTGAATAATTAATCCATTTGGCAGCTTGATATATTTGCTAGTTGCAGGACTTGGCAGAGTAAATCCGCCATAGCTAAACTTGCTAGTTGTTCTGTCATACTGGATGCCAATGCCAACAGTCTGCTCAATAACGCCCCAAGTGTTTGCATCGTTGTACAAAGACACATCAGCTACGCCAGTTCTTCTTGCAGTAAGAATGCCTTGAGAAGCTGTCTGCTGAGTAGAAAAAGAATTACTTGCAGCAGCTACAGCCGTATTAACAGAAATAGGCCAAAAGTTAGACAAGGTTGCAGTGTCATACGCCCAGAGCAGTTGTGTGCTACTGATGTTATAGTCCATCCACATCGTTCTAGCAGTGCCAGAAGCAGCAGATCCAGCCTGTACCGCTACCGGGATACTAGAAACAGTGCCAGTCTCAATAAAGCCGTAAGAAAGAGCATTGATCGTCGGATCAACAGATTGACCATAGTCAGGCGATACCACAATTGTAGTGGAGCCTAAAGCATAAGATGAGATAACAACCGTGCCATAGTACGTTGTGCCTACGCTGTTGTTCATCTTCAATCTACGCCCAGTAAGGAACGTAGTTCTTTGATCGCCTACAACGTAGAAAGATGTGCCATTAAGATAAGTCGGCGTACCGGAGAATGAGATCCAGTTTTGCACGCTAGTTGTGCCAGGATCATTGACACCAGTGATATTGTCAAACGTACTAACAACCACACCATGCGTCTGACCATATTGCGGCGGACCTTCAAGAATCATCTTGTAAGAAGATCCTGACTTGAGCCATATTTCCCCGCCAGTCTCTCCACGCGCATCTAACTGAATCGGATTAGTCCATGCAGTGTCAGCTACTGGAGTCGTATACGCTAACAAAGGAGTAGACGTACCGGCTTCATAGAACCAGATCAGACCGCCGACTAAAAACGTACCGTCATCATTGAATTGAGCGTCTTGAAGGATCGGAGAGAGATATGCGTTGGACATGGTTTTACCTATTCAATGATGAGCCAATCGCTGCGCCAGCAACACTACCGGGAGCATGTGCAAAGTCTGCTTCAAGCAAACGCAATAAAGTTCCCGGCTGTCTACGAAGCATTTTAGCGGCCTTTTTAGGATCAAGCAGAATGTCTGCAAGCTCTCTCTGCATTGCTTGTTCAGCGCGTGTATAAGCGTAATCAATGCCAGGCAAATGCGTTACTTTGCCAATTAATGTACCCGGAAAGCCAGCACGTTCTGCAAGACTTTGCATGGCAAGATTCTGGAAAGTGTTAGATCCAATGCCGCGCCCTGCGCCAGCGGATTCAGCTTGTCTAGACAAATCAGATGCGATTGCAGAATAAGTATCCTGATCGCTTTGCTTCATGATGTCTGAGAATCTAGCGCCTTTAAACCCAGTAGCTCTCTGAGCAGTAACATCCGCATCACGCAATGCACTAGCAAATGACTCAGCGCGTTCGCGGGTCACAGGACCAAAGTCAGACAATGAAGGAGCTAACTTTTCATACAAAGACTGACCTACATCCATGCGAGAAATAGGCTGTGACAGTCGCTTAAACTCAGCTTGCGCTTCTGCATATTTGGGAATGTTCTGACCGCGCCATTCTTCAAAAGCGTTTACAGTGCCTTTAAGCGCATTCTGTTGTGCTTTGCTAAGAGATGTTTTAGCTTCATCACGCAATGAATCAAGACCAATCTTTAGCCAGTGCAAACCTTGGCCTGAGATTTCAGCAGGAACTTCACCAGATTCAATTGCCTTAATAAGATCAGCGGGAATTGGCGTACCTTGTTCTGCTGCGATGGTCTGCGCCTGAGACAGCGCATTACGCATACTGGGACGCTTGAACAATTCACGCAATGAGTCATCTACTGGCACACTCATCTGCATAGCTTCTTCATACATTGGCTTAGTGACAGATTCACGCATGCCAAGTGCCGCAGCTTTTTGTGCTTCAGATCCTGCAATATCCTGTAAAGCCATACGTCTAGCGCCTACATTCTCTGCGCGTCTCTGAAAATAAGACTCAGGATTTGCTTGTTCGGCCCAGCGCTGCATTGCTGCTAATCCGCCAGATTGCGGAGCAGCCTCAGATGCCGTGTACTGCACTCCCGGTACGCCAGATCGAGTTGTTTCAAGCTGACTTGCTACGCTTGGTGCATTTTCGCCTACAACGCGCTGTAATGACCTAGCAATGATATTCTGCTTGCCGCCTTCAGTCAGTGGCTCAATTGCTCTAGTGATGGTTCCAGCGGCATAAGGAATAGTTTCACCAACAAGAGAACCGACAGCACCAAGAGCGCCTGACTTTTCCCGTTCATACGTTCCGCCAGGTTCAAATAACGCAGATAAGCTACCTGATGTATAAGCGCGTTGTAACGCAGGAAGCACTCCAGCACCAGGCATTGCAAGGCTTGGCGATAACATCGCTGCTTCTGATGCAATTTGACCAACCTGTGCTGGCATACCAGCTTGCTTAACCCATTCAGCTTGACTAGCAAGTGCCTGTACCTCTTCTGGAGATAGATCAGTAAATGCGCGTTTAATGCCCATCATTCCCTTGTAGCCTTGGGCAGATGCGCCTTTTATAAATCTTTCAGCAGCTCCAACAGATGACGGAATTTCAGCTTTTCCATATTTAGACCATGGACCTTCTGATTCTTCAGCGCCGTATTTTTCCCAAGGATTAGGCATTACATTTTCTCCCAGCTAGACTTATCAGCAGGATTGCCACCCTTAAACCTATATCCGCTTTCTTCATGTCCAACTTGCAATCCGCCGGAACTTTTTGGCGCAGACTTATCGGCTTTCTCCATAATGTCCATAAACGTGCGGAAAGCTGCTTTTCTAGCATCAGCAGGAACATTTGGATCAGCGATAGCGCCAGCCGCATCCGCCATCATCTTTTGTTCAAAGTCAGATATAGCGCCAGCACCGGCAAGACTTTTAGTAATGCTTTTTAATTGAGGAGCGATTACATCAAGCTGTTTTGTTGCCTCAAGAGCTTCAGAGCTTGCTCCAACCATAGGAGCTAATTTACCTTTTACTTGTTGCTCAACTCCTGACGCAATTGACTTATCAATCAACTTTTCAATGTCTTCGCGCTTTGGAATGCTAGAAAGAATTTCTTGTCTTTGGGCAATTGTGGCTTCTTTTTCAGCCTGTAATTGTCCTTCGCGAGATGCTTTAGCTTCCTTGCTTTTAACTTCTTCAATTGGAATCAATCCAGCAGGAGTTTGAGCTTCTGGCATGCCTTTCTTTTCCGCCAAGAAACGCTTCAGTCCTTCTTTCTCTGGACCTTCAGCCATTCCTTTCAAAGCGCCTTCTAGTGCGTTTAGTTCAGTCGCACTTGCGCCAGAAAAGTCAGGCATTTCTCTAGAAGGACGATTAATAAATTGACCGCGTTGTGCATCCCAGATTGGCTGAGGATTAATGTCTTCATAAGACGGAGCCTGTCTTTGCTTAATAGCAAGCTGACTTTTTTGCTGCTCTTCAAGGCCTTTATAGTGCCTACTTGGAACACCTAATCCAGTAGTTCTGTCCAAAATCTGCTCTGGAGAAAATTGAGTAAAATCAGCCTGTGGCTTAATTCCATGCTTTTCTTCAAGCTCTTTCTGTGCTGCTCCAACTGCCGATCTAAACTTTTCAAGCGCCATCTCTGGACGCATGTTTGATCTAACATCATCAAAATATGTGTCAGCTAACGGACCCATGTATTGAGCATAAGTCTTTGACTGAAACTCTTGCTGTTTTTGCATTAGGTCTTGCGCTTGCAGTTGTTGTAGATAAGACTGATTGCCAGCTTGCTGTAGCTTAATCCCAAGCTCAGGACTAATTGCCATGACATCTTGCGGAGACACATTGCGCCCAGATGAATACAGATCGCGCAATTTCTGCGTATCCTCCATCTCTCGCTGCTTTTCCTGTAGCAACATCATGCCCATTAGACCTTTCTGCTGACGCTCCTGCTGTACATAAGGATTGCCAGTTTCAATTAATGCTTTCCAGATTTCGGGATCAGCCATGATATTTACCTTTAAAGAACTACTGTCTTTTGGCCAGGAGTCTGCAATTGATCGTATGAGGATATTGGAGCAGTGTTGCCAAATTGATTGACTGCGAAACTACCGAGATTGCCAAGCGTTGAACCCATAGTTCCCCACATGTTTCCTTGCTGATTTCCTGCGCTAGTGTTTGATTGCATAGCACTAGGTGCAATACCCTGTGCAAGCGCCCAAGGAGCCTGTGCTGCGCTGTAACCTAGCTTAGTGATATCGCCAAGCATGCCGGACTGCTGTGCTGCTCCAGCCATGCGAGTTTTCTGTCCTGCAAGATTGGTATTAAACGCATTCATATACGCTTGCTGCGCTCTTTCCCATGCAGACTGAAAGCCAGTAGCCGCTTGTTTCTGTCCAAATCCTTGTGCTGCTTGCAACTGAGCGCCAGAAAGCAATCCGCCACGCGCTGCTGCTGACTGTGCTAGCTCTTTCTGTCCTTGCTGAAGCTGAAACTGATAGCCTGGTGTTGCTTGCAATTCAGCCAAATTACGCACCATTGGCGTATACAATGGCGATTGTGCGTACATTTCAGGCGTGTATTCCTGATACTGAGACTGCTGTAACAAACCTGGCAGCATTTCCCGGTAGCGTTGCGCCCCTTCTCTGCCAAGTCTGCGATAAGGCTGCATGTCTTTGTAAGATCCAGCCCAGATGTCTTGCATCATTTTTTGATTAGCTGCGTTTGCCGCGCTACTCGCACCCGCTGAGATGCCAGCACCGGCCATAGATCCGACTGCGCCTATTGTTGCTGCTCCAATTAATGCACCAGCCATAGCTATACCTCTAAAAGTTCAATGCGTTTCTGATATTCATCATACGTTTCAGTGAATATCTGCTCTTCAATTTCATCAACTGAGTCAGTGTCAGAGCAATGTACGTTTATCCAGCTAGTGTCGGTTTCACAGTAGATTGCCCTTTGCGTACCAGGCTTAGTGATAAACATATCAGGTCCAATGATTATACTCTTTTTACCATGTTCGTTATAAACATGACACTTGCCAAATAAGACAATGCAAACATGCTCTTTTGCATGTACTTTTGTAATAACCGTTATGCCAGCAGGAACATAGTTACGTCTTGCATACATTCCTTTGCAAAACAAATGATCCACTGGCGGTTCAAATTCCTGCATCAAACCGCGCTTACAGGACTCCTCCATGACATGACGCAATGTCTCTATGCGCTTTATGCCAATAGGAACAAGATCAGTGCTTACTTTTTCTTGCAACATGAAAAATTAGACTCTTATTGCCCTGTCAACCATGCTTCGTAGTTTATATCAATGTATCCAAAGTTGTTGATTCCGTAGCCAAACCAATCAAAGTATGTTGGCGTAATGACTCCAAGCATTACACCAATTGCGCCAGCGTAATTTTCGCTTTCATTTGCAAATCTAATGTTTATCGACACATTAGGAGTTTGCGGGAATGCGGTTGGAAAATAAACGCGCTTCCAAGGACTAATGCCAGCAGTACCAGTGATCATGTAGAAACTTCCATAGCCAGTGCTGCTCATAAAATCTCTATCACCGCCATTCTGGGCTTGGCCCATAGCGTATCTACTGTTTGCTGTATTTGTTATATTAAATTTAGCGCCAGTAATGTTCATGATGTTCGGGCAAACATACGCTCTTGCAGTATCAAGAATTGCTATGCCGCCACAAGGACCATACAATTGATTTGATGCAATAAGAATTGTTTCTGTAGTTGAGGAGGTGTAACCAGATCCGTTTCCAGCGCCATTCTGCAATGTAATGGCATATCCACCAGTAGCAGCACCAAGAGTGTTTGATGTGATTGTAATGTTGTTAGCTTTTTGTCCATCTACAAGGACAGCAAATGGCCCAAATGATGACAATTGATTACCAGTAATTACAATTTGATTTGGAAAACCACCAGTAGAACTACCGCCGTAGATTGCTATCGGACCTACGCTTGCGCCTTCAGCAGAATTTCCAACAAAAAAACCAAGGTTAAGATCATTTGCTGAAGGATTAAGATACCAATGATATTGACCAGCAAGGAACTTGTTGCCAGTCATTTTTAATCCACCAGAAGACACTTGATACACATGAGCAAAAGCGCTACCCGCCGTGTACCCAACCCAAAAATCCATGTAGTTGTTGGTTATGAACGAATCGCCATAATCATTTTGCCATGAGCCAGAAGATCCATTTGCAACATAAACATCAACATAAGCAGTGTTTGCCATGTAGCAATTGCTGACATTAAATGCAGCCGCATTAGCAAAAAACAACGAATAATAGCCAAACACAAAATGGCAATTAAAAATCTTTGTGCCAAAATTAACGGCTTGTCCTGCTACTCCAGCATAAACACTGACGTAAGTGCCTGCGCTTCTTGCAGGATTTCCAAGAGACACCCAAGCTGATCCATTCCATTGCCAAATGTAATTCTGTGAATTGACAAGCGGACTTGAAGGATGTCTTAAACTAGAAGGAGCAGCAACAATGTATTTATCGCCAACAGAGGGAGAAGCCGGAAGATAGTAATAATCCCAGACAGTTCCTTTGATTGATGCAATAGCTTCTGGTTGAAATCCTACATTTTGAAATACAACTTCTGCACCAGTACCTACAGTAAACGCATCCCCAGAAAATGAGCTAGATACTTGAAATACAGTGCCAACCGTAGGCAATGCTGTACTTGCGTTTTGTTCAAACAGATAAGATGTCTGTGGATTGTCACCAAGGATCGTGCAAGTATCGTTGATGTAAATTGCGCCAGTAATGCTCCAGATACCAGATTTAAAGTACAGTGTCCTACCGGGATTGGCTGTAATGGCCGTCTGAATCGCTGATGTGCTTGTGCCATACGTTGCAGCAACATCCACAAATCCTTTGCTTGCTGCGCTATTAAACGTAGTCCAATCCGTACTGGTCAGATAGCCATTTGTAGATCCATTGGCCGCTGGCATACTGATCGCTGGATTGACTCCTCCAGAGGAAACAACTGGAGATGTTCCAGTGACAGAATTTACATAAGTTCCAGCAGGCTGTTTATTATTAAACGTAGTCCAATCAGCGGCGCTTAAGTAGCCATTGGATGAACTAGTTGCTTGCGAAATGCTGATGTTTGGCGCAGATCCGCCAGAAGATGCGATTGGCGCAGTGCCAGTGACTGAGGAAACAACTGACGAACCAGGATTGGCGTTGACCCATGCAGATCCATTCCACCAGACCGGCGTATTCTGTGTCGTATCAAAATAAGGCTGACCAATAGACAGATTATTTGTTGGCCGTCCAGCAGTCGATCCAGCACCAGTAATGCTGTTAATGATGATCTGCACTCTATCAAACCATTGCTGCCAAACAGCCGTAACTTTGCTTGTCAGAGGAATAATAGACGATTGAAATGGAGCCTTTGGCAAACTCACTTTGCTGCCTCAGTTGCGTATGCAGCCGCCGACATCATGACAACTTTTACCGGATCTGTGATTCGGAACTTAAACACATAGTTACGGCTAACACCCAAGCGCCTCCATTCAGCGCGTTTAAGATATTCACCGGCCTGACCAAAGCTAGTCCACATTTCATTACCGTATGTGTATCCACCGTCACGGCTGACTTGCAACATCGCTTGCGGGTTATAAATCATCGGCAAGTCTTCAGTTGCATAGCCTGAGATCAGGTCTTGGCCTAGTTCCGTATCCAGTATGCTGTCGTTTTCAGCAGCCAGAAACACTTCAACTTGCGTTGGCATGAGCCTGGTTGCATCACCAGTACCTTGCTCCATATCGAGCCTGAGCCTGTATATATGGAGTTTGTTAAACGATGTGCTAGCAAAGAAATGAGGCGTAATTAGCTCTCTAGCAATGTAATCGCCATTGTCTGTGTAAGTGTTGACATCATAAGTGTAGAGATTGCCATTGCGATAATCAGACACATAAATTTCATTCTGGAACTGCGTAGACCTCAAACTGTAATGCCTAGTGTCAGATCCTGACGTAAGATCAGACCAGACATCAGACGTTGCGTCATACATCCAGGTCTTTGCTTCAGCTTGAAAAGATATGACGTAGAAGTCATGTCCTGCAAGACGATAGGAATATGCAATCGCATCCTCTGGCGATTCATAGCTATTGAACAAAAAGTCCAAATCTGGCGTAGAGACTGGTACACAGCGATAGTTGTCAACTCGAACAACGGATATCCCGCCGCGTCTTGAGCGTCCAAGATAAAACAATTCTCCAGCGCATCTTGCATAAGATCGGACAGCAACCAGACCTACGTCAGTCGGAGAGCCAGCAATTCTTTGCAACGGAAAAGGATATGCGCCAGTGTTTTGCCAGTATTCTTGAGATGCAGCGCCTAGAAGCACTAGACAGCCATTGTCTACAGTGACGGCTTGCAAATTATCCGTGTATGCTTCTTTGCTAGCAAACTGCAAAGGATCCCAGTAGAAGCCATCATAAGAGCCTGACAGCCAGAACTGTTTAGTACCGACAACATTGACAATGAAATAGCTGTCTAGGAACGTGACAGTCGTAGCTTTTGGAAAGTTTGTTCCAGTGTAAGCTGTATTGATCTGTCTAAAATTATTAACGATTTGCAATACGCCAGTGGCTGTTGAGACAGTGCCAGAGCTAATCGTGAACTCATTGGCGTTTGTGCATACACCAGTACCAGGCGTAGTGCCGGTTGCAGTAAAGACTACGCCGACCTCATTAGCCGCAGCGCCTACAAGAGTAAAGTTAGAAGATCCGACTGATTGAATGACATATTCAGTGCCTATAACCAATGCAGTTGCATTAGCCTGTATAAGCTGCACCGTGTAGTCATTTTCAAAGACATTGTAGTTATCGCCTAGGACATGAATAATCTGACCCGTCTTGCGCGTAGTTAATGTCTCAGTAATCGTAATCGTTGCGCTAACTTTGCTGTACGGAAGATCCCCAGTAGTCGGCTGATAAATATAGCCAGATACGCCATCAACAATCATTAGCTGAGTGCCATTGTCAGCCATAGACACAGTGCCAGAGCTAGTCAGCAACGTGCCACGATTCTTTTGCGTACCGTCAGGAAAGATTTCAACTAGCTGATCGTATGCAACCGCAAACATTCTGTTTTGCGACTGAAACCACCAGAGGCCACGAATAGGATTAGCGCCAAGAGAAATAAACGGCTTTAGACCCGGAGTGCCGTATGCAACAAGATTAGACTTATCTTTCTCTGGCTTAATTTCAAGAAAAAGATTCTGGCGTTTTTGAGCAGTAACAGCGCGAGAACGTCCTGCAACACCAGGGCCTAGGATCGGAAGTTGCATTGTTTCAGGCATGATTAGCGCCCCATCGAGTCCGAATATATATTATAACGTAATTGAGACGTATTCATTAACGCCACATCTGTTTGCAACGTCACAGTGCGCTGATTGAGACGCTTAACACGTTTAAGTGCATTAATCGCAAGTTGTACAGTCGTAGGGCGAATATCAAACTGATACTCTTCAGCTATACGCACTGCAAGATTAAATACAATCGCTTCCCAGTAGCCAGGAGGGAATGACATGTAAGATGTCGGATCTAAGATCATGTCAAACGGCTTCCAAGAGGTCAGATTGATATATGCTGGACCCTGCGTACTGGGATCGTTTGGCGCAAAGATTGGATAAATATAGACTTCAGCCAGCGGAAAAGACGGCTGATAGTAAATGTAGTTCGGAAAGTTAGTGCTGAGAGTCTTCAGACGCACTGCGTTGTAGTCATCATAACCAAGCACTTGCATTGGATAGCTGACAGGAATCGAGCCGTTGTTGAGGATCAGATACGCATCAACAATCTTCATTGGCCTAGAAGTGTTGAAATCGCCACCATAGCCCATGCTGTACGGATTCTGACCAGACACTAGCGGGAACTGCTCACGAATCACCTGATACAGCGTCAATTCATCTGCTGACCAGCTATCAAGCATACGATTCAAAGATTCTAGGCCGTCTTGCAGTTCTGATGCTGTCAGATCCGTATCAACCGCTGATACCTGAATAAGACGCATCGCTGCACGGATAATGTCATTGCCGGTATACATCTGGCCGACATTCTGTGCAGTCTTTGTGCTAACAGCTACTGGACTTGGAGCATCCCAGAGCGCAGGATTTTCTTCCCAGAGTAAGATAGAAAGATCCCAGATTGGACCTGGCAAAGACCAAATGTTAGTGATTGTTGATGACCTGACAAGATTGCCGCCAGCAATCATGAAGTCATACTGGATTGAACCGTCAACAAAATAACACTCTACGATCCCTGTAGAGATGTTAATCGGCTGTTCAATGATTTGCGTACATGCAGAGTCACTATAGACCGGAACAATTGTGCTAGTTCCTGCATACAAAAACTCGCCATAGGCAGTTTCGCCAATGTATGCACCAATCGGAGGAACAAGAGTTAGCGTAAAGAAACTAGACATTTAATTGTTCCTATAAATTAAAAGGGAAACTGTTCTAGTTCTGCTGACCAGAATACATCCGTTGAGTTTACGCCATTATTGACTGCAATGACGTACAAGTTAAATCCAGTATTTGTGACATTCTGTACCCATGCAGATACGCCACCGGCTGATCCTCCAGCAATCGTCACCGTTACATTTGGAATGGCTGATGGCGGGAATACTTGCGGGAAAGTGACTGCAACACTGCCAATGTAGAGAGATCCGTAAGGCGAGTTAGACACTACACCAGTAGCCAGTCCTTTCTGATTCCAGCCAGTTCCCCAGACAGATGAAGAAGATGTATTGACTGGCGTAGGAAAGTTTCTGTAATCGTTGTAGTCTACACGGCAATACAGAGCATTAGCACCAATCTGAATGCCAGCAGACGCAGGAGATCCGCCAACAGCGTAGAACTTGTTTGCAGTGATGTAAATGTCTTGATTGTAATCAATGCCAAGACTGTTGTTAGAGTTATGTACTCCAAACGTGTTGCCAGAAATTACAATGTCGTTCAAAAATCCAGATGAATCATTAGCAATCAAACACCATGAGTTAGTTGCTTCTGCCGCCGTTGGCGTACCAATCTGATTACCATTGATGACAATGCCACCCCAACCATATGAACCTGATTTGCGCCTAAACTTAATTCCAGCGTATTTGTTGGTTTCAATTGAGCAGTTAGCAATAATTAAGTCACCGACACCTTTAGTTGGCAAAACAGCATTCATGAAGTATCCATGATTGCCGCCAAGGAACTTACAGCTAGTAATTTTTAAACCGCCAGATGAATATTGCAGTACGCCAGCTTGTTCATCGTCGGAACTGTAGAATCCTGCGCCAAACGTGCAAGAAGTGATTGATGAATCACCTGAGTCTACGTCTACAACGTTCTGAACAAAGATGCCAGCCCTGCTTGCATTGCTGATATAGCAGCCAATGACCTTAAAGTGCGGCGCATTGTTAAGGCTGATTCCGTCATATCCGCTATTTGAGTAGACGTTTTGAATAAACGTACCTTGGACTTCGCCAGATGACGGATAGACGCTTAAAAGAGCGCCAGCAGTCTGAGAATAGACATTGGTTTGCAGCGTAAAGTCTCTAAACATTGGTCCATATACGCCAGGACCACCAACACCATTCCATGTGATGATGTTAGTGCTGAATGTTCCAGAGACAACGATTAAAGTTGCTTTAGGACCATCGCCAACCATGCCAGCTCCAGTCGTTGTGATACCGGGATTGACGTAATACAGCCCTTTTGGAACGTAAACTAGTTTGCCGGTGTTAAATGCAGCTTGGAATGCAGTCGTATTTGTAGCCGCTGATGCGCTTGGACTAGCGCCATAGTCAAGAACGTTTGCAGTCGATGCACCTGGCGCATTAACCCAACTTGGCGCACTTGATCCGTTGCATTGCAGAACCTGACCCGCAGTGCCTGGTGCAAGAAAGCTAGTCGTATTTAGCGCAGACTGATAAGGCAGAGAACCAGCAGCGCCGCCATTGATGTTATTAGTCGTATTGCTGACAACACTTAGGCCGCTGACCTGAGTTGTGCTGATAGATAATGCAGTTGCATTGCCATTGCCATCAGTGACGGTCTGTAGAGAAGACGTTATGCCACCTGGAACCTGTAGCAGACTAGGATAAGACGCTTTTTGCTGTTGCTGACCAAGACTTGACATAAGAAAACCTGCTACGGTTGATATTACTTTACGGACCTTCTTCAGTGCCATTGTTTTCAGACTCTGGCTTAGTGATCTGATCCTTCGCTTCTTCATTGATTGCGTTAATCAACTGAAAGACCTGTTCGTAGGGCTGCTTGCCAAGATAGCCCATGATGGCGTTGACAAGGTTTAATGAGAGAGTGATGTCGTTCATGCGCTAACTCCGTGGTTTGCAAATTTACCGTGATATTTTTCTCGCGCTTCATACGCTACAAGGCCAGCCAATTCAAGATCCTTGAAATATCCAAGACTTATGCTTTTGCCGTTTTTAATCACGCGCACCAACCATGCTTTCGTCTTTTTATGCCACGAAACTCCGGGGTATCCAGATGTATTGTTTTTTAGCGCCACACGATTGCATTGATTTTCGCTTCTGTTCGCGGGACGCAAATTTTCAATTCTGTTATCTGCTCTATCCATATTGGTGTGGTCAACTTCTTTCGGCAGATAGCCATGATGCAACAGAAAAATTAACCGATGCGCTTTATGAATCTTTCCAAGCCATGTGATGTGCCTGTATCCAGTTTTATGAATTGACCCAGCAAGCGTTCCAACCAGATATTTCTTGTTGTGATATGGAGCTTTGATCCAGTAAAGGTTGCCATCTTTATACTCAAAATATTCGGAGATAAGTGCTTGAGTAATCATGCGTTTGCCAATGTTGTTACAGTTCCAGATGAACCTTTGTATTTTAAAGCACCAGACTCGACATATAAAACACCACCCCCAGAGGGCGTACCGCTTGGCGCCGCCGTACGATTTGCAATAAACATAACCAAAGTACCAGACGCAAATGACGTTCCGCCAATCCCTACGTTGCCAGAACTATTTACCGTCACAAGATCCGTTACACTCCCGGCGTTCCCATTCCCAAGGCGTACCGTGCCGTCAGGTGTGCTGGGCTGATACCAAGTAAAGTTGTTCGTCGCGGTGAGCGACTGGCCGATCTGGCAGTTTAAAACCTTGACTGTACTCATGGGATCGTCCTCAGAAACGCATCTACTTCTTCCTGCGTCATCACATTCCCATCAGGGTCTTGGAGTTCGACGCCTTCGGAGACTTCCCGCTTGAAGGTTTGGTAGTCGGTGTTGGCGGGGTCGAAGGGGATGAAGGCGTTGTCAGTGAGACGCTCAAGATTTTGCCCAGTAATTTGATGCGTGTATTGGTCGATTACATTTATTAAACGATACATTTAAAGCTCCGAACTAAACGCCAACGGGCTATTTGTCAAAACTGATGGTCTACCATCCGCGCCGCTAGAAAACCCACCAAATTGAATTTTTGAAGCAGATGTTGTGCCTATAGAACCGCCAGACGCTGGAGCTGAAAATCCGGTTGTTTGTGATCCAGTCTGTGATTCTGATACGGTTGGATTTAGTGCGGTTGGCGCTGCTATGGCTGTGATTGTCGGCGCTGATCTCATTTCAACAGGATATGAACCGCTGAATCTTGCTGTTGATGCGGTATTAAAAACTCCAGCCCAACCGTTTGCACCAGACCAATAATACCTCTGACACAACGCCAGCTCAGTGCCGTAAAGCCTGTTCTCAAACGGTGTGGCCGTAGCGCCTTTTTCTAGCTGGACTCCGGTCACATACCATGTGGCTCCATTCGTGCCTACGACTGAGGTTGCGCCTGTGGCTGACCAGTATTGAGCGCCCGCCCATGAGCCTGCGGTTCCGCTGCTTGAAGAACCAACGCCTAAACCGAAAGTTACGAGAATCCCTGCGCCATTAGTTGTTAGCCATGTCCCGGAAGTATCTCCTGCTATGGTCACAGAAATCTGTGTCCAAGTGTTTGCTGAAGAAATGGAATACGAGAATGGATACGATCTATTGAGGGCAGAATTTAATAATGACCCACCAAAGGTTCCCGTAAGGCTAGACCGAACCCAAAATGACAAAGTTACGGTTGCGGCGCTTGCTGTGCCCCATGCAAGATCAGAACAATTTAGACCTTCAATTGCTTGTTCAATAGAAAATAGATCAGACGCGCCTACCGAATAAGAAGATAGGGATGTAATCCCAAGATATTTAGTAAATCCAGCCGGAGGCGTTACTGAGCCAGCGTTTTGTTGGACAGAAAACTTGGAGGATTGCGTAAGCCTCATCTGCCATCTATCAACCGTATAGGTTTGATCCGCTGTGGGAGTCACACTCGCCCCAGCATTCCGCTGGTCAATCATCATCGCCCCATTGATGATCTTGTTTCGTATCCCGGCAAGCTGAGTGCTTGTAGGACCGGAGGTTGCTTCGACTGTGTTGCTTCCTGATGCGACTAGGGTTTTGTTGGTGAGGGTTTCTGTCCCGGCAATTGTTGCAACCGTTCCAGTAGCGCTAGGTAGCGTAAGCGTTAAGTTTGACGCAGTAGACGGTGTAGTTACAGTGACAGACCCGCCACCAGCCGATGCAAGTTTTAAATTACCAGACATTTACACCACCACCCAGGTTGATCCAGAAGGAACAGTGACTGTTTGACCAGACGCAACTGTTATTGGTCCTGCACTCATTGCATTACTTCCTGATGGAATTGAATAACTTGCCGCTACAGTAGCGCTATTAACAATTATACCATTTGCGGCAATAACTTCTTGTGCTTGCAGTTCGCCAGTTGAAGGCTTGTACAAAAGATTTGCATTGCCAGTATAGATTGTGCTTACGGTTCCAGTAGTGGCATTTGCAAATAGCGGATACAAATTACTAGATGTTGACGTATCATTGCTAATTGAAACCGCCGATCCGCTAGTTGCGCTTAATGTGCCTCCAGCAAACGTAAGATTTGATCCAATTGTTACATTGCTAAATCCGCCTGATCCGTTGCCGTAGAGGATAGATGTACCGGATGTAGCAGAAAAACTGCCAGCAACAGAAACAGTCCAAGACGCATACGTTCCTGATCCACCAGTGTTGTCAACATTGACTACAAGAGTTGTTCCAGAGAACGCCGTAATGACACCTTCCATGAAGTTTGCTGGCGTAACGCTGTAGGCCAAGCGTACTCTGGTTCCAACAGTAAATGCAGTTGCTGTTGAGCCAAGATTGGTCGTAAATGTCTTAGAACCAGTGCCAATCGTTGTTGACGTAGAACTAGTCAGACCATAATAACCAATGCCAATCTGTGCTTGTTGACATGCAGTAACAATAACGCCAGGAGTTTCTGGAGTGACTGGAGTTGTACCCGCAGGAAGCGTTTCAATATAAACCTGTGTGCTTTCCGGTTGCCACATGATCTCAAAGAAATCATTAGCAGCAGCAGTAAAGACGTAATTGACCGCCGCAATAAGCTGACCGTGAATGCCTCCATGCGATCCGACCACGGCATACTGGCTATTTGAGTCAGCAACGTCACCGGTTACACCGCTATCGTTCTTTCTCAGCCATACATTGACGTTGTGAATTGATGTGTCAGTGTTTGTAAACTGAATGGAATACTGAAGGTTGTATACGCCAGCATTTGCAAACGTAACACGCGTCGGATTGCCTGATCCATCGTTAGCAATGCTTACGCCATTAGCTTCAAACGTGTGATTTATCTTAATTGGGTACGCAGTAGTCGTATTGGCCGCTGTCTGCGTTGCGTTCGTATCGTAAAAAGATCCGTAATAGCCTGGAGAACCAACAATTGACGTAGTGGCGTTGGCATTAAGCACACCAGAAGAGAACGTCATGTTGGAGCCGATAGATACATTACTGAATCCGCCAGCACCGTTGCCATACAGAATTGAGGTTCCAGACGTTGCCGGTGCATAGTCAGTGCCTGAGACAGCAGCAGAAACACCAGTACCGTTGCCCTTGAGAAGCCCAGTAACAGATGTTGAAAGCGTAATGGCTGGAGTGGTTGTGCTATTCGCTACCGTGCCAGCAAAGCCATTAGCGGAGACAACAGAGACATCAGTCACCGTACCACCACCGCCAGTGACAGCAGCAAGCGTACCGGCAGAATATGTTAGACCAGATCCAACCGTGACGTTAGAGAATCCGCCAGAGCCGTTGTTAGCCAGTAACTGTGCGTTAGTTCCAGTAGTTGCAGCCGCATAATCAGTACCAGCAGTTGCTGAACTAAATCCGCCAGATCCATTACCTTTAAGAATTGATGTGCCAGTTGTTGCTGGTGCGTAATCTGTTCCAGAAACAGCAGCACTAATTGCAGTACCATTTCCTTTAAGCAATCCAGTAACAGTTGTGCTTAAAGTAATCGCTGGAGTTGTTGTGGACGTTGCAACCGTGCCAGCAAGCCCATTTGCAGTAACAACAGATACGTTTGTTACGGTCCCGCCAGCAGCGGAACTGGAAAGAGTGCCACCAGCAAATGTAAGACCAGAACCGACAGTAACATTAGAGAAGCCACCAGCACCGTTACCGTACAAAATACTAGTGCCGCTAGTAGCTGGCGCATAATCAGTACCAGATACTGCCGCAGCGAATGCGCTTGTACCATTGCCTTTTACCAGACCAGTAAGTGTAGTCACACCAGTGCCGCCTCTAGCGACTGACAACGTGCCAGTTGTGCCAGCAACAATAGGCAAACCAGAGCAGTTTGTTAAGGTTCCTGATGTCGGAGTGCCTAGGATTGGCGTAATTAACGTTGGCGTATCAGCAAATACAAGCGCACCGGAGCCAGTTTCGTCAGTAACAGCGCTTCTTAAATTTAAACTGCTAGGAACAGCAAGAAACGCAGCAACACCAGTACCAAGACCAGAAATACCAGTGCTAACTGGTAATCCTGTGCAATTTGTCAATGTGCCTGAGCTTGGAGTGCCAAGAGCGCCGTTAGGAACTAAATAATCAACGCCAGCAATAGCGTTAGTGAAAAGCCCTGCAACAGCCTTTTGCATTCCAGATGCAGTCGTAAGTGTTAGCGCACTAAATTGTGCCGTACTGGGCGTTACAGAGCCAATAGCGCCTGGACTTGGCAGAACTGCTTGTACGATCTGATTAAGAGTAGCTTTCTGGGTAACACCAGAATGAACAATAGGCGCGACATCCGCCGCTGGAGAGAACGTACTTGCGGCTGGAAGCTGAGAGATTTTGACGTTTGACATCGCTAACCTACTATCGGTAAGGAATGGGCGTTATACCCAGAAATAACTAATCAGACTTTGGTTTGCGCCCTCTTCTTGGCGTTTCACTAATTTCTTCCAATTCTACTACATTCAGATACTTTTCGTACCATTCAGCACTGGTTATGTAACCAAGCGCTTGCAATTCTTTGAGATGTGATTCATCAGTTGCAATCTTGATGTCATTGTAATCTTCAAGATGCACTGCACATGGAAAATCAATCATTCTTTACTCCTAATAAGAAAAGAGGGGCCGAAGCCCCTCAGTTCCAACCTTTTTACGGGTTTGTTCCAGCAACGATACCGACGTTATTGAACTTCGTAACACCGAAGTCAGACTGTACCGGATAAGACCTAGCAACATATACCAGATAGGTATCAGCCGCAGGCGTTGCAGATGAGCCAGAGTTGCTATACACAACAGACAGCGTGTTGGCTGCTGAAACGTAAGCATTGACAATCGCAAGACCTGAGCCAGGCGTTACTGAGGGGTTGACAGACACAAAGTCACCAACAGCGATGCCAGAAACCGTGAAGGTCTGAGTGGTAATACCAGCCGCAGCAGCGGAAGGAGTTACAGCAACAGACAGTACGGCCTGACCGCGTTGAATGCTTGGAGTGACGATATTAGGACCAGGATTAGACATAGTAACCTCCTATTAACCAGTTACGCGGGTAGCGAGTTCGGGATAGACGGTTGACCAGCCGTAAAGAACGTCAAGACGGCAAGGCAACTGGTCAGAGTTGATGTCGTACTGACGAACAAGACGGATGCTCACGCCATCTGCTGATGCGCGACCGGCCATGTCAACACCCTGCGGCAGAATAAGATCAGCCGTACCAAATGCAAACGCATCCTTGTGGAATGCAATCGCGTTCGGGTAAGAAGATCCGTTAGAACCAGAGATGACAGAAGCGTTGCCGCTGGGAATAGACCCAGTGGTGCTAGTTACGTTCTGGAACTGGCCAGAGAAGACCGGAGTCGGGAACACAGAAAGAGTCTGTGAAGAACCAGTACCGGTAACGCCAGCAGTAAGAACGAAGTTACGCAGTGCGCCAGTAGACTGACGGTTCTGCGGGTTGACTGCATATACACCAGGAATGGTGAATACAGTACCAGCAGTCAGCGTCTTGCCGTTGGTAATGGTTGCAGTCAGAGAGAATGCAGTCTGTGCATTGGTCTGAACTGAGCCACCAGCCTGTGCAGCAACTGCCAGAGTGTCAGTGCCGACAATGAACGTACCGGAGGTGAAGTTACCTACGTTCTGATCCATTGCAAAGTTGAAGCCCAAGGTAGAGTCACCAAGCGCACCCTTTTCAAAGATGCGAGAGATAACACCCTGCGGATTAAACAGATTGGTAAGACCAGAAACGATGCCAACTTCTACAGTCGGATCGACAACAAAATGACGCTCTTCGTCAACCGGAGCAGCTTCCTGATTCAGACGAGCACGAGCAGCAAGAATAGCCGCCGTAGACTGTGCCTGAGTCGGAGTGCCGGTCAGCTGACCAGGAGTACCAACAAGGTTGTAAACATTCAGGAACTGCTGAAGACCGTCATAGTCGATCTTATTTGCAACAGCCGCAACAGCAGGCTTGATGAAACGATCAGAGAAATCGCTGATGTTCATCGTGAGATCCTGAGTCGTAAACGCCATGTCTACGCCGAACTGGGTTCCCAGGGTCAGCGGTACATAGGTTTCAACAGAGGACTCAACCTGAAGCGCAGGACCGGTACGACCGACATAACGCGGGGGTTTACGCAGATTGATAGTGGTGCCGATTTTCGCACCTTCCTGAGCAAATTTGTCATCGTACTGACGAGACACTGCGCGCGTAAAAACCAACTGGTTTGTCAATACTCGCAATGCTTCGTTAGTAATCATTGAAATAGTGAGTAACTGATTACTCATGATTACCTCCAAAAATGGAAAGATTAAAAGGTTACTAGCCTTATAAAGTTTCCAGAGCAGAGGCCGACTCCTTGAATGGCTCTAGATACGCCGCAAAACCCAACTAAGGCCAACTTAGGTTCTGGTAGCGCACTTATATCACTTGTCTTTTGTTTTGTAAAGCAATCCGAAATGCAGCCGCATCAAGTAGACTTTTAAAGTTTCCGTAAAAAGTTGTTTTCCCACGAAAGCATTCAACCACTTTCCAGCACTTTTGAGATTCAACCCAATTGACTCCGGCCAACCCAATTCCGCTTCCTGATTTTGGCTTTCCAACTCGCGCTAAAGATAAGTTAATTGAATGCTCTTTTGATTTTGATTTTCCTTTAGCTGCGTTGCTCATTTTGAGCCTTGTTTGTTCTGTGTTTTTACGCCCAATCCGATGCGTGTTTAATCTTTCATTGACCTGATGACCTTCTTCTGTGGAATAAAATTTTTTTAACTTAGCCGCTCTTTTGTCTTTTGTTTGTTGTGTCTGCTTAAAGCCGCTATGTCCTTCACCACCATTAGTCAAATTAACTAAGCACACTCCGTCATGCTTAAATTGTTTGATATAAATTTTTTCTAAATCAAACGCTTGCGACTCATTAAGGCAATTTACGATATCAACAATAATGTTATTTTTACCGTACTTTGCAACAATGTTTTTGTGCCATTGTGTGCGTTTTGAAAATTGATAAGCGCGATTGCCTGTGCCTTTACCAACATAAAAAGGCGTTCCATCAGGCTTCTTGTGAATGTAGACGTAGAACTGCTTGTGCATAAGATCACCATCACGATAGGTCACGCATGAAGAATGCGGCTGTCTGGGCGTGAATCCAGACGGAGTTTCGAACCTCCTGCCGCAAACATATTATTACATAAAAAAGGCCAAGTGATGAGCTTGGCCGTAAGGAGGAGTAAGAAGCGGATTAGATCCGCAACTAACCTATATCATAGTATTTAGCGTTTGATTCTTGCCTCACGCTTTGCACGTTCTTCTGCATTTCTTGCGGCAATAAACTCATGCGGAGACATTTCATACAACGTTTTAGCTGGATTAGCCCCAGTAGTGCCTAGCGGTTTGATTGGCGTTGGCGCATTAGATGTCTTTCTAGGCGCACGATTAATAATCTCAGCCAAACGCATACCGGCTTGGATCGGATTCATCTGTGAGATTTCATACGCTACATCTAGATTCTTGCCGAGTGTGTAGGCAATCTCTGGTCCGTTGTCTAAACCCAGTAGCGCTTGTCGAATTGTCGGGTTTTGTGCAAGTCTCGGGTCCGATGTAATCCCTTCGATAACCGCGTCATAGTCCGCAAATTTGGCCCTAGTAGCCGCTTCTGAAGCCTCCAACTTAGCTTGTGCTTGCGTCTGACGCTCATACTGCGCCCGCTGTTCATATTCCGCAGCAACAGCCCTCTTCGCCTCTTCAATCGCTGAAACTCGCGTGTATTCCAACTGAGCCTGAATATAACGCGGATCATACTGTCCTCCTGCAAAGTCATTAGGATCTGGCGGTTGAATGCTTGGCGCTACTGGTTCTGGAGCTCTTTGCTGCTGACTAGCAATCTGCTCAAGCATCTTTTCCAAGCGTTCCGCATGTCTACGCGCTTCATGCTTGTCTTTTGTTAGCTCATCAATCCGCCGCTTATACCAAGGATCTTTTTGCTCTTTGTCTTCAGGCTGAATCGCTTCCTCTGGATTCTCATCACTAGACAAGAGCTCTTCAGCTTCTGTTGCCTCAGATACGCCTTGATCCAAGTTCGTTGCTTCCGTTGCGCTAACTTGGCTATCAACAATCGCATTATTTTCTTCGCTCATTACTTACTCCTTACGTTGTTTTACATTTCATTCTTTTCTTCTGGCTTCTGTTCGCCAGTCAATGCTGCGACATTCGGCTGTCTAGTCATTGCACCAGGCTTAGGCATTGGCGCTGGTCCTGATTGCTTTGACGCTGACTGCACTGGCGGCTGTACTGCCTGACCCATTGCCTCATGAATGCCTGGCATGACAGTGTTTTCCAGAGATTCAAATTCCATATTTTCCTCTGGCAATTCTTCAGCACCAAGGCCAAGCATTAGCCTAAGATTCTCATTCACCATCGCTTGCAACTGCTGATCTGTCAGCATCAGCTTGCCTTCAACGTCAATGCGCTTCGTCTGCGAGTCAAACCATTGGCGCTCTGCTTCTTGAATCTTCAGCATGGCCTCATTGCGTGAGAACTGTAGCTCTTGGCTCATCTCTTCCATCTGATTAGCCATCTGCTCGATCATCTGCTGTGCTTGAATGACTTGAGGATCAATCTTCGTACCGTCAGCAGTCGGCTGCAACTGTGGCGGAAGCATAGCTTGCAAGCGCTTAGAGATTTCTTCAGCACCAGGCCAGTCCATGTTCTTCAGCATCAGATCGCCAATCATGTTGAACAGACTGGGATTAGCCTGTGTCAGCGCAAGCATCATGTTTGCAGCTTCATCGCGCTTCGTTGCATAACTCGGACCTGAGTCGCATACAACGTCATACGTTCCAATAGCAGGGTTATAAATGCTGTCAACCGCTGGATTGTCCGTATATGCGCTAGCCATGCCCATATTAGGATCAATGTTGACCTGTTTGGGCACACCGTCTTCGCCAAGGATACGAATCACTCTAGCGCGGTCATAAATCTTAGGAATCATATCCAGTACGATGCGTCCTGCATGACGGATAGATCGGTTGAGATTGTCCTGATAATGGAAGTTGCCAGCTTCAGACTGCTTCTGACGTAGCATCAATGCACGGCCAGAGGTTTCATTGGATTCACCGCCTAGGCTTGGCTGGTAAATACCCATGGACTGCATGATGTCATTCTCAGCAAGCTGCACTGCTTGCATGATTGCGCTTGACGCCTGTGGCGGTTGTGACCTTTGTGGCGGAGGCGCAGGAGTACCAGCAATAGAGATAGGATCGTACTCAAGATAAGCCAGAGATTCCTGATTAGCTCTACCCCAGCGCGGATCAGTCTCAAACTGTCCAGCAACGCCTACAAACGGCGCTTTAGGTGCAAGTGCTACGTTCTCAGCATTGGCGCTCAAATAGTAGTTGTAGAGTCTCTGAGCGTCCTTAGCGTTGCGAACTAGGCCAGACAGATATCTTCTACCCTGTACCCAGACCTCATGTCCTAGCACTGGAATGATCGGAATGTACTTCGTCGGAATCTCAGCTTCTTCTAGGATCGTTTGGCCCGTTACTTTGCACCACATGCAACGGCGAACATCCGCCATGCGTGAACGCCCAGACTCTTCGTCAAAGATCTCTTCCTGAGAGTGTTCAATGTAATAATACTCAGCAATGCGGATAGAGTCTTTCGTGTACCAGCCCTGCATGTCTCCATTGCCAGCAGATTCCCAGTTAGTTTCTGGAACGTCTGGATACAGGCGCTTGAATTCATCCTTTGGAATCTCTTCAGCAATGATGCAGTATTCAGCGTCTGACCCATCAGGCTGCTTGCTGTGCGGATCAAAGTAGACCTTCATTGGATCAACGATACGATCAATAAAGATTTCCTGATCGAATGATCGGTCATCAGCCCAGTCATTACGCACACGGAAATAGCCAAGGCCAGCATCCACTTGCCACTCAACCGCCGTGTCGTATGCAATGGATGCGTTGCTGTTGTCTTGGATATGACGAATGATGCCCATCAATACTTCTGACGTTTCTTCATCAGCGCCATCATTGACAGGGCGAATACGAATGCTTGGAGTGTTCTGGCGAATCTCATTAACTACTCGATCACGGAACTGGAGCAACCGATTAACGACAAGCATTGGCCGCTCTTTGCCAGGTCTAGCGCGGTCATACTTTGCAGCTTCTGGCCATTGATCTGCTAAACGCGCAAACCGAATATCATCCAGCATTTCCTGTCGATTCTGCGCGGTAGATTCCATGCAGATATCAAACCGTTTGCGGATGGTTTCTAGCTTCTCCTGTGTAGCCGCTGAGTTATCTTCATTGCCAACACCAAGAGAATCAATGATTGAATCAGTATCTAAGTTCATAGTTATGCGCCCATCCAGCTACCGGTTTGCCCACTATCATAATCCTTTCTGCGTTTTATGTTGTCATTTCTAAACATGTCAACGCATGTTGCAAGATAACGGAATGCGTCTGCGCCATGACTGTATTCATCATGCAATGGTCCGCCTGGTTGACCAGTAGTCTGATTGATACTGCGACGATAACGCTTCAAGCATTCTTGTAATCTAAAAGTTTTTTGCTTATCCATCCAAAGCCTTGGAAACAGCATTCTGCCTAGCCTGATGCCATGTTCTACATCGCCAATCGGGATGACTTCTACTTCCCAACCAAGTGCTGTCATAATCTCTGCGGCTGATTTGCCGGTCTTGTAATCCTTGTGCACTGCATCATGCGGTAGCCAGAGCTTGCCGAAGTTGTAGTTCTTGCGTTTAAGCTCTGCTGAGTACCAGTCAAGCGTCTGGAATGACTCTTCAATGTAGTCAACAATTCGACATTCAGAGCCAGCACGTTGCGCCATGATGATACTCATCGCGTCGTTCCAGCCTAGATCGACTACAACATGAGTTTTTAGCATAGGATCGTGCGTAACTAGATTGATTCGATGCTGCTCAACCATGAGCTGATACTCATCAGCATAGATTGCGCCATCAACTACAGTCTTTGGCTTGCCAAGCCAGATGTTGTCGTAATCCTTTTTGTTGTGCATTTCACAATGCTTGCGCTCGACTTCAAGCACACTTGGAAACCAAGGATTGTCCATGTAATTGACTTGCACTACATAGCTATCTGGCACTTGGTTAGCAATGAATCGAGTGTAAGTGTCATCAGTGTCCAAGTCTGGATTCAT
>Ga0213920_1000576_pt1 | contig 26750 bp, 30 predicted proteins | sample McNCre1117MG_FD_161054 | JGI IMG/M metagenome (GOLD analysis project Ga0213920, IMG submission 161054) | Freshwater microbial communities from McNutts Creek, Athens, Georgia, United States - 11-17 MG | ecosystem: Environmental > Aquatic > Freshwater > Creek | place: USA: Georgia | collected...
GCAGCGCTTGCTTCGCGTGAGCGACGCGCAGCGCGGGTCTCAGCCGCGGTGTGCTCGCCGGGTTTCAGCTCGCGGATCTTGCGACGGGACACCAGCTGCTCGGCAAACTGCTTGGCCGCGCGCGCCATGACCCGGGCGGGGCTTGTCGATTGAGCAAGCGCCTTCAGCTCAGTCGCGATGGACCGTGCGCGGCTTTCGTTGTGCACGGCTTCGTTGGCCGCGCGCTCAATGCCGGCAGGCGTGGCCATGTCGCCGTAGGTCTCGAGCATGCGCTGCTCGGTGATGCCCTGGATGGCAGAGTCTTCAGGAAAGGCCGCCACAATCGAGCGCACCATCGCGTCCCCGCTTTGGAAGCCAAACATCTCAGCGACGATGTCAGGGTGCATCGAGAGCTCGGGCGAGTTGGACAACATGTTGGTCGCCAGGTAGCGCCAAGGTGCTGCGGGGCTATCGCCGTACATCTCTTGCAGTGCCTGGGTCGAGAGCTTCGCGCCTTCGGTCTTTGTGCCGTCGGGCATGACGCCGGTCTTCAGCCAGCGCTGCACCGCGTAGACGGGTTGCTGGCGCACCTCTGCAGCGACCTCGGCCTCCATGGCCTTGCGCTTTTGCTCGACGCCCTTGGAGATCTCCTTGAGTGCTTTGCTGCGTGCGCGCAGTGTCCACTTCAGATCGGCCAGGCTGCGCTTTTGCAGCTGCTCGCTCGCCTCGACCGTGGCCGCGGCGTTGGTCGATTGGTAGGCGATCCATTCCTCATCCGACATGGTCGCGGGCTTGGTAGCGAAGAGCGCCTCGTACTCGAGTTGCACTTGCATCTTGTTGATCTCTTCGTCGCTCGCGAGCAAGCGGTCCATCACGCCGCGCACTTCATCCGACAAGCGCAGGTTCTTGCCCTTGACGAATTGCTGCATCGACTTGTAGACGCCGAACAGGAACTGACGGAAGCGCTGGAACAGCGGCTGCATGTCAGCACTCGGGGCTTTGCCCTCGAAGAGGTAGAGCTCGAAGCTCTCAGCGAAGCGCTCGTGGTGAGCGCGCTGCTGGTCGATCGACATCGCGTGCCAGGCGGCGAGCCGCTCGACAGGGGTTGCGCCCTTGATGCCGAACCACTGCATCAGGGCGTCCGCGTCTTCGCGAATACCCACCGGCGCGTCGGCGCGCGCAGCGATGTCGGTCAACACCGTCAGGAAGAAGTGGCCGGTCTCGTGCAGGAACGTCGAGAGGTCCGCGTCTTCCAACAACGTCATCGTCAACGTCTTGGGGTTGAAGGTGCCGCGCACGGCCTGGTTGAACGCATCGCCGCCGGGCAGATCCACGCCCTGCGCGCGTGCTGCAGCCTGGGCTGCGGCGAACTCTGCGGGGTCGACACTGAAGGTGCCGGCCTTGAGCTGCGCCGAAGGCGCTGCGGCTTTTATCGCGTCGATGTCCAGGAGCTTCAGCTCGCTCGACATCAGGCCGCGCTTGTAGGGCTGGGGTGCGCTTTGCGTGGGCAGCGCGCCGGTGGCTGGGTTGGCAATCGGCGTGACGGGAATGCCGTTGGACGCGGGGCCCATGACAACGGCATAGCCTTGTTGGTTGGCGCCGTTGCTGATGTAGTAGCCGTCAAAGCCCGCATCGAGGACCGCGCTCTCGATCGCGTTGATGTCACCGCGCCAGAGCTTGAGCGGGTCAGCCTTGGCGTCGTAGAGGTTCGAGAGTTGCGCCTCGTGCGCGAGGCCGCCGACGCCCGCTTCGGGGCGCACGCCTTTGCCGTCGTCTACGTAGAAGTAGACCCGGTTGCGCAGGCGCTTGTCTTCAGACTTCAGTACGCGATCGGCTTCCAGGCCCTTGAGGCCTGTGCCGTACATCGCACCATTCAGGCTTGATCGGGTTTGTCGGCTGTAGTGGATGCCGGTGACGTTGACCCCGGATTGCTGGAAGGTGTCGGACTCGTTGCCCCGGGCGTCGAGGGCGTCGCGAAGGAGCTGGGTCGCTTCGCTCCGAAAACGATCAGGCCGTTCTTGAGCGGATGGTTTTCCGGCAGGGGTTGACCCTTGTTGTTCGTTACTGGCATATCCGTATTCCTCTTTGCTCGGGAAGGCCGAGTGGACCTGGTTGATCGTGATCGAGAACGCGCCGCCGAGGTGCTGGTCGATGCGTGCGGCCAGCTCTTCGTCCGACAAGTCGGAATAGTTCAGGATCGCCATCTGCCCGTTGGCAGTGGTGTGCCCGCCTACGATTTTACTCCCATCGTGCTCAAGTTCCCACAGCTTGTCATAGAGCTGCGTGACCTGCTCGGTGCCCCAGCCTTCAGGCAGTTGCAGCGTCACAGCGCCGACAGGAGACGCGCCCAGCACGGCGTCTTCGGTGACGACCATCATGCTGTCTTGCGCGAGCGCATGGCCCAGCAGCTTGGCTGCCTGGACGGCCAGCTCGGGGCGCGCCACGCGCAGCGTCATCGAAGGGTTGGTCGCACCCTCGTAGCCGCCCAGCTGCATGACAAAGTCGCCGTCGGTGCCCAGCTCCTTCAGGATCTTGGGCACCATCTGCGCGGCCACGGCCTGGCTGATGCGCAGCTTCTCTTCGGGCGCGAGCGCGTTCCACTCAGCCGTGAGCTGCGCGTCGTTGGGGTCGGGGGCGACCTCGAACATCACCTTGGCGGTGGGGTTGGACGGGGTGCTGCCCACGTCGCCACGTGCGTCGACGGCCGCTTGCGCGGGGCCTTCGTAGGTGCGCGTCACCGTGTCGGTGAAGGGGACGTCGGTCCATGACGGCGCGGTGATGCCGCCGCCGGCTTTGAGGATCTCGGCCTGGGCCTGCTCTTGGCTGAGCTGGCCGTTCTTGTAGCGCTCCCAGATCGCCTCGACGTCGCCGCGGGTGTTGCCGCTGCGCTTTTGCGAGGCCTCGAAAAGGCCGCGCACGGCCTCCCAGGTGATCGACTGCATCTGGCGGGGCTGGATGCCCCGGGCCTCTGCCGCGCGGCGGTAGGCCTCGTGGTAGATCGGGTAGGTGCCGTTCAGGCCGGTGAAGTTCGACGACGAAGAGCCGGCGGTGCCGAAGGCCTGGTTGACTTCATCGTCCGACGAGGACAGCGGGCGCAGCAGCGCGGCCGCCACCGCGTGGGTGTCGATCGTCGCAAAGCCGAGCGGGCTGTTGGGGTCGAAGATGTTGTTGTAGAAGTTGCGGACCTTGTGCTCTTTGCCCAGCTGCACGTAGACGTTCTCAGCGCGCCCGTCGGTTGCAATCGAGATGGCCTTGGAAATCGTCAGGTAGGACTTCCACGCCATCGTGGCGTCAGCGCCCTTGCCTGTCTTAACGTAGTCCGCGGCGCCGCCTTCTGGCGTCAGCACGCGGTAGGCGCGGTTGTTGTGGGCCTGGTCGTAGATCCGCACCCAACGCGCAGCGATGTCGGGGGTGGCCAACAGCTCGCCCAAGGTCTTGCCCATGGCCGCCTGCATTTTCTTGTCGGGCTCGCTGTCGGTGATGCGGTGGGCTTCGGCCGTCATGGCGTCATCCCACTTGAAATCACGCATGCCAAAGACCGCGTCCAAAATGCGCTCGGCCTGGCTCACGTTGGCGAACCAGCCGTTTTGTGGGGAGAGCACCGCGATCATCGCGGCCGCCTGCATCTCGCTCACGCCGTAGCGTTGGGCCCAGGCTTCAGCGGTTTTGCGGCCGCCGTCGTACCAGAGCTCAGCGCGCTCGCGCCAGTCCTGGGGCATCTGGTCGTGCAACCACAAGAGGTTGGAGACGACGTGGTCGACGAACGCCTCGGCGTTGCGCACGGGGTCGCGCGCGCCCTTGCCCGTGAGCTTGCGCATGTTGGGCAAGCCCTGCAGCAGCTTGACGTTTTTCTCGAGGGTTTTGGTGTCCGACAGGGCGACATCGAACGACAGCACCAGCACGTCGTCGAATGGGTTTTCGGTCGCCTTGTCCGAGGTGGGCAGCCGCGTGGAGAGCGACTGGTTCAGCTCATCGGTGCCCTTGGCCACCAGCGCCAGGTCCATCGCCTGGCGCAGCTTGCGTTGCTCGCGGCTTAGCTCTTGTCCAGCTGACTCATCAGCTGTTCCAGCGTCAGATTGTTCTTGGCCGCCCACTCCCGCGGGGTGTACCCCTGCGTTCCCGGCAGGCTGTTGAACGCCCGCATTCTGGCCGCCATTTGTTGAGCTTGCAGCTCGAACGCCGCTTGTGCCCCGGTAGACTGCGTCTGAGATTCGGCCGGCTTGGTATTCTGTTTCGAGGATTTCATTTAATTTCTCCGCAAGTCCATTATCGGACACCTGGGGTATTTTAGCAAGTGCTACAGCCTCGGCCCCGTTAGGACCTTTGGAGTTGTCGATGGCGACGAAGCTGACGCGGGGGTCGTTCTTGTATTTCTCAGCGAGTTTGTCCACCGTGGTGCGGGCACCGACGTGGCTTTCTTGCAGCACCGAAAGGGGTGCGGTGCGGCCCGAGCGCATCGCGCGCGGCAGTGCGCCGTTTTGCAAGGCTTCAGCGGGGTCGCGGTAGACATACATGAAGCGGACCTCGCGGCCCGACTTGAGTGCCTGCTGGATCTTCTTGTCGGCGGACTCAAACTTGCTCATCGTGCCGTCGAAGACAACGTCGGCTTCGTTTGCGAGCTCAGGGAACAGGCGCAGGCCCGTCGACTTGCCCGCACCCGTGCCGCCAGCGGTGAAGAGCACGTAGGAGCCCTTCTTGCCCTTCTTGGCCAGCAGCTTGGTGTAGAGCTGGTTGATGAAACTGGAGGCGGCCTCGTGCACTTCAGCCGAGCGCGAGCGGTCGGCGCGGTACTCGGGCGAGAGTTCGCGCGCGAGGTCGGTGTTCAGGACCTTGCCGCCCTCGGTGTCGGGGATCGTGGCGTACTCGCTGACCGCGGAATCAAAGTCGCTCGTGATGCGCTCATTCAGCGTCTCGCCGATGTCGGCGTTGGTGCGGATCTTGAGCGGGGCCATCCGGTACGCCTGCTCAGGGGTCATGTTCAGGCGCCCACCGAGAACGGTGTAGGCGCTGCGCATCATGTTGGCGAAGACTTCGTTCTTGTCCGCAGTGTAGATGTTGGCGCTTTTCAGTTGATCCAGGTAGAGCTGCTTGACCGCGTCGGCGGACAACTGCATCTTGGCCGAGTCGGCGGCCTGGTCGATGATGGTCTGCGCGGACTGCGCGAACTCGTCAGCCTGGGCCGAAGCGGCTTTGGATTCGGCCAGGCTCAGCGCGTCGGGCGTGCTGCGCATGTTCTCGAGCAAGGGCTGCTCGAGCGTGGTGCCGGGGACGTGAGCTGCGAGCTGTGAGACGGGCAGCGCGATGGTGCTGCCAGGCACCGCATCGGTCAGCTGCTGCGCGAGATCTGGCACGCTTTGCAGGAAGACCTGCCCCTCGGGCGTCTGCGCGATTTCGTTCATCACGCTCGCATCGATGTAGACCGACTCGCCAGAGACTTGCTGCATGAAGCCCGCGAAGGTGGTCTTGTCGCGCTCGAAGAGCTTGGTCTGCAGTGCGGCATTGAGCACCTGCTTCATGTGCTCGGCAAAGAGCTGCGCGCGCTCGCCGGCTTGCTGGGTCTTTTGGTATTCGCCGAGCGCTTTGTTGATCGTGCCCGACAGGCCCAGGTGAGCGCCGCCGGCCAGTGTGGTGGCCACAAGCGTTTGCGCGATGGCCGCGGGCTGCTCGCCCAGGAAGTCGCCGAAGGACTTGTCCTGGTTGAGGTTCGCCCACTCGTTGAAGTTTTGCCACAGCGTGGTGAGCGTCTCGCCGATGTTCTCGTTGACGAGCTCGTACTTGGCCAGCTCCTTGATGCCCGCGCCTTTGGCCGCGCGTTCGAGGAAGCCGCCCAGGCCCAGGTAGCGCTCGCCGATGTATTCGGCCGCAGCGTCTTCACCGCCGTGCATCAGGGCCTGCAGCCAGCTTGCGCCCTGCTCGCGGGCCTTCTGGTAAGAGTCACCGCCCTGCCCCGCAGCGAGCATCGCCACGGTCAAGGGGATCGCGATCTCAGGGGCCAGCACGAAGGCGGCCGTGCCGGCGCCGAGCGATTGCACGACGGACGTCACGGCGCTCGATGCACCGCCACCGAAGATCTGCGCGGGCAGGCTATCGGGCGCCCACTGAGAGCCCGTCTCTTTGGCTTGCTGGCCGAGGTACTCGCCCGCGCGGCCGAGGCTCTCATTCATGCGACGCAGGGCGTTCTCGGGGAGCGTTGCGTCGATGATGGGGTTCAGGAAAAAGCCCGCGGTCTCGCCCACGGCGCGCTCGAGGCCTGCGACCATGCGAGCGGACTGGTAGCCCGCGGCACCGATGTCGCGCAAGAGACCCGTCTCTTGGCCAGGCGCGCTCGTCACGTACTTGGCAACGCTTGCAATCCCGCTGCCCAATTTCTCGAGGGTGCTGAGACTTGCCGCGTCGTCTTGCGCAAGCGAGGTGAAGTCGGGGTTCATCAGCATCGAGCGCAACACGGGCGAGCTCTCGGACTGATCGCGCAGCTCCTTGAACTTCGCCATCGCTTGCACTTGCCCTTCGGCCGTGCGCACGACTTCCAGCGGCATGCCGGTGACATTGGACAGGTACTTGTGGCGCGCCGCCTGCTCGGGCGTGGTCTGGCTTGCCAGGTTCACGCTCGCTTGCAGCTTGCCTTGCTCCTGCTCGTCCTGGACCAGCTGGTCGTAGAAAGAAGGAGTTGCAGAGGGCGCCGCCTCGGCGGGCTGTTGTTTTTCTTGCTCGACGAGTTGATCGTAAAACGACGCCATTATTTTGCCTTGTTCTTGCTGTTGTACCAGTGCTGGGCCACGGACTGTGGATCAGCAGGCTTGCGGCGCTCGCGCAGGAAGCGCTCGGTGTCCGCATACTGGTCAGGAGGGATCGAGCCGAGTTTAATTTGTTTTTTGAAGGGCACGCCGGTGGCGAGCGTTCCTGTCACTTCGACGGCGTGTTCGCGCAGTTTGTCGTCAGGCACACTGACCACGTTCTTCTCGCTGTTCCAGATCGTGCCGATCTCGATCACTTTTGCGCTGGCCACCTCGCGTGCGATGTTTTGCTTTTCGGTGGCCGTGAGTTCGCGCTTGAACTTCTGTTGGTCCTGGCCGATGCGCATCTCGATCGCGTTGCGGGTGTCGAGCGCGAGCTTGGAGGCTTCTTTGTCCGAGGCCTTGGGCTTGGGGTCAATACCGACGCTGGCGAGCACTGAGCCCATCATGTCGCTGTCCAGCTTGGCGTTGGAGAGCTTGGCCTGATCTTGCTGGTAGCCCTGCCAGGTGGTGAGGAGCTTCTGCGCGTTGTTGTAGCCGATCGTCGGGGCGAGCTCGATGATCTGCGACTTGCTCATCTTCTCGAGGTTCTCGGGCTGCGAGAACTGCAGCATGGCTGGTGCGAAGCGCAGCTCGCGCTCGTGCTCGAGGCGGACCTTGTCTTCAACCACGCGCGCGGCCAGCATGTGGTTGCGGTCATCGATCTGTTGTTGAATGCCGCGCTTGGACTGCTCTGACAGGCCTGCCCACTCGGGCGTGCGCATGACCGAGGAGAGCGGCGCGTTCTTGTTGAGCAAACCGTAGACGCCATCGATCGCGCCGGCTTGTTGCTCGGACTGCGTCTTGTTGCGCATCGCGACCTGACGGTCGAGCTCAGATCGCGCAGCCTTCAGCTTCTCGGGCTCGTGCTCGAAACGCTTGACGAGCTCGGCATCCATCTTGTCGTAGGGGATCGCCTCGTTGTAGCCCTTGTCCGTCATGGTGGAGTTGAACACTTCACGTGCTGCGCCGCCGCCTTCTTCGTCCGCGAGGCCCGCCTTCAAGCGCTGCAGGATGTTGTCCTTCACCGCGCCAGAGATCTCTTTTTGGTTGACCTCGTAGTAGAGCTTCGCCTGCGAGGGGCTGTCCACGAAGAGCTTGTTGAAAACAGCTTCGTGCATTTGCGTGAGCTCGCCCTTGACGACCTGCTCGAAAGTGGCCGGGTCCATCTTGGAGCGCTGGGTGCTCCAGGCGCCGATGATGTTTTGGCGCTGCGTGGCGATGTTGGCGTCGCTCGAGTCGGTGACGGCCGAATCGCGTGAGGCCTGGGTGGTGGCCTTGAGCGAGAGCTGCTGCGCGGCGTCGAGCTGCGCATTCTCGTAGTGACCCATCGATTGCGCGGCGGCGGTGGCCTGCTGCTGCAGCGAGCGCTGCAGCATGCGCTGCGCCATGGGTGTCAGGTCTTTGCCGAAGGTCTCGCCGGCCTTGCCCCACCAGTCGGCGCTGTCTTTCACCAGGCCCTTGGCGGCAACGCCCTGGCGGTTCTTCACCGCGTCTTGAGACCATTGGACGTAGGCGTCCTTCGCCGCGGCTTCGGCGTTGAAGGCTTGCGTTTGCACTTCGCGCTCATTGACCGCGTCGAGTGCGTTGCCGAGCTGAGCGATGCCCTGCCCGGCTTGTTGCATCGTGCGGCCCTGTACGGCACCAAAGGCTTCTGGGTTCGCCTGGTCGTAGTTGAGCGCCCGGGTCTGGACCTGCGGCCCGTCGTAGAGCGGAACTTGCGGCATTACTTACCCCTTGTATTTGTACCAGCGATCGGCAACCTGGCCGCCGCCCGAGAGCAGCGAAGCGCCGGCCGTCAGCCCGGGGTTGTAGCTGTCAGCTTGCATGCCGGCCATCGTGGCGCGCGTGCGGTAGCCTGCAGCCTCGCGGTTGGCGTTGTTCGCCACCGTGCGCTGATCTTCCAGGCCGTAGTAGTCGGTTTGCGCGAGCTCAGCCGCGGGCGTGCCGCTCGAGAGATCCAGACCGTTGGCCGCCATGTTGGCGGTCTGCTGGCCGCGCAGTGCGGAGATCTTGCGACCGAGCTGTTGTTGCTCGAGGTCGCCGCGATCGATTGCGTCGTTGGCCTGGATGTTGGCCACCTTCTGGTTGTAGGTGGCCGCATCTTTAGCGGCTTGGGCTTGTTGGTACTGGCCGTAGGCCTGCATGCCGGTGCCGGCAATCGATGCGGCAAGGCCTGCGGTTTGCAGAGTGGACAAACCGCCGGCAGTGGCGGCGCCCGTTGTGGCCGCAGCGGTGGTGCCCGCCGCAACGGAACTCGCAGCAACGCCGCCTTCTACCGCGCCTGCGCCGGCGGCTGCTTCAGCGCCGAGCAGGCCGAAGCCGCCGGTGGCGACGCCAACGCCGACCAGCGCGGCGAGCCCTACCATTTTTGCGTTACACATTCTGTGACCTCTCAATTCGGAAGGGGCAAAACGGGAGCCCCAGCGCTCCGTATGGTTCAGCCGCGCCGATGGTGAAACCGATTCGTTGCAGCCACGCAATGCTTTTGGCATTACGGGCGTCGACGAAGTTTTCGAGCGAGGCGTACTCGCTCAACATGGCCTGAGTGTAGGTGCGACCACACTCGATAAACGCCCGTCGGTAGGCGTCCGCGTGGGGTGTAGCAAGCATCCAGGGGCAGCCAGTGTTGTACAAAAACGACACTGTTGAGACGCCAAGCAGCGCGACGGGCTCGCCGTAGGCGGACAAAGCCATGACAACCGAGTCCGACGCAGCGACTGAAAGCCGCATGCCGTCGGCATAGCGGCGGTGGCCGAAGGTCGCGTGAGCTTCCTCTCGGTCCGCCGGGCGCAGGTTCTCTGCGATGTGCGCGATGCCCTCCTCGGTGGGCTCGATGAATTCGTAGCGCTCGTTTTGCAGGAGCGGCAGCTGCCACGCCTTAGCCACCTGCAAACACCTTCATCGTGATCGCGGACACGGTCAGCGGTGTGGGGTCGGCGCTCTGTACCCAGAGCTGGGCGTCCTGCGAGATGTCGGGGTTGACAAGCAGGTCGAGAATCTCAGAACGCAAGCGAGGAGGAGTGTCGTAGTTTTCATTGGTGCGCGGAGGGATGATGGTCAAGCGATCGCTCGAGGGGCCAACGCTCACGATGCCCGTGCGGTTCACGCGCAGGTAAGCGTAGTCGATGCTCTTAGTGACGCCCTGCCCGCCGGCCATGGCCGACTCAATGGTCATCGGCAAGGTTTGGATGTCGGTTGTGAAAGGCAGACCGATCTGCACCTTGGTCGCGGCCGCGGGGAGCGTAACGGCGCCACCCGTCACCGTCAGACCGTTCACCACGGCGCCGTCGACGAGCGCCACAACGCTTTGGCCTTCGAGCCAGTTCAGGTTGGAGACCGTCGTGCTGGGCGAGCCGTTGACGACGGTGGTGCCGCAGTCGACGTAGAAGGCGTCCGCTTGCGTTGACCACATGCGGGTGGACATGCGCTCGATGCAGCGGTAATAGGCGCCGCTCAGGTAGCGCTTGACGACGGCGTAGAGCACGTCCTCGTTGTTTTCGGTGACGACGCACACGCTCTCGAAGGTGCCCTTGGTGACGTGCTGGTGCCAGCCAAACACCTGGTGCTCGGGCACGTAGGACATGCCAAGCAGTGTGCCGTCAGAGCGCACGAACCACGCCACCTGGTCAGGCGAGCGCGAGTAGGCGCCATCCACCAGGGTGTAGCCGTTGAAGAGGTGCGGGGCCATGATCGAGCGGTCTTCGCTCGAGTAGACCTGGGACTGCCAGGAGAACGACAGGTCGCGCACGCGTCGGCCGTTGGTCTCAGCGTAGAGGCACGAGGTGCCGGTGAGCAGCGGGTGCACGCTGTTGGCGCCGTAGTAGCTTTGCGTGCGCACCGACAGCGTCGCTGGTGAGAGCGCCTGGTTGTTGCTCGAGCCGATCTTCCACACGCCGCCGATGGTGAGCGCGATCAGGTCGTTCAGAGGCACCAGGTGCTTGATGGCGTTTTGCTGCTGGGCCTTGATCGTGAACGAGAGCGCATCCGAGGCGTTGCTCGGCAGTGACGCGTTCAGGTTCGACTCGGTGCCCGACTTCGTGCCGTAGACGGTCTGGGGGTTGTTGGTCGTGCCGCCGAACATGCGGCGCTGTTCGTAGTAGCCGACCGCGCTCGGGTAGTTGCCGGCGGTGTCCAGGCGAATCGTGGTGGCCGGTGGGTTGCGCGAGTAGTCGGGCGTGATGTTGTCGTCGATGAAGGTGACGTCCGAGGTCTCGCCGATGTAGCCGTAGAGACGCCCGGGGTTGTTCATCGCCTTGTAGATGCGGTAGGTGCCTGCACCCGTGACGGCCGACCAGTTGACGGTGTTCTTCGCGCCCGAGAGCGTGAGGTCGTTGACGAGGGCGAGGTAGCCCGACGCAAGCGACTCTTCGATACCGTCGGGGGTCACCGTCGTGATCTTGTAGTACATGTTGCGGTTGTAGGCCGTGCCCGTGCCGGCGGTGGCCGCGCCGGTGGGTGTGCCCGGCACGGTGGGCGAAGCGCCCAGCGTGGGGGCGGCCAGCGTCATCGTGAAGACGCCGCCGGGCAGCGTGCGCCGCAGCTCGTAGGTTGGGTAGCTCTTGTGCGTGAGCGTGATGACATCAGCCGACTGCGTGTAGTTGATGTCGAAGAGATCCGCGGCCGCGTAGGGCGTGGTGATCTGGTAGGGCGAGCCGCTTGCCAGGATCGTCGCGCCTTGCGTGTGGAAGCGCATGTAGCCGTTGCCCATCTCGACCACCATGGTATCGGTGGCGCTGAACGCGAACGGGATCACGCGCACCGCGTAGGTCGAGTTGCCGGCGGTGCGCACGTAGGTTGTCCCGGGGCGTTTGGTCACCGGGCCGTGTGGCAGCACGATCGCGTTGCGGCACAGCGCCAAGCCCGTTTGGAACTTGACGTTGTCCAGGCGGCCGTACATCTCGGGCGTGATCTCGCCGCCCGCAAACGATCGCGTGAGTTCGTTAACTAATGGCATAGCCGGTCGGGTAGATGGATTGTGAAGAGCCCAGCGATGTCGAAGGCACTGAGCCCCCGCGTGCGGCCACCATCGAGGGTACGTACTCGTCCCCGCGCCATGCGCGGTTTGCGTCGAAGCTCATGGCCTCGAGGACCTTCTGCCCTGCGATTTTGTGCAGGGAAGCTGCCGCGTTGCTGCCGGCGTCGCCGCGCAGAACGGGGCCGGCCAGGTAGGCCGCGAGCTTGTAGGTGAACGCAGTGGTGAACCCTGGCGAGAACTTCGTGGGGTCCGAGATTGTGCGGGTGTAGACGAGCGTGGCCGAAGACTGGTTGGTCAGCAGCACCATGGTGCCGTCGGTCAGGCCTTCGACGTCGAAGTCAGGGCTGTCGTCTTCGTGCTGTGTCGCATCACCCGTCATGATGCGCCGAGGCGTGATGCAATCCGAGGGCAGCGCGTAGGCGTAGGCCCAGGTCGAGCTCGGGTTGTTGGTCAGTGCGGAGAGCGCGACGCGCGTGCGCGCGAAGGTCCAGTCGCCTGCTTCCAGGATCTCGTCGCGTGCGATCGTGAAAAAGCGCGAGCAGTAATCCGCTTCGACCGAGCCGTCAGGTGGATCGATGGACACGACCTGCGCTTTGTTGCCCAGGTGCGAGAGCGAGATATTGCAGATGTCTACTTTTGATGCCATGGTCGGCTCCTCATGTGAAAAAAGGCCAGAGTTTCCCCTGGCCTTTTTCTAATGGACGTTGGTCCAGCGATCAGGCCAGGGCCTGGTCTCCACCTGCAGCGGCAGCAGCGGCAGCAGCTGCGGCAGCGGCTTCAGCAGCGGCAGCTTCAGCTGCAGCAGCGGCGGCCTTTGCCTTGGCGCCCTTGGCGGCCACCAGGTTGCCGTTTGCATCGCAAGCGGCCAAGTTGGTGCCAGGGGTAAAGCCACCGGTTTTGGGGTCGTCGTTGATGTCAACGACGACGCCTTCTTCGACGAGCGAAGAGCCGATGAGGGAGAGTTCGAGAACTTTGTAAAACGCCATGGTGTGCTCCGATTACAGGACAGAGAAGCCGACGGGGTAGAACTTCTGACCGTCTTGGATGTCGAGGCCCAGGAAGCTCGTGACGGTGCCGGTAGTGTTGGTACCGACGATCACGTAGCGGGCGCCGACGTAGCGCTGGCCCTTGCTACCGATGCGGGCGTTGACGTCCACAGCGAAGCGAGCACCTGCGATCAAGCTGGCGACAGGGATCGCACCAGACGAACCGATGACGGTCACGTTGGTGGTCAACGCGGCGTCGTCAGCCGTGATGGCTTGGATTTCAACGGAGGTGCCGCCGGCCACTGCAGTGCCGATCAGGGCGTGCAGGATCGGGTACTCGGTGCCTTCGCCGATGTCGCGGTTGGCGCCCAGGTCGATCGTGTTGCTGGACAGCACGCTGCCGCTCGTAGCAATCGACTGAGGGGTCAGGGTGTTGCCGGTGATGGAACCGGACAGGAGGGTGTTGTTGTCGACGTACATAGTGATGTTCCTTTCGAGAGTTTGGTCGCGTCAAGCAAGGAAGGGGGTGAGTTGAACTCACACCCCTTGCCCTGTCTTAGACGATGCGAGCCTCGGTGTTCAAGATCTGATCCACCTTGCGCAGTGGCACGCCCAAGAAGTCAGTCCACTTGGCGGATTGACCGAACTGGTTGATCGCGTCGCTGATGCCGATGGCGTTTTGGCTCTTGTTCAGAGCTTGCACGCGCAGCATCGAGAACACGGTGCGGTTCATGTAGAACGCAGCGCGACCCATGCTCAGGTTCGGGATGCGGTCCAGAGCGCGGCTCATCAGCTTGACCAAGTCAGCGGCGCCAGATTCAGCGACCAAGTTGGCGGTGTTGATGTTGGCGATGCGCACCACATAGCGCCAGTCTTTCACGACCAGGCCGTTCTTCCACTGGTACAGAGTACGCAGGGCTTGGTAGAAGTTACCGGCGCTGTCAGGCACCGACTCTTCGCCCAGGTCCTTGTGCATCAGACCGGCTTGTGTAGCCTTGGGGAAGGGGCAGAACACAGTCTGAGGACCCCACACCACCAACCACACGGAAGTGTTGTTGGAGCTGGTGCCGCCGGCGTCGATGATGTTCTGGGCGTTACCGGCGCCAGAGATCGTGCCGTAGCGAGGGGCCAAGCCCAGGTACTGACGTGGGTCAGTAGCGGGGTTGCCGTAGAACATGGTCTGAGCTTGCAGCTGGTTCATCGCTTCGATGAAGGCGCTGTCTTCGCTCAAGCGGAAGGAGGCAGTGTTGCCGTTCAGCTTGGCCAGTTCCACGTCGATGTGGCTGCGAGCTTCCATCAAACCGCAAGCCTCGTCCACCTGAGCGGTGGTCGACTTGGACACGGGCACACCCATGTTCAGCGAGCGCCAGTAGACGGTTGGCAAGCCGGTGCGGATCACAACACGGTGACCGGTAGGCAGGTTGCCTTCTTGGAACACAGCGTCTTCCAAGATCTCGTTGGTCTGCGACAGCAGCTCAGCGACGGCGGGAACTTGACCGTTGGGGTCAAGGCGTTTGGCCCAGTCGGCCAGGGTCAATTGACCAGAAGATAAGGTAGCCATTAGGAATGTCCTTTCAGTTCATGTTCGGATACAAGCGCTTCTCGAGTGTCGATTCGGGCGTCGGGGCGCGAGAGCCTGACTTCACGAATGTGTCCTCGGAGATAGCTTTTCCGGCTTTGAAAGCGAACCGAACTACCTCGGGATGGTTTCCAATCCCGCTGCTATTCAGCAACGCCTTCAGCTCGGGTGAGCCAAAGGTGTCGATGGCCTTGCGCGCAACCGACATGTTTTGTTCGAGGTTATCGCCACCGAACTCTTTGTCAGTCTTGCACTGGTCAGCCCAACCTTTCACCGTCGCCACGTGCGTCTCGGCTTGCTTTTGCTGCATCTTCGTTGCAACGTCAGCGATGCGTTGAGCGTCCGCTTGTGACAGCTTCAGTTCCTTGGCAATCGCGCTGAACTCTTCGGCAGCTTTGCCGTCGAGCTCAACACCTTCAGGCATCGTGAACTCGTAGGCTTCAGGCACAACGGGCTCATTGCCCTTTGCTCCTTGGCCGTCTGTGCTCTGCTCGCCTGCCTTAGCCTCTGCGCCGGTGGGCTCAGTGACCGCAGCATTTGTGCCGGTGCCTTGATCTTGGGTCAGCAACGAGGTATCAGCTGCGTTGCTTGCGGGTGCTGCGGAACCGGAATTGGGTGTACCGGTGTCGCCTGCTGTCGCGGTGTCAGTAGTCATTTGGTCCTCTGCTCAGTGAGCATCGTCATGTACGCGTCGGGGTTCGCTTCGAGGACTTCTGCTTGCAGCATCAGTCCAATGTTGCGTTGGCCCTCGTTGAATGCCATCACGCTGCCCGAGTTGTTGAAGCTGGTGCGGTTCACACCGCTCTTGCTCAACAGCCACCACACCAGGCGGCGGCCTCTCGGACTGCTCACCAGCCACTTGACGTCTTCAACGAAGGTGCGCCGTGCGTTCTCTGCTTTTTGCTTGAGGGCGTCGGCTTGCGTTTCGTCTTCGGCGTCGAATGCTTGGTGAGTCATGTTGCTGCGGATGATATGCGTGGGTCAGCGAGTTATCCGCACGCTCACAGTGTGCCGGCGGGGTACAGCGCGAAGATGCCGGTGGCGGTCGTGCTGGTGGCCAGGATGCGCGAGACGTTCACGCGCACGATCTGGCCAGCGGACAAGCCGGTGAGCACCGCGGTGCCGCCGTCGGCCAAGTTCACGTTGACGTTGCCGGCGCCGGTCACGTAGATCGCGCTGCACGAGCCGTTGGGCAAGTCGGCGCTGTCACTGGCAGTGACGGCGGCACCGGTGAATTCGCTGGGCTGGTCGATGCCGAGCTTGCGGAACTTCTGGGCGAAGAGTTGGTTTGGCATGGGGATGCTCCTTCAGAAAATCAGTAACAGGCGAGGATGTTGCCGGCCGAGATCGTTGTGCCGGTGGCCAGGATGCGCGTGGCGCGGATGTACTGCACACCGAACCAAGAGGCCGAGATGGTCAGTGTCACTTGCGTGCCCAGGGCCGTGATGAAAGTGATGTTGCCGGTGGCGTTGAAGATCAGCGCCTTGCACGTGCCGTTGGGCAAGTCGGCGGAGTCGTTGGGCGTGACGGCCTTGATGTCGTCAATCGGCGTGTAGTCGTTAAAGCCTTTAACGTACGGGGTTGGGGTGGGTAGCATGGGTTACTCCTTAGCCGTTGGAACTGGGGTACATGGCCGAGGCGTTCACGCTCGAGGCGCCGCTGGCTTCCATGTCGGTGAGCTGGATACTCAGGTACGGGGCGCTGTCGTCTTCGGTCTCGCCCACTTCGACGCGCGCGCTTTCGACAACGCCGAAGGCGGTGATCTTCACCTTGCTGCCTGCGGTCAGCTTGTCAATGCCCAGGGCCTTGACCTGCTCGTCGTTCAGGCTGATGCAGGTGCCGTAGCCGTAGGTGACCTTGTCGGACGAGCCCAGCATGGACTCATCTTGTTCTTCTGGGGACAGTTTCAAGCTGATCATTGTCAGGCTCCTACTTCGGTTGAGGGTGTGCCGTAGCCGCTGAACATGCCCATGACGTCCTGCAGTTTGGCGGGGTCGACCTGGCTTGCGGTGGCGGCCGTGTTGGCCATCTGCTCCGCGGCCTGCATGGCCTGGGCAGCTTGCTGTTGCTTGGCGCGCTCGGCGCGCAAGGCTGCAACCTGCTCGGGGCCGCGCACGATGCGAGGCGCGACGCCCAGGGCGTCGGTGTATTCGTCGATGAGCAAGTCGGTGTCGAGCTTGTCCCACACGGTGGGGTCTTGCTTGGCGCCGGCCAACGCGCCCACGGTTGCGATCGCGCGGTCGAAGGATGCGAGGCCCACAGCACGTTGCGCTTGAGCGAGCATGGACACGTACTCGACGTTGATCTCCATGCCGCGCAGTGCGTCAGGTGGTGGGGGCAGCGCACCGGCTTCGCTCAGGCGCTCGAAGGTGGCGTCGATCAGCGGGTCCAAGAGCTCGTTGTGCAAGCGCTCGAGCACTGGGCCCAGCATCAGGAGCTTCTCTTCGTGTCGCTCGGCAACCTCGGTGGCAGTAATGCCGGAACGGGTGTCATTGGCCAACATGAGGAAAAGGTCTTCATAGAAGTTGCTCTTGATGCGTTCGCGCACGTCGATGATGGACTCGCGCAGTGCGCCCAGGTCCAAGCGCACATCGAACATGCTGCGGATTGCGTTCTCGCCGCCGACCATGTCGACGTACTGCACACCGCCTGGCAAGCGGTTCACGCCGGCTTCTTTCAAGCTGGCGGGCACCTGCAGGGGTGGGTTGGTTTGGTAGTCGATCGCTTGGCCTTTGCGCAGCTGCTCGTGTTGCAGCTGGCGGATGTCGGGCAGTGCATCGTGCCCAGGGCCTGTGCCGTAGACATCGTTGCCGGTGACGGCCCAGCGCGCAGCGAGTGCTGGGAAGCGCTTGAAGCCCGACTCGGACAGCATCTTGTTGGGGTCGGGTGTGCCGCCCACTTCGTAGTAGCAGCTCTTGAAGCGCATGTTGAGCGCGTCGAGCTTGGTGACGTCGCGGCCCGGGCGTGGCTCGGTCACGTGCTGCACGACAACCCACTGGTCGAAGTTGCCGCGGTCGTAGAGCTGCTGCACCGTGAGGCTCACGTTCTTGTAGCCGAACTGCTTGACCATCTGGCCCACGGTCATCTGGAACTCGCGATACATCGTATCGACGGTGCCCTTGTCGTTGGTGGCCAGGCAATACTCGCCCACGGTCAGTGGGAAGAGGTGAATGACGTTTTCATAGTCGGGCATCACCACCGAGCACGAGGTGCCGAAGGCGCCGAGCTCGACGTACATCTGGTGCAGTGCGCGGTAGGTGTTCGAGCGCGAGAACACGTCGCGCATGATGTCGGTCACGTCCTGCAGCCACTGCTTGACTTCGTGCAGCTCCATGAGCTGCTTGTTGCCCAGGGCCAGGCGGAACCAGGGACGCGCAGGTGAAGTCATGCCGGCCATCAGGCCCGCGGCCAACACGTTGAGCGAGCGCTTGGCGGTCGTGTCGTAGATCTTCTTTTGACGCTGAACCTTGTTGCCCTTGTTGGTGTCGGTGTAGAAGAACCGACCGGCGAAGGGCGCAACGTAGTCGATCAGATCCAGGTAGTCGGTCAACCACGTGGCGCGCTCAGCACGCAGCATCGACCAGCGCTTCATGTAGCGCTGCTTGTTGGTCAACCCATTGATGTCTGGCTGATCGGCCATTGCTTACTGCCCCAGCAAAGAGGACTTGCCCAGGCTCAGCGCAGAGCGCTCGACGCCAGTGGGGCCGGTCAGCAAGGTGCTGGCAGCTGCGCCGCCGGTCTGGGCCGCGTTCTTGCGTGCGTCGCTCACCGAGCCGTCGGCGTTGGCCGCGGCTTGCTCGGGCATCTTCGCGTCTTGGGGCCTGACGGGATCGGCTGGCGTTGGAATGGTTGGGCTGCTAAAGCACATCGCTTGGCTCCAGGTGTTCAGAAATTTGCCAGCGGATCGTAATCGGTGACTGCCGTGTTATCCGCTCGTTGGCGCTTTTTGATGATGTCGAGCTTGGGCGTATCCATGCGCGCAAGGATCAGCGCGCTCGCGCAGTCGGGGCTGCGACCGATGCGGGCGAAGATGTCCTCCCGGCTCTCGACCTGCACGCGCATGCCCTGCATCGACCACTTGGGCGCGCACAGATCCGCAAGCAATTCGGCGTCCGGTGGCAGCGCTATGCCGGTGTCATTGACCGGGTCGAGCTCCTCGCGCAGCTTCCACCACACCTCGCTGCGCAGGTTGGCAAAGCGCAGGCGACCCGAGCGGTCAGAGCCCACGGCCTTCTCGGCCACGTTCACGCCCACCACCTGCTGCTTGGCCTCGCGCAGCAAGTCGTAGGGCGATGCGCCCACGCCAATGACATCGAGGTGGATCGGCGCCGAGTCGCGCCGGTGCGCGATGATCTGGCCCACCAGCGTCTGGCCGTCGGGCGTGCTCTTGCCGGGCAGCTTCACCAGGCGGTCGTACCAGTTGCCCGCGTAGCGCTTGGCGATCACCGAGCTGTCGCGGCCACCGCGGGCCACGTCGACACCCATGCTCATCATTTCGCCCTTGGGGCTGCGATCTGTCCAGCGTGCCTGGGCCGCTTCGACCCATGCCGTTGGGATGACCTGCCAGGGGTCGTCCTCCATGCCGGCCTGGAAGTCGCCGTACAGCATCTGGCTGCGCAAGGGCTCGGGCAAGGCCTGCAGCACGGACAAGTAGCCCGTGCCCATGAGGTAGGGGTTGTCCGAGATGCGTGAGGGGATGAACGTGCGCGACTGGGGCTTGACGATGTCCTGCGGGTTGTAGTCCGCGGGGTTGAAGTCGTAGCAGGGCTGGCCATCGATGATGACGAAGGGCGCAGGGCCATCGACCCAGATGTCGCGCGAGACGCCGTTCTCGCCGGGCACAACACCCACGTAGCGGATCTCGCCAGCCACCGCGCGCTTGCCTGCGAACTTGCGATCGATCCAGGGCGCAAAGAATGCCACGATCCACCGGCCCTCGGCCGATGTCGGTGGGTTGAAGGTCATCAGCGTCTGGCACTTCTGGCCAGGCGTGGTCGAGCGGTTCCAGCCCATGAGAAAGCGCACCTGGCTCTCCAAGAAGTTGGCCGCCTCATCGAAGACCAAGAGGTCATGGGGCCGGCCCTGGTACTTCTTCTCGTCGCCGGTGTTGGGCGTTGAGCCGAACTCCACTTGCTGGCGTGGCAGGCGCCAGATGCGCTCCTGGCCGTTGTAGCCGTCACGCGAGCCGATGAGCTCTTGCAGGCGATCGACCACGGCCGTGAGCTCGGTGCCCTCGCGTCGCAAGATCATGATGCGCTCGTGCTGCGTCAGGCTCTTGCCGCATGCCAGGTCGGTCTTGCCACCGCCGGCAGCACCGCCAAAGCCGATGACATCGGCCTCGCTGTAGTAGGCCATCGACTGTGGCCCAGGCAGTGGGCGCCAGGCGACTTGCGCCAGGTCGTCAGCGATCAGGCCCTCGAGCTCCTCGAGCTCGGCCTTGGACAGGTAGGGCATGAGCCCGGTGATCTGGGCAGGTGTCATTGCAGCGTCTCGTCAGTCTCGAGGTCAAAGGCGTAAGGGTGCGGCAGCGGCTTGTGAAAGGTCACGTGGCCGCCGGGCGCGCCGTAGGCAAAGCGAAAGATCGGCCCGCATACCACGCAGTGGTACACGCGCGCCGTCTCGTCACAGGTAGCGCTCATCGTCGAACCAGGTTTCGATCCAGCGCACGATGAAAAGCGCGGCCACGATGCCGGCCAGGAAGGCAAGTAGGTGTGTCATAGGCAGCTCGCAACGGCCAAGAGCAGAGTGAGGAAAGCCCAGCCTGGGTGTCCCTCGAACACCATGAACAGGGCGACGATGCCGGCGATTAAGGTCATGCGAGATCCGATAGGTCTTCGGGCTCTGAGCCCTTTGCTTTGCGCTGCTCGGCCAAGGCCAAGAGCGCGGCGATGCGTGCGGCCTTCTTGGTCTCATCGACCATGGCCAGCGCGCCACCATTGGCGCCGGTGAGCTCGGTCTTGTCGCCGAACTTCTTGCGCCGATAGCCCTTCAAGAGGAACTGGGCCAGGCCGTCGCTGTACTTGCGCACCGTGAGGTAACGCAGGTTGCCGTGGCGGTCAGTGGCCTGCACCGGCTTGCCGGTCTCTTCGTCGACGCGCACTGTGCCGTCGGCGTTGTGCTCAAAGATGGGGGTGAGCTGGCCCTGGTAGACGACGGGCTCGTCTACGCCGTGAAAGGCACGGCGCCGGGCTTCTGCCTCGAGGTAGTCGTAGGACTCTTCGAGGGCCTCATCGCAAGACGCTTCAAAGTCCGCGTCGCGTGCCTTGAGCGACATCAGCGCGCTGTAGGACACACCCACGGCCCGGCAGCTCTCGGCCATGTTGCAAGAGGTCTTGAGGTGTTCTAGAAAAGGTTTGACCCAGGTAGGGTATTGGGCGCTCATGGCCCGCATTGTCACCAGAAGGGCCTTGGTTAACCGCTCGCGCGTTTGGCAAGGGGTACGTAGCTGTCGGCCAGTTGGGCCCGTATACGGCCCTGGCAGATGTCACGCACTGTGCTCTTGGACAACGTGACGCCGTCGTCCCACTTCGCCGCGATGGCCGCGTAGCTGAGGCCCTCGTCCCGCAGCTCGAGGATCGTGAGCACGTCCTCGTCGCTGAGCTTGGCACGATGGTGCCCCTCGCCTATCCGATACCCGGCCGCGTTGACGGCCACGTGCTTTCGTTTCATGGTGCTTGCCCTTCTTTGCAACAAATTGCGAATTCGTAAAACTTTGCATGTTCGCTTTCCTTTACCTGTTGAACAGGCTTGGTGCCTTGGTTCCCTTTGGTTCCCTTGGTACCTTTGGTGACCTTCTTTTCCTATTGTTTACGGCCTACTTTCCCGGCGTCCTACAGACGGTCATTTTTTCACTTTTACTCAACTACCTAAAAGAAGGGTACCAAGGGTCACAAGGGTCACATCCCCTCTGAAAAACCCCTGTGACCCATCTTTTTGCAACACGCCTTGTGACCCTTGCACATGGGTCACACGAGGTCGTCAAACTGCAAATTCCACGCGGCCTGGCCCAACGCGCAAATTTCGCGTGTTCCCCAAACCTTCAGTTGATGGGAACCATCGCGCACCTTCGCCTTCTCGAAACCGAACTTGCGCAAGATGCGACCGACCCTTAACTCGTCTTTTCTTGCGAGTTGGCGCACGTCAATGCCGAGCGCGCCCTGCATCAGCGCGCCAATCTTGAACAGCGTTTGGCCATTGGTCCTGCCGTTGAGGTCCTCACCGAACACCGGGTCAGCGAGCCAAGCGCGCACCGGGTCCTCCCACGGATCACTGATCGTGTGCTCGGCGTGCACCTGCTCGGCCAGGTGTTGGGCCGCTTTGAACTGCACCCCGCCCTGCGCAAAGAGCGCCGCGCCCTCGGCCCACAGCTGCCCCAAATCCGCCTTGATGCGGTCCAGCGCCACCGCACCCACCCGAATGGGCAGCCACCGGCGGTTCCCCGTCTCATCGGCCAGGAACTCATCGTTGTTGGTCGTGCCGATGAAGACCAGGCGCCGCGGGAACTTGATCGAGAACTCCTTGTACTTGGGCACCCACTCCTCGTGCGTGCGCGTGACGAAGGCCTTGACGTGCTCGATCTCACGCGAGTGCAGGCCGCGCAGCTCCCCGATCTCGCCCACCAGCTTGCCGCGCATGCGCCGGGCCATCTCGGTCTCCTGGTCGTCGAGCTTGACTTCCATGAAATGATCCTCCGAGGGCACCATGGCGGCCACGCCCGAGGACTTGCCCACGCCCTGGTCGCCCACCAAGATGGGCACCATGTCGGTCTTCACGCCAGGCTGCAGCACACGGCCCGCCATCGCGGTCCAGATGTAGGTGCTGCAGCTCTTGATGTAGTCGCTGTCCTCGGCTTGGAAGTAGTCGGTCCAAAAGCGCTCAACGCGGGGCACGCCGTCCCATTCGAGTTTGGACAGCCACAGCTGGGCGCTGTCGAATCGGTTTTCCTCGGCCACCAGGCCCACCACGTCGCGGATGAGCTCGCGCCCGATGGGCTTGAACCCACCGCCCTCGAGCCGAATGCGCAAGCGCACATAGTCCGCATCGGTGAAGTTGCGCCAGTCCGCGGTCTTCCAGGGGGCCAACATGATCTCGTCATTGAAAGCGTCGTAGCCGATGTGCACTTCGCTCACGTCTGCGCGCTTGAGCGCCAGTTGCAAGTTGCCCACCGTGGCCAGGATCTCGCCCTGACGATTGCGCTCGAAGGGCGGCAGCAACAGGGGCAGCTCGGTGTCACCTGGTTGAGGTTCCACCACCGCAAACTCGTCGGTCACGTAGCCGGTGGCCTCGATGAAGTCCCCGTCGGTGCGGTGCTCGCAGTGCGCGTGCAGGCAACGAAAGTGGCCCTGCTCAAAGCCGCCCACGCCCTTTGGAAAATACGTCGTGGCGCTCTCGCTTGACTCGCCGCTGTGCTCAGCTTCCCAGGGGCACGTGATGTGCGCCCTGCCCTGCGTGTCAAAGCTCTTGACCCAGCCCGTGCGCTCAAGGAACGTGAGCACATCGTCGTCAGCATCCACCGCTGCGCGCTGGGCCGTAGGCTTGGCGCCAGGCCCACGCGTCACCGTGGCCGCGATCGCGAACTCGGCTTCGAGCGCAGACCACACGGCCTCGAACTCAGCGCCCGTGAGGTAGGGGATCTCGTCGGGCAAGCCGCCGGCCCACTCGTAGCGCGCGCCGCTGGGGTGCGTGCCCACGGCGATGAACTGCTGGCCATTGGCCAAGAATTCAATGGGCCCGTGCGCCGTGCGCAAGACCCGCTTGGTGTAGGTGCCCTCCAGGCGAAAGGCCAGCAGACACTTGGAGCTGTTGCCGCGGTGACGCATGGGCAGCTCGCCCACCATCAGCTCGACCGCGTCGCGGATTTTTTGTGCGAGCACTGGGTCTTGCACGTCGATGTCGATCGCACGCACCAGGCGAGTCTGCAGGCAAATGCCCAGGTCATTGTCCCGCTGCCAGCGCGCGACATCGCGGTCGGTGCTCTGGTTGTCGGTCCACTGAGGTATGCCCACCACCTGGCGCTCGCTGTTGTAGCGGCTGGGCGTCTTGCCGATGTCGCGCATCTTGGACTTGGGGGACACCACCGCCTTGGTGTTACTGACCACGGGCAAGAGGTCAGCGGCCAGGCCGAGGTGGTCCGCAAAGTGCGCCCAGTCCGAGGGCGCAGCGCCGTAACCGGCGCTCGTTGTTTCAGTCATGCTTGATACCTTGGGGTGTTACGGTGTCCCAGCCCTGCTGTAGACGTGAAAGCGCTGTGGCTCGAGGTTGAGCTGTTTGCGCTTCGAGTTGAGGGTGATGGGCTTGCCAGGCTTGGCCCGCGTGCGAGCGGCCTGGACCTTGTTGGCGTGCTTTTGCAGCTCAGCGCTCAGTGCGCTGGGCGCGCTGCGCCAATTGAAGGGGCTGGTCATTGGCCGCGCTCCTTGATGCCAAGCACCTGCTCAATGGCATCTTTGCCATGTCGTGTAAGGATGCCGCCGAAAATGTCTGCGATTTTCTGCCATTGCTCATCCGTCAGCGGCTTGAGTGCTGGCTGTGCTGCGGTTTGAGGATGCGCTCCGTATAAATGGTGCTCCAATTCACGCAACGCCTTTTCACGATTGCGGTGCTGGCTGCGCTCACTGCTGCACTGGACAGTAACCCCCGTGGGTTTGTGGGTCAGTTTGACGCCATGTGTTTTGAATGGCGCGAAACCTCCGCCGCTTTGCACTGCGAGGACTTCGACCGTTACGTCCCCGGGCCTCAGTACCACGGGGTCCTGCACAGGTGCCGCGGGTGGGGTGGTGTAGAGGGGTTCTTTTGTTACGTCACCGCCATGGTCAACTCCACGCCGACCAAAAGGCTCAAAATTTGTATCCCAATTTACCGTGGTGAAGCGGTCATTGACTATCTCCCCCTCAACAACAAGGGTGTAATACCAAAAAGCAGGCTCCTGCACAGGTGCTGCAAGGGCTTCTTTGATGGCGGTGATGGCTGCTTGTGTTTTGCTTTGAACACCAAAGCTGTCAACAGTAACTGCGGACAACTCCAACGCCTCCAGCGCCAGCTTCAAAACTTCGTCTTTGGTGGTCATATCGCACCGCCTTCGGTGTCGTCCGCGGGCAAGAAGGCGAAGTCAGACGCCACAGCGCGGCCGCCCAGGCACTTGTGCGCGAAGTCGCAACCCCGGCAGGCCGCGTTCAGATCCGTGCGGTACACCTTGGGCAGCTTGCCGCGGGTTTCGCGGTGCATGTCGAGGGCTGCTTTTTCGATACGCTGGGCGAGCTCAGCGCTCGCATCGCGAAAGCCGCCGGCCAGGTGGTAGAGGTAAGGGCGCGAAGTGCCCGAGCGCTTGGCCAGGTCAGATTGCTGCTCGGGGGATGCCGCTTGCATCCAGATTTTCATAGCGGTCATGGTCATGGGGGTTGCTCCTAAAAGTGCCCCCGACTTTAGCAATCTGTAAAGGTTTTAGCAAGTTGCTTGAAAACAACACCGGACTTGTGTAACCTTGTCGGCATGTCAAGCGTGTTCGATCTACGCCGGGATAATCTGCGCAAGCTCATGCGCCAGTGGGGAGGCCCCACCAGCCTGGCCACCAAGCTGGGCCACAGCAACGGGTCATACATGGCCCAGCTCGCTGGCCCCCACCCTACCCGCGACGTGAGTGAAAAAGTCGCCCGCGAGATCGAGCGCAAGCTGCACCTGGCCGATGGGTGGATGGACCACAGCCACAAGTCGCCGCCAGGCGAGCCCGACACCGACACCCTGATCGAAGTGGTGGCGCTCGTGCACGACGTGCTCGACGCCGAAGGGGTTAAAGCGCAAAAGCCCAAGGTCGCCGAACTGACGGCCTTGGTCTATGAACGGGCCATGGAAGGCGGCCCTATTGACTCAGCCTACCTGCGCAGGCTGGTTCGTTTGTTGAAATGAGGAAGCAATGCAAAAAGAAGCCGTAAAGCAACGGGTGCACTACTTGATGGAACACGGCGGGCTGTGGGAGCCCGAGCACAACCAGCGCGTTCATGTCTGGCTGGTTCGCCTGGTGGCCGTCACCGCCGTGCTCCAAATAATTGACATTATCGAGACGTACCTGTTGCGTTAAAACAACACCCACTCTGCACAAAGCCCGCTGATCGCGGGCTTTTTTATTGCCTGAATAACCCTACGCTGTACTCAGGCTTTAGCATGTGCTAAAGTTGAGTCGTGGTTGATTGATACCACGACTTAACAGGAGAACGAGATGGGACGCAGCGTTTATGTACCAAGTGAAACCGAAGTGGTGGTCTACACCAGCTTCGAGGGCGAGGACTATGACTGGGACGACAGCATCAACTACCTGGTCGAGCAGCTCGAAGAGGCTTTCCCCAGCGTGGGTGCCGACCAAGGCTGGATCGGCCGCGAAGGCCGGGTCGTGGCCAGCAGCCGCTTGGTGCGCATCACCGTGAGCGAATACTGCGGATGCGTTGCCGTGTGCATCGTGCCCGAGGGCGCCTACGAGGCGCTGGCCCGTCGGTGGGCCAACCAAGTCGAGCGGGAATTCAAAGGCATCGTGGCCAACGCCTTCGGCCAGACCTACGTCAAAGTTGGCACCTTTAGCAACGGCGAAGCTGTGTACCAGCGCGCCTAACCCCTTTCAAAACCTACCAGGAGAAAATCATGACCGCCATCCAAATCACCACCAAAAAAGACTACTACGGCAAGTGGGTCGCCAAGAGCCGCGTGCCCTTGCAAGGTGCCCAGGTCCTCGTGATCAGCACCGCGAAAACCGAAAGAGGCTACCTGCAGACCCTGGCCAGCGTGGTCGAGGTTCAGCCCAGCGGCACCCCAGGCGTCGAGATCACCAGCTTCACGATGTTCCAGGACTACAACGCCCGGGTCGAGATCAGCAAGCCGCGCGTGTGCACCGAGAAGGTTGTGCGCGCCCAGCAGGAGCTGGCCATCGCCCGCATCGACGAGATCATCGCCGCGGCCAAGGCTTTCTACGCTGCCAAAGAGGTGGCCACGTGAAGGCCATCGAGGTCAAGGTCAACAGCAAGGGCGTGAAGTACGCCCTGTGCACGGCCAACTACAACGTGTTCGCCGTCTACAAGCAGTGCGCCAACTACAACCGCAGCGCCAAGGACGGCATCGCCCTGACCTGGCGCTACGTGAAAAAAGATCTGCCCCTCGAGCAAGCCATGGCGCTGTTCGCGGCCCGGACCAAATAACCCTTCATTTCTCTCGGACTTTAGCAACTGCTAAAATTCAACCATCGACAAACAAAAACAGGAGTTTAAAAAATGCGAGTGATGGAACTGAACATTGGCCTGAACGTAGCAGGCACCCAGAACAGCCAGCTGCAGCGCAACATGCGCGCAAGCCAGGCCCTCAAGCTGATCAACCGAATCCCTGCGCAGTACGTGATGGTCCAAAGCCGTCGCGAGCTGGTGGCCTACGAGGGCCCCGAGGGCATGGAGACCGAGGACACCTTGGTCTGCTATGTCCAG
>Ga0213920_1000577_pt1 | contig 26695 bp, 27 predicted proteins | sample McNCre1117MG_FD_161054 | JGI IMG/M metagenome (GOLD analysis project Ga0213920, IMG submission 161054) | Freshwater microbial communities from McNutts Creek, Athens, Georgia, United States - 11-17 MG | ecosystem: Environmental > Aquatic > Freshwater > Creek | place: USA: Georgia | collected...
TGATAGAACCCACGAAGACCTCACAGAAAAGTTGGAATTTGGCCGGAAAACTTAAGTCCAGCCGGCAGTTGTTCCATTCTAGCCCAGAAACGGCATACTCTCTAATCGTGAGCGAACAGCTGAAGTATGAAGTAGTCAAACGCCTCGATGGTTTCGAGGTCCGCAAATACGCCGGTTACGCGCTGGCACAGGTGCAGATCCGAGGCGACTTCCTCACGGCGGGCAACTCGGCGTTCAGCACACTGCTGCGCTACATCACCGGCCTAAACCAGTCCAAGCAGCAGATGGCCATGGTTGCCCCTGTGTTCCAAACCTCGGTTGAGCCAGATCACCACCTGGTGAGTTTCACCCTGCCGGCATCGGTATCGGGTTCCAATGCACCCGTCCCCATCGATGAAATGGTGAAGGTGGTTGACGTGGAGCCCCACGTAGCCGTGGCCAGCCGCTTCAGTGGACTCTGGAACTACGACAGGTTCCTCACCGCATCCGAGAACCTGGAGGATGCAGTGGAGTCGGCCATTTCGAACGGAGACATCTCTGGTCGTATTGTTGGCGAACCATTCTTTGCTCGCTACAACTCGCCATTCACGCCGTTCTTCCTGAGGCGCAACGAGGTCATATTCGCTTTCGAGGAAAAGTAGGAACAGCGAGTCTATTGGGGCTGTTTACCTGGGGCTAGTAGAGTCGCTAGCGAGAACCGAAAGGACATCCCAACAATGAACATTCTCGTTCGCAAGGCCGTCGCCGAATTCATCGGTGTGGCAGTTTTTGTGGCCTCAATCGTAGGCGCAACCTTCAACTCCCCCGTCACTCCGGTTGCAGGCGCGGCGCTCGCCGTGACCCTGGGCCTGATGGTTCTGCTCACCGCAGAAACTTCGGGCGGCCACCTGAACCCTGCTGTCACCCTGTTCTTTGCGGCCAAGCGCGAGCTGTCGTGGAGCACCGCCGCCGCCTACTGGGTTGCCCAGATTGCCGGCGGTATATTTGGTGGCTGGCTCGGTGGCGAGCTGTGGGGACAGAACCTCTGGACCGTAAACAACCAGATCATCGGCAAGGGCCAGATTCTCAGCGAGGTTGTTGCAACCGCTGGTCTGGTGTGGCTCATCGGCTACCTCGCATCACGCGGTCGCGGCAACATCATCCCATTCGTCGTTGCAGCCTGGGTGTTCGCCGCCGGAACCTTCACGGGTTCGGGCGCAGCCGCCAACCCAGCCGTCACCATCGGCCGCATGTTCACCCTCAACTCCACCGCGGCCATCGGTGTTGAGCAGGGCCTGTACTTCATCCTGGCGCAGATTGTTGGAGTCTTGATTGCGGTGCTGGGACTCATGTACGTGACCCCGCTAACGGGCAAGGCCAAGAAGAAGAGCAAGAAGTAGTTTGAAATAAAACTTAACCCCCGCTATTTTCTAGAAGATAGCGGGGGTTTTTTATAGAAAATGGCCCTACTATTTTCTATTAATGCCAAATCTTTCTATTCCAGCCCCGCGTCAGGCCCGCGCTCGCAACACCATTGCCAAGCTGATTGAGGCCACAGATGCCGCCATCCGCGAGGGTGGCGAAGCCGGTGTCCGCATCCAGGAAATCAGCGAAAAGACGGGCGTCTCCATTGGCTCCATCTATCACCACTTTGGAGACCGCGATGGCCTCATCCGGGCCACTCACGCGCACAACTACAGCGTTGTGATTGAGAGCGACATTCCTGCCGTGATGAACTTCATGGAGAGCGTCAACAGCACAACGCAGCTGGCCGAGAGTTATGACGAGATGTTCCAGTTCGTCAAGAAGCATTTCACCAGCCAGAGCGCCCTCGAGCGCGCCGCAATCATAGGCACAACCGTTGGCAGGCCGGCAATGCAGCAGGAACTATCCCGGGTTCAGCATCAGTTGAACGAGCGCATCACCGAGGTTCTCTGCCTGGCCGCGCAGCGAGGCATGTTGAAGAATCACCTCAACCCGCGAGCCGCGGCAATGGTGATTTTGGGGCTCATGCTCGGTAGGGCGGTAGCCGAACTGGATACGGAACCGGTTTCCGATGATGAGTGGACCACCGCCGCGCTGAGCGCAGCCGGAGGAATGTTCAACGGCCTGAGCCACTCGCAACTGAAGGCCCAGCGGGCCGCGGCTGGCTCAACTGGCGTCGAAGCGAGCGCCTAGAACTCGTCCTCGGAGTCATCGAGGGTGACGGTCTTTGGGGTTGCCTTAGGTGCGGTCTTTGGAGCCACATCCGCGCCCGCATTTTCCCCGCTACCGGCCTCACCATCAGGCTTGGCGTCGGCTTCGGCGCTCTTACGCTTGTCGCCGCGAACGGAATCGATGGTTGCGCTGGCCGAGGCCATAACGTCAGCGATGATCACCTCGGCTGCGTCCTTTAGGTCGGCTGCCCGAACACCCAACTTGTCGGTGAAGTCCGCCAGCTCTGCGCGCAGCTGGGTCTCAAGATCGCCGGCGGTCTCGGTTGCCTGCGCCTGAGCCTCGGCTAGCTTTCGGCCGAGTTTCTTGCCCAAATCATCGGCATCGATGTTGACCTCGGCAACCTTCTCCTGAACCTTACCGTTCAACCAGGACGCACCGGAACTGATCCAGCCCGCCAGCACAACGGCAGCCCCGGTTAGGGTCTCCTCAACCGCACTGGCTTCCGACGATGCCTTTCGGTTTCTGTCGGCAGAACCGCTTGCGCCTGCACCCTCGCCACCGAATCCGGGCGCTACATCGTTGATGAAGGCAGCGATCTCACCGAGCGGACCGCGGTCGATGCTGTAAACCCTTGCCTGACCGGCTGCCTCCACTGTGACCAGCCCTGCTTCACGCAAAGTCTTGAGGTGCTTGGACACAGTAGGCTGACCCTCGCCGGTGAGCGTGACTAGGTCGCCCACTGACTGCGACTTGGCAGCCAGCGCCAAAAGTAGGGCGCGGCGGGTGGGGTCGGCTAGAACACTGAAGATGTCGCTCATGCCACCAGAGTAACCGACTAGGCGCCGGCCGCCAACTCCTTTGAGCGAGCCAGGGCCGCAGCGGTGGCCACCGCGAACAGGTTGTCCAGGTTACCTTCCTGCAATTTCGCTATGGCGCGCTCGGTGGTGCCATTGGGGCTTGTCACCTGGCGGCGCAGCTCCTGCGGAGACTTGTCTCCCGCGGCAAGCAGCAGGCTGGCACCCAGGAACGTCTCCTCAACAAGTTTCCTGGCGGTCGCGTTATCGAAGCCCATTCCCTCGGCTGCGGCGGTGAACTGCTCCATAAGGAAGTAAACGTAGGCGGGACCGGAGCCGCTCACGGTTCCAAGCTCATCGATCTGGTTCTCCGGAAGCACCACAACCGAACCCACGGTCTCGAACAGGCTAACCGCGCGGGTGAGTTGCGCTTCGGTGGCACGGCTACCCACGGCTACTCCAGTAACTCCTCGACCAACGATGGCGGGGGTGTTTGGCATGGAGCGAATCACTGCGACGGACTCTGGCACGGCGGCCTCCATCGTTGCGGTGGTAACTCCGGCTGCCACCGAGATGACCAGGGCATTGGGGGCGAGGCTTGCGGCAACTCCCGCCAGCACCTCAGGGACGAACTTGGGCTTTACCGCAACCAGCACAACATCGGCCCCTGTTACTGCATTCGAGTTGGCTTCAGGGTTGGCCTCGATGGGGTGAGCGGTCACGCCAAAGCGCTCGGCGAGCGCGTTTGCGCTGCCAACCGAGTTGGTGCTGACGGCCACCGATGAGGCGTCGAAGCCGGCCTTCAGGAGACCGGCGAGGATGGCGGTTCCCATCGATCCGGAGCCGAGGATTGCAATCTTGTTAATGTCCACCCTGCAAGTTTAGAACCGGCCGATAATGTCCGCGGCTGACGTTAGGTTTGTTCTATGGCAACCGCAAAAACCAAGTCTTCCTATGCCTGCACCGAGTGCGGCTGGTCCGCCGTCAAGTGGGTTGGCCGCTGCGGCGAATGCCAGTCCTGGGGAACCGTTCAGGAAGTTGGGGCGCAGACCGGACTGGTCAAGAAGGCCCGCCCAACCGTGATCCTGGAGTCGGCCAAGGCTAGGAGTATCGCTGATATCCCGGCTGGCGGCGTTGCGTCCACGCCAACCGGCGTGGCCGAGTTTGACCGGGTGCTTGGAGGCGGCCTGGTGGCCGGTGCCGTCATCCTGCTAAGCGGCGAACCCGGCGTTGGCAAGAGCACTCTTCTGCTCGAGGTGGCGGCCAAGGTGGCCCGCTCCGGTACTCGCGTACTCTACGTGAGCGGCGAGGAATCGGTTGGGCAGGTGAGGCTCCGCGCTGAGCGCACCGGGGCCATCGCAGAACAGCTCTTCCTGGCAACCGAGAACGACCTCTCTTCCGTGCTGGGGCAGATCGAGGCGGTGGAGCCTGGGCTGGTGCTAGTTGACTCAGTGCAGACAATCGCCTCCGCGGACATGGATGGCGCGGCGGGAATGCCCTCGCAGATTCGCGAGGTAGCCTCGGCTCTGATTTCCGTTGCCAAGGAGCGCGGCATCCCAACCGTGCTGGTTGGCCACGTCACAAAGGATGGCTCCATCGCTGGCCCGCGCGTGCTGGAGCACCTGGTGGATGTTGTCTGCCAGTTTGAGGGAGACCGCCAGACGGCACTGCGCTTTGTGCGCAGCCTCAAGAATCGCTTCGGCCCAACCGATGAAATTGGCTGCTTCGAGATGACCAGCGACGGCATTGCCGAGGTACCGGACCCATCCGGGCTTTTCCTCAGCCGCGGCAGTCTTCCAATCTCAGGCACCTGCGTCACCGTGACCATGGAGGGAAAGCGCCCCCTCATTGCCGAGGTGCAGGCACTGGTTGTAAAGAGTGGCGCACCACAACCGCGAAGGGTGACGAATGGCGTTGACACCAGCCGCGTGAACATGATTCTTGCAGTTCTCGAGCGCCGAGCTGGCCTGAAGCTGAGCGACTACGATGTTTTTGTCTCAACGGTAGGTGGCGTCAAGCTCACCGAGCCCGCGGCAGACCTGGCAATAGCGCTTGCGGTGGCGTCCGCGGTACAGGACAAGCCCATCGCCCACAACCTGGTTGCCTTTGGCGAGATCTCGCTTGCCGGCGAGGTTCGTTCGGTATCCAGCTCGCGTCAGCGAGCCACCGAGGCCAGCAGGCTGGGTTTCATTCGAAACGTTGACACCGAGGTGGGCGACCTGCGCGCGGCGCTTGCCCTCGGCCTCAACTGGTAGCCGCAACCGGGTACGTATTCCCAACCACGGTCGCTTGGCTTGGCGCTAGTTCAGGATGAACTGAACGTCGTTGCTCTTCACGCCATTCACTGTCACCTGCAGGTGATACGAGGCGCCGCCGCCGGTCACGGTGCTCTGCCCGCTCGCCTTGTCGCAGCCAGTTGCCGAGCTACGCACGCGCTCCCAGGTTATTGTTGGCGCGGGCGTTGCAACCCCCGGCTGAAGAAGTGCCGTGTATGGGCTGGTGGATCCCAGGCAGTTGGCGTTGTTCCAGATCGTTTCTGGACCGCTCGTGATCTTGTAGTTCTGCACGTCCGTACCCACCGCAAAATTGCAGGCGTCGGTTCCCGTGTTGGTGATGGTGAACCACATCTTGGGGTTGGTGCCCGCAGCAAAAACCGACTGCGGCTTGGCGCCGTCTCCCACAACCGCTAGCACGCTGATCTGGGCAGGGTTGCAGGGGCCCGGCACTCCGGGAGTGTGGCTTACCGATGAGCTGGCGGCCGGCTTCGAACCGCCTAACAGCCCGCCTACCCAGTTGACTACGCTGGCAACGCCCATCCAGATGAGAGAAACCAAAAGTATGAGTATGGCCAAAACCACAATCCGTCGAATCAGAAAGGTGCGGGCGGTTGGCTGGTTTGGTTGCTGTCTTGCCATGCTTCAAATCTAGCCAGCGCACACGCGCGGCCTTCGGATTACAGGACGCGAAGCATCCTCGTGTTGCCGAGGGTGTTGTTTTTCACGCGGGCAAGGTCGAGGAACTCGGCCACACCGTCATCGGTGGAGCGGACCATCTCGGCGTAGGTTGCCTCATCTACCGGCACATCGCTGATTGCCTCGAAGCCATGTTTGGCAAAGAAGTCCACCTCGAAGGTGAGACAGAAGACACGGGCGATGCCCAGGTCCTTGGCTCGTTCCAGCAGGGCGCCAACGATGGCGTGGCCCACACCCCGGCCGCGGCTGGACTCGGCAACTACGAGCGATCGAACCTCGGCAAGGTCCTCCCACATAACGTGCAGTGCACCCGCGCCAATGACCGAACCGTCGTCGTCAACAGCCACCAAAAACTCCTGGACCTTCTCGAATAGGCCAACCAGATCGTGGTGCAGAAGCTTCTTGGCCCCCGCGACATCGTCCTCTAGAGGCTGGCGAATGGCCTGGATGGCTCGCACGTCATCGGTGTGCGCCGGGCGAATGGTGAATCCAGAAAAAGCCATGCTCAAATGCTAGCGGAGGCCACCGAATAGTGACCTCCGCCGCTTGGTTGGTATGAGGTTACGCGGTCACGGACTCGTGCACGCGTGGCTTTGCGGTGAAGACAAACTCGTTGTCCACCACATCGATGGAGACGTGCGTGGCCGCGGCCAGCTCGCCGTGGAGGATCTTCTCCGAGAGCTTGTCCTCCACCTCGCGCTGGACCGCGCGACGCAGCGGACGAGCACCGAGGGCTGGGTCGAAGCCCACCTCGATGAGCTTGTCCTTGGCGGCCTCGCTGAGGTCGATGGTCATGTCGCGGTCCTCCAGGCGCTCCTGCAGACGCTTGATGAACAGGTCAACAATCTGACGCAGCTCAACCTTGGTCAGCTGTGGGAACACGATTGTCTCGTCAACACGGTTGAGGAACTCAGGCTTGAAGTTACGCTTCAGCTCCTCGTTCACCTTTCCGCGCATCAGCTCGTAGTCGTTCTGGCTGTTGCCCTCGAGGGCGAAGCCGAGCGCGCCGCGGGCGATGTCGCGGGTTCCGAGGTTGGTGGTCATGATGATCACCGTGTTCTTGAAGTCAACAACGCGACCCTGGCCATCGGTGAGGCGACCCTCCTCCAGAATCTGCAGCAGCGAGTTGAAGATGTCCGGGTGGGCCTTCTCGATCTCGTCGAAGAGGACCACGCTGAACGGCTTGCGGCGAACCTTCTCGGTGAGCTGGCCGCCCTCCTCGAAGCCAACGAATCCCGGAGGCGCACCAAACAGTCGGCTCACGGTGTGCTTCTCCGAGAACTCGCTCATGTCGAGACTGATGAGAGCACCCTCGTCGTCGAACAGGAACTCGGCGAGCGCCTTAGCCAGCTCGGTCTTACCAACACCGGTTGGACCGGCGAAGATGAACGAACCGGATGGACGCTTTGGATCCTTTAGGCCGGCGCGCTGGCGACGGATGGTCTTGGAAAGCGCTGCGATGGCGTCCTCCTGGCCAATGACGCGGCGGTGCAGTTCCTGTTCCATGAAGATGAGCCGCGAGGACTCTTCCTCGGTGAGCTTGAACACTGGGATGCCGGTTGCCTGTGCCAGAACCTCGGCGATTAGGCCCTCGTCAACCACGCCCTGCTCGCGGACGTTGCCCTTGCGCAGCTCCTTCTCAAGGCGCACGCGCTCGGCGTTGAGGCTCTTCTCCTCGTCGCGTTTGGTGGCAGCCAGCTCAAAGTCCTGGTTCTCGATTGCCTTCTCTTTGTCAACGCGGACGGCAACGATCTTCTCCTCCAGCTCGCGCAGCTCTGGTGGCGAGGAGAGGATGGAGAGGCGCAGGCGGGCACCGGCCTCATCGATGAGGTCAATGGCCTTGTCTGGCAGGTGGCGGTCCTGGATGTAGCGGTCCGCCAGGTTCACCGCTGCAACCAGTGCGCCATCGGTGATGGAAACCTTGTGGTGCGCCTCGTAGCGGTCGCGCAAGCCCTTGAGGATGTTGATAGCGTGCGGAATCGAAGGCTCGTTCACGAGTACCGACTGGAAGCGGCGCTCCAGCGCTGCGTCCTTCTCAAAGTACTTGCGGAACTCGTCCAGGGTGGTGGCACCGATGGTCTGCAGCTCGCCGCGGGCCAGCAGCGGCTTGAGGATGCTGGCTGCATCGATGGCGCCCTCGGCGGCACCGGCGCCAACCAGCGAGTGAATCTCATCGATGAAGGTGATGATGTCGCCGCGGGTGCGGATCTCCTTGGTCACCTTCTTCAGGCGCTCCTCGAAGTCTCCGCGGTAGCGGCTTCCGGCGATGAGTGCACCCAGGTCTAGGGTGTAGAGCTGTTTGCCCTTGAGGGTCTCGGGTACGTCGCCAGAGACGATTGCCTGAGCCAAGCCCTCTACGACTGCCGTCTTACCAACGCCTGGCTCACCGATGAGCACCGGGTTGTTCTTACTGCGGCGGGAGAGAATCTGCATGACGCGCTCGATCTCGCGCTCGCGGCCGATGACCGGGTCGAGCTTGCCCTCGGCCGCCGCCTGCGTGAGGTTGCGACCAAACTGGTCGAGAATCTGGGAGCCCTTTTGCTGAGGCTGCTCGGCTGCGCCTACGCCTACGGTCTCCTTGCCCTGGAAACCAGAGAGCAGCTGGATGACCTGCTGGCGAACGCGGTTGGTATCTGCGCCGAGCTTGGTGAGAACCTGAGCGGCAACGCCCTCGCCCTCGCGGATGAGGCCAAGGAGCAAGTGCTCGGTGCCGATGTAGGAGTGGCCCAGCTGCAGCGCCTCACGGAGCGAGAGCTCGAGCACCTTCTTGGCGCGCGGGGTGAATGGAATGTGACCGGTTGGAGCCTGCTGGCCCTGGCCGATGATGTCCTGAACCTGCTCACGAACAGACTCGAGCGAGATGCCGAGCGACTCGAGCGCCTTGGCCGCCACACCCTCACCCTCGTGTATGAGGCCGAGCAGAATGTGCTCGGTACCGATGTAGTTGTGGTTGAGCAACTTGGCCTCTTCTTGAGCCAAAACCACTACGCGACGGGCCTTGTCGGTGAACTTTTCAAACACGATTACTCCTTCGAAACCGGCCCATTTAGGGCAGGTTATCTAATGGAATGGTAGCCAGCGAAGAGCCCCCGGAATACCCCTGTTCGCTTTAGGGGGAACGTCTAGAAATCGTAAACATCGCGGCGATGACCCACCTTGAACACGACGACCGTGAGCACCTCGCCATCCACCATTCGAGTGAAATCGACCCATTACGTCAAAAACTAATGGCCCGTGAATCGCACCTAAAGAATGCATTTGCCTACCCAGCGCAGCGAAACATGAATTTGAATAAGGCGCTGAGTGGCGCCATGCTTCGCCAAACGTAAACCTGGAGCAGAGCCCTTACTCAAAATGCGACTGGGTAGGCTTTAAACATGCTTAAAATTTCCTTAAGTTTGGCCCTGTCGTTTGCCTTATCAATCACAGCCTTAGTGAGCTGGACTGGCCCCGGATTTGCTTCAAATTCGATCCCGCAGGATGATCAGGACTCGCTCCTAAGGATCGCAGCCCCATTACAGGCCGATGCATTTTCAGCAGCCTTTGGGTCAAACGAGACCTCCTTGGGCTCTGGCATTGCCGTTTCGAGTGGAGACAGTGGTGGGCCCGTTTATGACTACCAAAACGGCGGATATGCCGCCGTTGGAATTATTTCCGGTGCGTTCACACCGATGAAGTCCTGCAGCATAGCAGGCGAAACGTGTTACAGCGACGTAGTATTCAGCTCGGTTTACAGGGACCTCAATGCCCTGAACATGGAGATTACCAAGTGAGAACTCTCAGGAACAACGGTGCGGCTCTCGTTATGGCAACATCCTTGCTGTTTTCACTGCTCAATGTATCGCCAGCAGTTGCCGCGGACGCAACGCCAAAACAAGTTGCTTGCTCAGACAACGGTAGTAGGGGCACGCCCACGATAAACCCGGTGCCAAATGTTTTCAGCGAGGTAAAGGTCCTCGAAGCTGTAAAGCGCATCAGTAGCACCAGGCACCGCATGGACCTTAGGCGAAAGGGCATCTTTCTAACATCGGTTTTCTCCACCCTGAATGGTAGCGGCCTCTGCGCTCTTTATTTTGTGAATACGAAGCAGAAGCTTTCAAAGTCACAAGTTCAAGCACTCATCTCAATGGGCTATGGCCGCATGGTGAAATTTGGAGTCGCTCAAGGGCACCTACTTTTGAGTCCTTCAGCATTCAAGGTGCACAGTTGCACCAGCAACTACCTAGATCACACGCGCGCAGATTACCCAATTCACCGCTATACAGCCAGGCACGGTTGGACAACCTGCAGCGCAAGATCGTGAGCCAAGCGGGCAGGCTTTGGTTCAAGAAGGGGATCTACATCCTCAAGGTGTTTCCCACCGGATACGGCAGCGGGCTCTGTGTTCTGTAATCGTTGCATTCCAAGAAGCAAGACACACTGGGACTGCTGAACATCATTTCGCAGGGGCACCCTGAGATGGTTCGAATCGCAAAATCATCGCCGAAGCTAAAAGGAAAAATCCACTTCGGATAGTTGTTCAGCGGCTTGCCAAAGCCTGCGCCAAACTTTGCGCTACTTGCCCTCACCCTTTGGCGGCAGCCCCGCCTTGGCGCGCTCCTCGGCCTCAATCTGATTCCAGACCTTACGCTCCTTGGAGTCGGCGCGGAAGATGGAGCGCATAACGACGTAGAAGACCAGGCCAACCAACAGCGGCGGAATGAATCCCAGCAGGGTTGCGATCAGTTCGGATTGAAACTTGGCGTCCATCGGTGCCTACTTAACCAGCGGGAACATGATGGTCTCGCGGATGCCTAGGCCGGTGAGGCTCATGAGCAGGCGGTCGATGCCCATTCCCATTCCACCCGATGGCGGCATGCCAAACTCGAGCGCCTTCAGGAAGTCCTCGTCCAGCTTCATGGCCTCTGGGTCGCCGGCGGCGGCAAGGCTAACCTGCTCTACAAAGCGCTCGCGCTGAATCACAGGGTCAACCAGCTCGGAGTAGCCGGTGGCTTGTTCATAGCCGCGAATGTATAGGTCCCACTTCTCAACCACGCCCGGCTTGCTGCGGTGGTTTCTGGTGAGCGGGCTGGTGTCAACCGGGAAGTCCATAACAAAGGTTGGGTTTACCAGGTTGCCCTTAACAAAGTGCTCCCACAGCTCCTCCACGTACTTGCCGTGAAGCGGGTGGTCGATCTCTATGCCCTCGGCGTCGGCGATCTTCTTTAGGGTCTCGATCGGGGTGGTCGGCGTGATCTGCTGACCGCAGGCCTCGGACAGGCTCTCGAACATGGAGATGCGAGCCCACTGGCCGCCGAGGTCGTTGATGCTTCCGTCTTCCAGAACCACCTGGTGGGTGCCAAAGACATCCATGGCGGCGTTCTGAATCAGGGCCTGGGTGAGGTCGGCAATCGAGTTGTAGTCGCCGTAAGCCTCGTAGGCCTCAAGCATGGCGAACTCTGGCGAGTGGGTGCGGTCGGCGCCCTCGTTGCGGAAGTTGCGGTTGATCTCGAACACGCGGTCGATGCCGCCGACGACGGCGCGCTTGAGGAACAGCTCCGGCGCGATGCGCAGGAACAGTTCGGTGTCGAATGCGTTGGAGTGAGTCTTGAACGGGCGAGCCGAGGCGCCACCGTGGATGGTCTGCAGCATCGGGGTTTCAACCTCGAGGTAGGCGCGCTCGGCGAAGGTCTTGCGCATGCTCTGCATGACCTTGGCGCGAATCTGAACCACCTCGCGGGCGCGGTCGCGCACGATCAGGTCTAGGTAGCGGTGACGAACGCGGAATTCCTCGCCCAGCTCGTTGTGCAGGTTTGGCATCGGGCGGATGGTCTTGGCGGCCATCTTCCAGTCGGTTGCCATCACGGATAGCTCGCCGCGCTTGGAGGTGATCACCTCGCCGGAAACAAACAGGTGGTCGCCAAGGTCAACCAGCTCTTTGTAGAGCTCCAGCTGCTCCTCGCCAACCTTGTCGAGCGAGAGCATGGCCTGCAGGCGCTGACCGGATCCGGCCTGCAGGGTCACAAAGCAGAGCTTGCCGGTGTTGCGCTGGAACATCACGCGGCCGGTGAGGCCAACGGTCTGGCCCGTGGCGTGGTCGATAGGCAGCTCCGGGTAGGCGGCGCGAACCTCATCGATGGTGTGGGTGATTGGTAGCGAAACCGGGTAGGCATCGCCCAGAGCAATGAGGCGCTCGCGCTTAGCAAGGCGAATGGCAATCTGCTCGGGGAGGTCTTCGGCCTCGTCCTCAATCACAATCTGCTCGTCGCTCATGGCGGCTCCTAAATATCGAATCTGTGGTTGTCGATTAGCCGGATCCCACCAACCCGGGCCGCCACCAAAAGCAGCGCCTCACCGGTGTATCCATTGCCCACGCGCGTGAAGGTGCGCGGATCAACAAGGGCTAGATAATCAAGTTTAGTCTCGGGCTCTCCGGCGATGAGTTCCTCGCCAATGCCCAGCGCAGTCTCCGGCTCCATGCCGTCCTGGATGAGCCGGTCAACCGTTGCCAGCGTGATTGCCAGAATCTCCGCGATGTCCGTCTGCTCGCCGTTGAGGTAGCGGTTGCGGCTTGACATGGCGAGCCCGCTGGCCTCGCGGACGGTCTCGCCAACGATGATGCGCAAGTGAGGGAACGCCTCCTCCACCATTGCCTCAACCAGGAAAACCTGCTGCGCGTCCTTCTGCCCAAACACCGCGATGTCTGGCTGCACCAACTCGAACAGCCTGCCAACCACGGTGAGCATGCCATCAAAGTGACCGGGGCGCGAGGCACCCTCGAACAGCTCACCGACGGGATCCGCGCGACGCTCGGTCACGGGCTGGTCGGCCGGGTAAACGTCTTCCACGGCTGGCGCGAATACGATGTCCGCGCGTCCCTCTAGGAGAGCGCAGTCTGCGTCAAGGGTGCGCGGGTAACGATCAAAGTCCTCGCCCGCCCCAAACTGCTTAGGGTTCACGAAGATACTCACCACAACGACATCGCTGTAGCTGGTGGCAAGGTCAACCAGGGAGAGGTGACCGGCGTGAAGCGCGCCCATCGTGGGCACAAAACCAATCTTTTCACCGGCGGCGCGAGCCGGAGCCAGTGCCTCCGCCAACTCGGAAGCGGTGTGAACCAGAAGCATTAGCCCTCCAGGTCTTCGGGTTGAATGTCGTGGTAGCCGTCGGCGAGCGCGTGCTCCACCGAGCTTCGAATCAGGGGGCCCAGAAGTTCGCGCGCGGAAGTGATTTCAATCTCACCGAGAATGCCGATAGCCTGGTTCACCACGAGGGCGGAGAACGCGCTGGCCACCGATACGGCCTCGGCGTATTTGGCGCGATTGGCCTCGGAAACCACTATCGGCTCGGCTCCCATCTCGAGGGTTAGCGCCTGACCGATTGGCACGGCCACCGCGGGTGCGGTGACCGCAAAGTAACTCTCGCGGATACGAGGGACGTCAAGACTGGTTCCCGTGAATCTCATCGCCGGGTGAATTGCCAGCGGGATCGCTCCGGCCCTCGCGGCAGCAATCAGCACATCGGTGCCGTGCTCTGCAGCCGTATGGATTACCAGCTGGCCGGCCTTGAAGAGACCCAGCTTTGCCCAGCCCTCCACACTCGCACGAATCTGGTTTTCGGGAATGGCAACCAGGACCAGGTCGCTCGCGGCGATTAGCTCAGGAACCGGCAGAACCTCAACGCCCGGCAGCCTGGCATCGATTAGTTCGCGGCTGGCCTCCGAAGAGGACGTGATGCCCGAGATTAGGTGGCCGGCGCCCGCAAGCGCCTGGGCCAGGCCAACCCCAACGGGGCCGGCACCGATTACCCCGACCCGGAGCCGGGATTCACTCTTTGACTGGGTCACGCGGCCGCCCCGCCGGGATTGGCTGAGCCGCCGTTGGAGTCGTCGCGCACCCTGCAGAAGCGCTCAATCATGAGCCCCATGATGACGGCAAAGACCGAGCCGATGACGGCACCCACGTTGAGCCAAACAGTTGAGGTGACAACTGGGCTGGCAAACTGCAGCAGGACGATGCCGGTCTGGAAACCGGCGAAAACGGATGAGGCGATTGACACCGACTTTGCCAGCAGCAGAACCCTAACCGCATAGAAGGGGTCGAGTGGCTTCGGCTTTAGGAGCCCTGCGGCCTTGCCATCGGCCAGCGCCTTCTGATACTCGTTCGCAAGCCTGCGGTGTCGAATCACGGGCAGTGAGATCAGGAACAGCAGCACACCGATGGCCGGCATGGTGACGAGGGTGGTTTGCTTGGCAACTGGCAGCGCAAAGCCGTGCGATACCACGAAAACCCCGTAGCCGGCGCCGGCAATCCCCGCAGCCACCGCGATGAGTAGCAGGTTTAGCACCTTGGTTTGTTTCACAGGAACCACACCTCCGAGTCCATTTCTGAAGCCAGGTCCGCCACCGGTCCGTGTCCGGGCAGGACCGCGGCAGGGTCAATCTGAGCCCACGGCACCAGCACGAAGGCGCGCTGGTAGGCGCGCGGGTGCGGCAGGGTCAGCTCTTTGCCGGCCTTAACTCTGTCGCCGTAGGTAATGATGTCTAGGTCAAGGGTGCGTGAACCCCAGCGCTCCAGGCGCACCCGCCCATGGCCTGATTCAACCGCCTGAAGGGCTGCCAGCAGCTGCTTGGGCTTGAGTTCGGTATCCACCAGCGCCACCGCGTTCAGGTACTTGGGGCGGTTTGGGTCAACGCCATCCTGGGTGAGGGCAAAGGACTCAACAATCTTGGAGAGTTTCACCAGCTCCACGCCATCGATGGCGCCAATTTCGGCAGCGGCCGACGCGATGTGTTCACCGCGGTCGCCCAGGTTGCTGCCCAGCGCAATGACCGCGCGGGTTTTGCTCACTGCCCCGGTGCGGTCTTGACCGTGACGCTCACGTCTGCAAACTCGAAGGGGATTGGCGCGTTGGGCTTATGAACGGTAACCCTCGCCTCGCTAATCTGCTCTCCCCCGAGCTCGTGAACGGTTGCCAACAGGTGTTCGGCCAGGGCCTCGATCAGGTCGAACTTGGTTCCCTTGGTGGCAGCAACGAGCACCTCGGCAAGGGTGCCGTAGTTGATGGTTGCCGCAAGGTTGTCCGCCTGTGCCGCCGGGGTTCCGTTCAGCCAGACCGTTGCGTCAATCACAAACTCCTGGCCGTACTGTTTCTCGTGCTCAAAGACGCCGTGGTAGGCGAAGACGCGCAGTCCGGTCAGGGCAATCTCGTGGAGCATGGTTTAACTCTGGTGTGGTTTCTACTCGCCCGCAACTCGCAGGGCGTTGGCTATGGCAATGGCGTCGCGGCTGGCGGCTACGTCGTGAACCCTGAATCCCCACACCGATGGACGCAGCAGCAGCGCGGACAGCACCGCGGTCGCCAAGTCGCGCCTCTCGTTTCCGGGGGCAACCGGGCTGGAAGCCTCCAGCGCGGATGCGATGAATCGCTTGCGGCTGGCCCCCATCAGGATGGGGTACCCGAGTTTTTCCAGGGACGCGAAGTTGGCGAGCAGCGACCAGTTCTGGTCTGAGTCCTTTGAGAAACCAAGGCCGGGATCCACCACGATGCGCTCGCGTCCCACACCCGCTTTGAGGGCCGCTTCAACCCGTGCCGCCAACTCCTCAGCCACCTGCTCCGCCACGTTTTCGTATGACGCCAGGCTGTCCATCTGCTGGCTGTGACCGCGCCAGTGACCCACCACGAAGGTTGCCCCGGTTGCAGCAGCGGCGTCCAGCATGGCTGGGTCGGCTAGGCCACCCGAGACATCGTTGACGATTGTGGCTCCAGCAGAAACCGCGGCCAGGGCAGTCTCGGCGTTCATGGTGTCTATGGAGATCTGGGCGCCTAGTCCGCGAGTGGCGTGTATTACGGGGACAACTCGGGAAATCTCTTCGATCACCGGAACGCGCTCTGCCCCGGGTCTGGTTGACTCGCCGCCAACGTCAAGGATGCTGGCTCCGCCGGAAATGAGAAGCCTGGCCTGCTCAAGGGCCGCCTCGACGGCCATGAAGCGTCCGCCATCGCTGAAGGAATCAGGCGTGACGTTGATGACGCCCATAAGGTGCGGGTGCAGTGCGGTCATTTGCTGATTAGCGCCATTACCTCGGCGCGGGCGATTGGCTCGGAGTAGCAGCCGCGGCTGGCCATTGTGACGGTCTGTACCTCTGGCTGGCGGGCGCCGCGTGAGGCAACGCACTGATGCCTTGCCTCGATTACAACCACAACGCCCTTGGTTCCGAGACCCGCCTCGAGCGCGTCAGCGATTTGGGCGGTGAGGTTCTCCTGCAGCTGCGGGCGAAGCGCAAGCACCTCAACCAACTTGGGTAGCCGGCCCAGCCCAACCACGCGGTTGCCCGGGAGGTAGGCAATGTGGGCAACACCCGTGAACGGCAGCAGGTGGTGCTCGCAGATTGAGATCAGCTCAATGTCCTTGAGGATGACAACGTCGTTCTGCTCGGCCTCGAAAGTGTCTGAGAGAACCGCTAGCGGGTTCTGCCCCACACCGGCGAAGAATCCCTGATACGCCTCGGCTACCTTGTCTGGGGTGGCAAGGAGCTCGGGACGATTGGGGTCTTCGCCAATCGCCGAGAGTAACTCGACGACGGCTTTACGGACGCGTTCGCGGTCGATCATCGCAGGTTATTCCGACGCGGAGTCGGCCTTCTTGGCGCGTGGCTTGCGAACTGCCTTTGGCTTGACCTCGCCGGCCTCGGCCTCGGCGTCAACGGTTGCAGCCTTTGCCGGAATGGCGATTGGCGGAACCTTGGAGACAGGACGGTTCTCAGACGAGAGCCAGGTCTTGCGCTCTGGCAGCTTCTTCACGCTCTCGAAGATCTTGGCAACCTCTTCGGCCTGAAGGGTTTCCTTGATCATCAGCTCACGAGCCAGCTCGTCCAGAACCTTGCGGTTGAGGGTGAGCGCCTTGTAGGCCTCGGTGTGAGCGTTCTCAACGAGTGCGCGCACCTCTGTGTCGATTACCTGAGCGGTTGCCTCCGAGTAGTCGCGCTGCTGAGCCATGTCGCGGCCGATGAAGACCTCGCCACCGTTTCCGTAGGAAACCGAGCCCACTGCATTGCTGAAGCCGTACTGGGTGACCATGGTTCTGGCAATGTTGGTTGCCTTCTCAAAGTCGTTAGATGCGCCAGTGGTTGGGTCGTGGAACACGATCTCCTCGGCTACGCGGCCACCCATGGCCCAGGCCATCTGGTCGAGCAGCTGGTTGCGGGAGACCGAGTAGCGGTCCTCCACCGGCACCACCATGGTGTAGCCAAGGGCGCGGCCGCGAGGCAGGATGGTGATCTTGGTGACGGGGTCGCTGTGGTTCAGCGATGCAGCAACGAGGGCGTGACCGGCCTCGTGGTAGGCGGTGTTGAGGCGCTCCTGGTCCTGCATCAGGCGGCTCTTCTTCTGTGGGCCACCGATGACGCGGTCGATCGCCTCATCCATGATTGGCGCCGAGATCTGCTTCTTGTTGGCGCGGGCGGTGAGGAGCGCGGCCTCGTTTAGCACGTTTGCCAGGTCTGCACCAGTGAAGCCAGGGGTGCGGCGGGCAACCATGGCGAGGTCAACATCTTCACCGATTGGCTTGCCCTTGGCGTGAACCTTGAGGATCTGCTCGCGACCAATGAGGTCTGGTGCGGTCACGCCGATTTGGCGGTCGAATCGGCCCGGGCGCAGCAGCGCTGGGTCGAGGATGTCTGGGCGGTTGGTTGCCGCAATCAGGATGACGTTGGTCTTGGAGTCGAAGCCATCCATCTCAACCAGCAGCTGGTTGAGGGTCTGCTCGCGCTCGTCGTTTCCGCCACCGATTCCGGCGCCACGGTGACGACCAACGGCGTCGATCTCGTCAACGAATATGATGGCTGGAGCCGACTGCTTGGCCTGGTCGAATAGGTCGCGAACGCGGCTGGCACCAACACCCACGAACATTTCAACAAAGTCGGAGCCCGAGATGGTGAAGAACGGAACTCCGGCCTCGCCTGCAACGGCCTTGGCAACCAGGGTCTTACCGGTTCCCGGAGGGCCGTAAAGCAGAACGCCGCGCGGAATCTTGGCGCCTACGGCCTGGAACTTCTGGGGCTCCTTGAGGAACTCCTTGATTTCTTGTAGCTCCTCAATGGCCTCGTCGGCTCCCGCCACATCGGCGAATGTGACCTTCGGCATGTCCTTGTTGACCAACTTGGCGCGGCTCTTGCCGAAGTTCATGACTCGACTGTTGCCACCCTGCATGGAGCCCATGAGGAACCAGAAGATTGCACCGATGATGATGAACGGGATGATGCTGCCGAGCAGAGAGACGTACCAAGGGGTGTTAGGAACCTGCTCGTCGTAGCCCTTGGCGATCTTGGCCTTAGAGATTACGTCCGTAACCTGGATGCCGCTCCAGCCGGAGAAGTAGAACTGAATGTACTTGCCGTACTTGGGGTCTGCCTTGGTGAGCGTGGCGTCAACGCGCTGCTCGCCATCGTAGACCGTGACCTTCTCCGCCTTACCGGCTTCGATGAGGTGGATGCCTGTGCCGGTGTTCACCTGCTGGTATGGGCGCGTGGCCAGCAACTGCGTGCCAACAACGAGGACGAGCAGGGCGAGAACAATCCACATAACGGGACCGCTGAGCAGCTTCTTCATTTTCATGCGGCGAGACTTACTTTCTGGTACGGGTCGCTAACCATAAGGTTACTGCTGCGCTTCTAAAGAGGTACTGCCTGTTCGTTCACAGGTGAATCTTCAGCGGTTTAGCTGTAAACCTTTGGGTCGAGGATTGCAACGCAGTTGAGGGTGCGGTACTTCTCGTTGTAGTCGAGGCCGTAGCCAACCACGAATTCGTTTGGAATGTCGTAGCCAACCAGCCAAACCGGAACCTCAACCTTGGCGGCCGCAGGCTTGCGTAGGAACGCAACCACGTCTACCGATGCCGCACCGCGGGCGGTGAGGGTGGTCTGCAGCCAGCTGAGGGTGAGGCCGGAGTCGATGATGTCCTCGACGATGATCACGTGCTTGCCGTGGATCTCGGCGTCGAGGTCTTTGAGGATGCGGATTACGCCGCTGGAGACTGTGCCGGAACCGTATGACGACAGAGCCATCCAGTCCATGCTGCTGGAGATGTTGAGTGCGCGCGATAGGTCTGCCATGAACATGACGGCACCCTTGAGCACGCCAACCAGCAGGACTTCCTTGCCCGCGTACTTCGCATCAATCTCGGCGGCCAGTTCGGCCACACGGGTATTAATCTGCTCCTCGGTGATTAGCACCTTGGTTAGTTGCGACTTTGCAGACTCGAAGTTCACTTAGCAGGCTCCCGCTCTGAGCGTTTTAGTTGATTTGAAGGTGAGGTCTTCACCTTGTCTTACAACTCTAACGCCTGGCAGGGTGAGTTCTTTCTGTCCGTGCCAGTTGTGAACCAGTTGGGTAATTTCGTCCACCGATGACTTGGTTGGCTGACCACCAACCACGGTTGCTGCCCTATGAATGACTCGCCCAAGGATGGCCGGCGCGAGTGCCGCGAGGCCGGAAACGGGGAGGGTCACGCCGGTTGGCCCCAGCTTCGCAAGTTCTTTGAATGCTAACTCGGATGCCTGCTCCAGGTACTCCAAGTCCTGCTGAATCAGCTGGGCGGTTCGCGCCAGCGACTCTGCAACGCCAGGACCAAGCGCCTGCTCCAGGGCCGGCAGGGCCTGGCTGCGCACCCGGACCCTCGTGAACTCCGGATTGGAGTTGTGCGGGTCAACCCAGAACGTGAGCCCTGAGTCAACGCAGAACTTCTCGGTGGTGGCGCGCGAGATGCCGAGGAGCGGCCTCAGGTAAGAGAAACCGGCGGCAGCCGTGGCCGGAGCCATTCCGGCCACGGAACGCAGGCCGGAGCCGCGGGCCAGCCCAAGTAGCACGGTCTCGGCTTGATCGTTCATGGTGTGACCCAGCAGAACGGCAACCGCGCCCGCGGCCCTGGCCGCGTTGGAAAGCGCCGCGTAGCGGGCTTCCCTGGCTGCCGCCTCGATCCCGCCGGTTCGCCCCACGGAAACCTCAACTATCTCGACCGGGTCTAGCGCTAGTTCGCGCAGCTTGGCGGCGGTTTGGTTGGCCACGTTGCGGGTGACCTCCTGCAGGCCGTGCTCAACTATTACAGCGCCAACCCGCGCGCCAAGTCTTGGCGCCTCAAAGCCTGCGGCGGCCGCCAGAGCCAGGGAGTCGGCTCCGCCGCTCACTGCAACGAGCACCAATTGTCCCGACCCTACGCCCCGGGCCTCCAGGCTGTCCCTAACCGCGCGGCGCACGTCAGCCATTGCGGGTGTGAGCCTTGGGCGCTGAACCATTTTCGATAACCTTTAGGTAGGAGAGTTCCTCTCCACTAAGCCTAAATTGGAGCACCCATGTCTTACGACGTAGTTATTGAGATTCCTCGCGGTAGCCGCAACAAGTACGAGATCGATCACGAGACCGGTCGTGTCTGGCTTGACCGCGTGCTGTTCACCCCGTTCGTTTACCCGCTGGACTACGGCTACTTTGACAACACTCTTGGTGGCGACGGAGACCCGCTTGACGCACTGGTTCTGCTCGAGTTCCCTGTATTCCCAGGCGTTGGCGTGAAGGTTCGCGCTGTTGGTTACCTGCAGATGGAAGATGACGGCGGAATCGACGAGAAGGTTGTCTGTGTTCCAGCCAAGGACCGCCGCTGGGACCACATCCAGGACATCAACGATGTTCCACAGCAGACCCGCGACGAGCTGGTCCACTTCTTCAGCCGCTACAAGGACCTCGAGCCAGGCAAGTGGGTTAAGGTTGGCGAGTGGTCCGGCCGCGAGGCAGCCGAGAAGCTGATTCTCGAAGCCCAGGAGCGCTTCCAGTCGGCAGACCACTAAGTCTTTATAAAGGGAAACCCCGGTCAATCGACCGGGGTTTCGCACGTTTCAGAGGGTCTAAGCCGTTGGCCTACCGGCGTACGGGAAGAGCTCACCGTAGCGCAGCGGGACGATTCGCACAGTTCGCGCCGGGTTTGGGGCCTCCAGCATCATTCCGCCACCCAGGTAGATGACAACGTGATACTTGTCTCCGCTAAACGGCGTGCCCGCCAGCGAGTACCACATGAGGTCGCCGGCGACGGCATCCTTCACCGGGATGAGCTTGCGACCCATGGCCATGGTGAGGAACTGGTTGGTTGCGGAGTGGGTGCCAATGTAAACGCCCGCGGCCGCGTAAGCCGCCTTAGTGATTCCGGAGCAATCCCACACCGATGGCCCCATGCCGCCGAGAACGTAGGCCTCTCCTAGCTGCTGCTTGGCGTAGTTAATGGCAACCTGAACCAAGCTTTCGTTTGGCGGGCCAACGTTATAGAGCGACGGAGCGTCCGGTTCGCTGGTGCCCGCATTCTGGCGTGCCTCTGCGGCCAGACCCTCGGCGCGCTGCTGCTCTAGGTTTGCGGTGGTGTTCTGCAGGGCTGCAAGCTGAGCGTAGAAGGTCTTGTTGAGCGCATTGTCCCTGTCAACCTGGGCCTGAACCGCCTGGGCTGCAGCCGTTGCATCGGCAAACTTGGCCTTGGCGTCGGCAGCCTTCACGGCCAGCTCCGACTTGGCGACCTTCAGCTGGTTGGCGATGGACTGCGCGTACTTGGCTTTTTCGACTGCGCGCTGGAAGATTGTGTCGTTCTGCTGAGCAACTTTGTCCTGTGCGCCCAACTTGTAGAGGAGGCTGTTGGCGTTGCCCGGGTTCAGCAGCAGGTTGACGGTGGTTCCGCCGGCACCATCGCGGTACATTTGGGCGGCAATCTGCCCCAGCTGATTCTTGGCTAGGGTTGCCTGCGCGTTGGCCTGGTTCACCTGGCCCTGCAGAGACTTAACCTTGGCGGCCATCTGGTCTACCAGAGACTGGGCCTGGTTGAAGGCCTCGCCCTTGATGAGCGCAACCTTAGAGAGCTCGGCCGCGTGCGCTGCCTCGGCCTGAACAATGGCCTCCAGCTTGGCGATCATCGCCTTCTTGGCGGCAACTTTTTTCTTTGCGGCCTGAATGTCTGACCACGATGGATAGTTGGGCTTTGCCTCGGCGGGAGCGCCGGCGATGGGCGAGATGGAGAGCGTGAGAGCGGTGGCTGCGGCAAGGAAAAAACGACCCGCGCGCACCCGCTGCAATGATGATGAGCGAACTGCCATGCTTCACCTCCAAACAGCACTACTACCTTCGAGGCTAACAGGTGAGGGTCTCGGGTTGCGCAACCTCGCCGAAGCGACTAGGCTAGTTCCTCGGTGCTATAAAGCTCCCGCTTTGTAGGCCCCATCGTTTAGTGGCCTAGGACGCCGCCCTTTCACGGCGGTAGCACGGGTTCGAATCCCGTTGGGGTCACTTATGAAGCGGTGGATGCACTTTATGGTCCTGTAGCGCAGTTGGTTAGCGCGCCGCCCTGTCACGGCGGAGGTCGCGGGTTCAAGTCCCGTCAGGATCGCCAGGCGAAGAGATTCGCTCGGGTGGAGAAATCCACTCTGGCTCTGTAGCTCAGTTGGTAGAGCGAACGACTGAAAATCGTTAGGTCACCGGATCGACGCCGGTCGGAGCCACAAGTTGGCCCTCGCAAGTTCTCAGGAACAAGCGGGGGCTTTTTTGTTCTTTTTTATTTATCTAACGATGTTCGCAATGTAGTTCTTGTTGAGCCAAAAAGCTTTTGTTACAGCTTCTCCACCATAGACCGTTGTATTCGTGTCGCGGGCATTTCGTGCCTTAGGTCGCACGTGGGCCACGCTGCTTTCCGAGGCTGCTGGAAGATTGTTAGCATCGTGCCTTGCTCTTTGCTTGGTGTTCTCCCAGACCCTATGTGCTTCCTCCCGATCCTTGAAGGGCATGTTCCAGTACATCGTCTTGAGAAGAACCTCTTCGCCATTTGCATCCTCGCCAAAAACTGCGAAAAGAAACTTTGTTTCGAGCGATTCGAAAAATCGGCTGTCTTCCCAATTTTGCGAGTCAATTTCTAGGTATTTGAAAGCCTGAAAGGACATGTGTTCACGCGGTGAGCCCTTTCGGTTGAGCCTTACCGTCTTAATCTGCACGCCTGCCTTGGCGATTTTCTCGGAAGGGAACCCTCTTTCTGCGAGTAGTTTCAAAATCAAGGTGCTCCTAAAGTGCTTGCTGACTGTTGAGCACTTCGCCAACTGAGCCAGCAGTTTCGTTTTCTGTCCCAGATAAGGCATAAGGGCTTCCTTGGTTGCATCTTGAATAAGCGCACTCTCTTGGCTTGGATTCAGGTTTGCCGCCTCCCCTGACCTAGCGAGGATTGAATTTACGTAGCTTGGCTTGTATGAATATGCGCGGGCTTTGGCCCCGATTTCTGATTTCGGCTGCTTCCGCAATGCCTCCGCTTCGCCACCCTGCCCTTTGCGGCAAGCAGCGAGGTAGAAGGTATCCGCCTCTGAAAGTTCGTGAGCCAATCCGCTATCGACTTTGTTACGAATGGTTTCCCAATCGGCTCTAATTTGAGGCTCATCCTCTGGCGGCACTTCAAAAAGAATCGGGGCGATGTTAAAAATGCGCTCCAGAAGCGGCTGATCTTTCACGTACTTGTAAAACACGAGCAGCAGGGACTTGTTCTTTTTCAAAAAGGACGATGAGTGCCATTGTTCCGAGGGAAGGCTCATGTAGTCAATCATCGAGAGAACTAACCGCTCTTTTGCCTGAAGGTGACCCTTTGAATTCGCGATGAGCCCAGTTGTTTTTAGTTCGAGCCCAGCCTCTGGGAAATCCGGAAGGGGGCTATTGCCAGGGAAGATGCGAAAGTACAGGCGCTCAACCAACGATCCGAAATCACCCTTGTGTCCCGCAACCAAAGGGATCTCTATATCTTCCACAAAATCCGATAGCGACTTGCCTTTAAGCCTCAGGGAAAATTTCCAAATGGATTCTTTCGAAGTCAGATCGTAGTCTTCGAAGCCCGCTTGTCCCCCCTCTAAGCTCATTTGGAGATATCCTCCGCCAAAACCCGCCCAACCATTTCGACTAGACCAACAACCAGTGCATTACCCATAAAAAAGGCTCTCCTCGCGTCTGACAAGGTTTGGTTCTCGCCTGCGTCCTGGGTCCAGTTGTCGGGGAATCCATTGAGTCTTTCCAGCTCCAGCGGAACAAGACGACGGAATCTATCGCCAATCTGAATTATGTGTTTGAATCTCGACGGAGTAGCACCACCCTCCCCGGTAAGAATTGTGCGAGCAGGTTTGTCCAGCGAGTCAGGAAACGCCATTTTTCCCTCTGAATAGTTGTATTCCAAACCTGTGCCTGCGTGCTTCCTTGGAATACTTTTCGCCCCTTTTAGGTACTCCCATTCCGGCAATCTGTCTTCTGGAATCCAATATTCTTCAGGCACTTCTTCGCTAGGAATTAATACATCACCCAAAGTTAGGCGCTTGCCGGACCATTTGGCCCTTGTTTTCGCGGTGAAAACGGTGCCCGCAGAATAAAATCCGCTTGTCAAAAATGGGCTGATTTTTCCACCTTGGTTGAACGTATTGCTCAGCTCAACCACATCAAGGTTCAAATTGAAACTTTTAGTCTCCGCATCGGAATCAATAGGCAAGGCTCGCGCCAAAACGCCACTTTTGAAAATCACATCTGTTGCATCAAGGTTGCCATTTTCAAGCTTCGCGACAATAAAAACTCTTATCCTGCGCTGAGGAAACCCATACTCAGAGGCACTTACTACACGCCATTCAACCGAGTAACCTTCTGCCCCAAGCGTTTGCAACATGATTGCAAAATCACGACCACGTTGTGTCGACGGAGACTTTAGCAACCTATCAACGTTTTCCAGAAAAATGTACTTTGGTTTATGGGTCTGAACTAGGCGCAGGATTTCCCACCAGAGAACACCTTTTTTGCCTTCAAGTCCTTTGGCTGCTGTTGCAGATTTCGCTACTGAGTAGTCCTGGCAGGGAAAACCACCTACCAACAAGTCCACATGCCGGGGAAGTTTTTCAACTTTTGCGATGTCTTCGTTTGAGTGACCAGCCTTACCAAAACGCGAAACATATACTTCAGACGCGTGCTGTACCTTTGTAGAGGGTTCCCATTGATTTGAGAAGACAGTTTCCCAGCCGGACTTCTCGAGCCCGAGCCTAAACCCACCTACGCCAGCAAAAAGTTCTGCCACGGTGCCAACTGTCTTCATTTGCTTGCTCATCCCCCAAATCCTATTCGATCGAAAGACATTTTTGTCGGCTCCCATTACTAGCAAGGGAAACATTGCGGGGGCTTTTTTGTTGCCCACTACGCTAGCCATGTGACTAATCGGCCCACAATACACGACGTAGCCCAGCGGGCCGGCGTCTCCAAGTCGCTGGTCGCTCTGGTCTTTAAGCAGGACTCCGGCGTGAGCGCTGCCAGGCGCGAGCGCGTGCTAAAGGCGGCCCAAGAGCTTGGCTACACCCCAAATGCTTGGGCCAGGACCCTGCGCTCCACCACCGGTGGTTTTGTGGGAATCATCGTTGCCGATTTTCACAACCCGATTTTCACCGAGATTGCAGATCTCACTCGGCAGGCACTAGCGGCGCTGGGAATTTTTAGTTTTGTCGCCACAGCCTCATACGTTGATGGCCCGGACGGCAAGGCTGTGGATCCGGCACCCATCCAACACCTTCTAGACCTCAAACCCTCGAGCCTGTTCATCGTGGGAGGTCTTCCAAATCACAACGCGTTCACCGCTCTCTCGCGCACCCTTCCCATCGTGGTGGCACTGGCGAGCGCGGCCGACCTGCCCCTTGCGGTTGCCGTGCGCAGCGATGACAACGACGCCATGCGACAACTGTGCGCGCACCTTCACCAACTTGGCCACCGCGAGGTTGGATATGTGGGCCCCGAGGGACGCCTGGTAGCCGACGACAGACTTAATGCTTTTCTGAGACAGGCCAAAATTGCGGGGCTTGCCTCCAGAGTGGAATCCACTGGAAGCGACTACGACGAGGCAGCGGGAAATCTGGCAGCGACCAGGTTGCTTGGCTCAGCCGAAAACGCGCCTTCGGCAATAATCGCCTACAACGACAACGTTGCCTTTGGGGTTCAGGAGGCCGTGGCCAAATATGCCAACGCGACCGGCCGTGACGTTGCGGTGACGGGGTACGACAATACCTACATTGCCCAGTTGGAACGCATTGGCCTTACCTCGGTGGAGCAAGAGAAGGCCGAAATCGCCAGCCGGGTTTGCGGCCTGCTCACCAATCACGACCTTTATGAGCAGTATCGGGGGCGCGAGATTTTGATCACTCCGCGTGTTGTTTTGCGCAAGTCATCACTCCAGCCGTCATCAAATCGCAACTAATTTCTTTCAACTTTCCCTTTTCACCCTCAGTCAAACCTGTTAGTCTTGCCTCAACTTTGGAACGTTCCATTTTAGGAGGCGGCAATGGCGCTCAGCTCTATGCTCATCGATGGCCAGTGGGTTTCGGCTCAATCTGGCAAAACCGAAGAGGTTAGGTCGCCATACGATGGCGGTGTCGCGGGCGAGGTGCCGGTTGCAGGTGCTGAGGACGCGGGTTTGGCCGTCACTGCCGCGGAACGCGGATTCAAGACTTGGAGCCGAACTCCGGCCCATGAGCGAGTAGCCATTCTGCTGCGCGCCGCCGCATTGGCCGATGCCAGGGCACACGAGATAGCAACCGTCATAAGCCAGGAGAACGGCAAGGCCTTTGCCGAGGCCCTCGGGGAGGCAAACCGTTCCGGTGAGATCATTAGGCTCGCGGCTTACGAGGGTTCGCAGCTGTACGGAGAAACGCTTCCGCTCGACGCAAATCGCGGTACCGGTTTCGACAAGATTGGCTTCACCCTGCGTCAACCAGTTGGCATCGTGGCGGCCATCTCGCCCTTCAA
>Ga0213920_1000578_pt1 | contig 26679 bp, 26 predicted proteins | sample McNCre1117MG_FD_161054 | JGI IMG/M metagenome (GOLD analysis project Ga0213920, IMG submission 161054) | Freshwater microbial communities from McNutts Creek, Athens, Georgia, United States - 11-17 MG | ecosystem: Environmental > Aquatic > Freshwater > Creek | place: USA: Georgia | collected...
CCCAAAATCCGCGCGATTGCTTTGATCTAGCCAAGCTTTCCCCTGTTGGCTATGAGAATTAGGAGGCGCTCCACCGCAAACTCCGCATCACGCTCGGCTCCCTTGCTTGCGGCATCGGCCCTGGCAACCTCGGTAATCACATTCGCCATTCCATCCTCGGTCCAGTTCAGGGCATCGCGCCTGGCATTGTCGAGAAAGAACGGTTTGGTGCCCAGCTGAGCGGCGGTTACCCCACGGTTGTTCAAAACCTTGGCCAAGAGACGCATCTTGTGGGCGATAGCACCAACTATCTGAACCGGGTCCTGGCCCGCCTCGTAAACGTGCCGCAACAGCTCAAGCGCACGCCCAGGATTTCCAGCCACCGCTGCATCGATTACCTTGAAAACGTCGACTTCAACCCGACCGCCAAAGTATTGGTCGATAACAGCTTCGTCGATGTCACCGACGACGTCCTGCATCAGCTGAAGGCAGGCAGAAGCCAGACCCGCAGAGTCATCTCCGAATGCCGAAACAAGTTTGCGTAGTGCGAGATTGTTAATTTTGCGCCCAGCTGCACGGAACTCCTCGGCAGCGAAGTCCACTCGCTCCTGCTCCTTGGCCAGTTTGTTGCAGAGTACTTCGGTAACGTGTTCGCTGTCCCGAAGGGCATCGAGCAGTTTCTTGCCACGGACAGCGCCTGCGTGCTTGAAAACGACGGTGGACTCAGTGCTCACGTCCCGAAGGTAAGCAATGCCGTCCTCAATCATCTCGTCGGTGCAGCGCTCCAGACCATCGATGATTACGAGCCTGGGCTCGTTGAACAGTGACGGTTCCGTGAGCTCAATCAAGCGACCGGTCTCGTACTCCCCCGCATCGAGCTCCGAAATTTCGAGGACTGGATTAGTAGCGAGTAGGGACTGCTTGACGGTGCGCACGGCCCGAGATGCCAAGAAATCTTCGGCTCCAAATACCAGAATCACAGGCGATACCGACACCTGATTCCAATTCGTTTGCTTAGCCTTTGCCACCCAACAAGCCTAAACTAGCCGGCGGAGCTGGCGGCCCAGGTGAGCGAGCCGATCGTTGACTGCGAGATGGCTACAGAACCGCGCTGGTCCGTTCTCAGCGTCACCAGTGAACAGCTGTTCAACCAGTTCAAGGCCCGCTGGGTTGGGTGACCGTAGCTGTTCCCCGCGCCAACAGAGATTGTGGTAATCGCGGGATGCACCCAATCGAGGAAGTCTGGATCCTGATCGGCAGAGCCATGATGACTGAGCTTAAGGACCATAGGCAGCCGAGAATAAGCATCTCGCCACCACTCGGCCCTCTCGGACATTAGGCGTTCCTGCCCTACCGCGGGCAGGTCCGCCATGGTGAAAATGCCAACGCTGCCGTTTGTCCAGAACATAGAAATCGAACCCTCGTTAGATGATTGAGCATCTGCTCCGCCGGGATGCGGACTCAGGACCAGCCAACTAAGCGAGCCGGGATCCCTGGGCCTTCCTAGCAAGCCGGCATCACCCATTGCAACCTTCTGTATGGGTATGTGGAGACTGTCCAGCAATCGCTCAGCTTGCAGCGCGCCAGGTCTCGTGTCCAAAAACTGCGTCAGCAGCGCACGGGTAACGGTTCGCCCCTCGAGCGCACCCGCCAATCCACCAACGTGGTCCATATCAAAGTGGGTTAATTCAAGTAGGTCGATATGTCGCACACCCAATCGCGTAAGACACCTATTCACAGGCCCGGGATCTCGACCAACATCGATGACTGCCACCTGACCACCGCCTCGCAATACCGTGGCGTCACCCTGTCCCACGTCGCAGGCGACCATGAACCAGTGCGAACCCGGAAACGCCCCGTTAGGAATTAGTGGGCGCAAATTTGGGGCTACAAGCAGCAACGCCGCTAAGCCTGCCGCACACGACAGGGGCCGCCATCGCGGATGCTTTGCGGAAAATAGCGCTGCCGCAGTGAGAAGGGCGAGTGCCGAGAAAACGCCCACGACACCTGGAGGAAAAGACATGGCGGGAGCATTTGTGTATAGAACATGACTCACCGCGAGGATATAGGCGGCTGGAACAGAGGCGAACCAGAAGAAAATGGATGAAAGCGGAGCCAGCGGGGGCACAAGGGCAAGGGTGGCGGCGACCACACCCAGAACTGTAATCGCAGGAACTGCCGGCTCCGCCAACAGGTTGGCAACCAACCCAGCGAGATTGAACTGCCCCTGTAGCGTGACGAGAATGGGCAGGCACGCCAACTGAGCGCCGATTGCAACCGCCACTGGAAGCGCGAGGATGCGACCGGTGAAGTTCTCGAGTCTTGCGCTGAGCCGAGGCGCCAGGATCAGAACGCCAGCCGTAGCGCACACCGAGAGGGTGAAACCCAGGCTTGCGGCATACCCAGGGCTAAGAGCAAGAACCAGATAGACCGCGGCAGCGAGCAGATTGAGTGAAGGAATCTTTAACCCGAAGCCAACGGCAGCGACCGCGAAAACGGACATCACTGCTGCCCGCACTACCGAAGGTTGGTCGCCAACCAACAAAAGATAACCCGAGAGAGCTGCAAACACGGCTGCGAACCGCTGGCCCCGCCTCAGTCCAAGAATTGAGCAGAGAGCGACGACCATTGCTATTACGATTGTGCAGTTGGTGCCAGAAACCGCCGTGAGGTGCGTTAGCGACATGGCCTTCAACTCGACTGAAAGTGACTTTGGAAGGTGCGAGGTGTCGCCATCGGTGATGCCGAGGGTCAGACCCCCAGCCTGAGGATTCAAGCCCGTCAACGGCCTGGAAACCAGTGTCCTTAAGGCCGCGGTTGTTGCACTTAGGCCAGTTGAGCTGATCGCAGGTATACCAATTGGCGCCAGCCCAACGGTCAGGTGCAGTGCGGAAACGGAAATCAGGGTCTGAAGTCCCAGTGCTCGCTCCCAAAACACGGCAAGCACTAACGATACAATGACCAGCCCAAGCTTGAGAATCTGGGTTGGTGCCAGCAAAGACATCCAGAGACCTACGGCCAGCGCGGAAGACCCGAAGCCTCTCAGAGCGTCACCAGGTTCTTTAACCTACCGAGTAGCGCCGGTCCGATTCCAGACACCTTGCCAAGATCCGATACGCTTCGGAATCCGCCGTTGGCGGTGCGGTAATCAACGATGCGTTGCGCCAGGGTTGGCCCTATCCCGGGAAGAGAATCGAGACCAGCTGCATCTGCGAGGTTTAGGTTGATTAGCGCATTCGCACCCGCTCCTACCGCGGCCGTAGCACCTTTTCCGAGTACCAGAATCTGCTCGCCGTCATTGAGCGGCCTAGCCAGATTGACCGAGGCTTGGTCTGCCCCTTTTGAGAAGCCGCCTGCCGCAAAGACCGCATCCATGACCCTAGCGCCAGTTGGGAGTTCGTAAACACCAGGGTTGGCAACTAGCCCAACAATGTGCACCACGAGTTTGGCGGTCACAGGAGAATTTGACGACTGACCGGACGCCGATGAAGGCTGTGCAGATGATGCACCACCGAGCCAGTCTGAGGTTGAAACGCTATTGCCGCTCTGACTGGTTGAGCTGAGAAGCACCAGCACCACAACGAGCGCACCCGCCAAACCCAGAACGAGCTTGCGGGCGGCGCTGGGTATGGGTGTCCAGTGCCGTTCAACTAGTTCTCGGAGGGTTTGCACATAAAAAAACTAGGGGCGGCAACCACACGGATTGTCGCCCCTAGTTTCAGTTGTACAAAACTGGCACTAAGACAGCCAGTTACTTGGTTGCTATGTTCACCAGTTTCGGCGCGCGAACGATGATGTTGGCAATCTCCCTGTCACCGATGGCCCGCTTGACGGCATCCGAGGCGAGAGCCTGATCGCGAAGCACATCCTCGGAAATATCCACCGCGACCTCAAACTTGTCGCGCAGCTTGCCGTCAACCTGAATAACGGCGACGATGCTCGACTCGACCAGCAGCGACTCATCGCAGGCGGCGAACTCTGCCAGGGCCACGCCCGGCTGGTGGCCAAGCTGAGCCCACATGTCCTCGGCGGTGTATGGCGCAAACAGGCTGAGCGCCTTCGCCACCTCCTCAACGCCCTCGCGCACCGCGGGGTCGGAACCACCAACGCCAGTGTCAATTGCCTTGCGAAGCGCGTTTACCAACTCCATGAGCTTGGCAACACCAACATTGAACTTGAAGGTCTCGATGCTGGTGCTGAAGTCACGCAGGAACGAGTGGGTGGCCTTGCGAACCGCCTTGTCACCTGCAGCTGGTGAAACTCCCGGCTGCGAAGTTACATCCTGCGCCAGGCGCCAAGCGCGCGCCAGGAACTTTGCCGAACCGGCGGGGCTTACGTCTGCCCAGTCGATGTCGTCCTCTGGTGGGCCCGCGAATGCCATGGTGAGGCGCACAGCATCAACGCCGTGCTCGTCCAGCTGCTCACTCAGGCGAACCAGGTTGCCGCGAGACTTGCTCATGGCAGAGCCGTTCATCAGCACCATGCCCTGGTTGAGCAGGCGGGTGAATGGCTCCTCGAAGTCAACGTATCCCAGGTCGTGCAGCACCTTGGTAAAGAATCGGGCATAGAGAAGGTGAAGGATTGCGTGAGTTACGCCACCCACGTACTGGTCGACCGGCGCCCACTTCTTGGCCTCCGCAACATCGAAGGCAACCTCCTCGCTGTTTGGCGAGAGGAAGCGCAGGAAGTACCAAGACGAATCAACGAAGGTGTCCATGGTGTCGGTGTCGCGCTTTGCTGCGCCACCGCAGTTTGGGCAGGAGACATTGACCCAGTCGGAGGCAGCGCCGAGAGGCGAAGTTCCCTTTGGCGACAGGTCAAGACCATCTGCGCTCGGTAGTTCAACCGGCAGCTGCGATGCTGGCACAGGAACCTCACCGCAGTTGTCACAGTGGATGATTGGGATAGGCGTGCCCCAGTAGCGCTGACGCGAGATCAGCCAGTCGCGAAGACGGAAGTTCTTGGCGGCCTTGCCCTTGCCGGCAGACTCCAGAGTGGCAGTCATCTTGGCGATTGCTTCGGCCTTCGAAAGCCCGTTCAGCTCGCCGCTGTTGACCAGTACGCCCTCGCCAACGGTTGCGAAACCAAGTTCTACGGGGTTACCCTCGCCGGTGTCAACAACCTGGCGGATTGTTAGGTCGAAGGTCTTGGCAAAGTCCCAGTCACGCTGATCGTGCGCAGGAACCGCCATGATGGCGCCGTGACCGTAGTCGGCTAAAACGTAGTCCGCAGCCCAGATTGGCAGACGCTCCCCATTTACCGGGTTGATGGCGTAACGGCCTGTAAAGATTCCGGTCTTCTCACGCTCGGTGGACAGGCGCTCGATGTCGTTGCTCTGCTTGACGATGTCGAGGTAGTTGGCAAACTCGGCCTGAATCTCCGGCGTGCTTTCGGCTACTAGCTCGGCCGCCAGCGGGGCGTCGGCTGCAACCACCATGAAGGTGGCGCCGTGCAGGGTGTCGGGGCGGGTGGTGTAAACCGTTACCGGCTCGACGCGGCCTTCGATCGCAAACTGAACATCGGCGCCGTGGGACCGGCCAATCCAGTTGCGCTGCATGGAAATAACCTTGGATGGCCAGTTCCCCTCCAGTGTGTCGAGGTCATCGAGGAGCCTGTCGGCGTACTCAGTTACCTTGAAGAACCACTGGGTGAGAGCCTTCTTAGTTACAACGCTGTCGCAGCGCTCGCAGAGTCCTCCAACAACCTGTTCGTTGGCCAGAACCGTCTGGCACGAAGGACACCAGTTGACAAGTGAGTTCTTGCGGTAGGCAAGACCCTTCTTGTAGAACTCGAGGAACAGCCACTGGTTCCAGCGGTAGTAGATGGGGTCGCAGGTGCGCAGAACGCGGTCCCAGTCGAAAGAACAGGCGTAGCGGCGCATGGATGTGCGCTGCTGCTCGATGTTGTCGTAGGTCCAGCCGCGAGGGTCCAGACCGCGCTTGATTGCTGCGTTCTCGGCCGGCAGGCCAAAGGCATCCCAGCCGATTGGGTGCATGACATTGAAGCCGCGCTGAACCCAGTAGCGGGCAATCACATCACCGAGCGCGTATGCCTCAGCGTGCCCCATGTGTAGGTCACCCGATGGGTACGGAAACATGTCCAGAACGTACTTCTTAGGGCGCTGGTCGCCATCCTTGCCTGACGCGAACGGACGCAGGTCGTCCCATACAGGGAGCCACTTGTCCTGGATGGAGTTGATGTCGTAGACGCGCTCTTCTTGATTGCTCATTTGCTCACTTGCTTGCATCGCTGGCGAGGCGCCAGGGAAGGAAAAATGACGGCGAAACCGTGCTACAAGGCTACCAAACGTGAGCCGAAAAGGTGGCTAGGACCAGGGGTCTTCGGCACCGATGGCGGCCAGCAGCGCTCGAGCCTTGAGCCTGGTCTCGGCTAGTTCGGCCTCGGGGATGCTGTCGATAGTGATTCCGCCACCAACTCCTATCGACACCCGATCCCTATCAAACACGAGCGAACGGATTGTCATACCGAGATCGAGGGTACCGTCGAGTCCGATGGAACCGCATGCCCCGGAATAAGTGCCTCTGCTCACTCCTTCGAGTTCGGCAATCAGCTGGCAGGCGCGAATCTTTGGGGCGCCAGTCATCGACCCACCTGGGAAAACAGACCCGATGAGTTGGGACACAGTGGTCTGCGGAAGGAGCTTGGCTGTGACTGTAGAGACAAGCTGGTGGACGGTTGCGTAAGGCTCGACCACAAATAGGTCGGTTACGGTTACGGTTTCAACCTCGGACACCCTGGCTAGATCGTTACGCATCAGATCAACGATCATCAGGTTCTCGGCGCGCTCCTTCTGGTTGCTTGCCAGTTCGAACGACTGCTCTGCGTCTAGCACGGGGTCTTCGAACCGCGGCCTGGTTCCCTTGATGGGTCGAGTCACAGCAACTCGCTGAGAGTCAACACTTAGGAACTGCTCGGGTGAACTGCACACCAGAGACCGGTCTCCGAAGCGAATGTACGCCGCATACGGGGCTGGGTTGGCGTGCCGCAACCTTAGAAACACCGCTAGGGAATCGGTGCAATGTTCAAAATCGAGCCGATTGGTGAGGCAGAGCTGGTAGACGTCTCCGAGCGCGATGTAGCGCTGAGCCGACTCAATCAATCGCAGGTAGCCAGGTGGGTTGTGCGCCATTCGCACGAGGCGCGCTGCGCCATCACCTCTGTGCTTGAGCAGATGACCGAGTCTACGGCCACCCGCAAGCGAGAGCCGAAGAAGGGCCCCGCTGACCCACTCGTCGAAGTGATTTTGGCTTGCAAAGTTACCCACCAGCCAGATTCGCCTGTGATCGTGGTCGAAGACGAGGGCCTCGTTGGCCCGCATCCAGCTGCCGGTCAGCTTGGATGAGTCCAGTGGATCGGCCCAATAGTCGAACCAACCAACCAGCCCGGGTCTCCAACTGAAGGGTAAGGGATCGGCTGATTCTTGAGGTTCGGAGTCCTCAATCAGAACGAGCGCCTCGGCAGCGGAGTAAACCTCGTGTTCGGGTGCGTGCCCCAGCACGCTGAATCGTTCGGAGTGATGGTGCTCGCGGTCAAGCCAGAAGGCGTAAGGGTCGGATTCGTAGAGAGTGACAAAGACGTCTGCTGGTTCAATCCAAGAGCGAATTTCCCTGCTGAAAAGTGTCACGGTCAACCTCCTCCTCACTGTGCAGAGCTGGTGTATCAAACTTTTGCGATGCGTATTTGGCTCTCACTTTTTGCCAATACTCTTAAGGTAGCGGTCAGGCGCAATCCTTATCGCGTCACCACGAAAGTTTAGGCGGGCATCGATGCTGGAGGGCGAATTCTTTCGCTTCGAGGACGGAGCGCTGGTTTCATGCCGCGACTCTGTGTCCGAGTTGCATCTGGCCGTGGCTGACTCCTGGCTTGTTGAGGACGGCAAGGCTAGAAGCCTTGAGGCTCACTTCGAGCGCTTCGAAAAGTGGGTTGTCGCGGCGAGCCCCCACCTTGCGCCGCAGCTGGGAACATTTTTCCAACTTGTGGCCGCAGCAATTCCAACAGCGGGGCGGTATTTCCCGCGGATTGAACTGCATCAGGCCACCAGCGATGGACTGCTCCCCAACGACACCCTCTTTCTGAGGCTCCGAACCGCACCCGAGCAGCTTGGCGCTGTTCGCCTGTGGACGCTCGATGAACCCGATCCCCGGTCAAACCCGGGTGTTAAGGGTCCAGACCTCAGCCTCTGCATGCAGCTTCGCCGCAAGGCCCAGCTGCACGGCGCCGACGAAACCGTGTTGGTTGACTCCGAGGGCTACGTCATCGAGGGCGCGCTCAGCTCAATCGTCTGGTGGCGCGGCGATGTGCTCTGCTCCAGTGATGCCGAAACAACTTGGCTACCCAGTATCACCCGGGCCGAGGTCTTTGAGTTGGCCAAGAGCGCTGGCTTCGAGACCAAACTAGAGAGGGTTCGGGCGGAAGACCTGCGTGGCTGCGAGATTTGGGCGCTTTCATCGCTTCAGGGAATTCGCCCGGTGGTTTCTTGGCAGCAGATTGATGACGATCTTGCTTCCGCCGCGCATCTAGAGGCGTTCCAGCGCAGGCTTCGCATGCTTGCCCGAGTGATTGAGTAGCCTGCGTGAACGCCTTCATTTCGTGGCTTCTGGAATCGGTACAATCGCTGGATTGGTTGTTGCGAGACTTCATCGCCCTATTTGCCATTGCAGCGGAGACCACCATCGGTGTTGGCGTGATCATTCCCGGCGACACGGTTGTATTCGTGGCCGGCACTGCGGTGAGCGCTCCCTGGGACTTCGCGCTGCTGTACGTATTTGTGCTGATCGGCTCGTTCTGCGGAGAGTCGCTCGGCTTCTGGCTTGGACGGAAGTTTGGTGGACCCATTCGCCGCTCCGCGATTGGCCGGAAAATTGGTGAACGCAACTGGGAGATGGCGGACGTCTTTGTTGAAACCCGCGGTGGCCTGGCGGTTGCAGTGAGCCGCTTCCTGCCCGTGCTTCACTCCGTGGTGCCGGTTGCCACCGGGATGACCCGCCTGCGCTACCGAGTCTTCATTGCCTGGACCATGGCCGCCTGCAGCATCTGGGCTGCCGTGTATCTGGGAATCGGTTACGCACTGCACAGGACCTATGACATCTGGTTGGGCCGGTTAAAGTTTGGCGGCGTTATTTTTGCCTTCGTGGTGGTTCTCGTTGTGACCTCAATCACGCTTGTGAAGCGTCGCCTCGAGCGCTCCGCCGAGGCAATGGTTGCCGAGGGCGAGGCCGAGCTTGCCATAGTTGAAACCGAGACCAGCGAGGGTTTGGAGTAGCCGTGTGCGGACGTTTCGTCGTGGCCAAGACCAGTGGCCAGATTGCAACAATCTTTGAGGTTGACGAGGTCATCGATGACCTGCCGCTCAGCTACAACGTTGCCCCAACCAATCGGGTGCCCATCGTTGTTGACCGAGCCTTTGAAAAGGACCAAGATGGTGCGCCACTTGGAGATATCTCGCGCGAGCTACACGCAGCCCGGTGGGGTCTGGTTCCCCGCTGGAGCAAGAGCCCAAGCGATGGCGCTCCGCTGATCAACGCCAGAATGGAGACGGTTCTGGAGAAGCCGTCCTTCAAGGACTCCGTTCTAAGGAGACGCTGCCTGGTGCCGGCATCCGGCTACTACGAGTGGGTGGTGAATGCCGATGGCAGCAAGCAGCCCTACTACGTGAACGCCGGATCCGATGGCATGTTTGGCTTTGCCGGAATATTTGAGTGGTGGGCGGACCCAACCAAGAAGCCCGGAGACCCGGGGCGCTGGTTGCTCTCGACCACCATCCTCACCAAGCCGTCCGCGCCAGAGCTGGCCCACATCCACGAGCGGAACCCTGTTTTCCTGAGCGGCGACACCCTGGATGTCTGGCTGGACTCCTCGATCGAGGGCGACCGTGACCTGCTGGCCGCCATTGCGCACGACTCCGACCTGGTTGCCGGCGATGCCCTTTTCCACCGTGTTGATGCTGCCGTTGGCCGGGTCTCCAGCAGCGGCCCGGACCTTATTCGCCCCATCTAAAGCCTCCCTGGCAACCTTCAACCTCTGCTTGAGGTGACTTTCTATAAATGTCTGGGCATCCTCGTACACTCTTAACATTCGAACAAATGTTCGAAATAGAGTTGAATACCGCCCCAACCGAACCCCGCTAAAACTGTGGTTCGACCGGTGGCGCAAGAGGGAAAGAGGCACAGAATGGTGCGTGTTGAGGAGTCCGTGGAGGTCTCCGTAAATCAAGTGGGTGAACCCATTGGGTTTCGCTGGCGGGACGAATGCTACCTGGTGACAAACCACCCGGTGCGCTGGTTTGCCCGCAAGGAGTGGTGGGTTGAGTCTGCGCGCGCATACCGCGGAATCGGCGCCGGCGTGCTGGAGACCGAGATGTGGCGGCTGAGCGCAGACTGCCCCACCGGAGTCATGTACTTCGAGCTAATCCACAACGTTTCCTGCGATGCCTGGCGGCTGGAGCGCGTCTTCGCATGACCGACTTCACCCATCTGCACGTGGCCTCAGCCTTTTCCGGGCACTACGGGGTCACCCGTCCGGAACACCTTGCCGAGGCCGCCCACGCGATGGGTGCAAGCGCTAGCGCAGTAACAGACCGCGATGGCCTGTACGGCGCGGTCAAACACATCGGTGCATGCCTAGAACTGGGAATACAGCCAATCGTTGGGGTGGATCTGGCCGTTCTCGACTCCGACTCCAAGCCCATAGGCAGGGCAACCGTACTTGCCCACGGAAGAAACCGTGGCGTGGGTTGGGCTGCCCTCTGCAGGCTGGTGAGCCAGGCGCATCGCTACGGCAAGAAACGACCCATCGGCCTAACCATCGAAGAGCTGGCCCAGGCCGTTCAACGCGGCGATGACGAGACCGGTTACCAGGCGGTTGCAACTGTGCTGCTTTCACCGGACAACCCGTTCGGGCGCCTAGCTCTGGGCGCCAACAGGGAGTCCGCCCTAAACGCGCTCGAGCAGTGGCGGCGGCTGTTTGTTGCCCATGGCTGCCTCGCTGTGGAGATCACAAGCCTGCGCACCCGCCCGGGAACCGAGTGGTCCACCGTTCAGGCAACCAGGTTGCTTGAACTAGCGGATTCCCTGGGGGTACCCGCTGTGCTCACCAACGCGGTTCGCTACCTCTCCCCCGATGACGCCCTAACGGCTGACGTCCTCGATGCGGCGCGCCACCTGGAGCCGCTCGGCATGTTTCAGCCGCAGCCCAACGCCCAGGCCTGGCTGAAGCCAGCCGAAGCCATGGAGGCGCTGGCGCTGGAAATCTGCCGCGACTACTCTCGGGCCAGGAAACTGCTTGACACCACAGCTGCCCTCGCTAACCGCTGCAGGCTAGACCCTGTATCGGACTGCGATTGGGGCAAGCCGAAGACCCCGGAGAAGGCCGCCCTGGGCATCGATGGCAACCCGTTCGAACTGCTCTGGCAGCGCGCCCACGACGGCATCCACTGGCGCTACCCAAACATTGGACAGGCCAAGCTGCAGCAGGTGCAGCACCGGTTGTCGCAGGAGCTCATGACCATCCACAAGCTGGAGTTTGCAACTTACTTCCTCACCGTAGCCGACGTAGCGCAGATGATTCGTGACATGAAGATTCGCACCGCCGCGCGCGGATCCGGCGCAGGATCACTGGTGAACTACACCCTGGGCATCAGCGGAGTTGACCCGATAGAGAACGACCTCCTGTTCGAACGCTTCCTGAGCACCGAACGCACCAGCCTGCCAGACATCGACATCGATGTGGAGAGCGCGCGCCGACACGAGATCTACCGCGCAATCTTCAGGCGCTACGGCTCAGACAGAGTGACACTACTTTCGATGCAGTCCACCTATCGCGGCCGCGGAGCCGTGCGCGACAGCGGGTTGGCGCTGGGCCTGGAAGACGACCAAATCGACGAGATAGCGAAGAGCGTCTGGCGCTTCAGCGCGGGCAGTTTCCGTGCCGCAACGGGCAAGAAGCCCGAACTGGCAAAGGTGGCGCAGGCCCTCGAAACCGACCGCACCATGAACCTTTTGGTTGACATAACGGAACGGCTGGACAGGCTCCCCCGCCATATCTCCATGCACCCATGCGGCGTGATCCTGGGAAACGCCAACCTGCTCAACCTCACACCGGTAGAGGTGAGCGGAATCGAACTTCCCATGAGCCAGTTCGACAAAGACGATATGGACCCGATGGGGCTCCTCAAACTGGACGTCCTCGGCGTGCGCATGCAGAGCAGCATGGCATACGCGGTGCGCGAGATAGAGCGCGTGAGTGGTAAGCCCATAGACCTCGATGCCATACCGCTCGACGACCCCGAGACCTTCCGCGCTATTCGCACCACAAACACCCTGGGGATTTTCCAAATCGAGAGCCCAGGTCAGCGTGAACTGACCGGCAAGCACCAGCCAACGGCGTTCAACGACCTAACCATCCAGATATCGCTGTTCCGGCCTGGCCCCATGAAGGGCAACATGATTGCCCCGTACCTCGATGGCAGGCATGGATTTGCCAAGGCAAAGTATCCGCACCCAGACCTGGAGCCAATCCTGCGCGAAACCTACGGCGTGGTTATCTTCCACGAGCACGTGCTGCGCATCTTCAACAAGATGACCAAGTGCGGGTTGGCCAAAGCCGACGAACTTCGTCGCTCCATGGAGAATCCCCGCAAAAAACCACTCATCGAGGAATTCTTTAGGACCAACGCCGCCGCCAATGGTTACAGCCAGGCTGTTATCAACGAGGTATGGGGAACGCTCGAAGGCTTTAGCTCCTTCGGTTTCTGCAAGGCGCACGGGGCGGCTTTCGCCATGCCCACGTATCAGAGCGCCTGGCTGAAAACCCACTACCCAACGGAGTTCATCGCGGGTCTGTTCACGCACGATCCCGGAATGTACCCGCGGCGGCTACTGCTGGCCGAGGCAAGAAGGCTCGGGGTCAAGATCCTGCCGCTGGACGTGAACCGATCCACCGATAAATACCTGGTGGAACGCACTGAAGATGGGTCGCTGGCGGTACGGCTAGCGCTAACCGAGATTCAGAACCTCAGCCAGACCGAGGTCAAGCGCATCATAAAAAATGCCCCCTACAAAGACCTGAGTGATTTCTACCTGCGTGCGGAACCCAGCAGGCGCAGCCTAGAGAACCTGGGGCTGGTGGGCGCACTGGACGGCGTTGCGGGGGTTTCCAACGCAATCTCCAAGGCTATGGATGCCGGCGAGGCGCACGCCACAAGAGGCGACGTCATGGCCAAGATCCGCCAGCTGAACGCGGTACGCAAGCGGCCAAAAATAGACCTAGATCAACCAACGCTAGATTTCATAGACCTAACCGATTCCATGCCGCGGGGTAACCCGGCACCCAGCCTTGAAGCAAATGTTCTGAACGAGCTAAAAATCATGAAGTTGGATGTGAGTCAGCACGTGGTGGAGCTCTACCGCGAGATGCTGGATGAAATGGGCGTGGTGAAATCAAGCGAACTGGTTGGCTTACGAAACAAGACCGATGTTTTGATTGCGGGCGTTCGCGTTGCAACCCAGACACCGCCGATGCGCTCCGGGAAGCGCGTTGTCTTTGTCTCGCTCGACGACGGAGCGGGCTGCGCCGACGCCACCTTCTTCGATGAGGCGCAGCAGCGATGCAGCCACGTTCTGTTCAACACGCGCCTGCTGCTCATCGCCGGCAAGACCCGGCGAACAGGAGTCAAGGGCGTTTCCGTGATGGCCGAGAACGCCTGGGACCTAAAGGACCTCTACCGTCAGTGGCGCAAGCGCAAAACCCTAGTTGGTGGCCAGTCTGGCGATGACGGGCCGAACGTGTTCCATGACGATGGTGTGCCCGCCGGGGTGTTCCAGCAACTGCACCTGAGCGCCTAGCTGGCTCAACTGAGTTGCCAACTCGCGGGCAACAACGATGGGCGCGTGCGGATCCACGTGACCGTTAGCGATGAAGACCTCTTTACCCGCGAGCGAGTCCTCTGAAGCACCGAGGAACACGTCCTGGGATAGAGCCTTGGTTACCGAATAAGCGGCCACGCCCGCGAGGGTTGCTGGGTGTCGCTGCAACAGGGCAACGGCGGTATTGGCGCCGTTTGAGAAACCTACGCCCCAAACATTGGCAGCGTCAAAACCGTACTCGGCCGCCGCGGAGGCAACAAACTCGGCCAGGTCGTCGGTGGCCAGAGCGATTCCAGGTTCATCGAAACTGCCGTCCGGGAACCGCAGGAAGAAGCGATTGGCGCCATCGGTGTTTACTAGGCCTCTTGGCGAAAGTAGGTTCGCGGCTGGGTCGAGCAGCCGACCAAGCGCAAGCAGGTCGTGCTCGTCGGCACCCATGCCGTGCAACAGCAACAGAGTGCGCGAGGTATCGGGAGTGGCGGATGTTTGCCAAACGTGTGGCCTTGCCAGAGTTCTACCGATAGCCATTAGGCCACCTGGAACGAGCGCTTGGCCAGCCCCATCCAGAAGCCATCGATGACCTGCTCCGGAGCAACCTCAGGGTTGCCGGAGGCACCGAGCGAGACGAAAAGCGGAGTGAAGTGCTCAACGGTCGGGTGTGCGTAAGGCATACCGGGCGCAAGGCTCTTGTAGTTGATAAGGCTCTCAATATCACCGCGGCTCAGCACCTCGGCGGCCCAGTGGTCAAACTCCTTGGACCAACCCGGAGCCGGTGCGTCGATGCGGAACTCACGCAGATAAGGCAGGCCGTGGGTCATGAAGCCGGAGCCCATGACAAGGATTCCGTGGTCACGCAGCGGACGCAGCCTACGACCAAGTTCGATGAGTTTGACGGGATCAGAGGTTGGCAACGACAGCTGTATCACGGGGATGTCTGCGTCCGGGTACATAATCTTTACCGGCACCCAAGCACCGTGGTCAAGGCCACGCTTCGGGCTCTGATGCAACGGCTCATTGTCCGGCATCACCGATGCCACCATCTGGCCCAGCCAGGTGGCATCGGGTGTGGCGTACTTCTCGTTGTAGTACTTTGGCGCAAAGCCACCGAAGTCGTAGATCAGGGGCGTATTGGCATCCGTACTGGAGATGGCGACAGGCGCGTTCTCCCAGTGGGCCGAAACAACCAGGATGCCCTTGGGCTTCTCGAGCGTGGACGACCAATCGGTCAACTGCTTTTGCCAAACCGGATCATCCAGCAGCGGCGGTGCGCCGTGGGAGAGATACAAAGCTGGAAGTGTCATGCCTAGATTTTAGTCTAGGGGGGCTTTACTTGTAAAGTCCTCCAAGATAGATTCTGTCGCGGAGGCACCGCAACGGTCCGCACCCGCCTCCACGAAGTCGATTAGTGCATCGAGCGTGCGCACCCCTCCAGATGCCTTTACCTTTAGTCGGTCCCCCACGCATTCCTTCATTAGCGCAACATTCTCGAGAGTTGCGCCTGCAGTGGAAAAACCTGTTGAAGTCTTCACGAAGTCAGCTCCCGCAGCCTCCGTAAGTTGGCACGCCTTGATTATCTGCTCCCGGCTTAGCAGTGCCGTCTCGAAGATAACTTTCACGATCGCGTCTGAGTTTACGCCCTTGGCGGCGGCAACCACCGCAGCAATGTCGGACTGCACGGCATCGAAGAAACCATCACGAAGCTGCGAAATGTTCAGAACCATGTCCACCTCGAGGCAACCGGCCTCAACAGCCTCGATCGTCTCAAAGACCTTGGTGGCGGTTGTCGTGGTGCCGTGCGGGAATCCAACAACGGTGCACACCGGAACCCCGGAACCGGCCAGAAGCTCGGCAGCAAGGCGCACATCCATGGGGCGAATGCAGAGAGAAGCGGTCTTGGCCTTCGCGGCCACCTCGCAGGCGCGAACAATCTCATCCCTGCCCGCCTCGGGCTTGAGAACTGTGTGGTCGATAAAGGCTGCGATTTGCTGGGCGGTGTAACCGCGGTAGGTAAGGCTCATGATGACAGTCTAAGTTTGTTTTGTGCGTTATACGGTGATGGTGAAACCAGGTTCCAGGAAGGGGCCGCTGGTTGTGTTAAACCCGGATGGATCGCTCACTGTCTTCTTGAAGGAACGTGCAGTCGATGGCGCGGCCAACGATGGCCTGATAAGGCTTCTGGCCGAACACTTTGGAGCCCGAAAGTCGGAAATCGAAATCGAATCCGGATTCACCAGTCGAATCAAACGGGTGCGAGTGGGCTAATCCTGGTTGCTGAGGCGCTGAGCGAAATAGATTGGCACAGCCGAGGTGACCACGAGAACTACCGCGATTACGTTAACTACCGGCGCCTGTCCTGGGCGGAACATGTTGTCCAGGATCCAGATCGGCAAGGTCGTAGTCCCAGGGCCGGCGGTGAAAGTGGTAACGATAATTTCGTCGAAACTCAGACCGAAGGCCAGCAGTCCACCCGCGAACAGTGCAGATCGAATCTGTGGAAATGTCACCAGTCTGAAGGTGGTCCACAGGCCAGCGCCGAGGTCGGCCGAGGCATCGGTGAGATTGACGCTGGTGCGCGAGAGTCGGGCCATCACGTTGTTGTAAACGGTCACCACACAGAATGTAGCGTGGGCCACAATCAGCGTTGCCATACCCAGCTGGGCTCCCAAGATGGTTCGGAAGCCGTTATTCAATGCAATACCTGTGACGATTCCGGGAAGTGCGATGGGCAGAACTACCAGCAGACTCACAACCGACTTACCAAAGAATCGGTAGCGACTCAGCGCGAGGGCGACCAGGGTGCCCAAAATAAGTGCAACAAATGTTGCGCCTATTGCAACCTGAACGGAGGTTAGTACGGCCTCCCAAAGACCAGCACTGTGAAAAGCCGTGACCCACCAACCGGTGGTGAAGCCCGGGGGTGGCCAAACCATGTTGCGGTTTGAGTTGAACGAGTTGATTGCAACAACTGCCAGCGGAGCGTAGATAACCAAAAGCACGAATGCGGTCAGTGCGCCTACAACGGCGCGTGAGGTCTTCGATAGTCTCACTAAAGGTTCTCCAATGCACCGGTCTTGCGCACTGCGGCAAGGTAGCCAAACATGAGGATGATTGGGATCAGGGCGATTGCGGCAGCCATCGGTAAGTTATTGGCCGCACCAACGTTGGTGTAAACCAGGTTTCCAAGCATCTGACTGGCTCCACCAACGATGTTGACGGTGATGTAATCGCCCATGGTGAGCGAAAAACTGAAGATGGATGCCGCAACAATTGATGGCACCAGTAGCGGCAAAATAACCCGCCTGATCGTTACAAAGCTCTTGGCGCCCAGGTCCGATGACGCCTCCAGGAGCGAGTTTGGTACTCGCTCGAGGCCCGAGTAGATGGGGAGAATCACGTACGGCAGCCAGATGTAGGCCTGAGTGATGATTACTCCGGCGAGGCCGTAGCCGGGAGTCTGGCCGCCGATAGGTGCCAGAATCCACTGCAGTAGGCCATCGTGCGAGAGCACCGCGCGCCACGCGTACGCCTTAACGAGGTATGAGGCCCAGAGCGGCATGAGTATTGCAATTACTAGAATCCGCTGAAGTCGAGGCCCTGCGATCTTGGCCATGAAGAGCGCAATCGGCAACGCCAGTAGCACATCGATGACGGTCACCAGGAGCGCAATCCCCACGGTCCGAATAGTCACCGTTCGATACAGCTCCCCGGTGGCAACCTGCTGCAGGTTCTGCAAGCTGAACTGCATCTTCACCTGTGATGTGAAGTCATCAACCGTCCAGAACGCTGTTATCAGCAGGGCCGCCAGTGCCACGATGTAGATGAGCACAAGCCAAGCCATTGGTGCTGCAAGCAGCAGACCTAGGCGCAGCTTCGCACGCGAATACAGGAAGCTGGAGAGGCGACGGGCAGGCGAGGACGAACCCGCCGACTTGCTCTGCACCGTCACACTCATTCCAGACTCCCTTATTTTGGCTAGAAACTAGCCCTTGATTTCCTGCCAGGCGGCGGTCCAACGAGAGTAATCGGTGCACTGCACGTTGGTACGGCCGTCGAGGCACTTGCTGATAGGAGTGGTCCAGTACCAGATCTTGGCGGCATAGGCTGCGTCACCAGCGTGGTAGCTGTCGCAGAATCCGGCCGACGCATACTGGCAGGCATCGGAGGTAACCGGAGCCTCACCGAAGTATTCGGTCGCCTGGGCGTTGGCCTTTGGCGAGTCGATGTAGTCCAGCCACTTGTAGGCGCAATTAACGTGCTTGGTGGTGCTGGAGACCATCCAGGAATCAGACCAACCCGTAGCACCCTCAGATGGAAGAACAGAGCCGACATTGGCCTTGGAGGACATCGAGTTTACGATTACCTGCCAGGTGGTTCCCACAACCGAGTCACCGGACTCGAATGCAGAGATCTCCTTGAGGTAATCGCTCCAGTACTCGCCCACGTTGGCTCGCTGCTTCTTGAGAAGATCAACTGCAGCAGCCAGCTGAGTCTCGTCAAGGGCGTAAGGGTTCTTGATTCCCAGCGATGGGTTGTGCGCCATCAGGTACACGGCTGCGTCTGCAATATAGATTGGCGAGTCATAAGCGGTGACCTTGCCCTTGTAGGCCGAGGCACCATCGAAAACTACGTTCCAAGAGGTTGGAGCGGGCTTAACCGTGTCCTTCTTGTACATGAGGAGGTTTGCGCCGTATCCGTGAGGGACTCCGTAGGACTTTCCGTCAACGGTGTTCCAGGCACGGTCCTTCAGGAACGAATAGACGTTCTTGTAGGACGGAATCAGGCTGGTGTTCAGCGGCTGAACCTCGCCGGATGCAATCAGGCGCAGCGTTGCATCGCCGGATGCCGCGATGGCATCGTAGTTGCCGGTCTTGAACAGGTTGATGGCCTCATCGCTGGTGCCGTAAGACTTGAAGGTTACCTGGCAGCCAGTGCTCTTCTCGAAAGGCGTTACCCAGTCGACTTTTGGATCGGTCGAACCATCTTCGGCGTAACCAGGCCAGCCGAGGAGGGTCAACTTGCCCTCGCCCTTACCCAGAGCGGAGATAGCCGATGCACCACTCGGAGTAGCGGTTGATGTGCCACACGCCGACAGCATCAGCGCTGCGGCAGCGACAAGTGCGGAAACCCGCAGTGTCTTGCTAATCATTATTTCTCCCTTTATTTTTCTCGGCAGTTTTTCGTTAGCCGAGCTTGACGAGGTCGGATTTCTTCAAGGACAGAACAATTTCGGAACCGCGTTCCGGGATTGGTCCATCATCGTTACCGTGCAGTGCTGTCACGGGCTTACCTGCAACGTCACAGATTACGCGGTTTGAAACTCCAACGTAAATGACCTCCGCGACGGTGCCCTGAAGTTTTATTTCGTCCTTGGCTATCTGAGTCGCAGACATGCGAACCCGCTCGGGACGGAAAGACACGGCCTGGTCAACTCCCAAGATGCGCTTGGCATCTGACTCATCAAAGATGTTGGATGTGCCCACGAACCCTGCCACAAACGGTGATGCTGGCGATTCATAGAGTTCGCGCGGCGTACCAAGCTGTTCGATTCCGCCCGCATTGAAGACCGCAACTCGATCGCTGAGAGACAGGGCCTCTTCCTGATCGTGCGTAACGAAGATGAAAGTTATGCCGAGTGCACGCTGCAGGGCCTTAAGCTCAACCTGCATCTGCTCGCGAAGCTTTAGGTCAAGCGCGCCCAGCGGTTCGTCTAGAAGTAGCACCTTTGGCTTAACCACGATGGCTCGAGCCAGTGCAACGCGTTGGCGCTGACCACCGGAGAGCTGGCTCGGCTTGCGGTCCTCGAATCCAGCCAACCGCACGGTGGCAAGCGCCTCAATCGCACGACTTCTGCGTTCGGACTTTGACACGCCACGCACCCGCAGGCCGTATTCGACGTTCTGGACCACGGTCATGTGTGGAAAAAGCGCGTAGTCCTGGAAGACAGTGTTGACGTCACGGTCGAAAGGTGCGGCCGAGGTGACATCCTTGCCAAATAGTTCGATTCTGCCGGCGGTAGGGTTTTCAAAGCCGGCGATGAGCCTGAGCACGGTGGTCTTGCCGGAACCCGATGGGCCCAGCATGCTGAAAAACTCTCCGGCCTTGATTTCCAAATCAAGATGGGCGACGGCCTTGGTTGAACCAAAACTCTTCTCGAGCCCGACCAGATTGATTGCGGTTTCCGCTGACGTCAATTCGTACCTCACTGTGCGACTGGTAACAGTCTAAACATAAGTTCGGTTATCACCCGTTTGCTGTACCTTGAAAACTACAGTTTCGTCACCGATGGGATTAACTTTGAAGATTGCACTCGCAAACGACCACGCCGGCCTTTCGCTAAAACTCGAGATCAAGGACTGGCTGGAAAAGAACGGCCACGAGATTGAGGATTTTGGAACCCACTCAAGCGAGGCGGCGGATCTCCCCGACCACGTGTACCCTGCAGCCATAGCGCTTTCAAAGGGCGAAGTGGACCGTGCAATCTTTGTTGACGGCGTAGGCTATGGATCCGCCATGATCGCCAATAAGGTGCGGGGCGTTTTTGCCGCTGTTTGCCAGGACTCTTTCTGCGCGGAACTTGCCAGATCTCACTCAGACACGAACGCACTCTGCCTTGGAGGGAAAATCATCGGTTCCGCGATCGCCATGGAAATTGTCAGGGTGTGGATGAATACGGACTGGTTGGGAACCACCGAACCGAAATACGCTCGTCGCGTGCAAAAGGTAGTTGACATCGAAGCCAAGCACTGCCGATAGGAAGCCAAGCTCTTCCACTAAACGGATAGCTGGGCTTAAGCAAGAAAACCTCCCGATTGGGAGGTTTTCTTATTTGGTGGACCCGAGGGGATTTGAACCCCTGACCCCCTGCATGCCATGCAGGTGCGCTACCAGCTGCGCCACGGGCCCGTCGTTGCCTCAAGCAACCTGTTTAGTTTACAACAAATTGCCGAGGCCGTTTTCCGAATTGGCTAACTCAGTTCCAGTTGGAGTGGGACTGCATCCTTCCAAAGACGCTCAATACCGTAGTAAAGGCGCTCCTCCTCGTGCATAACGTGCACGATGATGTCACCAAAGTCCATGAGAATCCAGCGGCCTCCGGCCTTACCCTCCTGGCGCAGTAACTTCACGCCCGAGAGCAGCAACTGATCGGCTACCTCGTCTGCGATTGCCGGCGTCTGTCGCTCGTTCCTAGATGAAACAAAGACGAATATATCGGCAAGCGGGAAAATCCCGGTGACATCAAGGGCAACGATGTCCTCACCAAGTTTGTCGTTGGCGGCGTTTGCTGCGATTTGGGCAATTTCGATTGAGCGAGCTGAAGCGGTCATGATTCCTTTGGTGGTTAAAGCTTGATGAGGCCGAGCATGAACGCGGCCAAGAATGCGCAGAACAGCGCACCGAGTAGAAACGCCGAGATTGCGGTTAGGTAAACCACTCCCCAGCCTCTACGAAGTTTATTTGGAAACACCGATGCCTTGCGGCGGGTGCGCTCGTGAACCCTGGCTGGAATCGGGTTGATTCCTGTTGTTGGCGCCTCCGAGCCGGCTACCGCATCGGCCACCGCTGCCGCCTCGGTAACGATCTGTATCTCGCTCGATTCGGCCTTGAGCCAAGGTAAATCGATGGCACCGGTCTGGATTACAATGCCGGATTCTGGAAGAACAACCGACATGTTGGTAATGTCCGGTACCGCATCTACGACGATCGCAGTTGGCTCCAAGGTCTTGATTGGGCCCGTTGCTGGAAGTTGAATGTCGTCGATCTCGACAGACTGGTCGAGCGGAAGCTGCTGGCTGAACAGATCGCTGCCGGCGGAGCCTCCGATTTCGGCACGGAGCTGCAGCCGTGCCTCCCGCCTGCTCTGAGGCGCGGGGGCGATAGGCTCCGCACCCGAATGAGTTTCTACGCCAAATGAGCTAGAACTGCGGTTGTTCAGGTCTGCCGACTGGGACACTTCGAAACCAGGGGTTTCCACGTTCACAGGCAAAGCAGAAGGCGCGACCGGCTCGGCCGCAGCTTGCTCACGCAACTGCCTTCTGGTTAGTGGCTGATCGGTCATTTACCTAGTCCGTAAAGTTTGTTTTCCTCGATGTACCGTAGCACGGACACCGGCACAAGCCCCGCCACAGAACGGTTAGCGCTTGCCTCCCACCTGAAAGCCGTGCTCGAGATGTCGAGTGCGGGAATTTCCAATACCCATACCCTTCCCTCAGCAACTTCAGGAAGCATCAACTCGAAACCCGGCCTGGAGACCACGACGAATTGGGCCAGGTCTAGCAACTCAGCTGCGTTTCGCCAGGATGCGAGCCCCGCCGCCGCATCGGCTCCGAGGATAAAGAAGAGCTTGTCAGCCGGGTGCTTTAGTTGCAGCTCCGATAGCGTGTCGTAGGTGTAGGTTGCTCCACTGCGCACGAGGTCGATATCGGAAACCGAAAATTTTGGTTCTCCCGCAGTGGCGAGTTTAACCATCGCGATTCTGTGTGTCGCTGCTGTTTGGCCCTGTTTTTGCCACTGATTCCCGGCGGGAACAAAGATGATTTCATCAAGCTCGAGTGCTGCAAGAACGCTCCTGGCCGCGGTCAAGTGGCCATTGTGGATGGGGTCAAAGGAGCCGCCAAATACACCGATGCTGCGTGGCCGCATATTCTCGGTGGTTGCGCTCAATCCGCGCCCTTTAGTGGTGCGAGTTGCTGCCGGACTTGTGGCTGTGGCGGTTAGCTACGTCACGGTAAGACCAGGTGACGACACCCAGAAGGATGAAGATCGACATTGCAATGATGCCTACGACCACGGTTGGGAAACCGAGACCGGTGCTGCCGGCGGCGTCTTCGCCTGCGAGGATGAGGGTGTTCAGCATGATACTCCTTATTGCTTCAAATCTACTTTAGCGAAGGCCTAGCCGCGGACATGGCCGGAACCACGGACAATCCACTTGGTGGAAGTTAGCTCTGGAAGGCCCATCGGTCCGCGGGCGTGCAGTTTCTGGGTACTGATTCCAACCTCGGCACCGAATCCAAACTCGCCACCATCGGTGAAACGCGATGAGGCGTTTACTATGACCGCTGCGGCATCTACCTCTGCAACGAAGCGCTCCGCGTTCGAATAGTTTTCGGTAACAATAACCTCGGTGTGCTTGGTTGAATACCTCGCGATGTGCGCCAGGGCCTCGTCCAATGAAGTCACAGTCTTCACGGCCAGTTCCATGGCCAGATACTCCGCTGCCCAGTCGGCCTCAGTTGCAGGCACGATTCCCTGGAAAGCCGCAGCAGTGCGTTCGTCACCGTGGATGAGCACGGATTCCTTCTGCAGTGCCGATATCACAGCCGGCATCACGCGATCGTAGGCATCTTGGTGCACCAGCATGGTTTCAACCGCGTTACACGCACCAATCTTCTGAATCTTCGAATTCAGCATGATTTCGACGGCCCAGTCTGTTGGTGCCGAAGCATCAATGAAGACGTGAACAACTCCCTCACCGGTCTCAATCACCGGCACCTTGGACTCGTTGAGAACGGTCTGAATCAGGCTGTGCCCGCCACGCGGAATCAAAACATCGATGAGCCCTGTGGCCTGCATCATCGCCTGTGCCCCTGGCCGGCCGAAGTCGTCAACGCTCTGGACGGCGTCAGGGTTCACCCCGCAGGCCTGCATTGCATCTTGAAGCACCTTGACCAACGCGCGGTTGCTGTTCTCCGCAGCAGTGCCACCGCGAAGCACAACGGCGTTACCACTCTTGATGGCCAGGGATGCAATGTCGATGGTAACGTTTGGGCGAGCCTCATAAATGGCCCCGATGACGCCAAACGGTACCCGAATCTGCTGCAGGTTAAGCCCGTTAGGAAGAGTGCTACCGCGGAGGACAACGCCCACTGGGTCAGGTAGCTCTACAACCTCGAGCACAGCATCTGCGAGGCCCTTGATGCGCTTCTCGTCTAGGCGAAGGCGGTCCTGAAGACCGACACTCATGCCGTCTTCCGCAGCACGTGCCATGTCTTGCGCGTTGCCAGCCAGGATCTCTGCCTGACGCTCTGGAAGCAGCTGGGCAATCTTGCGCAGCACGTCGTTTTTCAGATGCGTGCTAGCCAGACCAATGGATGGCGCAGCAACCTTAGCCCTCTGGATTCGTTCCTGTGCAGTAGCCATAGCTCAATCCTACTTTTTAGCCTGGAACCAGGTTCCAACCGAGTGACCCGAAAGCGCGGCGTCAACATTTCCGATGCTGGTGAGAATTACATCCACGCCAGCGGCGGTGGCGTGACTAGCAGCAGCGACCTTAGTGACTGCCCCGCCGGTACCAACGCCAGTTGAGGTGTCACCGGTCTTTACAGCCGAGAGATCCTGCCCAAAAGCTACCTCAAGGATGCGCTCCGCACCATAGGTGGAAGGAGGCGCCGTGTAGAGCGCATCTACGTCACTAAGCAGAACGAGTGCATCTGCTTCTACCAACTCGGCAACCAGCGCGGCCAGCCTGTCGTTGTCGCCAAAACGGATTTCGGCGGTAGCCACCGTGTCGTTTTCGTTAACGATGGGCAGAACGCCCAACTCCACAAGGCGATTCATGGCGTGCTTTGCGTTGAGCCTGGTCTCTTCACCGTCTAGGTCTTCGCTGGTCAGGAGAACCTGGCCGGCAATCCACTGGAAGCGCTCGAGGCTGGTCTGATACTTGGCGATTAGTCGCGACTGCCCCACGGCGGCAAGCGCCTGAGAGGTTGGTAGGTCGGTTGGCTTGGATGCCAGATTCAGCAGCGGCATTCCGGTGGCGATTGCACCAGAGGAAACCAGAATAAGTTCCACTCCCCTGCTGCGGCTCTTGGCAAGCGCGGCGATGAGGTAGTCGATGTTTGCCTCATTTGCTCCCGAAATGGAAGACGAACCAACCTTGACAACCACTCGCTTGGCGGTGGCGATCTGCGCGCGCTCGTTGAGGTTCACTTGATTCCTTACTGGTCTAGGTCGTCATCCTGGAACAGGCCAGCCTTGCCCTCGGCCTCCATTTCCGCACGCATGCGGGTCTTGGCGTCCATGAGTTCCTTGTATTCCTTGCGGCGCTCCACGTTGGTGCGTCTGTCGTTGGTGTCGAGTCGGGCATCGTAGCCGCGTGGTCCGGAGATCAACTCGGCGGTGCTTGCGATGGTTGGCTCCCAGTCGAAGACAACGCCGTCACCCTCACCAATAACAACGGTGTCACCAGCCTTGGCGCCGGCCTTGAACAGCGCGTCCTCCACGCCCATCTTGGCTAGGCGGTCACCCAGGTAACCTACGGCCTCTTCGTTGCCAAAGTTGGTCTGGGCAACCCAGCGCTCTGGCTTGACACCAACAATACGGAAGAAGTCTTCTCCAGATTCGTGGCACTTGGTCACCTTGAAGCCGCCCTCTGGGCGCTTCTGCTGCATTAGGGTAATGCGAGGCTTAGCAGGTACTGCCTCGAGTTCGCTGCGAGCCTGCTTCACTAGGTCTGCTAGGGCGAAGTTGAGTTCGCGCAGACCCTCGTGTGTGGCTGCGGAAACCAGGAACACGCGGTATCCGCGGGCCTCGAGGTCCGCCTTGACGAACTCTGCCATGTCACGGCCATCGGGTAGATCCACCTTGTTGAGTGCAATAAGCTGTGGGCGCTCTACCAGCGGGGTGCCGCCGTCAGGAACCTCGTACTGGCGTAGCTCGTTGAGGATAACGTCTAGGTCTCGCAGCGGGTCGCGCTCGCTCTCGAGCGTGCCGCAGTCGAGTACGTGCAGCAGAGCCGAGCAGCGCTCAACGTGACGCAGAAACTGCAGACCCAGGCCTCGCCCTTCGCTTGCTCCCTCGATGAGTCCAGGAACATCCGCAATGGTGTAGCGAACATCGCCACCCTGGACCACACCTAGGTTCGGGTGCAGAGTTGTGAACGGGTAGTCGGCGATCTTCGGGCGGGCGGCGGACATCGCAGCAATGAGCGACGACTTGCCGGCTGATGGGTAACCAACCAGCGCGATGTCTGCAACGGTCTTTAGCTCAAGGATTATGTCGCCAGACCAACCGGGGACACCTAGCAGCGCGAATCCAGGAGCTTTGCGCTTGCTGGATGCCAGAGCCGCGTTTCCGAGGCCGCCAAGGCCACCTTCGGCGATGACAAACTCGAGACCAGGCTCGTCTAGGTCGGTTAGGACAGCACCCTTGGCGCTCTTAACAACGGTTCCAACCGGCACACGAAGCACCTGGGACTCGCCCGATGCGCCGTTTTTAAAGTCACCCGCGCCAGATGCCCCGTCCGAACCTTTACGGTGTGGCTGGAAGTGATAGTCAAGAAGGGTGGTCACCGATGGATCTGCGAGCAGCGAGATGCTTCCGCCGTTACCACCGTTACCGCCGTCCGGGCCACCGAGTGGCTTGAACTTCTCGCGGTGAATGGAGACACAACCGTCTCCGCCGTTGCCGGCACGAACGTGCAGGGTTACCTGATCCACGAAGCTGACCATCGGGGGTCCTTTCTGCCGTTCCCTATGAGGAAAATCTGCCGATATTGAACGTAGGCGAGCACTCGGCTCGCCTACGACTCAAAAGTTTTTTGTTTGCGCTTAGGCAACAACCACGTTTACAACGCGACGGCCACCCTTGACGCCAAACTCTACAGCGCCGGCTGCGAGTGCGAACAAGGTGTCGTCCTTGCCGCGGCCAACGTTAGCGCCCGGGTGGAAGTGGGTTCCACGCTGACGAACCAGGATCTCTCCTGCGTTTACTTCCTGACCTGCGTAGCGCTTAACACCGAGACGCTGAGCGTTCGAGTCGCGACCGTTGCGAGTGGAGCTAACACCCTTTTTAGATGCCATTTTTGCTCAGTCCTTTA
>Ga0213920_1000579_pt1 | contig 26584 bp, 27 predicted proteins | sample McNCre1117MG_FD_161054 | JGI IMG/M metagenome (GOLD analysis project Ga0213920, IMG submission 161054) | Freshwater microbial communities from McNutts Creek, Athens, Georgia, United States - 11-17 MG | ecosystem: Environmental > Aquatic > Freshwater > Creek | place: USA: Georgia | collected...
GCGGGCTGGATGCATAAGAGCCTTGCGGCTTGAATTTCCGTGAGAAGAGCGCTGATGCGCTCTGCGTGATCGATCCCCATTTGCCTTGACTGCCTTTCATCGTTGTACGCATGGCTGCGTTGATGTCTGGCAGGTTAAAAAATGGGGTGGCGAAAATAGCGCTAAATTTGCGAGAGCTGATGCAGTGCGGCTTTCAGGTCCTTAACGGCGATGGACTTCTCAAGGTTTTTGCGTAAATCGACGTAATGCACCTGGTCATTGATGACGTCGGTGATGCGGATGTTCTCAATGGGTTCGTCATAGATCTGGTCGATGTACCCCATGACCACATCAACATCAAAACTGCCAGCCTCACGTGCGATGGTGATCAACGCTTTCTTAAACACGCCATACGCTTTGGGCTTGCGTCCGGTGCGGTAGGGTTCGAGCGCGGCTTTAGTGGCACGTGCTTTTCTCGCGAGTGTTGCGATCATTGATTCCGCTTGGCGAGTCTGTGGTGACGCAGCTGACAGGTCCTGCGCAACCGAGGCCATGATCAAGAACTTTTCGGCGGCACCTGTTTGTTGGGCGGCGCTGTGCCACAACTCACGTTCCCAAGCGGCTGCTTTCATTCGGATGGTGTCTACGTGTGCATTCCCTTCGGCAGCAAGCTCTAACGGGTCAATTGCATCTTCGATGCCACCCACGATTTCACAGTAGTACTCAGCGGCCATCCGGGCTTCATCGATTGCCAGCAGTGCGTAAATTTCTGAATCAGATAACGTGGTTCCGGTTCGTGGGACTCGGGTAGTCCACAGAGCCCTCACTACAGCGGGATACGTTTCATAGCTTTCCATGTATTGATGGATGGCTATGTTGGATCTTGAGATGCCGAGTCCGCAGTCAATGGCCCATTGAGGTGGACCTGATGTCAGCAATGGTTGCAAAAAGGTCTGGGCATCCCAGATGATGTCTTCAATCCGTGAGAACTCGGGGGAGATCTCAGGCCACAGCAAGCACTGGTCATGGCGCTCACGTAAGTCATTGAGGTTGTCAGTCAGTGGGTTGAATGCGCCCACGGGCACGCCCAAGTGACCAGCTGAATTGTCTTCAAACGGTGATGTGCTCATTCAATATTTGGCTGTTGCGTTGCGAAACGTGCGAATCCCGCGAAAGATCGCGTAGCCATTGATTTTGATGCAATGCGAACCCGTGCGAATTTCTGCGAAAGTGCCCAAGATTTAAGCAAAAAGCAGATGGGTTCTAGATTTTCTGGGTCCTTCCCTGCCAAGAACCTATGCGGGGGGCATCAGCGCCAGATTTGTCTACCGATAGGGTCGAAATCCGGGTACGCGGTACGCACCGGGTACGCACCTAGACGACGTGAAATGTTGCCATGCATGGGTGTCGTGAGGGGGGTGACTGCTGGCAGTTGTGCTGGGCGGTAACATGGCAGGTTATTGGACACTTCACTTCCTTTCGTCGAAAGATGGGGCCTTGATACGCTGCTCGTAGCAGCGCATCTTTTTTGGCCCACGCCAGTGATTGAACCAAGCTAAACGAATTTAAACAGGACAAATCATGACCAGCATCCAACAACGCGCCGAACTGCAACGTCGCATTTGGCAAATTGCCAATGATGTCCGTGGCGCCGTTGATGGTTGGGACTTCAAGCAGTACGTACTAGGGTCTCTGTTTTATCGTTTCATCAGTGAGAATTTCGCCAGTTACATCGAAGGCGGTGACGATAGTGTCGACTATGAAAAACTGCCTGACAGCGTGATCACCGCAGACATCAAAGACGATGCCATCAAGACCAAGGGCTACTTTATCTACCCCAGTCAGTTATTTGTCAACGTCGTCGCCAATGCCAACACCAACGAAAGCCTGAATACCGACCTAGCCGCTATCTTTGCCGCCATTGAAAGCTCAGCCAATGGCTATCCGTCGGAAAAAGATATCAAAGGTCTGTTTGCTGACTTCGACACCACCAGCAACCGCCTTGGCAATACCGTCAAAGATAAAAACATCCGTTTGACCGCCGTACTTAAAGGCGTCGCCGATCTGGACTTTGGTGACTTTGAAGGCAGCCACATCGATCTGTTTGGCGATGCCTATGAATTCTTGATTTCCAACTATGCCGCCAACGCCGGCAAATCGGGCGGCGAGTTCTTCACTCCCCAGCACGTATCCAAGCTGATTGCCCAGCTGGCCATGCACAAGCAAACCAGCGTCAATAAAATTTATGACCCCGCTTGTGGTTCTGGCTCTCTGCTGCTGCAAGCGAAAAAGCACTTTGACCAACATTTGATTGAAGATGGTTTCTGGGGGCAAGAGCTTAACCACACCACGTACAACTTGGCGCGCATGAACATGTTCTTGCATAACGTCAACTACGACAAGTTCAACATCCAGCTGGGCGACACCCTGATTGCCCCGCACTTTGGTGATGAAAAACCTTTTGACGCCATCGTTTCCAACCCGCCATATTCGGTGAAATGGATTGGCAGCGACGATCCCACTCTCATCAACGATGACCGCTTTGCCCCGGCAGGCGTGCTGGCACCCAAATCCAAGGCTGACTTTGCTTTTGTGTTGCACGCGCTCAGCTACCTGTCCAGCAAAGGCCGTGCCGCCATTGTTTGTTTCCCCGGTATTTTTTACCGGGGCGGGGCCGAGCAAAAAATCCGTCAATACCTGGTGGACAACAACCATGTGGAAACCGTTATTTCCCTTGCTCCTAACCTTTTTTTTGGCACCACCATTGCTGTGACCATCTTGGTACTGTCCAAACATAAGACCGACACAACCACGCAGTTCATCGATGCCAGTGGCCTGTTCAAAAAAGAAACCAATAACAACGTCCTGACAGACAGTGATGACGAGAGCAACCCCGGCCATATCCAGCAAATCATGGCCGTGTTTGACAGCAAAGCGAACGTGGAGCACTTTGCCCGCTCGGTGAGCCATGCAGACATCGCCGCCAAGGACTACAACCTGTCCGTTAGCACCTATGTCGAAGTCAAAGACACCCGCGAAGTGGTGAACATTGCCCAGCTCAATGCTGATCTGAAAACCACCGTCGCCAAAATCGACCAGCTGCGCAAAGACATTGATTCCATCGTGGCAGAGATTGAAGGTAAGGAGCTGGACGCATGAGCGGCGTGAGCTATATGGATAAGCTGCTCAATGACGTTGCCGTGGAGTGGAAACCGTTAGGAACGTTGGCCGAAATCTATGGCGGCCTTACCGGGAAAAGCAAATCCGACTTTGACGGTGGGAATGCCAAATATGTTTCTTACAAAAACATCTTCGCAAACATAAATGTTGATTTTTCCTCGCTTGAGTCTGTGAAGGTGTCCGCCACGGAAAACCAACATGAGGTTAAGTATGGCGATATTCTATTTACTGGTTCATCAGAAACCGCAGACGAGGCGGGTATGTCCTCAGCTGTCACTACGCATTTTGAAGAAGCAGTTTTTCTAAATAGCTTTTCATTTGGCGTCAGATTTAACAAAGAAATTCCAATAAGCTCGGAGTTTTCTAAATATTTATTTAGAACCAGCTTCATGCGCTCGGAAATTGCCAAAACCGCAAGTGGCGTCACCCGTTTCAATGTATCCAAGGAACGCTTTAAAAAGATTCTAGTTCCCATTCTTAGTCCAGACGATCCCAAAAAATCGCTTGAAATCCAAGCTGAAATTGTCCGAATTTTGGACAATTTCACCGAGCTGACCACCGAGCTGACCACCGAGCTGACCACCGAGCTGACCACCCGCAAAAAACAATACAACTACTACCGCGACCAGTTGTTGAGTTTTGAAGGAGGGGTGCCGTTCAAGCGGCTCGGTGAAATTGTTCGCATCAAAAATGGCAAGGATCACAAAACACTTGGCGACGGTGAATTCCCAGTCTATGGCTCTGGTGGAATCATGCGATATGCGGACACCTACGCCTACAACAAACCTTCTGTTTTGATTCCTAGGAAGGGGACGCTTGGTAACTTGTTTTTTCTAGATGTTCCATTTTGGAATGTTGACACCATTTTCTATACGGAAATTGACGAAACACAGATTCTTCCTAAGTTCCTGTACTACTTCTTGACAACTGTAGGCCTTGGTGAAATGAACCAAGCGGGAGGCGTGCCAAGCCAAACGCAATCTGTTTTGAACGCGCTAAAAATCCCAGTTCCTCCAATCAAAGTGCAGAGTGAAATCGTCGCAATCCTAGACAAATTCGACGCGCTGACAAACTCCATTACCGAAGGCTTGCCGCGTGAAATTGAACTGCGCCAGAAGCAATACGCGCATTACCGCGATTTGTTGCTCAGCTTCCCTAAGTCGGAAAAAGTAGAGGCATGACATGGGCAAGACGCTGACCGAGATTGCCCAGCAGCTGAAAAAAACTGATAAAACAGTGCAGCTAATTTACGCCTTCAACGGTACGGGCAAGACGCGCCTGTCGCGGGAATTCAAGCAGCAGATTGCACCCAAGGTCGATGGCGATGGAGATGTCGAGCAAGCCGAGTTGTCGCGCAACAAGATCCTGTACTACAACGCCTTGACGGAAGACTTGTTTTATTGGGATAACGATCTGAAGGAAGATGCTGAGCACAGGTTGATGATTCAGTCCAATACTTTCACAGATTGGGTTCTAAAGAATCAAGGTCAGGACATGAACGTCATCACGACGTTTCAGCGTTATACCAACGACAAGTTGACGCCACATTTCAATGCCGAGCGCCCAGAAGAAGGTATCAAAGCATTCTCTGAAGTTACTTTCACGATGGAGCGTGGTGATGCGACGCAATCGGGAAATTTAAAAATATCCAAAGGCGAAGAAAGTAACTTTATCTGGAGCATTTTTTATGCGCTGCTTGAGCAAGTGATTGACGTTCTTAATGTTCCCGAGCCTAATGATCGAGAAACTGACCAATTCAACCAGTTGGAATATGTTTTTATTGATGATCCAGTCAGCTCGCTTGATGACAATCATCTGATTCAGGTGGCCGTGGACTTGGCAGACTTGGTCAAATTAAATGACTCTAATGTCAAGTTCGTTATCACGACGCACAACCCACTTTTCTTCAATGTGCTTTGCAACGAATTCGGCAGTGACGACAAAAACGAGCGGCACAGCTGGAAATCAAAATGGTTCAGCAAGTCACGGTTAGAGAAAAATGATGACGGCAGTTTTGATCTATTGGAACAGCCGAACGATTCACCTTTTGCATATCACCTGCACCTGATATCACAGCTTCAAGAAGTCATAAAAAGTGGGCAGATAGAGAAATATCATTTCAACTTGCTCAGAAATTTTCTCGAAAAAACTGCAACATTTCTTGGCTACAAAAAGTGGGAACAACTTCTGCCGAAAACGAACGATGGCTTACCAAATCCGTATGCAAAGCGAATTGTGAACTTCTCAAGTCATTCGAAGCACGCGGCCGAAGAAGTGGCAGCACTAAAACCAGAAGAGAAGAAGGTTCTGGAGCAATTAGTGAATTACGTTGTCGAGAACCATCAGTTTTGGCAACCAGATGTCGCCAATGGAGATGCCCATGCCCAATGATCACTTCATGAAAGTGCCGTTGTTTGAGTCCGCTCACATTCGCACGGCATTGGATGCTGAGCATGAAGAATGGTTTTTTTCTATTGTCGATGTGGTCGCCGAGATCACAGAAGGCGTAAATCCAACGGACTACTTGAAGAAGTTACGCAAACGGAACGAACAGTTGTGCGATTACATAGGGACAAATTGTCCCCAGGTAGCTATGTGGCCAAGCAGTCGCGGCGGCTGAATCAAGACCTGAGCAAAAAATAGACAGAGAGTACCAAGGAATGAGCGACTACAAAACCATTGCCGAGTCTAAAAACTTCATCGTTCTGGATAAATACGCCAAAGATTGGCCAGCCAATGAGAGCTACCAGAGCGAAGGTGATCTGGAGCGTGAGTTCATTCAAGACCTAGTCAACCAAGGCTATGAGTATGTGCCCGGCTTAAACACGCCTGTTGCTTTGTTGACTAATTTGCGTATGCTGCTGCAATCGCTTAACAACGTACAGTTTGCGGATGGTGAGTGGCGTCGATTTGTAGAGACTTGGTTGGATAAATCCAGCGATGGCATTGTGGAGAAGACCCGAAAGATTCACGATGACTATATCCACGACTTTGTGTTTGACGATGGGCGTATCCAAAACATCTATTTGATGGACAAGAAGAACTTGCCCCGCAACAAAGTGCAGGTCATCAAGCAGTTTGAGCAAACTGGTACGCACGCTAATCGCTATGACGTGACCATCTTGATTAATGGTTTTCCGCTTGTGCAGGTGGAGCTAAAGAAGCGCGGTGTAGCAATTCGTGAGGCCTTTAACCAGGTGCATCGCTATAGCAAGGAGAGCTTTAACAGTGAACACTCCTTGTTCAGGTATCTACAGTTGTTTGTAATCTCCAACGGAACCGACAGTCGTTATTTCGCCAACACCACTCAACGCAACAAAAACAGCTTTGACTTCACCATGAACTGGGCGAAGGCAGATAACACGCTGATAAAAGATCTGAAAGACTTCACTGCTACCTTCTTTCAAAAGCATACCTTGCTAAATGTGTTGTTGAATTATTCGGTGTTTGATGTTAGCGATACGTTGTTGGTAATGCGACCCTATCAGATTGCTGCGACCGAGCGAATTTTGTGGAAGATCAATGGCGCTTACCAAGCAAAAAACTGGAGTAATACGGAAAGCGGTGGTTACATCTGGCATACCACTGGTTCTGGCAAAACGCTGACGAGTTTTAAGGCTGCCCGTTTGGCAACCGAGTTGGACTTCATTGATAAGGTGTTTTTTGTTGTGGATCGCAAGGATCTGGATTACCAGACCATGAAGGAATATCAGCGTTTTTCGCCAGAGAGTGTGAATGGCTCTGACAGCACAGCAGGTCTGAAGCGCAACCTGGATAAAGACGACAACAAAATTATTGTCACCACCATCCAGAAGCTGAATAACTTGATGAAAAGCGAAGGCGATTTGCCAATCTACGGCAAGCAGGTAGTCTTCATTTTTGATGAATGTCACCGTAGTCAATTTGGTGAGGCTCAGAAAAATCTGAAGAAAAAATTCAAGAAGTTTTACCAGTTTGGTTTTACGGGTACGCCCATCTTTCCGCAAAATGCCCTCAGTGCTGAAACTACGGCCAGCGTGTTTGGTCGCGAGTTGCATTCCTATGTGATTACCGACGCCATTCGAGATGAGAAAGTGCTCAAGTTCAAAGTTGACTACAACGATGTTCGTCCACAGTTCAAAGCCATTGAAACGGAGCAAGACGAGAAAAAGCTCAGTGCAGCAGAGAACAAGCAAGCCTTGCTACACCCTGACCGCATAAGCGAGATTACTCAGTACATTCTGAATAACTTCCGACAAAAGACTCATCGCCTTCAAGCTGGAGGTAAAGGCTTCAATGCCATGTTTGCCGTAAGCAGTGTGGACGCCGCCAAGCTGTATTACGAATCTTTCAGGGAGCTGCAAAAAAACAGCGACAAACCGCTGAAAGTAGCCACCATCTTCTCGTTTGCCGCCAACGAAGAGCAGGATGCCGTGGGTGACATTCAGGATGAAAGTTTCGATGTGTCAGCCATGAATAGCAGTGCCAAAGAGTTTTTAAACGCTGCCATCGTTGACTACAACACGCTTTTTAAAACCAACTTCAGCGTGGATAGCAACGGCTTTCAGAACTACTACCGTGACCTAGCCAAACAAGTTAAAGCCAAAGAAATCGACTTGCTGATTGTGGTTGGTATGTTTCTAACGGGTTTTGATGCGCCTACGCTGAACACCTTGTTTGTAGATAAAAACCTGCGTTACCACGGCTTGATGCAAGCCTATTCACGTACCAACCGTATTTTTGATGCAACCAAAACCTTTGGCAACATCGTCACCTTCCGTGATTTAGAGCAAGCCACGATTGATTCCATCACTTTGTTCGGTGACAACAATACAAAAAATGTGGTTTTGGAAAAAAGCTACAAGGAGTACATGGAAGGCTTTACTGATGTCGTGACTGGTGAGGCTCGACGCGGCTTTGTAGAAGTTGTTCGGGAGTTGGAGCAGCGCTTCCCCAGCCCAACAGATATTGTTAAAGAATCTGAAAAAAAGGCTTTCGCAAAACTGTTTGGCGAGTATTTGCGTGTTGAAAATGTGCTGCAGAACTATGATGAATTTGCCAGCATGAAGGCTATGCAAAACATCAATATGAATGACGCAGCTGCGGTTGCAGAGTTCAAGGCAAAGCACTATCTGAGCGATGGTGATTTGACTGCATTGCAATCGATCAAGATACCGACGGAACGAAAAATTCAGGATTACCGTTCAACCTACAACGATATCCGAGACTGGTTGCGTCGAGAGAAATCTTCCGTTGAAAAAGAAAAGTCGACGATCGATTGGGATGACGTGGTTTTTGAAGTGGATCTGTTGAAGTCGCAAGAGATCAACCTTGACTACATTTTGGAATTGATTTTTGAGAACAATAAAAAGGTCAAAGATAAGGCTTCACTGGTTGAAGATGTGCGCCGTGTGATTCGTGCCAGCCTGGGTAATCGCGCTAAAGAGAGCCTATTGGTTGATTTCATTAATCAAACCGACCTAGACAAAATGAACGATAAAGCGGGTGTTATTGACGCTTTTTTCATCTTTGCTCAAGCGGAACAACAGCGTGAGGCGCAAGAGTTGATTGCATCTGAAAGCCTCAATGCAGAGGCGGCTAGACGATATATTACGGCCTCTCTGAAGCGAGAATTTGCCAGTGACAACGGAACTGAGCTCAATGCTGTCTTGCCCAGAATGAGCCCGCTGAGCCCGCAGTACTTAATCAAGAAACACAATGTCTTTCAGCAGATAGCTGCTTTTGTCGAAAAGTTTAAGGGCGTGGGTGGGCAGGTCTAATTGATTCCTTGGTCTGTCTTTATCCTCTTGAACATCTGAAGAGTTGAGGATAAATCGCGCTAGTTAGTAATTTGGAAGCCGAGGATTTGTATGGACGTTTTTATCTCTCATGCGCATGTTGATCTTCCATTCGCTCAATACCTTCATCGACATTTGTCTCAGGAAGGTCTGAATGTTTATCTCGCAACGGTTTCAATGGCGCCCGGTGAGCAATGGAAGCAAGCAATTCTTGATCGTCTGCGCTCATCAACTTGGGTTATTTGTCTGGCTAGTCGCGCAGCATGTGAGTCTCATTGGGTCATGCAAGAAATGGGCGTTGCGATTGGTGCTAACAAGAAATTAGTTCCTATCATTTGGGATGTTTTGCCTCAAGAACTACCAGGCTGGATGAGAGAGTATCAAGCAGTCAATCTAGGTGGGGCGAATCAAGAAGAGGCCCGTGTTGCTATTGAACGAATTTCAGAAACCATCAAATCCGAGAAGAAAAAGGGTGTAATTATTCTGGGGGTTCTCGTCGCTGGATTGATGCTTTTTGGGGGGTGATGCATGAATGGATTGCTAGGTGGAAATTCATGGCAGCAAATGGCTAACACGCTTTACAAGCCGGTGCGTCGGAAAATATTTGTGAGTTATCACCACGGTGGTGACCAGTGGTTTTATAACGAATTCTCCCGCATCTTTCATGATGGATGGGAAACTGTTTATGACAACTCTCTTGAGCGTCAAATTGACAGTGACAACACAGCTTATGTGATGCAGCGTATTCGTGACAATCACATCACAGGTACTTCATGCACGGTTGTTCTGATTGGTAGTCAAACGCATCAGCGAAAGTATGTCGACTGGGAAGTTAAAGCTACGCTTGATAAGGGGCATGGTCTTTTGGGAATAATCTTGCCGACTCACGTAAAAAATTTCAGCAATCAGATTCTGGTGCCAGATAGATTTGCACAAAATGTAAACACTGGGTTCGCCTCTTACATGTTTTGGGAGCACCTAAGCGCTGAGTCTTTGACGAATGCCGTTAATGTCGCGGTCAACGCCCCAGGTCAATTGATTGACAACTCATTACCAATGAAATCTAGAAATGGATAGCCCTATGGCAGTGATCAAAAAAGGTACTTTTGCTATTGACATTGGGTTTGTAAAACTTGGTGCGGATTTTGAAGAGGCTGATCGCCAATGCGCATGGGAGCTTTATACCGAGCTCGCAACTCGTGTTGCACTTACTGGAAAGACGAAAGATCCAGATTGCACAGATTTTTCTGGTGAGGTTTTTTCAGAAAGCCTTAGCTCTGTCTACACCTTCTTTGGCGAGGCTCGAAAAATCATGCGCAACTTTCCAGTTGGCACGATTGGTCAACTGAAGGTTGAGAATCATTTGGGGGCAATGATTCATCGAGCGATGCGAGATGTTCTACGCCCTTTCCTTGAAACGTGGCAAGCAGATTACAGACATTGGTGGGAGCATGAGGCTGATCAGAGCTTGCCACCCTTTGAGCGACAGAAGGCATATCCTCATGTGAAAGCGTTTATTTCACATTGGGGTGATGTGCGAGCGATCATGCGCGCAATTCAGGATGAGCTGGTTGTCGCTTACAAACTCGTGGATGTGACTAAATTCCAAGAAAAATTGTGATCTGGATTGTCGTGACGGCTTGGTAGTGCAAATCTGCACAGTTGTGCTTATTAGCTATTGATTTTCTATAAGTATTGAAAATATAATCGAAGTGCCTAGCGATAGTTCAGCTTCGGCTGGACCGGATTGCGGGTTGCAATCCGCCTTTCATTTTTACCCATCTGGCGATGGAGTCCGTTTCGGATTCCCGCCAGTCGGCAGGAATCCGAAACGGACTCCATCGACGCATAAGTAGGCATGCTAATAAGAGCACTTCGACACAATAAAAGTGCGATTAGCACTCGAGTCAAAAAATTTGGGCTGGCTTTAACGGCCAGCCCTCCTTTTTTAACGCGAGCTAATCAGCTTATGTTTCTCTGCGGTGCCAATCGCAGTGTTGGCGTTCCTTCAGCTCGACGTTCAGCTATTAAGCGATTCATAGAGAGTCTGTCAGCGGACTATCGCGTGATTTACGCAGAAGGCGTATTTAATGAGCTGACCAAGATTGGTCATAGCAAGAACGTGCTCGATCTTGAGCACGAAATTTCGGACATCGCAGACAAAATTTTGATCGTCCTTGAAAGCTCGAGTGCATTCTGTGAGCTGGGTGCATTTGCACATCGTAAATTTCGTGAAAAACTTGTAGTCATTAACAACTCTCAATACAAGTCGGAAAGTTCCTTCATTAACACTGGTCCGCTCGCTGCAGCTGAGGAAGTGAAGTCGCCTGTGATTTGGTATCCCATGGCTGCTGATGGAATTCATGTCGTTGATGGTATTGGTGCGACATTCAAGTCATTGCAGGACTCGATCAGCAGTCATCCTCCTTCAGGCTCGATGCGAATACCTGGTGATTTATCTGTCTTAGCTGCCAACAAGGCCAGCCTTTACTTTGTTCATGACCTAGTGCTTTTTGCTGGGCCAATCAACCATGGTGAGCTCGTTGAAGTTCTAGTGACTGCATTTGGCAAAAAAAACTATGACATGCTCAAGCGCTTGCTTGGTGTGCTTTGTGCCGCAGAGCTAATTGAAAGCTTTGAAGCAGGCGGAACATGGGTATACAAAGCAACCACTACAAAATCTTTTTTACGATACGGTTCCAACGTTAATTCATTGATGGCGTCATTCCGAAGTTTTCATCTTAAGAATCAACCTGTTCGGTTTGGCCATGTCTAGCATTATTGAAACCATTAGTGCAGATTTGTCTGTCCCTGTTCAGCTTGTTAAGGAAGCTTTAGACCTTGCACACATACGCTATAGAAAAATCAGTGTTCCTAAACGTACAGGAGGTTATCGAACGATTGTTCAACCTTCAGCAGAATTGAAGTTAGTTCAACGGTGGCTCTCATCAATCATTTTTGAGAAGTTACCAGTCAGTTCAGTTGCTACGGCATTTCTCCCCGGAGCATCAATCGTAAAAAATGCTGCCGTACATCGACATTCCAAATATTCGGTTCGTGTTGACCTTTCGGAGTTCTTTCCATCCATTCGTTGTGTTGACTTAATTCGAGTCATTTCTAGTGCAAAGGTGGATCTACCTTCATGGGTGAACACTCCAGAATTTGGAGTTATTCTGCGCAAAGCCTGCTTTGATCGTATCGATGCTTTGCCTATTGGCTACCCTAGCTCGCCCATACTTGCTAACGCTGTGATGATCAACATTGATGGTGATCTACAAGCCTTAATTAACTCTAATCCTGAGAAGTTTGGTCGCGCATGTCTAACTAGATACGCAGACGATTTTGTGTTTTCCACTGATAAGGCTGGCGCGTGCAAGTCCTTTGTCGATGAAATGCGAAAGCTGTTGATGAAAACCAATAGCCCACGTTTGAAAATTAACGATGCGAAAACAAGATTTATGAGTCGTCCCGGTGGTTCTACGCTGGTGACTGGTTTGCGCATCAATCAATTTGGCGGAGTACGAGTTCATCCAGACTACCGTGATCATGTCCGGTTATTGTTGAAGCACTTCGCAAATGGGACCTTAAAGAAGGACGAGCATCGAGTGCTTGTTGGGCATTTGGCTCATGTTGAGCATGCTGATCCGCAGCTTTTTACTCGTTTGTCATACAAGTACTTTGCAGAAATTGCACGGATTCGAGGTAGTTAATCAAAAAGCGTGATTCCTTAAACGTTGCAAAAAGATCACAATAGGACTTATTTATTCTTATCAGTTTCGAGGACCAATACGGCTAAATTCATTCAAAACCGCTCATTCGCTCATTAGACCTACCTATTGAGTTTAAATTTAATCAGATTTGTTTAGATTTTGATCAATGCAGCACCAAAATAAAACCCGTTACACCTCTGGTGTAGCGGGTTTTTCTCATTCAGCTCGGTGATTTCACTTTCACACGAATGGTGTTCACATTCCAGCCTTTGGTGCGCAAATGCGCACACAACGCAGGCAGAGTTTGGCGTAGTTTGGCTGCCACAGCGCTGTTGGGTACCAAAAGACACCATGCGTCATCTTCCACCCCGCCTGATTGCACCAAAGGTCGCAGTGAGGCGGGCAGCAGTGGGGCAATGGCTTTGAGTCGGTTTTGGGTGTCACGTGCAACGGCTGAGAAGTGGGCCAAACCGGGTGCGGAATCGACCACTTGCTCTAAGGTTTGCGATTTACCGCGTACCGAGACCTTGGCTTTTGGGGGCGAGCTGTACCCCAGCGCGCGATAAGCAGCGAGCGTGTCCGGATGGGGTGTGGAGCGAGTAGCCATGCGGCAATTATGGGGCTGTGGACGGTTAAAATTCGAGGCTTCTATTACGCCTTTCAAAAAGGATTTTGCGACCCATGTTCTCAAGCGAAAACATGGCCCCCGCAGTGCTCGCATGGCTCTATCTTTCCTGACTCATATTTTTGGTAGCCGCAATGAGCGCCTACTCAAGCAATACCGCAAAACCGTCGCGCAAATCAATGCGTTGGAGCCTTCGTTGGAGAAGCTCAGCGATGATGCCTTGCGTGCCAAAACCGACGAATTCAAATCGCGTGTGGCTAATGGTGAAACCTTAGATGCGTTGTTGCCCGAAGCTTATGCGGTGGTGCGTGAAGCCTCAAAGCGAGTCATGAAAATGCGCCACTTTGATGTGCAGATGCTGGGCGGTATCGCCTTGCACCAAGGCAAGATTTCGGAAATGCGAACGGGCGAAGGTAAAACCCTCACCGCCACATTGCCGGTGTACCTCAATGCCCTGACAGGCAATGGTGTGCATGTAGTGACGGTCAACGACTACTTGGCCAGCCGCGATGCGCAATGGATGTCTCGCCTGTACAACTGGCTAGGCTTGTCGGTGGGCATCAACTTGCCACAGATGCCGCGTGAAGAAAAGCAAGCGGCCTACCGCGCCGACATCACCTACGGCACGAATAACGAATATGGCTTTGACTACTTGCGCGACAACATGGTCTACGAAGCCGCTGACCGTGTGCAACGCAAACTCAACTACGCCATCGTGGACGAGGTGGACTCGATCTTGATTGACGAGGCACGCACGCCACTCATCATCAGCGGCCAAGCCGAAGACCACACCGCACAGTACGTGGCGATCAACCGCATCGTGCCTTTGCTGAAACGTCAAATTGGTGAAGAAGACCCACGCACGGGCGAAGGCATCATCGAAGCGGGTGACTTCACCGTTGATGAAAAGTCTCACCAAGTGTTCATGACCGAGCAAGGTCATGAGAACGCAGAACGCATCTTGACGGCCAATGGTTTGTTGCCAGAAGGCGCGTCGTTGTACGACCCTGCCAACATCAGCTTGATGCATCACCTGTATGCAGCCCTGCGTGCCAATCACCTGTATCACCGCGACCAGCACTATGTGGTGCAAAACGGTGAAATTACCATCGTGGATGAGTTCACAGGTCGTTTGATGTCGGGCCGTCGCTGGAGCGATGGTTTGCACCAAGCGGTGGAAGCCAAAGAAGGCGTGGAGATTCAAGCCGAGAACCAAACACTTGCTTCCATCACTTTCCAAAACTATTTCCGTCTGTACAACAAGCTCGGTGGCATGACCGGTACGGCTGATACCGAAGCCTACGAATTTCAAGAAATTTATGGTTTGGAAACGGTGGTCATTCCACCCAACCGCATCAGCAAACGCGATGACCAGTTGGACCGTGTTTACAAGACCACCGCTGAAAAATATAAAGCTGCGATTGACGACATTCGCGAGTGTTACGAGCGTGGTCAACCTGTGTTGGTGGGGACCACCTCAATTGAAAACTCAGAGCTGATTGCTGAGATGTTGGACAAGGCCAAGTTGCCGCATCAAGTGCTCAATGCCAAGCAGCACGCCAGTGAGGCGACCATCATCGCGCAAGCAGGTCGCGCCAAGATGATCACGATTGCCACCAATATGGCGGGTCGTGGCACTGACATTGTGTTGGGCGGCAACGTTGAAAAAGCCATTGCAGATGTGGAAGCTGACGAGTCGCTGGACGCTGCAGAAAAGCAAAAACAAATCGACGCATTGCGTGTGCAATGGACCAAAGACCATGACTACGTCAAATCACTCGGTGGTTTGCGCATCATCGCAACTGAGCGTCACGAGTCACGCCGCATTGACAACCAATTGCGCGGTCGCTCAGGCCGTCAAGGTGACCCAGGTTCCTCGCGTTTTTACTTGAGCTTGGATGACTCGCTCATGCGCATCTTTGCGGGTGAACGTGTCAAAGCCATCATGGATCGTTTGAAGATGCCAGAGGGCGAAGCCATCGAGGCGGGCATCGTCACGCGCAGCATCGAAAGCGCGCAGCGCAAAGTCGAAGCACGTAACTTTGATATCCGTAAGCAACTGCTGGAATACGACGATGTGTCCAATGACCAACGCCGTGTGATTTACCAACAGCGCAACGACATCTTGGATGCCACCGATTTGACCGCTCAAATCGCCAGCTTGCGCGAAGGCAGCGTTACCGACTTGGTGCGCCAATATGTGCCAGAAGAATCGGTAGAAGAGCAATGGGACATCGCTGGTTTGGAGCGCGCTTTGTTGAATGAGTGGCTCATTGAGATGCCATTGCAAGCCACGGTGCAACAAGCCTCAGCCATCACTGACGAAGAAATTCTTGAGCAAGTAATTGAAGCTGCGCACGCAGCCTTCCAAGTCAAGCTTGACCGCGTGGGCATTGAACAGTTCACGCCGTTCATGCGCGTAGTGTTGTTGCAAAACATCGACAGCCATTGGCGCGAACATTTGGCAGCCTTAGACTATTTGCGCCAAGGCATCCACTTGCGCGGCTACGCACAAAAGCAACCTAAGCAAGAGTACAAGCGCGAAGCGTTTGAGTTGTTTGGTCAGTTGCTCGACTTGGTGAAGAACGAAGTCACACGCGTGTTGATGACGGTCAAGATTGAATCGAACGAGCAAATCGAACAAGCGGCCACTGAACTGGAAGACCGCGCAGAGAACTTGCATAACGTCACTTACACCGCGCCCGATGAATCAGGCCAAGCCGTGACCACCGCTGACGAAGCCACCTTCGCAGCGCAAATGCCACCTGTTGGTCGCAACGATCCCTGCCCATGTGGCAGCGGTAAGAAATACAAGCATTGCCACGGTAAGTTGGCTTAAATCACATGGCAGTTCATCTCAATCCTCCCAATCCCGCAGATTTGCATGCCGTTGCGGGCGTGCGCATTGGTGTGACCCAAGCGGGCATCCGTAAAGTTGGCCGCAAAGATTTGACGGTTGTCTTGATTGACGAAGGCGCATCGGTCAGTGGCGTGTTCACACAAAACCGTTTTTGCGCAGCACCTGTGCAGGTGTGTCGCGAGCATTTGGACGCAGGCCAAGGCATCCGTGCCATGGTGGTGAACACGGGCAACGCCAATGCCGGTACAGGTGAAGAAGACCTCAAGCGCGCACGCGAAACTTGCGTGGCATTGGCTGAAGCCTTGCACATTTCTCCGAATCAAGTGTTGCCGTTTTCGACGGGCGTGATCATGGAGCCGCTGCCGCACGACCGCATCATCGCGGGTATGCCAGCAGCCATTGCCGCAGCCGGTAACGTGGGTAGTGCTCAGCAATGGGCCGATGCCGCTGAAGGCATCATGACGACCGACACCGTACCCAAAGCGTCCAGCACGCAAGTGCAAATTGGTGCTGCAACAGTGAGTGTGACTGGCATCAGCAAAGGCGCGGGCATGATTCGTCCCAATATGGCCACCATGCTGGGCTATGTGGCTACCGATGCGTGTGTGGCCCCAGTGTTGATGAAAGAACTGTCTTTGGCTTTGGCCGAAGGTTCGTTCAACCGCATCACGGTAGACGGTGACACATCAACCAACGACTCGTTTGTGGTCATTGCCACCAACAAAGCCAACCACGCGCCCATCACCAGTTTGCAAAGTGCAGAAGGCCAAGCCTTGTTGCAAGCCATGTTGCAAGTGGCGCGTCAACTGGCGCAAGCCATCGTGCGCGATGGTGAGGGTGCGACCAAGTTCATCACGGTTCGCGTGGAAGGTGGCCGCACCAGCGCTGAATGCCGTCAAGTGGCCTACGCCATTGCACACTCTCCCTTGGTGAAAACTGCTTTCTTTGCCAGCGATCCCAACTTGGGCCGCATCTTGGCGGCTGTGGGTTATGCCGGCATCACCGACCTCGACCAAACAGCGATTGATTTGTATTTGGACGATGTGCATGTCGCCATTCAAGGTGGCCGTCATCCCGAGTACCGCGAAGAAGACGGCCAACGCGTCATGAAGCAATCTGAAATCACCGTGCGTGTGGTCTTGGGTCGCGGCACTGCCAGCGACACCGTGTGGACCTGTGACTTGAGCCACGACTACGTCAGCATCAACGCCGACTACCGCAGCTGATGACAGACGCACTCCACCCCCTTGAACGCTTGGTGCAACGTGCCGAGGCCTTGATGGCTCGCATTGAGCAAGTCCTGCCGCAGCCGATGGCTGAGCCTGATTGGTCAGCCAGCGTGGCCTTTCGCTACCGCAAACGCAACAACGGTCGTGGTGGCTTAGAGCCTGTGCGTCATGTGGCCAAACTGGGTTTGGCTGACTTGCAAGAGATCGACGGCCAAAAAGAAAAAATTCAGCGCAACACCGAGCAGTTTGTGAAGGGTTTGCCTGCCAATAACGTGTTGCTCACGGGGGCGCGTGGCACGGGCAAGTCGTCGCTCATCAAAGCGTGTTTGAACGAATACGGCGCACAAGGTTTGCGCTTGATCGAGGTCGACAAAGACGACCTGACCGATTTGCCAGACATCATTGAGTTGGTGTCTGAGCGTCCCGAAAAATTCATGATTTTTTGCGATGACTTGAGCTTTGAAGATGGCGAGCCCGGCTACAAAGCTCTCAAATCCATTTTGGATGGTTCGATTGCAGCAGCCACGCCCAATGTGTTGATTTACGCCACCAGCAACCGCCGCCATTTGTTGCCTGAGTACATGAAGGAAAACCTCACGTACACGCACACCGACGATGGTGAAGTGCATCCAGGTGAAGGCGTGGAAGAAAAGATTTCTTTGTCCGAGCGTTTTGGTTTGTGGGTGAGTTTTTATCCGTTTAGCCAAGACGAATACTTGACCATCGCTGCGCAATGGCTGTCGTCGTTTGGCTTCAAGTCCGAACAGATTGAAGCGGCTAAGCCTGAGGCTTTGGTGTGGGCGCTAGAGCGCGCTTCGCGCAGCGGCCGTGTGGCCTATCAGTTTGCACGCGACTATGCGGGCAAGCACGCGGCGTAAATCACGCGCATCAACACGATGAGCGAAACACTTGTGCGTGTGGTCGATGCAGACCAGCCGCGTTCAGCCGACCGTAGTTTGGTGCAAGTTGCTGTGGGCGTTTTGGTGCGTGGGGACGATGCGTTCTTGCTGACCAGTCGACCCGAAGGCAAAGCCTATGCAGGCTACTGGGAGTTTCCGGGTGGCAAGCTCGAAGAGGGTGAGACGGTTGAGCAAGCTTTGCGTCGCGAGCTGCAAGAAGAGATTGGCATCACCATCCAAGACTGCGCCCTATGGAAGACCGAGCGCATTGACTATCCGCACGCTTTGGTGCAACTGAACTTCTGCAAGGTCACGCAATGGACGGGTGAATTGCAAATGTTGGAATCACAGTCGTTTGCTTGGCAGCAATTGCCGGTTGAGGTCAAGCCTGTGTTGCCGGGGACACTGCCTGTGTTGCAATGGTTTGCGCAAGAGCGTGGTTTTGTGGGCGAGACACACAGCAATTGACCTATGTATGAATTCGAGTCGCCACTGAAACAAAAAAAGCGCCTTTGATCAGGCGCTTTTTTATTGCAAAGGTGTGTTTTCAAAATCAGCATCGTCTTGTGGCGTTTGATCGGGCAAGCGATGCTCTTCGTTGGCCCAAGCACCGAGGTCGATGTTGCGGCAACGTTCGCCACAAAAGGGGCGGTACTTGTTGGCTGTCTCGTAACGGCTAGGCCCGCCACATTGCGGGCATACAACGATGCGAACCTCAGCGTCGTTCATGGCTTAAACGCAAAGAGCCATTTCAAAAGGTACATCGTCTGTGCTGTGCTGCAAACGACCATCGCCGTCTTGGCGCATCATGCGCACCCAAATCATCAAGCGGTTGCCGCTGATCTCGGGTACGAAACCGAGCGTGGGGTCGATTGCCACGCGCATGAGTTGGAATTTTCCTTGTGCCAACGATTGTTGGAACTGACCACCCATGGCCATCATTTTTTGTGTGGTGCCTGTGTCACGCATCAGCGAAAGCAACAGGTTGACCGAATCTTTCATGGGCTGAAACACCTCGAACCAACGCAAGATATCAGCACGGCGCACATCAGGGCTTTGTTGTTGCCATGCATGGTAGGCAGGTAAATCAAAACAGCATGTGCCACCGGGAATGGCCGCACGGTTGCGCAGGGCAGAGAGCCATTCGTTATCGGTGATGTTTTGACCAATCTTGCCAATGGCGCCATTGAGTCCGCTGTAGCAGTGATCGATGTTGTCGAGCAATTGTTGCAATGCGGTTTCAGACACCGATGGGTTACCGCGCAGCGAATTGAATTGTTGTTTGTGACGCTCTAAGTCTTTCAGCACATCCGACTTGAGGTCGGTGCGACCACCGGCTTCTACCAATTCAAACAAAGTGGTGAGCGCAAAGTGGTTGTCTACGGGGTGATCGCGTGAAGTCAGTTCTTCAAAACGTTGGAACAAATGTTCCAAACGCAGGTACGTGCGTACACGTTCATTGAAGGGATGTTCGTACAGAATCACGCGAAAACAGGGTCAGAGGTGGACTTTGGTAATTGTCAAGATCATACTCGTTCAGAGAATGTTTTCTTTTGAATTAAGTCGTGCCAATGGGCAGGTTAGCCACTTGTTCACGCAGCGCTTCGCGTGTGAGGTGGTCGTTGTAGATCACCCAATCGGCAGCAGCGAGTTTTTGTGCGCGTGAGGCTTGCGCGGCGATGATGCTTTGCACGGTTTCGCGGCTCAAACCATTGCGTGTCAAGACGCGCTGAATTTGCGTTTCTTCTGAGCAGTCCACCACCAAGACAAGGTCGACTTGTGGTCGCCAACGTGGGCCAGATTCAACCAGCAGTGGCACATCAAACACCAAGGTGTGATGACCATTGGCTAGGGCAGCTTGTGCCTGATGTTGGGTTTCTTGGGTGACCAAGGGGTGAATGATGGCTTCGAGCGCGTGCTTGGCTTGTGGCTGGCCAAACACATGGGCACGCATGCGTTCGCGGTCAAGTGCGCCATCAGGGGTGATGAAGTCTGCCCCAAAGGTTTGCGCGATGGCGGGCATGGCCGCCCCGTGCGCTGCAGTGATGCTGCGTGCAATTGCATCTGCATCTATGACCGCAGCCCCACGTGCTTGCAGCATCTGAGCCACGGTGCTTTTGCCGCTGCCAATGCCGCCGGTTAAACCGATGCGAAGTGTCCGAGGTGTGGGTGTCATGGTGCTGAGTCTATGCAAAATTTACCAGCCCATCACCAAGGTGATGCCTTGGATGCCGACCACGGCAACAGTCATGCCCGCAGCGGCCAAGAACGGACCAAAGGGTATGTAGCCATCCTCAGAGAGTCGATGTGTCAATTTGAAAAATAAGCCCATGCAAGCGCCGCAGATGCTGGCCAGCATGACCACGGGCAATAGCGCCATTGGGCCTAGCCAAGCGCCCAAACCGGCGAGCAGCTTGAAGTCACCTGCCCCCATGCCTTGTTTGCCGGTGATACGTTCAAACGCAGTGGCAACAGACCACAGCGACGCATAGCCAATGACAGCGCCCCATACCGATTGCGAGACTGGCAAATCTAACCATCCCCACGCAGAGGCCACCAACCCACTCCAGACCAAAGTTTGTGTGAGATCGTCTGGCAGCAGCGTGGTTTGCCAATCGATCACGGACAAAGCCAGCAAGACCGTGGCAAAGCCCGCCCAACAAAAACCTGTGGCATTGAACCCCCAATGCCAGGTGCAAGCAGACCCAAGTAAAGCGGTGGTTAGTTCGATGAGTGGGTATTGCAGGCTGATGGGGTGTTGGCAAAACCCGCAGCGACCTTTGAGGCACATGTAGCTCAGCACGGGAATGTTGTGCCAAGGCTTGAGCGGTGTGTGGCAATGCGGGCACTGTGATGCCGGCACGCACAAGTTGTAGCGCGGTGCATCGCATGCGGCTGCAAGGTCAGCCATCACCATGCGTGGCAAGCGGTGAATCAGCACGTTCACAAAACTGCCAAGCAGCAAACCCAATCCAAAGGCCAGGGCCATATCCCACGTCATACCACTTGCCCCAGTTGAAAAATTGGAAGATACAAAGCCATCACCAAGCCACCAATCAATACACCCAACACCACCATGATGAAAGGTTCTAAGAGTGTAGACAGTCGCGCGACGGTGCTGTCGACTTCGCGCTCATAGTGCTCAGCGGTTTTCTCCAGCATGTGGTCGAGTGCGCCTGACTCTTCACCAATCGCGCACATCTGCACCACCATGTTGGGAAACAAGCCTTGCGTATTTTCTAGGGCTTGTGACAAAGCATGACCTTGAATCAACTGTGCTTGAATGGTTTGCGTGGCCGATTGAAACAGCAAATGTCCGGTGACACCTTGGACCGCGTCCAGGGCTTCTGTGAGTGGCACCCCCGCTGCAAACATCGTGGCTAGGGTGCGTGTCCATCGTGCAGTGCAGGCGTTCTGGGTGAGTGGACCTGCGATGGGAATTTGCAGCAGCACTGCGTGTAACCGATGTCGCCAAGATGTGCGGCGTTGTACTTCACGTTTCAACCACCAAGCACTGACGATGCTGAAAACCAGCAGCCATAGGCCATAGTGCTGAATGCTTTCGCTCAGTGTGATCACGCAGCGCGTGAGCCATGGCAATTCAGCACCAAATGAAGCAAAGATGTTTTGAAAAGCGGGAACGACAAACACCAAAATTAAAATCAACACCGTCGCGGCTATGCCCAACACAGCGCATGGATACACCAGTGCTGAGCGAATCGTGGTGCGTAAGCTTTCGGACTTTTCAAGGTGGTTTGCCAAGCGCTCGAGCATGGTGTCGAGCATGCCTGCCAGTTCACCCACGGCGACCAAATTGCAATACAGAGCATCAAACTCTGCGTGTTGCTGCAAAGCTTGGTTCAGGGCCATCCCGCCCTCTATCTCACGGTGTAGTGCTTGGATGATGGTTTTGAGTGCTGGTTGCCTTTCTCCGCGCTCCAAAATACTGAAGGCTTGCAGCAACGGAACGCCTGCATGCAGCAAGGTGGTGAGCTGACGTGTGAATTGTGTGATGTCGCGTGCAGAGGCGCGTGGTTGGGTTCTTTCCGTGAGCCATAGAGGCCATTCAAGCTGGCGTTGGATGCGTGTGGCACGAATGCGTTGTTGACGCAGTTGTTGAGCAATATCTTCGGGTTTGTCTGCGTGCATCTCCCCTGTTGTGACCATGCCCTGTCGATCAACCCCTCGCCATGCATATCGGTGTTTAGCCATGGTGGGTCAGTGCCATCACTTCTTCAATTGAGGTGATGCCTTGCAAAACCTTGAGCCAACCGGCTTGTCGCAGGGTGCGTACGCCTTCTGATGCGGCTTGAGTGGCAAGTGCTTGGGCATCACTGTCGCGCATGATGAGCGCTTGCATCGCATCGCTGATGGGCATGACTTGATAAAGCCCTATGCGACCTTTGTAGCCCTTGTCGCAGTGCTCGCAGCCCACGGCTTTGCAGGGTGTCGCTTGCGCGCGCAAGTGTGCAGCAATCGCGTGATGGTCTGACTCGTTCAGGCCACGCAAGAAAAACTCAATCTCTGGACCGTCCATTGGGCGCTTGCAGTGTTCACACAGCCGACGCACCAAGCGCTGTGCAGTGATCAGGCTCACGCTGGCGGCTACATTGAATGCGGCTACGCCCATGTGGCGTAAACGTGCCAAGGTGCCAGGTGCATCGTTGGTGTGCAAGGTTGATAAAACCAAGTGCCCCGTCTGCGCTGCTTGAATGGCAATCTCGGCTGTTTCTAAGTCACGGATTTCACCCACCATGATCACATCTGGATCTTGCCGCAGTAAGGCACGCAGACACGTGGCGAATGTCAAACCCGCGCGTTCATTGAGCGTGACTTGGTTGGCGCCGGGTAGATGAATTTCTGAAGGATCTTCCACCGTTGAAATATTCACTTCGGTGCGATTGAGTAACTCCAAGCAGCTGTACAACGACAAGGTTTTACCCGAGCCTGTGGGGCCTGTCATCAGTATCAAACCATGTGGCTGGCCAATGGCTTGTACCAGCTTGGCTCGGTCGTCTGGCTCGTAACCCAACGCTGCCAGTCCAGGGCGTTCACGGCTGAAATTCAAAATGCGAACCACAATCTTTTCACCATGCAATGTGGGCAATGAGCTGACGCGCAAATCAATGATGTGGTCGAGGTAGGGATACTGAATACGGCCATCTTGCGGCAGTCGTTTTTCTGCGATGTCCATGCGTGCCATGACCTTGATGCGTGACACGATGGCGTCGCGTAAGGCGAGTGGGGGTATCGTTGCAACGCGAAGCAAGCCATCGATGCGAAACCGCGCACGAAAGCAATCTTGTCCGCTTTCAAAGTGCACATCGGACGCGCCCTGGGTGAGGGCTTGGTGCAGCAAATCGTCGAGTGTTTTGATTGCTGTGTCTGGAGACGTCGCCATGAAACTCCTCATTAAGTGAGTGAGAGAATTTTTGGCCATGCAAAACAGATAAGGTGTGGGTCGTCGTTACAAAAAAAAGTGCGCCGCGCTTATGTGTGAAAGTTGGCAATACGCCAATTGGCGTATTTATTTTTTTGGATAACTTAAGTAAACTGATCAAATCAGCATTGCTGGTAATCAAATCAACAATAGGAATAAGACCGTGAACAAGACCGAACTGATTGAACACATCGCAAGTAAATCTGACATTTCCAAAGCAGCTGCAACACGTGCACTCGCTTCCATCATTGAGGCGGTTAAGAAGACCCTCAAAAAGGGCGATACCGTGACATTGGTAGGTTTTGGTACTTTCAGCGTCAGCAAGCGTGCTGCTCGTACAGGTCGTAACCCACGTACGGGCGCTGCTTTGAAAATCAAAGCCGCCAAGGTGCCGCGCTTCAAGCCAGGCAAAGGCTTGAAAGATGCTTTGAATTAATATTGAATTCAAATCAATTTAATAAAAGCCCGCTTTGTGCGGGCTTTTTAATTTCAAATAATATGTTTAGAATATCTTTCTTTCATTAAACATATTAAATAGGAATATTTCTCATGGCACGTACCACTGTAGAAAATCAACTCGCCGCTATTCGTAAACAGCGCGAACTGTTGGACAAAAAAGAACAGGCACTGAAGGCAAAATCGCACGACAAAGTGCTGGCCAAAATCGTTGCTTTGGCAAAAGACGCTGGTTTAACAGCTTCTGATATTGCAAAAGCTTTGAGCTCAGGTAAACCAGCCAAGGTGGGTAAAGCACCTAAAGCGGTCAAGAAAGGCGCATTGGCAGGTAAAAAAGTAGCTCCTAAATATCGCAATCCGTCAAATCCAGAGCAAACTTGGACTGGTCGCGGTGTTTCGCCAACTTGGGTGCAAGCATTGAAAGCGGCTGGTACATTGGATTCAGCTTTGATTGCCCCATCTCTTAGTGTTTAATTTAATTTTGCCGAGATTAAATTATGAATCGTTTTAAATATCTGGTTTACGTCTTGGCACTGATCGGTTTTGCTGCATTGGCAAAGCCGATCGGTCCTTATCCTTCGATGCACGTGAATGAGCTGCCTGACCCGTTGCGTTCGCAGTGGAAAATAGTCAAGCCAGAGATGACTGAGATGAGCCATTGCGCTGCAGCTTTTGATAGCCACACAGATGGTGAAAAAATGGCGTGGCACTGCTCCATCTACATAAAAATGTCAGCTGAAGGCGAGCGTCGCGCTATGCATAATTGCGAAGAAAAACGCGCAGAAAAAGGCATCAAAATGCCCTGTAAATTAGTAGAAGAGTAAATTCTTGGTGCGCTATTTATTTAGCGTACTAAATTAAGCTTTTGCATGATCTGCTGCGTCGCTTGAATAAATGGCGCAGCAGCTTCTGCCAATATGGCGGCGTCGCTAGATTGGTGCGCCCACTGGTCAGCTCGGTCCAGTATCAAATAAAAGTCACTCATGTCGCCAATTTCGAAGGCTTCGTCTTTGGCTTTCATGATTTCAAGCAAAGTGACATAGCCCAAGAAATACAGCGCAAACATCAAAGAGATGGATGCGTTCTGCGATAACTCATAGCCGTCCACCACCTCGGCGAACATTTCACGGATTGTGTCTATCGTGAGAATCTCGTGAGGGTCAAATTTAAATTCTGCTTTGAAGCAATCACAGGCAATATCCCATTGCTGAATGCTGTCGGTGTAGGGTTTGTCTAAATCGTGCATTCGATGGGCTTTATTAAAGTTAATTGCGTCGGTCAAGCAGTTGTGCAGCCAGTGCATGCATGGCATCGCGATACGCGCTACTTGGCAAGATATTCAAGGCTGCAATGGCGCGTTCGGCCTCTGCGCTAGCTGCTGCGCGCGTGGCTTCAAGTGCGCCTGTGCTGCGCACAATCTCTACGATTTCAGCCAAGGCGTCCATTTCACCGTTTTCAATGGCACTTTGAATGGTTTGGCGTTGTGCCGGTGTGCCGCGCTGCATGGCGATGATGAGCGGCAGTGTGTTTTTACCTTCGCGCAAATCGTCGCCCAAGTTTTTACCCAGCTCTTTGGCGTCGCCGTCATAGTCGAGCACATCATCAATGACTTGAAATGCCGTCCCCAAGGCTTGGCCGTAGTCAGCGCATGCGGCTTCTACTTCGGGGGCGCATTTCGCCAAAATCGCGGCCAATCGGGTGCTGGCTTCAAACAGCTTTGCGGTTTTTGAGCGAATCACACGCAGATAGCCGGCTTCGTCCAGCGAGGCGTCGTGCATGTTCATCAGTTGGAGCACTTCGCCTTCCGCAATCACATTGGTAGCTTCGGCCAATACTTCCATGACGCGCATTTCGCGGGCATCAACCATCATTTGGAAGGCGCGGGAATACAAAAAGTCGCCTACCAGTACGCTGGCTGGGTTGCCAAACGATTCGTTGGCGGTGGGGCGCCCCCGGCGAAGGGTGGATTCATCCACCACATCGTCATGCAGCAAGGTCGCGGTGTGGATGAACTCCACCACAGCGGCCAAGTTGTGGCGCTGGGCATCGGTGTAGCCCAAGGCACCGGCCATGAGCAAGAGCAGGGCGGGGCGAATGCGCTTGCCGCCTGCAGAGATGATGTACTGAGACACGGTGCCCACCAGCGGCACGCCCGAATCCAAGCGTTGCGCGATGACGCGGTCAACTTCTGCCATATCGGCAGTAATCAGGGCTAAGGGGTTGGCGGGTGGAGTGGACAAAGCGTGACTAGGAAAAATAAGACGAAACGCGTCGAAACGCTGCTGGATTATAGGGATTGGCGGAACTAGGCCTTTCACTGCTATAATTTCGGGCTCTGCGGAAATCCGTCCGTAGATATCCACATAGATTCTTATCTAGAGGTCTCACATGTACGCGGTCATAAAAACCGGTGGCAAACAGTATCGTGT
>Ga0213920_1000586_pt1 | contig 26364 bp, 26 predicted proteins | sample McNCre1117MG_FD_161054 | JGI IMG/M metagenome (GOLD analysis project Ga0213920, IMG submission 161054) | Freshwater microbial communities from McNutts Creek, Athens, Georgia, United States - 11-17 MG | ecosystem: Environmental > Aquatic > Freshwater > Creek | place: USA: Georgia | collected...
GCCTCTGAGCTTGACGTGGGACCACCGCGTCATCGACGGCGCTGCAGCGGCACGCTTCAATGCGTACCTCGGTCAAATCCTCGGCGACTTCCGTCGCGTGTTGCTCTAAGCCCAAGGAACCGATATGGCAATGATTGATATCAAAGTTCCAGACATCGGCGACTTCGACGAAGTGGCCGTGATCGAGTTGCTGGTCAAACCCGGCGACACCGTCAAAGCTGAGCAATCGCTCATCACTGTGGAGTCCGACAAAGCGTCGATGGAAATTCCATCCTCACACGCGGGCGTGGTGAAAGAGTTGAAAGTCAAGCTGGGTGACAAGGTCAAAGAAGGCTCTGTTGTGTTGGTGTTGGATGCAGAGGGCGCCGCGGCATCAGCAGCTCCCACAGCGGCTCCAGCCGCAGCTGCACCCGCAGCGCCAGTGGCAGCAGCCCCTGCACCCAAAGCTTCATCCTTCAGTGGCTCTGCCGACATCGAGTGCGATGTGCTCGTGTTAGGCGGTGGCCCTGGCGGTTACTCGGCTGCATTCCGTGCGGCTGACCTCGGCTTGAACGTGGTCATCGTTGAGCGCTACGCCACCTTGGGCGGCGTGTGTTTGAACGTGGGTTGCATTCCATCCAAAGCTTTGCTGCACGTTGCAGCGGTGATGGACGAAGTGGCCCACATGGCTGACCTTGGTGTGGACTTCGGCGCACCTGCGGTCAACATCGACAAGCTGCGCGGCCACAAAGAAAAAGTCATCGGCAAACTCACGGGTGGCTTGGCTGCTATGGCCAAGATGCGCAAGGTCACCACCGTGCGCGGCTTGGGCCAGTTCGTGGGTGCGAACCACCTTGAAGTGCTGGAAACTAACGGCACTGCGCAAGAGCAAACCGGCAGCAAAAAAGTGATCGCGTTCAAACGCGCCATCATCGCTGCAGGCTCTCAAGCTGTGCGTTTGCCTTTCATGCCCAACGACCCACGCGTGGTCGACAGCACCGGTGCTTTGGAACTCAAAGAAGTGCCTAAGCGCATGCTCATCTTGGGCGGCGGCATCATCGGCTTAGAAATGGGCACGGTTTACAGCACGCTGGGCGCTCGCCTAGACGTGGTGGAAATGATGGACGGCCTCATGCAAGGCGCTGACCGCGACTTGGTGAAGATTTGGCAAAAGATGAACGCCAAGCGCTTTGACAACATCATGCTCAAGACCAAGACCGTGTCCGCACGCGCCTTGCCCGAAGGCATTGAAGTCACGTTTGCACCGGCAGAAGAGGGCGGCACAGCCCCCGCGCCGCAGGTGTACGACCTCGTGTTGCAAGCCGTGGGCCGCACGCCCAATGGCAAAAAACTCGCCGCCGAGAAGGCTGGCGTGGCGGTGACCGACCGCGGCTTCATCAACGTCGACATTCAAATGCGCACCAACGTGCCGCACATCTTCGCCATTGGCGACATCGTGGGCCAGCCCATGTTGGCGCACAAAGCGGTGCACGAAGCGCACGTGGCGGCCGAAGTCATTGCGGGCGAACTGCAAGGCAACAAAGAGCTGGCAGCCGCTGCGTTCAATGCACGCGTCATCCCAAGCGTGGCCTACACCGACCCCGAAGTGGCATGGGTGGGCTTGACCGAAGACCAAGCCAAAGCGCAAGGCATCAAGGTGAAAAAGGGCTTGTTCCCTTGGAGCGCCTCTGGCCGCGCCATTGCCAACGGCCGTGATGAAGGCGTGACCAAACTGCTGTTTGACGATTCACCCGAGGCCCACGGCCACGGCAAGATCTTGGGCGGCGGTATGGTGGGCACGCATGCGGGCGACATGATTGGCGAGATCGCACTCGCCATCGAGATGGGCGCAGACGCTGTGGACATCGGCAAAACCATCCACCCCCACCCCACGCTGGGCGAAAGCATCGGCATGGCGGCAGAAGTGGCACACGGTAGCTGCACGGACTTGCCGCCTAGCAAGAAGTAAACGCTCCGCGCTTCAAATTAAGAAGCCGCAAACCTGAGAGGGTTGGCGACTTCTTTCGTATTTGAATGAACAGTTGCACGATTACCTAGGGACAAATTGTCCCTAGGTTGGCAGGTCTGAATTTGCTAATCGCCGCATGCCATGCGGTGATTAAGCCGCGTATTCACCGCATCTCAATGCGCCCCAAGGTAACACCCCTCAGCCCGCTCCCCATCCGCTTCATCACCTTCTTCGCTGCACAGCGCCGCAATCAAGGCAAGGTCGGCCACTTGGCCGGGTAGCAGCAGCTCTTCATGGGTCCAGCGCTTGACCAAGTGGCCATTGGCCACGCCGCCGGTGTGCGGTGCTTGGTAGGCGCGGCGGTGTTGCATGGTGATGCCGCTGTTGGCGTTGGCAATGAAGCGGCTTTCGCCCAAAGCCCAAGGTTCAAAGTAGGCATTGGCGGCGGCATCGACTTGGCGGAAGTAGCTGCGTGCGCCTTCGGCGTTGAGCTTCTTGCGCACGGTGCGGGTGATGAGGCCTTGCAAGTGGTCTAGCGCGGCGTAGTCCATCTGCTCCAAGGCTTCGGGGCTCATGTCTTGCGTGGTCAGCGCGGCTGTGGCGGCCAGCTCGGCGGGCAGCACTTGCACCATGGCTTTGACCACATCGTGATGGGGCGCTACAGCGGTGGCCACGCCGCGTGTTTGCGGCTGGATGGGGCAGCGAATTTCTACAAAGCGCGGCTTGACGGGGCCAGTGCAGCCGTCGTGGTGGTAGTACTCGCCTTGGCTCAGCCGCCTTTTGCTAGAGCGCCCGCGCACGTCGCGGTAGGTGGGGTGTTGGGTGTGGACGTTCAGGCACACCACCAGGCCCGTGGCATCGACCAGTTGGTAAAAGGCTTCGCGCCATTCGGGCAACAGCAGTTTGTCGTGCAGGTAGTCGGTGGGGGCTTGTGCCTCATGGCCTTTAAAGTCTTTTTCCTCGCCTTCAATCACCAACACAAAGGGCTTGGGCCTGCGCACGCGCCACTGGCAGTTGGCAAATTCCAGCACCGAGCTGGAGGTGTCAGAGTGTGTGGCGGCGCTGAGGCTTGTGTGGGCAGACATGCCCTAATTTTAGAGTTTGTTTAAAACTCAAACCCACCTTGTTGGCGTACGGCTGCAGATGCAGCCCCGGTTAGCAAGTCTGCCAACAGCTCAGCATGCGCTGGGTTTTTGGCATGGGTGCAAATACCCAAGGTGTAGTCGGTGCTCAGCTCAAACTCAGCAGGCAACACATCGACCAAGTCCACGCCTTCGGTGTAGTTGATTTCGGTCACTTGGGTGCAGCCAATCAAACCGCTCTCGTTGCTCTTGGCCATTTCACCCATGGCGGTTGCGCCGTTGGGGAACACGCGAAATTTGCTGCGCATGGTTTCATCTAGACCCAAGGCTTTGAGCACATTCATGAAGTGAATGCCTGCTGTGGCTTTGTCGGGATCAGGAAAGTAAATGCCTTGTGCTGCGCTCATGGCGGCATGCAGTTGTTCGCGTGTTTTGACCTGAGGGTGTGTGGTGCCTGTGCGAACTGCCACGCTTGTTTTGACTTTGCCTAACGAACGTGCGCTGCCAGCCATCACATGGCCCGAGGCGATGAGTTGGTCAATCAAAGGTTTGGTGAGGATGACCACATCGCAAGGCGCACCACCTACCAATTGGTCACGCATTTGACCCACGGCACTGAACGTGCCGTGAATGGATGTGCCTGTGCTTTTTTCAAACTCAGCCTGAACGGCTTTGACCACGGCTGCGGCTGCGCCGCCACTCAATACTTGCATGTTGTTCTCTTTCTGATGAGGGTTAAGACTGGGCCGATGTGTGATCGGCCTCGATGGTTTTTAATAAGTTGTCGGGTGTGAACGGCATAGCACGCATGCGCACGCCAATGGCATCAAAAATCGCATTGGCAATGGCCGCGCAGGTGGGGCCCGAGCTGCATTCGCCAGCCCCGAGTGAGGGCTCGTGGGGTTGCGACATAAGGGCAACTTCAACCGCAGGCATGTCGCTGAATTTCAAGATGGGGTAGCTGTCCCAGTTGTTTGAGGCAATGCCTTGCGGGCTGAGTTGAGCCGATTCGCACAAGGCCCAGCTGGCGGCTTGCAAAGCGCCGCCTTCGATTTGATTGGCTGCGCCATCTGCATCCACCACATGGCCTAAGTCAACTGCTGTCCAAAGCTTGTGCAGTTTTACTTTTTCTTCCACCACCAGTTCGACCACCACGGCGCAATAGGCGCCGGTGTTTTTGTAACGTGCATAGGCTAGGCCACGTCCCCAGCCTTCTGGTTTGTTAGCAGGGCGGCTTGCGGTCCAGCCCGCCATGTCTGCCGCCTTTTGCAGCACGGCAGTTGCGCGCGCTTGCCCTGTGCTGCGCAAGTGTGCGAGGCGAAAAGCCAGCGGATCTTGCGCGCAAAGCAAAGCCAATTCGTCCATCACCGACTCAGCCGCAAACACATTGGTGGGGGCACCCAAGGCGCGCATGGCGGACACACGAAACGGCATGTTCAACACGCGGTGGTTGAGCACCTTGACAGAGGCAATGTCGTAGGGTGGTTGCGCGTTGCGCTCAGAACCACCACCCACGGCCATGGCGGCGTTGACAGCCATCGTCGCAGGCTGAGGCTGTGCGGTTTGCCAGGTGCCTAACAAAGCGGGTGTTTTGCCGCGACCTGGGCGTGTGCCGTGGCCCTGGCCCCAAACGGTTTGTGTCCATTCGGCAATGTGCCCCTCAGCATTCACCCCAGCATGAATTCCCACAGCCATGGCGGGGGCCAAAGGCGCATGGCCTAGCTCGGCTTGGCGAGTCCACTGCACGCGTACAGGACGACCCGGCACGAGTTGAGCAAGCCACGCGGCATCAAATGCCACATCGTCTGCGCCGTTGTGGCCATAGCAGCCCGCGCCTTCAGCATGAGAGATCTGAACGTGTTCGACGGGCATGTCAAACGCCAAAGCGATGTCGCGGCGCAAGTTGTAAATGCCTTGGCTGTGGCTCCACACTTCTAGCTGTTTTTCGTCGTCTGTCCATTGCGCCAACGCGCAGCACAGGCCAATCGAAGCATGCTGCAAATACGGCCGATGAAACTCAGCGCGTACATATTGCACAACGTTGGTTGAAGCTTCACTGGTGATGTCGGCCACCACTGTGGTGTCTAGTGTTTGAGCTTTGAGCCAATTGGGTAAATCGTTGGCGTCAGGTACTTCTGCATGGCAGCGCCAAAACTTGCCTTGTGCCACGCCGTCTTCGATGTATCGCACAATTTTTGACAAAGCATATTCGGTCTCGGTCAACACGCCCAATAGCAAACCGTTTTGCTGCACGCGCAGCACACCGCTTTGCACCTGCACGTGATGGACCAAGGCTTGCATGTCATGCGCGATGACTTCTGCTGTGAGCGTGCCTGGCCTGAACACCATGCCGTGGCACATGTTTGGTAATTCGCGGTCGTGGATGTATTCAAACTCACCAAACACCTTGCTGGCCACATCGGGACGGAGCGCGGTTGGTTTGGCTAGCGATGCGTCCGTGTCGTGCGCTGCATGGGGTGACTGCACATGCGAGGTGTCGATGGCGCTGTGCCAAATTTCAGCAGTCGTGAGTTCAGCATAGCTGGCGGTTTGTGTCGTGGCTTGTACGGAGAACTGGCCATTTGCACAACGCACAGCAGCCACACCTACACCGCAACGCTGTGCCATTGCTAAGCGACACACTTCTCGCCAATGTGCGGCGGCACATCGAAGGGCTGCGCCTGAGTGTTGCACTGACAAGCTGCCAGAGGTCACTGCTTCATCTGGACTGGTGATGGTGCTGGCGGGCACCATGTCGATGAGTGAGGGTGAGAGCCGCAACTCTTGCGCCACGATGAGCCGCAGTGCGTGTGAAATGCCTTGCCCTAAATCGACCTTGCCAGAGAATGCTTGCACTTGACCTGCTGCGCCCAAGCCCAGCCATTGACGCAATAAAGGATGTGCTTTGAGCGATTCAGACATCACACCGCCGCAGACTGAGTGGCTGCTTTTTCTATAGCTCTTATCACGCGGTTGTGCGCACCGCAGCGGCACAAATGGCCGTCAAGCACTTGCACGATCTCTTGCCGTGTGGGCTGTGCTTGGCGTTGCAGCAACGCTGCTGCCGAGATCAAAATGCCGCTGGTGCAAAAGCCGCATTGCATGGCTTGTTCTTCGATGAAGGCGGTTTGTAACGCATGAGGCGCCTCGCGTGTGCCGAGGCCTTCTACTGTGGTGATGTGTTTGCCTTCTACTGACCACAACGGTGTTTCGCAGGCGGCCATGGCATGGCCATCGACCATCACGCGGCAAGCGCCGCAGGCGCCTTGGCCGCAACCCATGCGGGTGGCTTTGAGGTGCAGGGTGTTGCGCAACACATCCAGCAGGCTTTGACCGCTGTCGCCTTGCACCGACACCTCGCGTCCGTTGACGTGAAAGGCCACCACCGAGTCGCTCATGGCTTAGTCGGCCTTAGCGCCCGAGACTTTGACGATGTTGGCCCACTTGGCGATGTCTGCGTTGAGGTATTGCTCAAACTCGGCCACGGTCATTGACAAGGGCACAGCACCTTGTTTGGCCCATGCAGTTTTGACTTCGGGGTTGTTCACAATCTTGCGCATCTCAGCGTTGAGCTTGGTCACGATGTCGGCTGGTGTGCCTTTGGGGGCCATGAAGCCCAGCCAAATCGTGGCTTCGTATTTGGGCACGGTTTCGGCCACGGTGGGCACGTCGGGCAAGTTAGCGGAACGTGCCAATCCTGTGGCGCCCAACATGCGCACTTGGCCGTTGCGCGCAAATTCGGCCATGGTGGTTTCGGCATCAAACATCACATCGACTTGGCCACCCACGATGTCGGTGCGAGCGCCTGAGCTGCCTTTGTAGGGCACGTGTGTCATGTCGACACCCGCCATGTATTTGAACAATTCACCAGCCATGTGGTAGGGCGTACCGTTGCCAGACGAAGCAAAGTTGAGCTTGCCGGGTTTGGACTTGGCCAACGCGATGAGTTCAATCACGTTTTTCGCCGGCACGGATGGGTGCACCACCAACAGCAAGTTGGAGTAGTTCACAGGTGCGATGCCCACAAAGTCTTTCATCAACGCGAAAGGCTTTTTGGGAATGAGGGACTCATTCACTGTTTGGGTGTTGGACATCATCAGCAAGGTGTAGCCGTCGGCGGGCGACTTGGCCGCAAAGTCGGTGCCGATGATGGAGCCAGCGCCTGGCTTGTTGTCAATCACAAAGGGCTGCTTGAGTTCGTCCGTCAAGCGCTGCGCCATGAAGCGGGCGTAGTTGTCGGCAGGGCCACCTGCGGCAAATGGCACCACGATTTTGACGGGGCGATTGGGGTAGCTTTGTGCATGGACAAGGCCAGAGGCCATGGCCAAACCAAGTGCCATGAGTTGGAAGGTGCGTGAAAGTTTTTGCATGAGTTGTCTCCGTTAATCGACTTTGCCAATGCGAGCAACCAAACCGCTCATCTCTTTGGCATCGGCTTGCACGAAGCGTTCAAAGTCAGCGGCGTCTTGGTACATGAACGAAGTGCCAGATGCGGTCAACGCGCCAACTGCGCGTGCATCTTGCGCGGCAAACTTAGCGGCTTGGCGCAAGCTGTCCACCACGGCCGCAGGTGTGTCCGCGGGCACAAACATGCCTGACCATTGCGAGTACTGAATGGGCACGCCCAACTCTTTGAAGCTCGGCACCTCGGGCATGCTGGCCAAGCGGCCTTCACCCCAGTGTGCCAAGGCACGTAAACGGCCTGATGCAATTTGTTGCTTCACACTGGCGGGGCCAGTCGATACCGCATCAATTTGTCCGCCGAGCAGCGACAACACAGCGGGTGCAGCACCGGTGTAGGGCACATGCAGCATGAACGTGGACGTGGCTGACTTGAGCTGCTCCATGGGCACATGCATGGTGCCGTAGTTGCCAGACGAGCCAAACGAAATTTTTCCTGGGTTGGCCTTGGCGTAGGCAATGAATTCGGCGTAGGTTTTCCAAGGGCTGTCGGCGCGCACCACCAGCACGGTGGGGTCAGCAGTGAAGCGCGCAATGGGCTTGAGCTGGCTCACTTGATACATGGGGGCGCGTTGCAAAATTTTGTCTGCTTCAGGCAGCACCACCAACGACGAGAGCGACATGAGCACGGTATAGCCATCGCCCTTGGACTTGGCCACTTGCGCCATGCCAATGCCACCGCCTGCGCCGCCTTTGTTTTCCACCACGATGGGTTGCTTCAGGTAGCGCGACATGGCTTCGGCCACAGGGCGGCCCACCGTGTCAGCCACACCGCCCGGAGGGAAGGGCACCACCATGGTGATGGGCTTCGTTGGATAGCTCTGTGCGAAGGCGCTGAAGCTGAATGCAACAGCCATTGCAGCGCTGAGCCCGGCACGAATCCAGTGACGTCGTTCCATGTCTTGTCTCCTTCGGTTGTTCGCTAGCAGGTCAAGCGAATGCTTGCCTGCTTTTTAGTTTTAAACGAAACGGTTTTCGATGCTGCCCACGCCGTCAATTTCGACGCGGATCACATCGCCTTTGGCGATGTAGCGTGGTGGGGTCAATCCCATGCCCACGCCAGCCGGTGTGCCCGTGGCGATGATGTCGCCGGGGTAGAGCGTGATGCCGCGTGAGATGGTTTCGATCAAGGTGGGGATGTCGAAAATCATGTTCTCGGTGGGGCCGTCTTGGCGCAGCTCGCCATTGACCCAGCAACGCACGCGGGTGTTGCGGCCATCGACTTCGTCCGCTGTGACGATCCACGGGCCCATGGGGCAGAAGGTGTCAAACGACTTGCCCATGTCCCATTGTTGGTGGCGCATTTGCACATCGCGTGCGGTCACGTCATTGACCACGGTGTAGCCAAACACATGGCTCATGGCATCGGCTTGGGCGATGTTCTTGCCGCCTTTGCCAATCACCACGGCCAGCTCGGCTTCGTAGTCGATTTGGTCGGAGATGGCCGCGCCTGGCAGATGCACATCGTCCGTTGGGCCGACCACGCATTCGGGCACTTTGGTGAACACGATGGGCCATGCTTTGGTGTCGGTGTTGCTGTCTTTGAAGACCGAGGCTTGCAGCTCTTTGGCATGTGCGTGGTAGTTGCGGCCCACGCACCACACGTTGCGGCGAGGCACAGGCAAAGGTGCTTCGAGGTGAACGTGTGTGATGTCGTGCGGTGTGCCAGCCAGCTCAGGCAGCGCATGGCCGGCGACGAGTGCATCGATGATGGGCTGAGCGCCGTGATGGGCTTGGTCTTCGGTGAGTGCAAAGGCTGTGACGTGTTTGCCGTCTGCAGAAACTTGGCCTACATGACGTTGACCGTTGAGCTTGAAAGTAGCGATGCGCAAAGTGTTCTCCTGAAATGAATCATTGGTTTGTCTTGGACCAATTTAATTCATCATAGGGAGGGTGTGTCGTTCAGCAAGACACACACGAGACACGCCGCAGGCGTGGCCTCAAGGCTTAGAGGCCTAAATGCCTAGGGCTTCCCACACCCGATACGCTGCGTAGGCATCGTTGGCCGCGTAGATGAGCTGTGATTCGCTCAAACGCAGATTGGCCCAGTTGCTGGTAGCCGCCTTCTTTGACTTTTGAAAACGCTGGTTGAACAGCACGGCCACCGCACCTTTGACGCCCATTTCTTTGCGATAGCCCTGCGCTTTGAAAATGGTGTTGAGCTCCAAAATGCCCGCTGGCTCGACGCCAAATTTTTGGATGATGCGTTTGCGGTCATCGCCCAAACCAAAGCCCGCTTTGGCAATGCCGGGTCGTGCCAGCAAGTCGGCAGCTACAGCGCGGCACTCGGGGTCATGCAGCTGAAACACCCACGCGCGTTCGCCCGTGGAGAGCTGCAACACATGTGGTCCGTCAGATGCTTCGCCTACGCGAAAAGTAGGCTTCGATTCAGTGTCAAAGCCCCAAGCGCGTGAGGCCATCAACGCATCACGGGCAAGTTGGGCTTGTGGACCTGTGTTGACCAAGGTGATACGGTCGAGTCCCAAACGAGGAAACTCTGGGAGCAGAGCGATGGCTTCTTTGTCGGGCGTGTCGCGGCGTTGTGTCATGTGTGCTTGATCTCAACGCTTCTTAGATTTGAACGCCGTTTTCTTGTTTTTCTCAATCGCCTCTTTGCGCACGGCGCGTTCGGCATCCGCAATCTTTCCTTCAGCCAACCAAGCTGCAAATTCTTCAGGCGTTTCTAGTGTGATACGCCCCAACGCTGCTGTGCGGAAATCATGAATGACGATGTGTGCAGCCTTGGTGGTGTTGATGCGCCCACCGCTTTGCACCGCGCCGCGCTTGCGGCCAATGGCCGCTAACATTTCTTCATCGGTATGGCTGGCCACGTCGTCGATGGTGTAGCGCTGCTTGAGCTCGTTGGGGTAGTGTGGGATGAGGTAGTTGAGCAGCTCAAGCGCCACGGTTTCTTCGTCAAACGCGTTCACGCCAATTGCGCCGCTGGCGGCTAGGTTGAAGCCGCTTTGCTCAACGATGATGCGCGGCCACAGCACGCCGGGCGTGTCGTACAAATAAAAGTCATCGGCCAAGGCGATGCGTTGCTCGGTTTTGGTTACGCCAGCTTCGTCACCTGTTTTGGCTGCGCGTTTGCCTTTGAGCGTGTTGATGAGGGTGGACTTGCCCACGTTGGGAATACCGCAAATCAGCACACGCATGGGCTTGACCATGCCGCCACGGTTGGGGGCGAGTTGTTGGCAGGCTTCAATCAACGCTTTGGCGGGCGAAGTCATGCTGGTGTCTAGACCAATGGCGCGCACGCCGGGCATGGCGTTGTAGTGGGCCAGCCAGACGGCCGTGCGGGCAGGGTCGGCCAAATCTTGCTTGCTCAAAATCTTGAGCGCGGGTTTGCTTTTGATCAGCTCAGCCAGCATCGGGTTGGCGCTCGAACCCGGCAAGCGAGCGTCGAGCATTTCGATGACAACGTCAATCTCTTTGATGCGCTCCCCAATCGCTTTGCGCGTGAGGTGCATGTGCCCGGGGAACCATTGAATAGCCATAGTCTTGATTGTCGTTCACGCGGCGTGGGTGGCTGTCTGCAATCGCAGATGCACGTCATCTGCCAAATCCACAGGGAGTTGTTGCTTGGCTTTGAGGTAGTGCTCAGTGAACACTTCAAAGTAGGCGTTGAGGGCTTCGGCAGCTTGGATGTCGTTCGCCAGTGCCAAGCACATCGCACCCACTTCGGCGGTGCATAGGTGCGCTTCGCTTTGGGCGCGGCGCAGTTTGTAGCGAGAGAGTTGTTCGGGGTGCAGGCTGAGCACAGGGAAGTTTTGCAGGTACGGGCTTTTGCGAAACATCTTGCGCGCTTCGTCCCATGTGCCGTCGAGCAGGATGAACAAGGGGCGCTTGTTGTTGTCGTTGTGGGTTACCTCATGCACCACGCGTGCGTCATCGGCAAAGTCAGCAGGAAACACCACATAAGGTTGCCATTGCGGGTCGTTCAACAGCGCTAACAACGCAGGGTCGACTTCGGTACGCGCCCAGCCAAATGCAAAGGTGTTGGCCACCACATCGGCAATGAGCCAGCCGGTGTTGCTGGGTTTGAGTGGCTCGATGTCGGCCATGAGCAAACACATGCCTGCGTGTGTGGGCACGTCGGGGCGCAGCGTGCAGATGCAGTGGGTGGGAACCAAGCGGCAACCGCTGCAACGTTCGCCTTTGGGGCCGCCACGGGCTAGAAAGGGTTTGACGCTGCGGGCGAGGCGGGCTGCGCGCAGGCGTGATACGGCGTGAGGTAAGTCAACAGACACGATGAGGCGAAGTGGAAATCTGCGGCGCTAAAGCTTAGTCAGCCACATTGCACTCACGGCGCAACAGCGATAGTGCATCGTGCAGTTTGTAGTCGTGGTCGCTCGCGAGTGTGTCGAGGGATTCATCGATGAAGGCTTCCCACATGTCGATGTAATCGTCTTGGTGTTCAGCCGGTGCATTGGCTTGAATGAACGCCGTGGCCAGTTCGGGTTGCACGCCGGATTTGCGAATTTTGCGAATCAGCGTGGCCGCGGTTTTTTCGGTCAGCAGTGTTTTGCCTGTGCTGCCTGTGGCGATGCACAAAAAGAGGGTAAGCAACGAGCTGTCATCACTGTGACCACCGGTGGCTTTGGTCCACGCGGCGGAGGTTTGGCGGTCAAAGTGGTCCACCTCGGATAAACCGTCTTCCACCCAAAAGTAGCGGCCTACAAAAGCAGGCGTTTGGTTGAACAACTTTTGGCAGGTGATGGCACTGTCCAAAATCTTGGACAAGTCAGCTTCCACGCTGTGTCGCACTTGCTCGACTGCATCTTTGAACTCAGCAGGCAAGTTTTTAGGCGCAGCCAAGTGGATGGCTTTGGTGGCACTGGGTTTGCGCAAGGTGGCGATGATTTTTTGAAAGGCCACCCAGTCTGGCATTTCTTTGTGCTTTGTCGCGGCTGCCAACAGCGCAGTGCGAATCACGGCTTCGGCGTCGCAACCCGCTTCTTCTAAATCGTCGGCGTGCAGGCCCAACTGGTCGGCCATCCAAATGGCGGCGTCGATGACGTGCGCCACTTGTTGGCGCTTGGCCAGCTCGGCTTGGTACTCGGCCAAGCTGCACAGCGACCACTTGGCCAGTTGCGGAATGTGTTTGTCGCTAAAGCCGCCATGCTCGTTCATGCCGAAGTGCGTGTTTTGCGGCATGACGATGAGGGCTTTGAGCATGTCTGACGCGGCCTTGGAGCGCGACATGAATGAATGCTCGCACAACTGCTCGGCGGCTTTGCGCAAATCACCGCCGCTTTGAATTTGTAGCGTGAGGCTGACCATGTTGACGATGCGGTCCTTGGCTTTTTCAAGCTCGGGGCGCAAGAACTCGCTGCCAAAGTAACGCGCAATTTGCACCATACCTTTGGGCGCGTCCGTTTGGATGGCGTCTAGTTTGGCTTGGTCCATCACCCCGTGTTGCACGCCATAGGCAACGGCCTTTTCAAAGAAAGGACGGTCATCAAAAAGGGCAACAACAGATTGCGTCATGGTCACTACGCTTAGATGGCTGATTCTTCGTCAGAGTCACGCGCAGCAGGTGTGGCTTGGCCGCGGTCAGTGGCGCTGGTTTCGACCTTGCCGTCGTCTTCTTCCTCGTCTTCTTCCGACAGGCCCGCATCGTGGGCGCGTGCTTTGGCACGCAGCACGAGCAGCATCTCGATGAAGAGGTCTGGAATTTTGTGGCGCAAGATCCAGGCGAGTTGCATCCAGTCTTGGTCGGCCACTTCGTCTTCTTCGACGCGGGGCTTCACATAGGCCGAGCCGAGCAGGGCGCTTTCAGACAGCATGTCGCCATCGTCTTCCATGGTGTCGAATGTGCCGGTGCGTGCAAAGGCTTCGATGCGGCTCCACTTTTCGCTGAAGTAGTCGGCCAGCGCTTCAGCGCCGCCTTCCAAATCGCCAATGGCGGTGAGGAACTCAATGGGATCGGCATCGTCACGGAAGATGATCGAATTCATCATGCCGCGCAAGTGGGTGCGGGTGAGGTCTTTGTATTGTTTTTCAATCACCACGGCGCGGGCAAATTGCTCGGGCGTGACCAGCAGGTTGATGACCGATTCTTTAGAGGTGTCGTACTCACGAATGACGGCCAAGATATCTTTAGGGGGCAACTGCTCTAGCACCACCATCAGCGCTTGATCGCCTTCGGCATCTGCGAGCTCGACCAACGCAGCCTCTGCGCCTGTGATATCGCCTGCGGCGATGAGGCTTTGTGTTTTGGTAATCAGTGCGATGGCATTGGTTTTGTCAGTCATGTGGTCACCTGTTTATTCTTTGCTGTCGAAGCCTTGTTCGACCATCCACGCGTTGCCTGCCTCTTCGCGCTCACGGGCTTCGCGTTCTTCGTCATCTTCGGCTTGGTCGCCGCGTTCGACGTTTTCCAAATCTTCATCGGCATCGGCGTCGTTGGACTGTGCGCTGCGACGCATCGGCGTGCCGTGCATGTATTCGAGCGCAGCAGCCACTGTCATGAACCAAGCGCCCACAGGCTCGGCCAAGATTTTGTCGACAATGGGTTGTGCCCAAGGTGCAATGCGCACACCTTCAGACAAAGCATCCCAGCTCAGCAAATCATCTGCATCGCGGGTGATGAAGTGGGCCATCAACTCGGGCTCATGAAACTCAAAGGCTTGGTGCAAGACCACGGCCACCATCTCTGGGTTGAGGTCCATCATTTGCAACAAAAACTCGAGCTCTTGGCGCTTTTCAGCCAAGCGCTTGTCGAGGATGTAGTGGCCTTCAGAGTCGGAGTTGAGGTCATCCAACTCGGCTTGGTAAGCAGAGCGCAGCTCTTGGAAGAATGGAGAAATGCTCATGGTCGTTTATGTCCGGTTCAGCACTTGCTGAAAGTAGCCTTGCCAAATTTCTCGGGCCGTTTGTACTGGGTCGTCCAGCAGATTGCGGCGACGGTTATCGTCATAGGCTTTGCGTTTGTCGTCGTCTGACAGCACGTCGTAGGCCTCTTGCACTTCGCGAAAACGCGCAGGCGCATCGGGGTCGCTGTTGCGGTCGGGGTGAAACTGCGAGGCTTTTTGGCGGAACGCTTTTTTGATGTCCGACAGCGTGGCATCACTTTTGAGGCCCAGGGCGGCGTAGTGTTCAGACATGAGAAATTAAAGCGGTTGCTTCAGGCGAATCTCTTCCACCTTGACGGGCCCCATAGGCACGGTCTTGGCGCTGGACATTTCACGTTTGAAGCCAGCTAATTCATGAAAACGCATGGCGCGGTCATTGGCGATGGGCACCCAGATGGACACATGGGTGCAGCCTTCTTCTTGCAGGCCTTCGCGGGCGGCATCCCACAAAGCCAGGCCCACGCCTTGGCCCCAGTAGGCGGCATCTACATAGATGTCCCAAATTTCGCCCATGGTGTTGGGTGTGCCTTTGTCGCGTGAGCGGTCGTAGCCGACAAAGCCCACAATCTTGTTGCCGTCCATGGCCACTTGCACTTGGGGTTCGGCGTATTCAATAGCTTCGCGCCAGTAAACCGTGTTTTTTTCTTCGGGCACTGGCAGCACTTTGGCGCCGGTTTGCATGGTTTTGAAAGCTTCTTTGGCGGTGGCGGCGTACAGCTCGGCAATTTTGGCGGCGTCGCGCATCGTGGCGGGACGGACTTCAACAGTTGTCAGGTCGGACATGGAGAGGGGAAATTCGGTAAACAGATAAGACCGCTATTGTCCCAGTAAAACTGCACCTTGCTCGGAGTTAGGTAGAGTAGTGCCTTCGCTGCTTGCAGTCTTCTTTTTCAAACTCCCAAACCCATGCTCATTCTTGCCCCGATGGAGGGCTTGCTCGACTTTGTGCTGCGCGACGTGCTGACCCGCATTGGTGGGGTGGACCGCTGCGTGTCGGAGTTCATCCGCGTCACCAACACCTTGCTGCCTGAGCGCACGTTTTTGCGCATCGTGCCCGAGTTAACCAATGGTGGTCGCACCTTTGCAGGTGTGCCTGTGCGCCCACAGTTATTGGGGTCAGACCCCCAGTGTTTGGCCGATAACGCGGCGCGTGTGGCAGGCATGGGCTGTGATGGGGTGGACCTGAATTTTGGTTGCCCCGCCAAACAAGTGAACCGCCATGGCGGTGGCTCGGTGCTGCTGCAAGACCCCGAGGTGCTGTACCACATTGTGCGAGCGGTGCGCGCCGCGGTGCCAGCCCACCAAGTGGTGTCGGCCAAGATGCGTTTGGGCTTCAACGACGACAGCACCGCCGAAGAATGTGCTTTGGCGCTAGAGGCCGGTGGTGCGAGCGAGATCGTGGTGCACGCCCGCACCAAGGCCGATGCCTACCGACCACCCGCGTATTGGCACCGCATTGCCGACATCAAAGCCAAGGTGAAAACACCCTTGGTGGCCAATGGCGAAATTTGGAATGTGCAAGATGCCATCAACGCGCGTGCTGAATCAGGCTGCTTTGACTTGATGCTGGGCCGAGGCATCGTGACCAACCCTGGCCTGGGCTGGGCCATCCAAGCGCACGACGCAGCTGCGAATGGTTTGCCAGCACCGGCCCGCGAGGTGCGATGGCAAGACCTGCCGCCGCACCTGCACACGTTTTGGCAAATCGTGTCGGGCCATGTGAGCGAGCGTCACCAGGCTGGGCGCTTGAAACAATGGCTCAACTTCTTGCGCAAGCATTACCCCGAGGCTGAGGCTGCCTACATGCATGTGCGCACCTTGACCAGCCCCAAAGACATCAACGCATGGTTTGACGCCATGCCCATACAAACATGACCGACGACACCCTAGATACCCCGTTCATCCAAGAGCCGCGCGTGTGGCAAAACGAAACATGGACGGCCAAGGTCATCAAGAACGACGATGACGACGGTTGGGCGGTGGCCATGTTCAAAGACGGCGAATCCGAAGCCGCGCTGATTGGCCCGTGGACCATGGGCCGCGACAAAAAGAACCCCAAGCCACTGGATGGCAACGCGTTCATCACCTTGGTGAAAACCGCGTCTGAGTTTGTGCGCCGCAGCGAGCAGCAATTGCACGCCACGCTGCACCAGTCGGTCACGGTGAATGGTCGCGAGGGTCGCATCACGGTGTTGCTAGACATCGTGCCCGACGACGACAACCCCTACGCCACACTGAGTGCCCAAGACGAGGGCGGCGACACACTGGCCGAGGTGCGTGTGGACGCGGGCTACAAGCTCAACCGCAATACGGCGCAGGCTTGGGTGGATGCTGGGTTTGAAAAACCTAAAGGCGCGAGGGATTGATGCTTCGCGCACCCGCGTGACAGCATTTGGGCGCTGAGTGCCCGATGCGCGGCATACTTCGCACACCCATGTCGCACAAACACCTTCACCCTTGGCAAGTCATCACAGGCGGCATTTGCGGCTTGGTGCTGACGATTGGCTTGGCGCGCTTTGCCTACACGCCATTGCTGCCCAGCCTTCAAACACAAACCGGATTGACCGACGCAGCCGCAGGCGGTTTGGCCGCGATCAACTACGCGGGCTACATGAGCGGCGCTTTAGCCGCCACCTGGATTGATGATGTGCGCTGGCGTCATTGGCTGTACAGCGCAGGCTTGTGGATGGCTTTGCTCACGGTGGCCGCGATGGCGCTGACCACGTGGATGCCAGCATGGGCTTTGATTCGCTACATCGGCGGCTTGTGCGGCGCGACCGGCATGTTGTTGGGCTCTGGCTTGGTGTTGGGTTGGCTGATGCGTCAAGGTCGCCGGCCTGAGTTGGGTTTGTATTTCATTGGCTTAGGGCTGGGCATTGTGGTGTCGGCGCTGGGTGCTTGGGGCTTGGCGCAGGTATGGCCCACTTGGTCAGATCAATGGCTGGCTTTTGCTGCGCTGGGCTTGGTGTTTTTTGTGCCTGCGTGGAAGTGGCGTCCGCCTGTGCCGCCGCAGGTGGTGGTATCGCATGACGCAGCGCCTGCAGCGGGCTTGGGCTCGCGCCGCTGGGCGTGGACCATGTTGACCAGCTACTTTGCCGCAGGCTGGGGCTTTGTGATCAGCGCCACGTTCACCGTGGCGATTGTGGAGCGCGAGCCAGCCCTCGCAGGCCAAGGGCCGTTGGCTTGGGCAATGGTCGGCATGGCCGCCATGCCCGCGGTATTTATTTGGGATTTGGTGGCGCGGCGCGTGGGTGATAAACGTGCTTTGCTGTTGGCGTTTGGTTTGCAAACGCTCTCGGTCATGTTGCCGGCCATGTCGGGTGCGTTGTGGGCCGCGTTGGCGGGTGCTGTGGGTTATGGCGCGACCTTTATTGGCATCGTGAGCATGACGCTCGCACTCGTGGGGCGCAGGGCACCCAACAACCCAGGCAAAGCCATGGCCAAGCTCACGCTTAGCTATGGGGTAGCACAAATTTTGGCCCCTGTTGTGGCGGGCTACATGGCACAGACCACGGGCACGTTCAAAGGTGCGTTGTGGCTGACCGCTGGTGTGATGGCCGCAGGCATGGCTTTGTTGGCGACTTTGCCCAAAGACGACTGAATTTAAAAGCGATTTACCGTGCCCACTCAAAGTTTTATTCTTGGCAAAGATGCGCCACTCGAATCCAGCATCAACACCATGCAGGCCAAGTTGCAGGCGATGGGGTTTCATATCCAAGAAAAGAGCTGGCTCAACCCCGTCGAGGGCATTTGGTCGGTTCATATCCGCGACCGCGATTGCCCTGCCTTGTTTGCCAATGGCAAAGGGGCCACACGCATGGCGTGCTTGGCCAGTGCTTTGGGTGAGTTCTTTGAACGCTTGGCCACCAATTATTTTTGGACGCATTTCTATCTTGGCCCCCTCACTGCGGATGCCTCGTTTGTGCACTACCCGCAAGAGCGTTGGTTTGATTTGACCGACGATGGTTCTTGGCCCAAGGGTTTGCTGAATGACGAGCTGCATAAGTTTTACAACCCAGAAGGCAACATCGATTGCGCCAATTTGGTCGATTTCAATTCGGGCAATATGGCGCGCGGCATTTGCGCCATTCCCTATGTGCGCCAGCGCGATGGCGAGATGGCCTACATCCCCGTCAACATCATTGGCAACTTGTATGTGAGCAACGGCATGGCCGCAGGCAACACCGCGCTGGAAGCGCGCACGCAAGCTTTGTCTGAGATTTTTGAGCGCCATGTGAAAGCCAAGATCATCAGCGAAGGTATTTGCTTGCCTGATGTGCCCGAGGCGGTGATCAACCGCTACCCGCGCATCGCCGCAGGCATTGCTGCTTTGCGTGCCGCAGGCTTTGGCATTTTGGTGAAAGACGCATCACTCGGCGGCAAATACCCCGTGATGAACGTGACCTTGCTGCACCCCGAAGACCAAGGTTGCTTTGCCAGTTTTGGTGCGCACCCACGTTTTGAGGTGGCGCTCGAGCGTGCCTTGACCGAGTTGTTGCAAGGCCGTGCGTTGGATAGCTTGAGCGGTTTTCCTGCGCCCACGTTTGATTTGGAAGAAGCAGCCAGTGCCCCCAACATTGAAATTCATTTCGTCGATTCGAGTGGCGTGATTCATTGGGAGTTCTTGGGCCAAATTCCAGACTACGTGTTTGTTGATTGGAACTTTGCCAACACCACGCCTGAAGACTATGCGTATTGTGTGAAGCGCATGCACGACGATGGCTTTGACATTTACATCGCCGACTTCGAGCACTTGGGTGTGTATGCCTGCCGCGTTCTCGTGCCGGGCATGTCTGAGATTTACCCTGTGGACGACCTTGACTTCGAGAACAACAGCATCGCCAACGAGATGCGCGAAGCGATTCTCAACTTGACCGAGCTCGATAACGAAGAATGCGCAGACTTGTTGGTCTCGTTGAACGAATCCAACTTGGCTGACGAGCGCCCTGTGGCGGGCTTGATTGGCATGGCCGCTGATGCCGGCAGCTTTTGGGCAGACTTGCGCGTGGGTGAACTCAAGACCTTGTTGGCCTTGGCCTGCGGCGACGAAGCAGCCACCGTTGAAGGTTGTGAGTGGATTCGCCACTTCGACCAAATGCCACAGGAACGTCGCGCGGTGTATGCGTGCATTGAAACGCTGGTGTTGCTCACCGACCGTGGCGACACGGCGCCTTATGTCGGCGCGATTCGTCAGCTGTATGGCGCGGGGGTGTTTGAGCAAGCGCACGCGCTCATCATGCAAACCGACCGCTTCATGGGCATCTCAGCGCCCGGTTTGATGATGGAAGGCTGCGAGATGCAGCACAAGCTATGGGCTGCCTACGAAAAAGTGCAAGTGCATCAATAGTGCTTGAGATGCAAGCACTGCGAGCTTAGAGGCCTAAACTCTCCAGCACCACTAACCCTTTGGGCGTTTGCAATGTGGCCTTGAGGTTGGCTGGGCCTTCGGTCACCGTCACACGGTTGAGTTCAATTGCGTCATAAGCGGCTTGCAGTTTGGCTGCGCTGGGATGAATCACTTCGAGGCTTTGCAGGGTCACGCCCGAGCGGGTGAGGGTGTTGCGAGGGTGAAGCTTGAGTGGGTCTGTGGCTTCTGGCTTGCCCCATTGAATGAGGGAAGGCATGCAGCCGTCAAACAAGCGTTGACCATCGGCGCGCACTGAAATTTGCCAATTGAGCGTGCCGCGATTCGTGCGGCGGCTGGCGGAGATGGCAGGGCCGCGGTCAATGCCTTGCATGCGGATGGCCATGCGTGCGGCACGAATGTCGGGCGTGTTCACCACAAAGTGCACCAAGCGCGGTTCTTTGGCGACGGCCTTTTGCAGGGCTGGGTTGTCCATGTCGAACCAGCGTGTGGGGCAGGCGCGCTTGGGTCGAACGGCAGCGGGGTTGATGGCGATGATTTCGACATAGGCCATCGGGTTAGCAGGCGAGGCCACCTTGAATAAGCGGTTGTGTGTGCCGTACAGCGTGTGTTCGCCGCCGGGGCCAGGCGTGATGCCCAGTGTGGCTTCGCACCATTGCATGCCTTGTTCTAGGCTTTGGGCAACGATGACGAGGTGGTCTATTTGTGTGTGCATGGGGCAGCACCATACCACTAGGGCTGGGCGAGTCTTTGGCGCAGCTCAGTTTTCAGCACTTTGCCGTAATTGTTCTTGGGCAAGCTCTCGACCAGTTCGTAGCGTTTGGGGCGTTTGAAGCGGGCGATTTCTTTCAAGCAATACGCGTCGAGGTCTTGCGCACTGACGGTACTGCCGGGTTGTGTCACCACAAACGCCACGATGACTTCACCCCATTCGGAGTCCGGTGCGCCCACCACGGCCACTTCGCTCACGCCCGGGGCTTGCAACAACACTTCTTCCACTTCGCGTGGGTACACGTTCGAGCCGCCACTGATGATGAGGTCTTTGCTGCGGTCTTTCAGCGTGAGAAAACCATGCGCGTCTAAACAGCCCATGTCACCTGTGAACAACCAGCCATCGCGAATGGCGGCTGATGTGGCTTCTGGGTTGCGCCAGTAACCGGCCATCACGCTGTCACCTTTGATGAGCACTTCACCCACTTCGCCTAGGGCCAAGTCGTGCCCCTGTTCGTCGGTGATGCGAATTTGCACCGGTGTTTGCGCGACGCCGATAGAGGCCAAGCGTTGCGCGTGTTCGGGGTGGGTGGTGTCGCTCAAATGCAAGCGCGACAGAGCCGTGCCCACCATGGGACTTTCGCCTTGTCCGTAGATTTGCACAAAGCGCGGGCCCATGATGCGCAGGGCGCGCTGGATGTCTGCGGCATACATAGGCGCACCGCCGTAGACGATGGTTTTGAACGCGCGTTCGCAAGCTTCGGGTGTGCGTGAGGTTTGCTCGGCTTGGTCGACCAAGCGTTTGACGATGGTGGGGGCGGCAAACATGGACAACGGTCCAACAGACAAACCGAGTTCAAACAACTCCGCTGCATCAAAGCCACCCGAAGCTGGCACCAAATGACGTGCGCCCGCCATCAAGTGTGGAATGGCATAAAGACCAGCGCCGTGTGACATGGGCGCGGCGTAGACGATGGCGTCTTTATAGGTCACCGCATCCACATCGGTGAAGTAAGCCAAGCCCATGGTCATCAAGTTGCGGTGCGTGATCATCACGCCTTTGGGCCGGCCTGTGGTGCCACTGGTGTAGAACAACCAAGCCAAGTCGTCTGATTGGCGCTCAACGATGGGCCTGGTAGGTGCCTCATCGCTGGCGTGAGGCATGGCCCACAAGGCATTGGCCTCAGCACTGTCCACATCGATCACGCGTTGCAAGCCTGTCAAATGTTCACCGGTGTCGGCAGTGACGTCTGCTGTTACAAAAGCCCAGCTCGCTTGTGCGTTGTCGACAATCCACTGTGCTTCGCGCACATGTAACTTGGCATTGATGGGCACCACGGCCAAGCCGGCCCACCAAGCGCCAAACATCACTTCAAGGTAGCGCGGGTGGTTGTGCATGAAGAGGGCGATGCGCTCGCCTGGCTGCAAGCCTGCATCTTCAAACTGTTGTGCCAAATGCGCACAGCGTTGCGCCCATTGCGCATAAGTAGCCACAGCCTGTGTGCCATGAAAAATAGCAGCGCGGTCAGGACACTGACGTGCCATGCGCTGAAGTAAATGAGCCAGGTTCAACGAAATCTCTCCACAAAGAGCTGAATGGGTGAACGATACAACGATTAACTGTGGGAGGATTCAGCCCTTATGAATTCCAGCAAATCCGTGGGTGACCGCCCAGCCGAAGGCGAACGCCTTTCCAAACGCATCATGCAACTGCGCGACTGTTCGCGCCGCGAAGCCGAGCAATACATTGAGGCCGGTTTTGTGCGCGTGGATGGCGTGGTGGTGCAAGAGCCGTCACGTCGTGTGACGACACAAGCTGTGACGGTAGACGCACATGCCAGTTTGCTCAACCTCATGTCTGTCACGCTGATCTTGAACAAGCCTGCTGGGTGGACTGATGGCTTAGAGCCCTTGCCGATGAAAAAGCCTGTGCCAGTTGGACGTGCGGGTGTGCCCACACGCGCTTCTAAAGGCCCGCAAAACGTTCGCACCTTGCTCACGCCAGAGCAGCACAGCAAGCACGATCACAGTGGTGTGCGCTTTTTGAAAAGCCATTTGGCCAAGCTCGATGCCAGCGTGCCGCTGGAATATGAGGCCAGTGGTTTGGTGGCATTCACCCAAGATTTCCGTGTGCAGCGCAAGCTGATGGAAGACATGGCGTTCATCGAACAAGAGTTGATGGTTGATGTGCGCGGTGAGGTGCAACCCGATGCGCTGCGTCCGATTGAGCGCGCCATGCGCGATGAACGCTTGCGTTTGCCCGAATTCAAAATCAGCGTGGGCAGTGCCAACCCAGAGCGCAGCAAATTGCGTTTGGCGGTGAAAGGCTCGCACCTTGGGCTGGCGCTTTATCTATGCGAACTCGCGGGTTTGGAAATCTTGGCGCTGCGACGCATCCGCTTGGGACGTGTGAGCTTGGGCGATTTGGAAGAGGGCGCTTGGCGCTATTTGGCCGAGGGTGAGCGTTTCTGACGCTTAGTTGTCGTTGCCTGTGGCTGGCACACGACGTGCGCCTGTGAAGCGGCGGTCCCAATACGCATCACGCATGTCTTCGACCTTGACTTGTTTGCCAGGGCGAGGTGAGTGGATGAATTTGTTGTCACCCACGTAAATGCCTACATGGCTGAAGGTTTGGCGCATGGTGTTGAAGAACACCAAGTCACCCGGCTTCAAATCTTGCTTGTCAATTTTCTCGGTGGCAGCTGCTTGTTCGCTGGCGCGGCGTGGCAGTACCTTACCCACGGTTTGCTCGAACATCGAACGCACAAAACCACTGCAGTCAAAACCTGTGCTGGCATTGGTGCCGCCACGGCGGTAGGGCACGCCCAAGAAAGTCATGGCGTTGCCCACCAAGTCGGAAGCTGTATCGCCCACCGATTGGCGCACTTGGTCCATTTGCGCGACGATGCCGCGCTCGGCCAAATAGCGCTCAATGTCATCTGCGGCGTTGTTCGACGGTGCAGCATGTGCACTGGCGACGCAGCAAAGGATGAGGAGGGTACGTTTCAACATAACTCACTATTCTAGCTGCTTTATCTGCGAAAACTTATCAAATACAGCGTCTAAGTTGTTGATTTTACTAAGGTTAATTCTAAAGTAAACGATATTAACAAGTCGCAAATTTCATATCGTCGATACTTGCGGTTTTCTACAAACCTATTCGACCCCCGCATGTTGCTCGACGACCAAGAATCCCAACTCGTGCTGGTGGACTACCAAGCCCGCCTGATGCCCGCCATTTTTGAAGCTGATTTGGTGCTGGCCAATGCCATGCGTTTGGCGCAAGCTGCGCATTGGATGGAAGTGCCGACCTACGGCACTGAGCAAAACCCAGACAAGCTGGGTCAAAACCCCGCCGAGCTTCGTGCCTTGTGCCGCCGCACTATCTCTAAGATGAGTTTCAGCGCTTGCCCCGATGGTTTGAGCGACGTGTTGCGCCCCGCAGCACGCGCACCTGCTGGCAACGCCCGTAGCTTGCCCAAGCACTTGCAAAAGGCTGTGCCGCAAGAGCCCACGCGTCAAAGCATCGTCATTGCAGGCTGCGAGGCACATATTTGTTTGCTGCAAACCGCCTTGGATTTACTGGAAGAAGAGTATTCGGTGTGGGTGGTGACGGATGCCTGCGGTTCTCGTACTGAACGCAACCGCGATGCAGCATTTGACCGATTGGCCGGAGCTGGTGCAGAACTGGTGACCACCGAGATGGTGTTGTTTGAATGGCTGCGCACAGCAGAGGCCGACCCGTTCAAAGAAATTCAAGCGCTGGTGAAGTAAGCCTGCAAATAATTTTCGGGGGAGGGTATTTACCCACCTGAAAAGTCAGCTTGTTGCAAGTCCGTCCTTCTCATAATTATGAATTCAGTACAGATTCGTTTTTAGGAGAGATAGATGGTTGCGTACGCAGATTTTCACCGCCGTTCCATTGAGGACCGCGACGCTTTTTGGTCTGAGCAGGCCAAATTAGTGGATTGGGAAACACCTCCCCAACACATCTGCGATTACAGCAACCCTCCCTTTGCCAAGTGGTTCGTGGGCGGCAAAACCAATATTTGCCACAACGCCGTCGACCGTCACCTCAAAGACCGCGCTGACCAAGCGGCGTTGATTTTTGTTTCCACAGAAACCAACCAAGAACACACGTACACCTTCCGCGAACTGCACGCCGAAGTGCAGCGCATGGCTGCGATTTTGAAAGACTTGGGCGTCACCAAAGGCGACCGTGTCCTGATTTATATGCCCATGATTGCCGAAGCCGCATTTGCCATGCTGGCCTGTACGCGTTTGGGCGCCATTCACTCCGTGGTGTTTGGTGGTTTTGCTTCTCACTCGCTGGCCACTCGCATTGAAGATGCCTCGCCTAAAGTCATCATCAGCGCCGACGCAGGTTCACGCGGCGGCAAAGGTGTGCCTTACAAACCATTGCTGGACGAAGCCATCAACTTGTCGGCACACAAACCCAGCAACGTCATCATGGTGGACCGTAAATTGGCGGCTTTCACGCCCGTGGCTGGCCGTGATGTGGATTACGCCACCGAACGCGCCAAGCACATGGACACCGTGGTGCCTTGCGAATGGGTCGAGTCAACTCACCCCAGCTACACCCTGTACACATCAGGCACCACGGGCAAGCCAAAAGGCGTGCAACGTGACACCGGTGGCTACACCGTGGCCTTGGCTGCCAGCATTCCTAACATCTACCAAGGCAAGCCTGGTGAGACCTTCTTCTGTACCAGCGACATCGGTTGGGTGGTGGGCCACAGCTACATCATCTACGGTCCACTCATTGGCGGGATGGCCACCATCATGTACGAAGGTCTGCCCATCCGCCCAGACGGCGGCATCTGGTGGAGCTTGGTTGAGAAGTACAAGGTCTCGGTCATGTTCAGCGCGCCGACCGCGATTCGCGTGCTCAAAAAGCAAGATCCAGCCTTGCTCACCAAGTACGACTTGTCGACGCTCAAGGCCTTGTTCTTGGCTGGCGAACCTTTGGACGAGCCAACCGCCAAGTGGATTTCTGAAGGCCTGAACGGCAAGGCCATCATCGACAACTACTGGCAAACCGAAACCGGCTGGCCTATCTTGACCATCTGCAACGGCGTGGAAAAAGCACCTAGCAAGTTTGGTTCACCCGGCAAGGCTGTGTATGGTTACAACGTCAAGTTGGTGGACGACCAAACGGGCGAAGAGCTCACAGGCGCTAACCAAAAAGGCGTGTTGACCATCGAAGGCCCGCTGCCTCCCGGCAATTTGCAAACCATTTGGGGTGACGACAACCGTTTCGTCAACACCTATTGGAAGACCGTGCCCAACAAGCTCGTGTACAGCACCTTCGACTGGGCTGTGCGTGACGAAGATGGCTACTACTTCATCTTGGGCCGTACCGATGACGTGATCAACGTCGCCGGTCACCGCTTGGGTACCCGCGAAATCGAGGAGAGCATCTCTAGCCACCCCAACATTGCCGAAGTGGCGGTGGTCGGTGTGGCCGATCAGCTCAAAGGTCAAGTGGCCATGGCGTTTGCCATTGCCAAAGACACCTCTGGATTGACCGACGATGCCGCTCGCAAAGCCTTGGAAGCCGAAGTCATGAAGGTGGTGGACGGTCAGCTCGGTGCTGTGGCCCGTCCAGCCCGCGTGATCTTCGTGACCGCCTTACCCAAGACCCGCAGCGGTAAATTGCTGCGCCGTGCCATCCAAGCGGTGTGCGAAAAACGCGATCCGGGTGACCTGACCACGATCGACGATCCAACCGCACTGCAACAAATCAAAGACCAAATCGTTTGATTTGGCGCCCACTGCTGGGTTTTCGGTGGCACAATCTTGGATGTTACTTAGGTCAATCCTGATCAAAGTCGCATCTGCTAACCGGTCCAGCCGTGTCGCAGAGGTTTTTTTCCAACCAACTAATGTTTCCTGCAGGGAAACGGAGGTCAGCGC
>Ga0213920_1000587_pt1 | contig 26348 bp, 25 predicted proteins | sample McNCre1117MG_FD_161054 | JGI IMG/M metagenome (GOLD analysis project Ga0213920, IMG submission 161054) | Freshwater microbial communities from McNutts Creek, Athens, Georgia, United States - 11-17 MG | ecosystem: Environmental > Aquatic > Freshwater > Creek | place: USA: Georgia | collected...
CAGCGCCGTGTTCAGCGCTTCTGCGCTGATCACCAGCACCATGGCCAGCACCACGGCCAGCCATTGGCTTGTGTCAATTTTCAGCACCAGTCCAGCACTGGTCACCAGCACGGCCGCTGCCGCGTGGATGCGTGCATTGGGCTGACGCAGCAACACGCCCACCCCGCGCAAGGCATGTGCAAACGAAGCAATGCGAGAGACCGAGCGTGTCACCAAGCCCGCCACCAGGCCATGGCCACGCCGCCCGAAGTGGGCACCACCGCCAACTGACCGCCCTTGACCGGCTCGGTCCACAATTGCGCCGCACCCCAGCCGAGTGCGCCGCCTGCTGCCACATCGCGCCAATGGTGCTTTTTGGCCTCCACCCGCGCCACGCCGGTCAGGCCCGCTGCCGCGTACAGCCAAGGCGTCCAGGGGGCAAGGTCGTTGCCGTAGCGCTTGTCCATGAAGCTCACCGCTGCAAATGCCACTGCCGTGTGGGCCGACGGAAAGCTCTTGTTGTCCGAGCCATCGGGCCGCATCGCATGCACGGTGCTTTTCAGCACCTCGGCCACGCCCATCGTGGTGGCCATGGTGTAAGTCAGCTGCTTGAGCCCTTCACCATCGCCCTGTGACCAGACCGAACCTGCCGCCAGCGCGGGCAGCCCCAGGGCCAGCATGTCCGAGCCCGTGGCCCAGCCTGACGTGGTGCCCGCAGTCGCTGGACTGATGGCTGCAGCTGCCAGCGCAAGCCCTGCCAGGGCGTTTTGCCAGAGCCGGTTGGTCCGTGTGTGATTGTTGCTTGTCATGTGTTTGTCCTTATGGCTGACCCGAATGGTCTTCCGTATTTGACCAGACTGCGAAACTTATATTTTTACAAAATATTATTTTGCGATATTGCTGGGTAGTTTTTCTGAAAATTTGTTTCTCTTTTTATTTAGAAAAAATTACAGAAAAGAGAAATTACGAAGTCTTTCAAGGCGGTTGGGAGATGTTTGGCGACTACAATTTGGTCGTATCCACATGCATTTTGTCGCATGTATTCCCCATTTTGGGAAAGCTGCTGGCCGCTCCACTTTGACGTGCGCGGCACTGCGGTAGCCTGCCTGGCTTGTTTCAAGCCGTCCATTGGCCCCAGCGGCCCATGTCCATGACCCACCCCCTCAAGCACACCACCCGTTTCGCTCTGGCGACCCTGAGCGCAGGCTTGGCGGCCACAGCGTTGGCCCAGTTTGCTCCCGCTGCACTGCCCACGCAAACGCCTTCCACAACCCTCCCTGCGGCCGCGCAGGGGGCAGCCGTTCCGGGTACTCCGCAAGGCACCTTGCAGGGCACCCCTCAAGCGGGGCTGGTGCAACTGCCGACTTTGACTGCCCGCCCAGATCTGGGCGCTGCAGATGCCCAACGCGACATGCGCACCCCCTTGCGTGCGCCCAAGCCGCAAGCGCCCAGCCAGTTCCAGCGTTTTGTGCAAGAAAGCACGGGCAAGTTTTTGCCTCACTTTGGCGTTTCTCTGTTTGAAAACCCCCTGGCCTACGCCGCAGACGCTGCGGCCCCCGCACCGGGTGAATACGTGCTTGGCCCAGGCGACGAGGTCCGGGTTCAGATCTGGGGCGCTGTCGACTTTGCCGGCAACCAAACCCTGGACCGCAATGGCCAGATCAGCTTGCCCAAAATCGGCACCGTCAACCTGAGCGGCGTGCAGGTCAAAGACCTTGAATCCACGTTGCGCAAGCACGTTGGCACGGTCTTTACCAATGTGACTGTCAACGCTGCGCTGGGCAAACTGCGTGGCATCACGGTGTATGTGGTCGGCCAAGCCCAACAGCCTGGCACCTACAACCTGAGCAGCCTCAGCACCCTGGTCAACGCTGTGTTTGCCAGTGGCGGCCCAGGCAACAACGGCAGCATGCGTGCCATTGAACTCAAGCGCAACGGCAAAACCGTGACCGTGCTGGACCTGTACGACTTCATCGGTGCGGGTGACAAAAGCAAAGACGTCGCCTTGCAGCCCGGTGACGTGATCGTGATCCCGCCCGCTGGTCCGCGCATTGCGTTGACCGGTGCCACCGACCACGGCGCAATCTACGAGATCCGGCCAGGTACCACCGTCAAAGACATCCTCTCTCTGGGTGGTGGGCTGCCCGCTTTGGCCAGTTCGCAAAACGCCTTGGTTGAGCGCATCAATCCGCAGCAGGCCAATGCGCCGCGTCAAGTGAGCCAACTCACGCTCAGCGCCCAAGGCCTTGCCCAGACGCTGCGTGACGGCGACATCGTCACCTTGCTGCCCATGAGCCCGGCTTTCAGCAACGCGGTGACACTGCAGGGCAATGTGGCTCAGCCCCTGCGCCACGCCTGGACACCAGGCATGCGCGTGCTCGACCTCATTCCTGACCGCGACGCGCTCATCAGCCCGGACTTTTACAAGCGTCGCAACCAACTGGTGCAAAACCGCACCGCGACCCTCAAAGCCCAGGGCTTCACGGCGGAGCAAATCCAAGCCATTGAGCGAGCCCAGCTGCAGCCCGACGATGTGGCGCTCACCACCGAAATCATCACCCGCAACCTGGCACCACAAGGTCAACCCAATAACCCAGCCAATGCACAAGCCGCGGCGCCAGTGGGCAACTCTCAGATCGAGCAAGACCTGCAAACGCAGCGCGAACGCCAGGCACTTGAGCGCCAGGCCTACACCCAGCGCAACGCCATCGACCGTGTGCGTGGCTTCAGCGAGCAAATCAACTGGGACTACGCCGTCATCGAGCGACTCAACAAAGCCGAGCTGCGCACCGAGCTGATCCCGTTCAATCTGGGCAAGGCCATCATCCAAAAAGACCCCGCCCACAACCTGCAACTGCAGCCGGGTGATGTCATCACCATCATGAGCAGCGCAGACCTGCGCTTGCCCACCGAGCGTCAATCACGCCTGGTGCGCATCGAAGGTGAAGTCCTGGCGCCTGGCGTCTACCAGGCGCTGCCTGGTGAAACCCTGCCTCAACTGGTGCAACGCGTGGGCGGCCTCACCCCTCAGGCCTACCTGTTTGGTGCCGAGTTCACCCGCGAAAGCGTGCGCAAACAGCAGCAGCAAAACCTGGACCAACTCATTCGCCGCCTGGAGGCGCAAATGCAAAGCGCGGGCGCCACGCTGGCCGCCAACCTGACGGGTGAACGTGCCCTGCAAGCGAGCACGTTGCAGCAGCAGCAGCAGCAGCAAATGAAGGCGCAAATTGACCGCCTCAAGAATCTGCGCAGCAAAGGCCGTGTGGCCCTGGAGCTGGACCCCGCCAAAACAGCCAAAATGCCTGCCGCTGCCCCCGCCCAAGCCGCAGGCAAACCCCTGATTGCCAGCGACAGCGCATCTGGTGAAGTGTCTTTGCCCTTGCTGCAATACATCCCCAGCCTCCCACTGGAAGACGGCGACGCCTTCATGGTGCCCAGTCAGCCCGCATTTGTGGCCGCAGCGGGCAGCGTCAACAGCGACAACGTGTTCGTCTACAAAACGGGCAAAACCGTGGGTGACATCATCCGCGCAGCAGGTCTAGCCGAAGACGCCGAGCCCTCCGAAGCATTTGTTTTGCGTGCAGACGGCTCGGTCCTCAGCCGCCGCTCCACAGGCTGGTTCAGCACCTTTGAAGGCACCCGCATCATGCCGGGTGACACGGTGCTCGTGCCGCCCAAAGTGGACCGCGAAAACAGCTACAACTTCGTGGTTCGCGCTTTGCGCGACTGGACGCAAATCTTCAGCAACCTGGGCATCGGCGCCGCCGCCATCAAGACCCTCAAAAACTGATCTGTAGGAGCGGCGCCCCCGCCGCGATCACCGCACCATCCACATGCGCCTGACCCCCGCCCAAATCGACACCATCCAAAGCACTGTGCAAACCGTGCTGGGTGAGCGTGCCGTGGTGTCGGTGTTTGGTTCTCGTCTGGATGACTGCCGCAAGGGTGGCGATGTGGATCTGTTGATTGAGGCAGAGCATGAGCCAGGACTTTTGCAACGCGCCAGCATCAAAAACCAGCTGGAAAATCGCTTGCATCTGCCTGTAGATGTCGTTACCGCTTCTTTTGACAAACCCAGCACTTTTGCCCGCATGGCCAGGGCGCAAGCTGTTTCGCTCAAAGGTATTGCCGCGATCACCGCACCATCCACATGCGCCTGACCCCCGCCCAAATCGACACCATCAAAAGCACCGCGCAAACGGTGCTGGGTGCAGATGTGCAAGTCACCTTGTTTGGCTCGCGAGTGCATGACGAGATCAAGGGTGGCGATGTTGACTTGTACGTTGAAATGGCTCAGCCGGATCTGATGAAAAAAATCCGGTGCAAGGTCAGCCTGCAAGATCAGCTAGACATGCCTGTGGACCTCATCGTCAAGCCTCATGGTGATCACAGCCCGATTGCGCTGATTGCCAAACACGAGGGCATCCGGCTGTGAGTGAGCACATCGCCTTGATCTGGAAAAAGTTGGACCACTTGGCCCGCATGCGTGAATACTTGCGCTATTCCATTTCTCAGGTAACCGCGCTATTGCCCATCTCTGACTGGCAAGCCCTGCAAGCTGATCAGCACGAAACGTTGGCAGCTTTTCGGATCCGCTTCAGCGAATACCAAGAGCACATGGGTAAAACCATGAAAGCTGTGGCGCTCGAAGAAGAAAAACCTTCGGAGCCCTTTACCGCTGTGCTGCTTTACATGGAAAAGCTCGGCTGCATTGCATCGGTAGACCGCTGGAAAGACATCCGTGAGCTGCGCAATGCCGTCAACCACGAGTACGAAGACGATCCACATGTGCTGCACGAATTCTTTGAGCAAATGGTTCGCGCAGCCCCCGAATTGCTGACTTGGCACGATCAATTGATCCACTTCTGCCAAACCACCTACCGCAAAAACTGATCTGTAGGAGCGGCGCCCCCGCCGCGAAAACTTTCTCAATGACCGACACCCCCCAAACCACAGCCCCCGAACCAGAAGACGAGATCAGCCTGCTCGACCTGCTGCAAACCATCGTCGACAACCTGCGCCTCTTGGTGCTCGGCCCCATTGCTGTGGGTGCACTGGCCTTGACCATCAGCTTTTTGATTCCTCCCACCTACACCGCCAAAACGCAGTTCTTGCCCCCACAGCAGCAGCAAAGCGCTGCCGCCAGCATGCTGGCCAGCCTGGGCTCTTTGGGTGGGTTGGCCGGCGCCGCAGCCGGCCTCAAAAACCCGGGTGACCAGTACATCGCCTACATGAAGAGCAACGCCGTCAAAGACGCGCTGATCGAGCGCTTCAAGCTGATGGATTTGTGGAAAGTGCAAACCCGCATGGATGCACGCACTGTTCTTGAAAGTGTGAGGATCGCTGCAAGCAAAGACGGGGTGATGTCTATCGAAGTTGACGACAAAGACCCTCAGTTTGCCGCGAATTTGGCTAATGCCCACATTGAAGAATTGCAAAAACTATTAGGCCGCCTTGCCGTAACTGAGGCGCAGCAACGCCGTCTCTTTTTTGAAAAACAGCTTATACAGGCCAAAGACAAGCTAACCGCTGCCGAGAAAGCGCTCAAGGGCACCGGGATATCTGACAGTGTGCTCAAAAGCAACCCTGCTACTGCCGTTGCAGGCATTGCTGCGCTCAAAGCACAAGTGACGGCGCAAGAGGTCAAAGTAGGCGCTATGCGTGGCTACCTGGCCGAGACAGCGCCCGATTTCAGGCAAGCCATGAACGAGCTGGGTAACCTGCGTCAGCAGTTGCTTAAGCAAGAAAAAGACGAGAGAGTAGGCGGCAAAGCAGGCGAGGGCGACTACGTCAGTCGCTACCGAGAGTTCAAGTATCAAGAGACGCTGTTCGAGCTCTTTGCCAAGCAGTATGAGTTGGCCAAAGTGGATGAAGCCCGGGAGGGGGCCGTCATCCAGGTGTTGGATGCTGCTCAGCCTCCGGAGAAAAAAACCAAGCCAAAGAAGGCTTGGATCGCGATCATAGCTACTTTGGCCAGCAGCGTTGCATTGCTGCTTTTTGTGTTTGTACGCCAGACACTACTAAGGCTTGCCTCTGACATCGAAACGGCTGCCAAACTCTCTGTGCTCAAAGCTTCTTGGCGGCGTGCATTGGGGAAAGGATGAAAGCTACATATGAGCTCAGATTATAAAAATCATCAATCTTATGAAGTGGATGCTGGATTAATTAATGTCAAATCTGAAAATTTCAAATAATTAAAGTCCAAATATCGAGTTCAGAATTTTAATATAGCGCAAAGAAAATTAAAATCATGAAAAAACAAATATATGTGACAAAGCCATATTTGCCACCTTTGCAAGAATTTGTCCCATACCTTGAAAAAATATGGCAGAACGAAATTTTAACAAATAATGGTCCGTTTCATCAAAAATTAGAAGATGCGCTTTGCGATTATCTTGGTGTTAATTATATCTCGCTATTTTCAAATGGAACACTAGCCCTAATAACAGCTTTGCAAGCTTTAGGAATAAAAGGCGAAGTCATCACAACACCTTACAGCTTTGTTGCAACTGCTCACTCTATATTATGGAACGGAAATGTGCCTGTTTTTGTAGATGTAGAACCTGAAACTTTGAATATTGATCCAAAAAAAATTGAAGAAGCAATTACTCCAAAGACTACTGCAATTTTACCAGTTCATTGTTATGGTAATCCATGCGATGTGGATGCAATTAAAGAAATTGCAAATAAATATGAATTACGAGTAATTTATGATGCATGCCATGCATTTGGTGTCAAAGATGAGCATGGCAGTATTTTACGACATGGTGATTTGTCTTGCATAAGTTTTCATGCGACAAAGGTATTTAACACATTTGAAGGTGGTGCAATAGTTTCTCATGATATAGAAACCAAAAAATACATTGATCAATTAAAAAATTTTGGCATTATTGACGAAGTAACAGTTGCAGTGACAGGTTTAAATGCTAAGATGAGCGAAATTAATGCTGCATTTGGACTTTTACAATTGCAACATATTGATGAAATTCTTATGTTGCGTTCGCAAATAGACTACCGATATCGTTACGCATTGAATAATGTTGATGGCATAATCTGCTTGCCACAAGCGGCTAACAAAACTAAAAATTTCTCTTATTTTCCAATTTTGGTGCAGGAGAAATTTAAACTAACGAGAGATCAGCTATATAACAAACTTAAAATAAATGGAATAAATGCCAGGAGATACTTCTATCCATTGATTTCAGACTTTTCAATGTATGCAAATCTATCCTCTTCAAATGTAAAAAACTTACCAGTAGCAGCAAATGCAGCTAATAATATTCTTTGTCTTCCAATGTATCCTGGCATTCCGCAAGAAGATATAGATGTAATTGTGAAATTGATCGTGGAAGAGAATTAAGTTCGCGATGAATATGAAATCAAACTTGCTATCTAACTATGCAGCGCAAATATATTTGATTGGTGTGAATTATATTACGCTGCCTTATTTGTTTGAATCTGTAGGCGCAAATACATATGGACTTATTGGACTCTTTGCAACCATGCAAGCTTGGTTTAGTGTATTTGACCTCGGGATGCTACCAGCTTTGTCTAGAGAAAGCAATAAATATCATGCTGGTGCAATAACTGCGTTGGAATTTAGGCAAATATTCAGAGTGCTTTTAGGAGTGTTTTTTGTTATTGGAATGATTGGCTCAGGCTTGCTGTTATTAAATGCTGATACCATTGCATTAAAATGGATAAAAAATAGCGAATTGTCAAACAGTGATCTAATTGAAATTATTCGAATTATTTCGATATGTGTTGGTCTTCGTTGGTTTGGCGGAATTTATAAAAGTCTATTCCTTGGAGCGGAAAAACTTTTATATTTAAATTTGTATTTAATTGTTATTGCGACATTAAGGTTTATTGGCGTATTTAGTGCAATGAATTTTTGGGGGTATGATGCTAAAATATACTTTCAATATCAATTGATTGTGGCTTTAATTGAACTTTTTTCAATAATGATTTTGAGTAATTTGGTTTTGCCGAAAATCAAAAATAATTATCAGAAAATTGGTTGGAAAATTGGCAAAGTTATACCTGTGTTGAGTTTTGCGCTGACTATTGCATTCACATCTGCAGTCTGGATCATTGTGACACAGCTCGATAAATTGATTCTATCTGGAATTTTAGATATTAAGGAATATGGATATTTAACAATCGCAATAATGCTATCCAATTCGATAAATATGCTGGCTGGGCCATTATCGACAATAATTATGTCACGTTTATCTGCGCTGTGCGCTAAGAATAAGGATGCTGAATTCATATATTTCTACAGAAAATCAACAAAATGGATGGTATTGATAGCTGGAACAATGGGTATATTGCTTTCATTTTACCCAGAATCTTGGATTAAAGCATGGATGGGTAATGCAGAACTATCGAGTCAAGCAATTGTCGCAATTTCACTTTACTCTATAGGTAATGCAATAATTTCAATTGGAGCATTTCCATATTACATGCAATATGCAAAAGGAAATTTGAAATATCATGTTAGAGGTAACATAGTCTTTGCTGTATTAATAGTTCCAACAATGATATTTGCTTCGTTACGCTATGGAATTGTTGGAGCAGGTATGGTTTGGGTGCTATTTAATTTATTATCTTTACTATTTTGGCAAAACTACATCCATGAGAAATTTATTAGTGGGTTTCATTGGGATTGGATTTTTAATGACATCCTAAAAGTATTGGCTCCCGGATTGATAACAGCTGCATTTATTTATTTTATGCATGTAGACGTAGTGACCAAATTAGAGAATATTTCCAAATTGATAATTTCTGGGCTACTGATTTCATCGTCAATGATTATTTTTGATTTGGATTTCAGAAGCGATGTAAGAAAATTTCTAAGAATATGCTGATATGGATTTGCTTTTATTGTTACATTTTATCGCTGGCATGGCTATACTCTTATGCGGGATTCAATGGGCACATAAAAGGTATTTTATTTCTTATAATTTTAGTTTCTTTGATATATTTTAGTGGATTTAGAGATGGTTTGGGGCAAGATTATGACGCTTACGTCGAAGTAATTCAAAGTGGTGTCAGGAATTATCAAGGAATTGAGCCTGGATATACATATTTATCCAAGTTGGTGATGGATAATAATTTCACACCAGTATTATTTTTTTTAATATTTTCAATACTTACCTTGGTCCCGCTTCTGTTGGTGTACAGGCAATCTAATAATTTGTATTTGACTATCATTATGTTTATTTCAGTCCCTATAATGTTCTTTAACTCGTTCAATATTGTTCGTCAATATGCTGCTGCTGCGATAATGCTTTATGCAGTGATTACACCATTCCTCCAAAATAAAATAAAATGGCTGACATGTACCATGGTTGCGGCTTCGTTTCATATCAGTGTATTATTTGTGATGCCAATCTTTTTCTTAATACATTTGAAGTTAACCAAGAAGGCCGTTGTAATTTTGCTGCTTGGATTTTATATAGTAAGTCACATCATTCAGAATGGATTAATTGATGTCAATGGCTTAGTCCCGGAAATTTATTCTCATTACGATTTGACTCAAGAGGAAAGCTCGGGGAGTGGTTTTTTAAGTTTACTCATGATTATATTCATGATATATGTAAATCAATCAAGAATTAATAGTGATGAGATTGATTTGCAGAATAGATTGTTTAATATGAGTGTAATTTGTTGCTGTATTTATTTAATGATACCTGCAATCTTTTTCTTTTATAGACTATCAATTTATTTTGTTGTTGCATTACCAATAGTTGCTGCTATGCCGCTCAAAAAGAGTAGTGATAGATCCATTTATGCATTTGTTATGAGTTGCTCACTAGTTATGCTATTTTTATACTTTTTAATTTCCGCATCAGGAAATGAAAAAATATTACCTACTGATGTTAAAGCAATCGGAGCAGTATTTCGTGGCTAATGCACCAATTCTGATAACAGTTTATGACCGATTGTGGCATTTTAGCAAAACAATTGAAAGTTTAGCAGCCAATCCCTTGGCTTCAAAGACAATACTATATGTAGCAATTGATGCACCATCTCGTGAATGCGACATTGAAAAAAATAAAATGGTCGTTGAGTATGCAAAGAAAATTGCTGGATTCAAATATGTTGAAATCATCATAAGAGAGTCAAATATAGGTGCATACGAAAATTCAATATTGGCCTCAAATTATGTGCTTGGCATGCATGGAAAAATGATATTCACAGAAGATGACAATATTTTTTCAAGTCATTTTCTTGAATATATGAATTCGGGCCTTGTGAAGTATGAGAAAAATGAAAAAATATTTAGTATATGTGCTTACCTTGAGCCAATCAATAATGATATGAGGTTTGATACATTTATTCGTCCTGGATTTACGTCATATGGCTATGGTATATGGAAGTCAAGATTTGATCGCATAGATTTTACTGCTGATGATTTCTTTGAGACGTATAGAAATCCACTTAAATATTTTGATTTTGCCAATAAATTTGGATATCACATACCTGCCGGATTAATTTACTCAAAAATAAAAAATAAAATATTCGGTGATTATTCCATATGTCATCAAATGTTTAAAGATGAATGTATATCAATTTTCCCTAAAAAAACTTTAGTTCGAAACATTGGCCAAGATGGAAGTGGCTTGAATAGTGGAGTGGATAGTATATTACAAAATCAAGAAATATGGTATCCGACACATTCAATTGAACATCAATTTGATGCTTTTGAATCTGATTTAACGAATGAAGAACTAAAAAAATATCACAAAAAACCTTTTTACTACAATTTGATAAGATATTTTCAATACATGTTACACGCTAAATGGACATGAAGCATGAATAAAGTGATTATTATTCCTCATGTTGAAATAAATGGAGGGGCTGGTTTATATATAAAAAAAATACTGAGCAAATTGCGTGAGTACTTTGAAGTTTCTGTGGCTGGTAAGTTTTCTCAAAGTTACTCTTGCGCTACGAGTGAAAATATTTTTTTCCACGAAAAATTTGTCTTTCCAAATTATCAAGGCGTCTCCTTAATAAGGAAAAATTACCATTTAATTCGATTGGTTCTTAACTTACTTATTGTTTTGAGTGAAATTAAGAATAAGAAAAATCTTGCAATCAAATCCACGATTGTTTTGACTTCAGGGATTCAAATGCCATTACTATGGCTTTATAAAAAAATATATCCAAATGCGAAATTGATTATTTTGATTCAAGAAAATTGGATTCTAGAAAATAATATTTATGGAAAAATATCAAAATTGTTACTACATCAAGCAGATGAGGTTATAAGTATAACTAAAAAATGGTCTGAATATGCTGCATTAAATAATATTAAATCTACTGTTTATAGGAATGAAATAGATAATGATTTTGTCATTGATCTCGATTCTGGCTTAAACATTATTTATGATGCTCTTTATATTGGCGGGGATCAAAGAATTAAGGGTTTTAATTCGTTAGTTAGAATGTATAGAAAAATTTCGGATTATCGGAAAATTATAATTTGCATTGCGGGTCAAACTAATGAAAAAAGCCGGAAAATAATTAATGATTTAAATGCGAAATCGAAAAATGGTTCGATGATAGAATGCGTCGGGCAAGTCAATTCTATACAACCATTGCTGATGAGGTCCAAATTTTTGTTATTACCTATAATGGCACCTCATTTTCAAAGAGCAGCGCTTGAAGCTGGATTTTGTAGGAAAACATTTTTAATAAGAAATTTTCATGTTGAAGATGATTTTTTGGATTTGGAAAATAACTGTCTAAGTTATTCTGATGATGATGATTTAATTGCCAAGTTTTTATTGCTTCTAGATGATGATGAACTAAGAAGTAAGCTGGAATTAAATAATGAAAAATTCTTTAAAAGCTTTACTGAAGAAAATATAAAAAACTTTCCTTTTTCCTACGTTAAGAATAAATTCGAGATTGAGTAATGAATATATTGTATTTGGGATTTGCTGTAGATGAAGGGCTTATTTCTGAAATATTGAAAAATGATAAAAATATGCCCATTCAAACGCATAAATTTGCATGGAATTTAATTCGCACACTTAAAAATACTGCTGATAATTTGCATTTTATATCATCTGCTCCAGTGTCAAATTATCCTCAAAATTCCAGAATCTTGTTTAAAGGAGCATCTCTGGAAATTGAAAATGTACGTGGAATCTATCTTCCATTTATTAATTTCGTAATAATAAAGCATATTACAAGATTTTTATCTGCATTAATTATTGGTGGGAGATATATCTATCAGAACCGACCAGATTTTGTTATTGTGCATGGACTGCATAGCCCTTATGTTGTTAGTGCATATATTTATTCATTAATTTTTAATATTAAAGTTGTGGCCGTTGTAACTGATCCGCCTTCATCATTTTTGCCTGGATTAGTTGGTGTAAATGCTTTGGTGAGAAAAATTGATAAAATTATCATATCATTTTTTATAAATAAAATTAATGGCATAATTGTTCTTGCAAGGCAACTTGCTTTGGAGCTTTGTCCTAATGTTCCATTTTTACTGATGCAGGGATTTTTTTCTGATTTTAAAGATAAGAATGCAGATGTTAATTTTAGGTCAAACTACGGGGATGGTGATTTTCATGTTGCGTATGCAGGTGGATTGTCTGATGAATATGGAGTTAGTCTTTTCCTGGATTGTCTTGAATATATTGATGATTGTGATTTTAAATTTCATTTCTTCGGAAGTGGAAAATTAAGTGAAGAAATAATTTCACGCGCTAAAATTGACTCTAGAGTTATTTTTCATGGTTTTGTCTCTCCCGAGATTTTGATTCCAAAATTACGTGCGGTTGACATTTTAATTAATCCTCGTCCAACAAATCAAAAAATTGTCCATCTGACATTTCCATCAAAATTATTTGAATATATATCGCTTGGAGTTCCAGTCTTGACTACAAGATTGCCAAATCTACCATCTGAATTTGATCATTGTGTTCATGTGCTTGATGAAGAAACTCCATTAATGCTTGCAAAAAAACTCGTGAATATTAAAATCACTGAGCAAGCAAAGCTGAAAATTAATGCGCTCAAAGCTAGAGAAATCTTATTGTTTAATTTTGGATTTACTGAGCAAGGTGCAAGAATCAAAAAATTTCTTAATTCATTATGATTGAAAACATGAAACTTTCAAACAAAAGCCTGTTCATTTCAGGTGGCACAGGATCTTTCGGGAATGCTGTTCTGCGCAGATTTATCAATTCGGATCTAAAAGAGATTAGAATTTTTAGTAGGGATGAAAAAAAGCAAGATGATTTGAGAAGAAAATTCAATAGTCCAAAATTAAAATTCTATATTGGAGATGTCCGCGATACGCAATCGGTATTTAATGCTATACGAGGATCTGATTTTGTTTTTCATGCCGCTGCCTTAAAACAAGTTCCCTCATGCGAATTCCATCCGATTGAAGCTGTAAAAACAAATATTCTTGGTACTGAAAATATATTGGAGGCAGCGATTCAGAATGGTGTTCAGCGTGTGGTGTGCCTTAGCACCGATAAGGCGGTTTATCCCATAAACGCCATGGGTATCAGCAAGGCCATGATGGAAAAAGTGGCTGTTGCCAAGTCACGTTCCAGCAGCAGTACTGTGATCAATGTAACGCGTTATGGCAATGTTATGGCGTCGCGGGGGTCAGTGATTCCGCTCTTTGTGGATCAGATCCGGTCGGGTCAGCCGATCACCATCACTGACCCGAGCATGACGCGCTTCATGATGACGCTGGACGATGCGGTGGACCTGGTGCTTTATGCCTTTGAGCATGGTCAGCCAGGTGAGATTTTTGTGCAAAAAGCACCCGCAGCCACCATCGAAGTGTTGACCCAGGCGCTGACGGGCTTGTTGAATAAGCCAAAACACGAAGTGCGCGTGATCGGTACACGCCATGGCGAAAAGCTCTACGAAGCCCTGCTTAGCCGCGAAGAAATGGCCGCAGCAGAGGACTTGGGTGGCTACTATCGTGTACCCCCCGATCTGCGTGATTTGAACTACGGTAAGTTTGTTGAGCAGGGCGAAGTCAAGATTTCTGAAGCCAGTGACTACAACTCGCACAACACCACCCGGCTAGATGTAGGGGGGATGCAAGCCCTGCTGCTCAAGCTGCGTTTCATGCAGGCCATCGTACGTGGCGAGCATGTCGAGCTGGAGGAATAAGCCATGAAAGTGTTGGTCACTGGGGCCAATGGCTTCATTGGCAAAAACCTGGTGTTGCGCTTGCGTGAGCGAGCCGACACAGAGGTTTTGTCCTTTGTCCGTGGCGACAGCGATGCCCAGCTGCAGGCAGCCTTGGCGTTGGCCGATGCCGTCATTCACTTGGCTGGCGAGAATCGCCCTGCATCGCCTGATGCCTTTGAGCAGGTTAATGCCGGGTTGACCCTGCGAATTTGTGATGGCTTGCGCACTTTGGGCAAGTCGGTGCCCTTGGTGTTGGCATCTTCCGCACAGGCCGAGTTGGACAACCCCTATGGCCGCAGCAAGCTGGCGGCCGAGCAGGCGGTGGAGCAGCTGTCCAACGACAACGGCAACCCCGTGGCCATCTACCGTTTGCCGGGTGTGTTTGGCAAGTGGTGTAAGCAGAACTACAACTCTGTGGTGGCTACCTTTTGCCACAACAAGGCGCATGATTTGCCTGTGCAGATCAATGATGCCGACGCACACATCCGTCTGGTGTATGTGGATGATGTGGTCAATGCGTTCTTGTCGTTGCTGGCCTCACCCTGGACAGGCATGGTCCGTCCAGCGGTTCATCCCGAGTACAGCATTACGCTTGGTGAGTTGTCGGCGCAGATCGACGCCTTTAAAAACTGCCGCAGCACGCTGGTGTCTGAGCGTGTGGGCACAGGGCTGACGCGTGCGCTCTATGCCACTTATGTGAGCTACTTGCCTAAAGACAAATTTGCCTATGAAGTGCCCGCGTATGGTGATGCGCGTGGGGTTTTTGTCGAAATGCTCAAGACGCCCGATGCCGGGCAGTTTTCTTTCTTTACCGCGCACCCGGGCATCACTCGGGGTGGGCATTACCACCATACTAAAACAGAAAAGTTCCTCGTCATCAAAGGCAAGGCGCGTTTTGGCTTCAGGCACATGTTGACCAATGAGGTGTATCACATCGACACTGAGGGCTCTAAGCCGCAGGTGGTGGAGACGGTGCCGGGCTGGACGCACGACATCACCAATGTGGGCGATGAAGAAATGGTGGTGATGCTCTGGGCCAACGAGATTTTTGATCGGGCCAATCCGGACACGATCACCAGCAAAGTTTGAAGATGAAAAAACTCAAAGTCATGTCGGTCGTGGGTACACGGCCAGAGATCATTCGACTGTCACGCGTGCTGGCAGCCCTGGATGTGCATTGCGACCACGTTTTGGTGCACACCGGTCAAAACTACGATTACGAGCTCAACCAGGTGTTCTTTGACGACTTGGGGGTGCGCAAGCCGGACTTCTTTTTGAACAGCGCGGAAGGCAGTACCAGTGCGGCTCACACCATTGGCAACCTGATCACAGCTGTGGACGGTGTGCTAGCGCAGGTCAAGCCCGAGGCCATGCTGGTGCTGGGCGATACGAACAGTTGCCTGTCGGTGATCCCGGCCAAGCGGCGCAAGGTGCCTATTTTTCACATGGAGGCGGGTAACCGCTGCTTTGACCTGCGTGTACCCGAAGAGACCAACCGCCGCATCGTGGATCACACGTCAGATATCAACTTGACCTACAGCACCATAGCACGGGACTACCTGCTGCGCGAAGGCTTGCCGCCGGACCAGGTGATCAAGACCGGCAGCCCGATGTACGAGGTGCTTCACCATTACATGCCCCAGATTCAGGCGTCTGATGCTCTGCAGCGTTTGGGTCTGGAGGTCGGAAAGTATTTTGTGGTGAGCGCACACCGCGAAGAGAACATCGAGTCCGAGCAGAGTTTTGCCAAGTTGGTGCAGGTGCTCAATGGCGTGGCCGAGGACCATGGCTTGCCGGTGGTGGTGTCAACACACCCGCGCACACAAAAACGCGTAGATGCCACAGGTGCCCAATTCCACTCGCTAGTGCGTCTGATGAAGCCGCTAGGTTTTCACGATTATGTGAACCTGCAAATGCAGGCCAAAGCGGTGTTGTCGGACAGCGGCACGATCAACGAAGAGTCTTCGATCCTGAACTTTCCGGCACTCAATCTGCGCGAAGCACATGAGCGGCCCGAGGGCATGGAAGAAGCGGCGGTGATGATGGTAGGCCTGGAGCTGGCGCGTGTGCGGCAGGGTTTGGCTATTTTGCAGAGCCAGGCTCGGGGCGATCGCCGCGATCTGCGCTTGGTGGCCGATTACAGCATGCCCAATGTGAGCGAGAAAGTGGTTCGCATCATCCACAGCTACACCGATTACGTCAGCCGCGTAGTCTGGAAGAAATACTGATGCCAGCAACAAATAAGTCCACGCGTCTGCTGTTTTTGTCTCAATGGTTTGATCCGGAGCCAGGTGCAAAAGGTCTGGTATTTACGCGAGAACTTGTAAAACTGGGCTTTGAGGTGGAAGTGGTGACGGGTTTTCCGAACTACCCCGGCGGTAAGGTGTATCCAGGCTATAAGGTGAAATTAATTCAGCGTGAACAGATTGATGGTGTCCACATTACACGTGTGCCGTTGTATCCAAATCATGATCAGTCTGCCATTAAGCGGGTGCTAAATTACAGTAGCTTTGCGGCATCGTCGTTGTTCTATGGACTCTTCATGGCTAAGCAGGCTGATGTGATCTATGCCTACCATCCACCACTGACGGTTGGAATCACGGCTAGTATCATCAGGCTCTTTAGGCGTATTCCAGTCGTGTATGACGTGCAAGACATGTGGCCCGACACCTTGCGCGCTACGGGTATGCTGAACAATCCCCGGGCATTGGCTTTGGTAGGGCGTGTGTGCGACTGGGTGTACAAAAGGGTGGACCAATTGGTGGTGTTGTCACCAGGGTTTAAGCGTTTGCTGTCGCAGCGCGGTGTGCCCGAGAACAAGATTGACGTGATTTATAACTGGGCTGATGAGGCGGCTTTGATGTCGCCCGTGGGTGCCGTGCCCGAGGCCTTTCCAGGTGCAGATCGCTTCAGGGTGGTGTTTGCGGGCAACATGGGCAAAGCGCAGGCGCTGGACGCCGTGCTCGATGCGGCTGCGATTTTGCAAGCGCGTGGCTCCCGCGCCAGTTTGGTCATGTTGGGTGGGGGTGTGGAGGTCAGCCGCCTGAAAATGCGTGCTTTTGAGATGAAGCTGGGCAACCTGGTGTTTTTGCCCCCAGTGCCCATGTCCGAAGTGGGCTCAGTGTTGGCGGCGGCTGATGTGCTGCTGGTGCATTTGCGCAAAGACCCGTTGTTTGAAATCACCATCCCCTCCAAAACGCAGGCCTACATGGCCGTGGGCAAGCCCTTGTTGATGGCAGTCAACGGCGATGCGGCTGATTTGGTCAGGGATGCCAAGTGCGGATTGACCGCAGAGTCAGAAAACCCTCGAGCCTTGGCCGATGCTGTGGATGCCTTGGCGGCAATGACTGCAGATGAAATGAAAACGATGGGAGAGAGCGCCAGCCGCTTTTATCATGAGGCCCTGGGTTTAGAGGTTGGGGCAGCCAAGTTTGCTGCGGTGTTTGAACGCTTGGGCAATATTAAGGTTCGTTGGGCAGAGAAATGAAGCGGCTGTTTGATTTGCTGGCCTCGGCCATTGGGTTGATGATTTTGGCCGTGCCTTTGGCGCTGCTGGGGTGGCAGGTGCGCCGCAAGCTGGGCAGCCCGGTGTTGTTTGCCCAGGTGCGTCCGGGCTTGCATGGAGAACCGTTTCGGATGGTCAAGTTCCGCACCATGACGGATGCGCGTGAAGCCAGCGGCGATTTGCTGCCCGATGCGCAGCGGCTCACGTCCTTTGGCCGTTTTCTGCGTGCTACCAGCTTGGACGAATTGCCAGAACTGTGGAACGTGCTCAAAGGCGATATGAGTCTGGTGGGGCCTCGCCCGTTGTTGATGCAGTACATGCCACTTTACTCCCCCGAGCAAGCCCGTAGGCACGAGGTACGACCGGGCGTCACCGGCTGGGCGCAGGTGAATGGCCGTAACGCCATCAGCTGGGAAGATAAATTCAAGCTCGATGTTTGGTACGTGGACAATCAGAGCCTGTGGCTGGATATAAAGATTCTCTGGCTCACCGTAAAGAAGGTGCTGGTGCGCGATGGAATTAGCGGTGCTGGCGAGGCCACCATGTCTGCGTTCACAGGATCACCGGTCATGAAGTCTACTGAGCAATCAAAATGAAAAAAATCAGTGCACGCCTTAAAGATATAGCGGTCTATTTGCCAGAGACCGTCCTGGGCAATGATGAGTTGGCAAAACTCTATCCTGAATGGCCTGCTGAAAAGATTCTTGAAAAAACAGGCATCAGCGAAAGGCGCATTGCTAGCGAAGACCAAACGGCTGGAGATATGGCTTACGAAGCTGCTCGCAACTTGTTTGCGCAAGGGCAGGTCGCAGCGCAAGATGTGGACTTCATCATCCTGTGTACTCAAGCCCCTGACTACGTGCTTCCTACCACGGCATGCGTGCTGCAAGATCGGCTGGGCATTACGCGCCAGGCAGGTGCCTTGGACATCAACCTTGGGTGCTCGGGTTTTGTCTACGGACTGTCACTGGCAAAAGGCTTGATTGAGACAGGCGCTGCGCGTTGCGTATTGCTCTTGACGGCTGATACGTATTCCAAATACATCCACCCTCTAGATAAAAGCGTGCGCACCTTGTTTGGTGACGCAGCCGCAGCAACAGCCGTTGTGGCAAGTGAGGATACAGAAGAAGCGATTGGTCCGTTTGTCTTTGGGACAGATGGGGCAGGTGCGAAAAATTTGATCGTCGAAGCCGGCATGTATCGGTTGCCCAAGTCTTGCGATACGTCAACTGAGCAAACAGACGACTCAGGTAACGTCAGAAGTCGCGAGAATCTGTACATGAACGGTGCTGAGGTGATGGCCTTTTCATTGAAAGAGGTGCCCAAAGCTGCGGATACGCTCTTGCAGAAGGCTGGTAAGAGCAAAGAGGATATTGATTTCTTTGTCCTGCATCAGGCTAACAAGTTCATGCTTGAAGCCTTGCGGAAAAAATTAAAAGTGCCTGAAGAGAAATTACCAATCACCATGGATGACTGTGGCAACACGGTTTCGTCCACCATCCCGATAGCATTGTTCAAGTTGATGCGCCAGGGTAGGCTTCTGAATGGGCAAAGGCTCATGCTGGTGGGTTTCGGCGTTGGTTATTCTTGGGCCGCGTGTTTATTGAATTTTTAACCTGGAGAAAAAGATGAGCGAATTTTATGAAGGCATGGCTGAAATTTTTGAGGTTGATGTGAGCAAGATTTCTTCCGAATTTGAGCTGCACTCGGGTGAGGCGGCCTGGGACTCGCTGGCGATTGTTTCCACCATTGCATTGGCGGACGATTGTTTTGGGGTCATGCTTGAAGGTAAGGCGTTGGGCGAGTGCAAAACCATTGCTGACATTGAAAGCCTGATCGCAGCAGCCAAGAAAGGCTGAACATGACAGACCAGTCCAATGCTGTAGGGCGTGCGGTACAAGTTGCAGGCGCTGCCATTGCGGGGGTTGTTTCCTGTTTACCCGGTCGTAAAGTTGACAACACCCACTTTGACAGCGAGTTTGGAGAGGCCGCTGTCAAAGATGTGGTCAAAATGATTGGTGTTGAAAATCGGTATTGGACTGATGAGAGCACATCAACAAGAGACTTGTGTGCCAAGGCGGGCGCACATCTACTACGGCAATTGGATTGGGAGTCTGCGTCGGTCGATGCGTTGATTTTTGTTTCGCAAACGCCTGACTTCAGATTGCCTGCATCTGCGTGCGCTTTGCAGGCAGACCTTCAGATTTCGCCGGCATGCATTGCCTTTGATGTGAACCTTGGCTGTTCGGGCTATCCGTATGCGTTATGGCTAGGGATGACTATGGTGCAGACGGGAGCAGCCCGTCGGGTCTTGTTGGCTGTTGGAGACACCATCAGCAAGATTGTTGATCCTAAAGATCGGTCTACTGCTTTGCTTTTCGGTGATGCCGGAACTGTTACAGCTATTGAGGCTTCAGTCGGACAAAAGGCCTCCTTCGTGATGGGGACGGATGGCCGCGGTGCAAAAAATTTGATCGTGCCTCGTGGTGGTTTTAAAGATTATTCGCTCTGTAAAGACGAACGGTTAATTGATAGGGCTGCAGATTGCTTGTACATGGACGGTGGTGAAATTTTCAATTTCACACTGAAGGCTGTCCCGGCATTGGTGAACGAAACCATTTTGTCTTCAGGTTTGTCGCTGGACGAGCACGATGGTTTTTTGTTGCATCAGGCCAATATGTTCATGCTGAAACATTTGATCAAGAAGTCGAAGCTTGGTGCTGAAAAGGCTCCAATCAACATTGATCAATACGGCAACACAAGTTGCGCGTCGATCCCACTGTTGATGACTACCAATCTTAGAGACCGCTTATCTAGTGAATCTATGCGTTTAGGCATGTTCGGTTTCGGTGTGGGCTATTCGTGGGCGGGCGCGTCTTTGGATGTCGGCCCCCTTAAATGTGTGGAGACGATTCATTCATGAACTTGTTTAGAAATGATGTCCTTCAGGGGATGACTTTCCTGGTTACGGGGGCGTCCTCGGGCATTGGTCGTGCTACGGCCATGTTATTGGCAGAGTGTGGTGCTCGTGTAGTACTGAATGGTCGAGATGAAGCACGACTGAACGAAACTTTGACTTCTCTTATTGGAGCGGGTCATCTGGCTTTTGCGACGGCTCTGGAGACTGCAGATCAAACCAATGATTGGGTGAAAGGTTTGCTGGAGACCACTGGCCCTTTGAATGGCGTGTTCCATTCGGCAGGCATTGAGATGATTCGCCCTGTGCGAATGATCAAACAGGCGCAGCTTGAAGATGTGCTAGGAAGCAGTTTGTTTGCTGCTTTCGGGATGGCCAGGGCCTTGAGCGGAAAAAATGCGTTGGTTGACGGGGCATCGTTGGTGTTCATGTCGTCTGTTGCAGGATCAACCGGTCAGATTGGCATGACGGCCTACAGTGCAGCCAAGGCCGCTATCGATGGCATGGTTCGTTCGCTTGCATGTGAGCTGGCATCCAGGCAGATCAGGGTCAACTCTGTTGCGGCCGGTGCAGTTCAAACCGCTATGCATGAGCGCTTGACCAAAGGCAGTGGGGATGATGCAGCCCAAGCCTATGCCAACTCACACTTGCTAGGTTTCGGTACCCCTGCAGATGTAGCTCAGGCGGTTGTCTATTTATTGAGTCCAGCTAGTCGTTGGGTGACGGGCACGACCATGTTTGTAGACGGCGGCTACACGGTGCGATGATGAAAAAAAGATTGATTTTGGTGGGTTGTGGCGCATTTGCGCGCGAGTTGATCAACTGGGTTGATGATCTTGCTGACTTGGGCAAAAGCATTTCTGTGACTGGTTTCCTGGACGACAACCCAAATGCTTTGGAAGGTTTTCCGTACTCTGTTCCTTATCTTGGTAGCATTTCTGCCTTTATCCCGCAGCCTGACGATCAATTGCTGATGGCCATTGGTGACCCTAAGGCCAAAAAAGCGCTGTTTACAGAGCTTAAAAACAAGGGCGCGACTTTTGCCACTCTAATTCATCCTTCTGCAGTCATTGCTCGTTCCGCCAAGCTGGGTGAAGGTGTAGTGCTCTGCCCTCAGGCTTTCGTGTCGGCCGATGCTGTTGTTGGAGATTTGTGTGCCATCAACGGTAATGCCAGTGTTGGGCACGATGTGCGATTGGGCAGTTTTTCGACTTTGAGTTCACATGTCGATTTGACCGGATGGGTCCAGGTTGAAGAGTGTGCATTTTTTGGAAGTGGCGCACGTGTTTTGCCTAAAGTGAAGATTGGCGCGGGCGCCCGTATTGGCGCTGGTGCTGTCGTAATGCGCAGTGTGCCCGCTGATACGGTGATGTTTGCTCCCCCTGCTAAAAGGCTTTGATATGAATTTGGGCAGCCAACTTTTTACTAAATACTGGCACATGGTTTGCCATCGCACTGAATTGCCATGTGATGGTGATTTTTTGAAATTCAAAACACCGCTTGGCGACCTTGTGGTCTTCAATGACGGAGGGGAGCTTGTTGCGTTTGACAATCGATGCCCACATCGTGGTGCAATGATCTATTTGACTGATTCAGGAAATCAGGCAAATACTTGCAAATATCATGGCTGGACCTTCAAGTCCGGCAAGTTGATCATTCCTTCTGTTGAGCAATTCAGCGGCTGCAACATTGTGCGTGCAGACTTGCGAAAGTACAGGCTGGACTGGTGCGGCGACTTTCTGTTTGCTGGCATTGACCCAATACACGACTTGTATAAGCAGCTTGATGGTGTTGCCGAATACATTGAGAACATCTCATTCAATATCAATGGTCGACTGGATTTGAGTGCCTATGAATACGAGTGTGCATGGCCTCTTGCCTTGGAAAATGCGCTAGAGCCTTACCACATTGGCATGGTTCACCCGGGCACGTTGGCAGCACTGAAACTTGAAGATGGGACCAATACATTTTATGGTTCCAACTCTGTCTGGCAGGCTCCAATTGGAGATGTCAGAATCAAAAAACAACTTGAAAAGCTGGGCTCACTTTTCAATATTGATTATGGCTACCAGGGTTACATGAGCATCTTCATGTTTCCCTTCACAATGATCTCTTCAACCTTTGGGTATTCATACTCTTTACAGAACTTCTTTCCGAGTCAGAAAAGGGTTGACCGCACGAACTTCATGAGCCGTCTTCTCACTTGTAATGCTCGTGATGAGCGCGCAATTAAAGTCATTCAGCCCTTTTTGGAGTCCAGCGCCAAAGTTAATCGTCAGGTTTTTGAAGAAGACCACACTGTTTGCAAAATCATGCCAACAGATTCATGGAGCCCTCAGCCTTTAGAGTTTATTTCGGAGCAGGAAGTCAAGATTGCGCACTTTAGGGAGTTGTGCAGGGTAGAGGGGCTCACTTTATAAGGGATGGTTTGTGCTCAATACTAAATTTTCGCCATGGCCTAGCTTCACCTCCGAAGAGGCCGCTGCGGTGCACAGCGTGGTGTTATCGAACAAGGTGAACTACTGGACGGGTACTGAGACCCGCGAGTTTGAAAAGGAATTTGCATCCTGGGTAGGTACTAGCTATGCAGTTGCTTTAAGCAATGGCACACTGGCCCTGGATGTGGCGCTCAAGGCGTTGGGCATAGGCCCGGGTGACGAGGTAGTAGTGACGCCGCGTACCTTTATTGCCAGTGTGTCGTGCGTAGTGAATGCCGGTGCCACCCCTGTGTTTGCTGACGTGGATGCTGAAAGCGGCAACATCAACGCGCAGACCATTTTGCGCGTACTCACACCACGCACAAAAGCCGTTATTTGCGTTCACCTTGCGGGTTGGCCTTGCGACATGGATCCCATCATGAAGCTGGCGAATGCGCATGGCCTCAAAGTAATTGAGGACTGCGCTCAAGCCCATGGCGCCCGCTACAAGGACCGCAGCGTAGGTAGCATTGGCCACGTTGGGGCTTGGAGCTTTTGCCAGGACAAGATCATGACCACGGGCGGCGAGGGTGGCATGGTCACTACTAACGACGAAGCCTTGTGGCGCGCTATGTGGTCGTTCAAAGACCATGGCAAGAGCTATGAGGCGGTGTATGAACGTCAGCATCCACCTGGTTTTCGATGGCTTCACGAGAGCTTTGGAACCAACTGGCGCATGCTGGAAATGCAGGCAGCCATTGGGCGTATTCAATTGCAGCGCATGCCGCAGTGGGCGGCACGCCGTAGTCAGAATGCCATTGCCATCTGGGATGCTTGTCGCCAGTTTTCTTCGTTGCATGTGCCAAAGTTTGGTTGCGAGGGGTGTGATGGTTATTGCCAGTCTGTGCCAGATGCAACTGGATGTGTCCATGCACATTACAAATGCTACGTTTACGTCAAACCACAAGCACTTTCCGCTGGTTGGAGTCGCGATCGAATCATTGAGGAGATCACCGCTTTAGGCGTGCCTTGCTACCAAGGGTCCTGTTCAGAGGTGTATCTTGAAAAAGCCTTTGACGGTACGGGGTGGTGCCCTGAGCTTCGTTTACCTGTGGCCAAGACATTGGGGGAAACATCATTGATGTTTTTGGTGCATCCTACATTGACCGATACTGAAATCAGTAAGACTTGTGATGCGATCAGGCAGGTCATGGCTCAGGCTTCGTGCTGAGGTTTTCTGGATTGACTTGATGTCGAAGCAGCATTTCAAGCAAAGTTTGCTTCAGCTGCCACGCTTGCTGAAGCAGGTCCTAGCAGTAGCTTGTGACGTATTAGTCTGCGCTGCTGCCACGGCTCTTGCAATGGATCTCCGTTTTGAGCAGATGGTCGGCTGGAGTTCTGCACACACCTGGGTGATGATGGTGGGGATTGCGCTTTCTTTCCCGCTGTTTACTGTCCTGGGCCTGTATCGAGCCATCTTTCGCTACGCAGGTTTGCAGGTGCTGTACACCCTGAATAAAGCGCTGATTCTTTACACCTTGGGATATGCGCTAGTCTTCACATTTATAGGCGTTCCTGGGGTGCCCAAATCCATGGGTTTGCTGCAACCCGTCATTTTTGCGCTTGGCGTGATTGCGTTGCGGCTTTTTGTTCGTCACTGGTTAGGAAACCATGGCACAAACCGCAAGCGCATCGATTTACCTCGTGTGCTGGTTTACGGTGCGGGGTCCGCGGGCCGCCAACTGGCTATGGGTTTAGGGCAGTCTCACCAAGTGCAGGTGGTGGGCTATCTAGATGACGATGATCGCTTGCATGGACATGCGCTCAACGGACTCACCATTTTTGATCCAGCTCAGCTGAATGCCGTGGCAGCAGAGCATCGCATTACGCAGATTTACTTGGCCTTACCGTCAGTTTCACGCAGACGGCGCAATGAAATTATTGAAAGCCTGCTACCGCTCAAATTGCAGGTACGCACTTTACCCGGCCTGATGGATCTTGCTGATGGCAAGGTGGAGGTGTCGGACCTCAAGGAACTTGAAATTGAAGACTTGCTGGGCCGTGACCCAGTACCTCCTAACCCATTGATGATTGCCAAGAACTCCACAGGTAAGACGGTGCTGGTCACCGGGGCTGGAGGCTCAATTGGTTCTGAGTTGTGCCGCCAGATCCTCAAAGCCTCTCCTGCACGCATATTGTTGCTGGAGTTGACCGAGTTTGCGCTGTATGCCATTGAGCAGGATTTGCAGAAGCAAATGCAGGCTGATGGGCAGTCTGGGGTTGAATTGGTTCCGCTGCTGGCCGATGTGCGCAACCAGGCCCGCATGGCTGAGATCATGCGCACTTGGTACCCCCACACGGTTTATCACGCCGCAGCTTACAAGCATGTGCCCCTGGTGGAGCACAACCCTGCAGAAGGTGTACGTAACAATGTCTTGGGCACTTGGGTGACGGCTGAGCAGGCGTTGGTTCATGGTGTGAATGATTTTGTCTTGGTCAGTACTGATAAGGCCGTGCGCCCTACCAATGTGATGGGCGCCAGCAAGCGATTGGCAGAGATGGTGCTACAGGCTTTGGCAGAGAATGCCGATCATCAGGGAAGTCGCATGCGGCTGTCCATGGTTCGCTTTGGCAACGTGCTGGGCTCGTCTGGCTCTGTGGTGCCCTTGTTTAGGCGACAAATTCAGCAGGGCGGGCCCATCACCTTAACGGATGCGCGCATTACTCGCTACTTCATGACTATTCCCGAAGCTGCGCAGCTGGTGATTCAAGCAGGAGCCATGGCCAGTGGTGGCGATGTATTTGTACTGGACATGGGCGACAGCGTGAAGATCATTGACTTGGCTCGGCGAATGATTGAGTTGTCTGGGTTGACGCTTCAAGATGACGCCAATCCCGAGGGGGATATTGCTATAGAGGTAACAGGCCTGCGCCCTGGCGAAAAGCTTTATGAGGAGTTGCTGATTGGCGATAACCCGATGCCTACGCAGCATCCGCGTATCTTGAAATCGCACGAAGAATTTCTGCCTTGGGCAAATTTGCAAACCAAGCTGACTGAATTAATGACGGCAGTCGATTCGAACAACGTGCCACTGATTCGTGCTTTGATTCAGCAATTGGTCCCAGGCTACCGGCCCGAAAGTGATTTGATGGATTGGGTTTGGATGGAGCAAGCCAAGCTGGCTTGAGTCGTCTCAGCGTATGTCGCATTAATTTTTAAATCACCCATGACTCTTCTCGTCACAGGTGGTGCCGGCTTCATCGGTGCCAATTTCGTCCTCGACTGGCTTGCCGCTCACGACGAAACCATTGTCAACCTCGACAAACTCACCTACGCCGG
>Ga0213920_1000589_pt1 | contig 26342 bp, 25 predicted proteins | sample McNCre1117MG_FD_161054 | JGI IMG/M metagenome (GOLD analysis project Ga0213920, IMG submission 161054) | Freshwater microbial communities from McNutts Creek, Athens, Georgia, United States - 11-17 MG | ecosystem: Environmental > Aquatic > Freshwater > Creek | place: USA: Georgia | collected...
CTGCGGCACCTGCCCTGCATGTGATTTGCGAGCAAAGGGCTGGGAACGCTGGAAGGCGTGAGCTTTTATTCCGCCACCAAAACGAACTTAGCTGCACTGCCCTCAGGCGCAGGCACAAACTGCCACACCGTTTCGTGATGGCTGGTCACGGTGGGGCGGTGTGCAATCGACACCAATCCACCACCTTCTTCGCGCACCATCGTCAGCAGCTTTTCATACAGCGTCTTTTCAGCGGCTTCATCCAAAGCACTCGTCGCTTCGTCGGCAAACACCCAGCGTGGGCGCTTGAGCAACACACGCGCCAAAGCCAAGCGCTGTTGTTCGCCACCCGAGAGCTGCTGTGTCCAGTGACCGGCCACGTCGAGGTTGTTCACCAAGTGTGGCAGCAGTGCGTCGTACAAGGCGTTCTTCAAAGCTTCGTCGGTGTAATGCTCGGCACTGTCGGGGTAGGCCAATGCTTGACGCAAAGTGCCTTCAGGGAAATACGGGCGCTGTGGCATAAACACACTGCGCTCAGGCAACACCACGGGGCCGTAGGTGATGGGCTCGCCACGGCGGTCGTGGGTGGGCGATGTCACATGAGGCCAAATGCCGGCTAACACGCGCAGCAAGGTGGATTTGCCACAGCCCGATGGGCCGCGAATCAACACGGTGTCGCCAGCAGCCGCGTTGAGCGAGGTGTCGGCCAGCAACACATCGCCATTGGGCAGCGAGATGGTGAGTGGCGTGGTGTGCAAGGCATTGATGCCTGTGTGTGTGACTGGTGTGGCACCTGTGAACGACAGCGGCGCAGTGTCTGGTTCGGCTGCCTCATCCACTTTGACCGCCAGCATCTGATCTTGAAAACTCGTCAAACGCAGTGTGGTGGCTTGCCACGACGCCAAGCGGCTGTAGTTGCTGATGAACCAACTCAGCGACTCTTGCACTTGGCCAAAGGCCGATGAAATTTGCATCAGCTCGCCCAACTGAATGGCCCCGCTGAAATAGCGCGGCGAGGCCACCAACATGGGGAACACCACTGCGGCTTGGCCGTAGCCTGAATTGAACCAGGTGTAGCGCTTTTGCACGCGCAGCAAGCGCATGAAGTTGTCTAGGACCTGTGCAAAACGCTCTTGCAGCGACAAGCGTTCCACACGGCCACCACGGTCGAGCGCAATGGCTTCGCTGTATTCGCGCACGCGCATCAGGTGGTGACGGAAGTCAGCCTCAAGGCGCTGCTGCGCAAAGTTGAGCGATGCCATCGAACGGCCAATGAAGTGACCGATCAAGCTGCCCGCCAGTGCATAGGCCAAGGCCATCCACACCATGAAGCCTGGGATGTTGTAGGTCTCGCCCAACACGTCAAAGCTAAAGCCGCCCGACAGGCCCCACAAAATGCCAACAAAGCTCAGCAGTGTGACACTGGCGTCAAGCAACCCGAGCGATAGGCTGACGGTGTCCGCAGTGAATTGCTGGACGTCCTCTTGAATCCGTTGGTCGGGGTTGTCCGTGCCGTATTTGCTTTGTAGTTCGAGCTGGTAAAACACATGACCCTTGAGCCAGCGTTGCAAGTAGTCGCGTGTCATCCATGCACGCCAACGCACTTGCAACAGTTGCGTGAGGTAAAAGCGATACACCGCCACGATGATGAAGCAGGTGGCCAGCATGGCGAACACACCCAGCTGATGCCAAAACACGTCGGCATCGCGGTTTTGCAGCGCGTCATAAAACACGCGGTTCCAGTCGTTGAACAGCACCATCATGTAGACCATGCCGAGGTTCAAGCCCACGCAGGCGGCCAGCAGCAAGCGGGCGCGCCATTTTTCTTCGGACTTGAAATAGGGGAGCGACAAAGCCCAGACACGGCTGAGTTGCAAGCGGCTTTTTTGCCAATTCGTCGCCACGTTGCTGGCGACGCTTCTGAATGCGTTCATGTTTTTCAAACTTCGGTGTTGCGCACGCCGCTGGCCACATGGCCTGCGGGCACGTGACGGGCGGCGGATTCGATGTGGCCGGTTTGGTCGTCAAAGAAAAAGTCGGGTTCAAACTCGCGCAAGAACTCGCCTTTTTCAAGGCCGCCCAAGAACATGGCTTCGTCCACCTCAATGTTCCAGTTCATCAGCGTGCGAATGGCGCGCTCGTGTGCGGGGGCGCTACGAGCGGTGACCAGCGCCGTGCGAATGCGCATGTGTGGTGTGCCTGCTTGTTGTAGGCCTTGCAGGGCTAACAGCAATGGTTTGAATGGACCAGCGGGTAAGGGTTGCGTCGCATTGGTTTTTTCATGCTGCTGAAACGCATCCAAGCCCTGGGTTTGAAACACGCGTTCGGCTTCGTCGCTGAACAACACCGCGTCGCCGTCAAACGCAATGCGCACTTCGTGCGGGTTGGCTTCGGATGCGTGGGCTGAGTGCGGGTACACCTGTGCGGCGGGCACGCCTGCGTCTAGGGCTGAGCGCACGTCCGACAAATGCGTGGATAAAAACAAGTTGGCGTTGAGCGGGCGCAAATAACGCCAAGGCGATTGCCCGCGCGTGAAGCTGCCGCGTTGAATGGGCAAACCGTAGTGCTGCGCCGAGCGGAACACGCGCATGCCACTCACGGGGTCGTTGCGCGAGAGGATGACCACTTCCACGCGTTGCGCTTCAGAGGTGTTGAAGGCCAAGAGCTTTTGCACCAACGAGAAAGCCACACCGGGCTTGGCTGGGGTTTCTAGTCGGTCAAGTTGCAAGTTCATGTAGGCGCGGTCGTCGCCTTGTTCGAAGACTTGGTTTTCTTCTTCAAAGTCGAACAGCGCTCGCGAGGAGATTGCTACAACCAACTTGCCGTCTAAAGAAACACCCATGAATTACCTCACCCACTGATTGAGTTGAATGATGGGCAGCATCACCGCCAAGACGATGAGCATCACCATCGCGCCCATCGCTACGATGAGCAGTGGCTCCAGAATCGTCGCCAGTTGCAAAGCACGGCGCTGCACTTCTTCGCTCAACTGCGCCGCGGCACGTTGCAGCATGGTGGGCAGTGTGCCGGTTTGTTCGCCCAAGCGCGAGAACATCACCAACAAGCGCGGAAAGCGTGGGTGTTGTGCAATGGCGGATGCCAGCGGTGCGCCTTCGCGCACCAGCACCAGCGCGTCTTGCGCATCACGCTTCAGTGCTGTGTTGCTGAGTGTGTCTGCTGCAGCTTGTAGCGCTTTCAAAATCGGCACGCCTGCGGTGGCGAGCATGGCCAAGGTGCTGGCAAAACGTGCGGCGTTGTAACCACGGGCCAAGCGGCCAATGAGCGGCAACTGCAGCCAAGCCGCATCAAAACGCAAACGCACATCGGCTTGCTTCAAAGCGATATGACCGCCTGCAGATAGCAAGGCAATCAGCACCAAACCCCACAACCAAAAGTTTTGCACAAAGCTGCTCAAGGCCAGCATGAAGCTGGTGAGCGCGGGCAACTGCTGCTGGTTGCTGCCAAACACCTGCGCCACTTGCGGCACGACATAAGCGAGCAAGAACAACACGATGACCAAGGCCACCACGCAGACGATGGCGGGGTAAAGACCAGCGGCCAATAACTTGCCACGCAAGTTTTGTTGCTCTTGCAAATCGTCGGCTAAGCGCTCAAGCACGAGGCCTAAGTGGCCGCTTTGCTCGCCCGCACCAATCACCGCAGTAAAGATGGGGCTGAACTCGCGGGGGTGTTGGCTGAGTGCTTTAGCAAACGGTGCGCCTGCGTTCACCTCGGTGCGCAGGGCCGAGACCAAATCGCGCTGGCGGGGTGTTTCGGCTTCGTCGCTCAGGGCCGACAGTGCGCGTTCGAGTGGCAAGCCAGCGCTGACCAATCCAGAGAGCTGACGCGTCCATACGGCCAAGGCCGTGGTGCCAAACACCTTGCTCTCCCAAATGACGGTGTTCAAGCCGCTGCTGGTGCGCTGCACAGGTTCCACTTTGAGAGGCACCAAATCTTGTGCGCGCAATTGGCTGCGTGCGGTGCGCGCGGTGTCGGCCTCCAGCACGCCACGGCGCGTTTGGCCTTGGGCGTCTAGGGCTTCAAACGAATAGGCGGGCATGGTGGGTGTAGCTCAGTCGCTAAGAGTTAGTCGCAGTAACTTAGTCGCGGGTTACGCGAATCAGTTCTTCACGGGTAGAAATGCCGTGACGCACCAAACGTTCGCCATCGTCACGCATCAGCGTCATGCCATTGCGCAAGGCCGCATCGCGCAGCTGCGCTTCGCTGGCTTGGTTGTGGATGAGGGCTCGAATGTCGTCGTTGGTGGTGAGCAGTTCAAAGATGCCTGTGCGGCCTTGGTAGCCGCTTTGGCCGCACTCGTCACAACCTTTGCCGCCGCAATGCGTGCAGGTTTTGCGCAGCAGGCGCTGGGCCAACACACCCAAGAGCGACGAGCTGAGCAAGAAGGGCTCCACGCCCATGTCAGTCAAACGGGTGATAGCGCTGGCCGCATCGTTGGTGTGCAACGTAGCCAACACCAAGTGGCCGGTGAGCGAAGCTTGAATGGCGATTTGCGCGGTCTCGTAATCGCGAATTTCACCAATCATGATGATGTCTGGGTCTTGGCGGAGGATGGCGCGCAAAGCCTTGGCAAAGTCCAAATCGATCTTGGGGTTCACCTGCGTTTGGCCCACGCCCGCCAGCTCGTATTCAATCGGGTCTTCCACCGTCATGATGTTGTTGCGTGTGGCGTCTAGCCCTTGCAATGCCGCATACAGCGTGGTGGTTTTGCCTGAGCCCGTGGGGCCAGTCACCAAGATGATGCCGTGGGGCTGATGCACCAGCGCTTCGAAGCGGCGCAGGGTGTCGCCCTCCATGCCCACGGCTTGCAGTGTGAGTTTGCTTTCTGTTTTGTCGAGCAAACGCAGCACGGCGCGTTCGCCGTGCGCACTGGGCAGAGTGGACACGCGCACGTCAATCGCGCGCTGGCCGAGGCGCAGCGATATGCGGCCGTCTTGCGGCAAACGCTTTTCAGCAATGTCCAGCTCGGCCATGATCTTCAAGCGCGAAATCAGCGCCGCATGCAAAGCGCGGTTGGGCTGCACCACTTCGCGCAGCGTGCCGTCGACGCGGAAGCGCACGCTGCTGTGGCGCTCGTAGGGTTCGATGTGAATGTCGCTTGCGCCATCGCGTGCGGCTTGTGTGAGGAGCGCGTTGAGCATGCGAATGATGGGCGCGTCGTCGGCGGCTTCGAGCAAGTCTTCCACGGCGGGCAGCTCTTGCATCATGCGTGTGAGGTCAGCATCGCTCTCCACCTCGCTCACCACGGCAGCAGCGTTGCTGTCAGCTTGCGCATAGGCTTCGCTGATGCGTTTGGCCAGCGTGGCTTTGTCTGTGTATTCAAACGACTGCACGGCGTGGCGGCGCGTGACCTCGCTCCACGCGCTCAGGTCGGGCGCGTCGCTGTGCCACAGCGTGAGCGTGTGGCCATCGTCCTCCAGCAACAGCTGGTGGGTGCGTGCAAAGGCGTAGGGCAGCGGGCGGCGCATGGTTATTGGGCGGGTGTGGCGGCTGGAACTGCAGACTGAGGGGTATCCGTTTTGTCGCTGGGTGTTTCAGCTTTGGGCTCGGCCTTGGGTTTGGGTGCGGGCGGTGGTGGCAGCACAGGTGAATTGCCAGAGCCCAAGATGGGGTTGAAGCCAGGTTGCGCTGCTTGTTGCAAGCCCATCATTTGTTGGTAGCGGTTGTTGCTGAGCGCGTCTGATGCCGCAGCATCACGCACCACCACGGGACGCAAGAACACCATCAGGTTTTTTTTGCTGCGTGTGCGGCTTTCGCTTTTGAACAGCCAACCCAGCACAGGGATGTCACCGAGCGCAGGGACTTGGCTTGAGGCACCTGCGTATTCATCGGATAGCAAACCACCCAGCACCACGATAGAGCCATCGTCGACCAGCACATTCGATTCAATGCTGCGCTTGTTGGTGATCAAACCAGTAGAAGAACCCACAGAGTTAGGCACCACGCTTGACACTTCTTGGAAGATGGTGAGTTTGACGGTGCCGGTTTCGCTGATTTGTGGTTTGACCTTGAGGGTCAAGCCCACATCTTTGCGCTCCACTGTTTGGAATGGGTTGACCGAGCCGTTGGTTGTGTTGTTGTTGGTGTACTGCCCCGTGACGAAGGGTACGTTTTGACCCACCACGATCTTGGCCTCTTCGTTATCTAAGGTGAGCAAGGTAGGCGTTGACAACACATTGCCTTCACCGTTTTGTTGCAAGAACGTTGCCAAGCTGCTCAGCACATAGGTGCCATTGATTTGACGTGCGTTGCCGATGTTCAAACCACCACCCAATGCGCTCAATGCCGTGGCACCACCTGCTGCACCAATGATGTTGCCTTGGCCGATCGTGGTGCTGATTTGGTTATTGAAGTTGGTGCCAATGATGCCCACGTTGCCGCCCGATTGGCCTGTCGCGGTTTGCCACTGAATGCCCATCTGTGCAGCTTTGTCGGCATTGACCTCGGCAATCAAGCTCTCCACCATCACTTGTGCACGGCGTTGATCCAGCATGTCAATCACAGCACGCAGTTGGCGGTATTGCGGCTCGGGTGCGGTGATGATGAGTGAGTTGGTGGCCGTGTCTGCTTGAATCTGTCCGCCTGTGGCAGAGCCAGTGGGTGTATTGGTTCCACCCACCGTGCTGCCAGGGGTGGCAGCGGGTGTGGCCATGGGGTTGGCGCCGTTGAGCGCGGTGTTGTTTGCACCTGTCACTTGTCCGCTGATGGCTGCACGTAAGGTCGTGGCTAGCTTGGTGGCGTCTGCATTTTTCAAATACACCACATGGATGTTGCCGCTGGCACTGGTGCCGTTGGGTTGATCGAGTTTGGTAACGAGTGACTTCACCAGCGCCACGCGCGCAGGGTTGGCTGCGCGCAAGATGAGTGTGTTGCTGCGCGGCTCGGCCAGCAGTGTGGTTTTGTATTCGGCGCCTGTTTGGCCAGGCGTTGCCGCTGTCGCTGCATTGACGTTGCTACCGGATTCAACCAAGCGCAGCACCAAGGGTGCCAAGTCCACCGCGATGGCGTGTTTGAGCTGAATCACTTCCACGTCACTCGCGTTGGACACATCGAGCGTCGCGATGATGCGCGCCAAGCGTTGCAGGTTGTCGGCGTAGTCGGTGATGATGATCGAGTTGTTGCCAGGATTGACGTTGATGGTGTTGTTGGCGCTGATGAGTGGTCGCAACACGGGCACCAAGTTGTTGGCTTGCTCGAAGTTGAGCTTGAAGATGTGCGTGACGATTTGTCCGCTGCCTGAACCGCCGCCTGGTTTTTGTATTTCTTGCACGCTGCCGCCTTGCAGCTTGGCATCTGACTCAGGCACGATTTTGTAGAGACCTTTGGTCTCGACCATGGCAAAACCTTGCAAGCGCAAGGTGGCCAAGAACTGGCTCCATGCTTCGTTCGGCGATACAGGTAATTCGGTGGTGAGGTTGATCGTGCCTTTGACACGAGGGTCTACCACCAAGTTGCGGTTTGACAGTGTGGCCAAAGTGCGCGCCACCGATTCAATTTCAGCATTCACAAAGTTCAGCGTGATGGGCTGTTGTGCAGGTGCTGAAGATTTTTTAGCAGGGGGGGCCGCGTGTGTGAGCGACAAGCCCAACAGTGCAGGTGCGAGGCTCAATCCCAGCGCAAGCGCGAGTGCAGACGGTTGGAGAGATGTGCGTTGCTTAGCCATATGCATTAACCCATTTTCAAAATCGACTTGGCACCTTGGCGTTGGCCAAGGATGTTCAATAAGTTGGAGAGCGCCGCTTCTGCGTCAGGCGCAGCTGTGGCCTCGCCGTTGAAGCGGACGTGCCCATTTAAAAGTTGACCGCTGCCCGAGAGCTGCAAGCTGCCTTCCAGTGTGTCTAGCGTGAGTGCTATGTGGTCACCGCCTTGCAGCCGAACACGGTAGCTACCCAAAGGACGCAAGGTGGACAAGCGGGTCGACAGCTGCTGCATTTGCAGTTCGGCTTGACCTTGCAGACGTTCTTGACCTGCTTGTTGTGTCCATTGCAACTGTGTGGTTTGCAGCTGCATTTGCCCTTCGGGCTGAACCGTGTTCCATGGCGCCCCCAAGCCGACGAGCCAGTTGGCAGGCCAGTTGGAGGTGTGGTTGCTGACCTGAACATGCACGCCGCGCCATACAGGCGAAACATCCACGCGCACAGGTTGTGGTGTGCAGCAGGCTGACGCCAGCGTGGCGCTGAGGGCCAAGCGTGCGTGGGTCCAGTCGATGCGTGGGCCAAGCTGCCAGGTCAAGCGCGTGGGTAAGGCTGTGGTGCTGACTGAGTTGAGCGGCCCTTCATTGAGCACCCATTGTGCGGAACCGTTCCAAACGGTGCCTTGTGCATCAGGCAGCAATACGCGGCGGCCACTGGCTTGCTCGATGGCCTGTGTCAGCCAATGCGCTGGGGCTTGCGTGATGAAGGCCAGCATCACGCCCAAGCCAGCACCTGCCCAAGCCCAGCGTGTGCTGGTGCGTGTGGTCGTGGCGGTGCGTGTGCGTTGCATGTGGTTTAAGGCGCAGTGCCTCGGTTGGGCAAACTCAACACCAAGCTGCCATCCCACACGACAGCAGCACTGCTTGACGTGGTGGTGTTGGCCCGTGTGAGGTGTGCTTCTAGCGGCAGGGCCTGTGCTTGGCTGCGTGCTTGTGTCAACCAGTTGGCCAAAACGGGCGCTGGCACAGCTTTGAGTTGCGCTGAGATGCGCTCACCTTGCACATTGAGTTGAATCTGTGGGCCAGGGGTGAGTCCTTGTAACGCACGCCATGCTTCGTCGCGTGACAAAGGGGTGCGTGCTTGCAGTGCTTGCGCTTGGTTTTGCAGTGCCAACATGTGGGCTTGCTGCTGGCTAACTTGGGCGCGGCGGTTGCCGCTTTCATACAAGGTGTTGAGTGCGGGTGCGATGGCGACAGACCAAAACACCACCATGCCCAACAATGCCCCGAGGACAGACACGCCGCGTTGTTCGCGTGGGCTCAAGGCTTGCCAGCGAGCAAGTGCTTGTGTGCGGAATTGGGTGAGAGCGCTCATTTTGTGCCCTCCGCTTGCAATACCCACGTGTCGTTGCCGTCTTGGCGCAGAGTTAAGCCTGTGGGTTTTGCAAAGGCAAGTCCAGTGGTGTTGTTGAGTGTCACGCCTTGCACGCGCAGCGTGTGGTTGGCGTAGTGAATTTGTTGAGGCGTTTGACCAGCGGGTAACACGCTTGCCAAGGCAGCGAGCAAAGGCTCAAAGTCGGTGCTCGATGCCGTGCCCGATTTTTGTTGCAGCGCGTCCACCTCGCGTTGCATTTGCAGGGGCGCGTCAATGACCAAGGTGACCGATGGAAAAGTGGTTTTCAAAATGTTTTGCAGCGCGGCCTGTTGCGCGTTGAGTGCGCTGTGCTCACGCCACGCCAAGACGTTCAGGCCGAGGACTTGCAAGGCGATCAAAGCCGCTACACCCCAGCGCACAGGCTTCCAGGCCGGTGCATGCAACAGGGTTTGCCATGCGGCCAAGACTTGGCGCTGCACACGTTGTGCGCGGCCTTGCGCCCATTCGCCTTGCGCCAAATCCCAAGCCGATTGGCTGGACTTGACCCAACGCTGCGCTGCGCTTTGCAGCATGGGCTGTCGTTGCAGCGTGCTTTGCACGCGCGCCACCATGGCGGGCTCGGCTTGAATTTGTAAATCGTCTTGGTTCAGCTCAGCAAACGCACGCCATTGCGCGGTGTTGGGCGGTAGTAGCGAAACACCATGCGCGTGGCACAGCACGCTGTGTGAGTGGTCGGGCTCGCCCATCACGTGCAGCACAGGTTTGTCAGCGGGCGATAGCTCGGGCACGATGCGTTGCACCGTCAGGCCGGCCGCTTGCAGTGGTGCAAGGGCGTCACGCAGCCATTGCTTGTCGCACGCAGCCACCAAGGTGTCGCCGCCTGTACGGGCGATGCTGTCGGCTTGCGGATCCAGCACGAGGTGAAGGGTTTGGGGTTCGTCCAGCAAACGGTCTTCCAGCAAACCTTGCAACACGCTTTGCAAACGTGGGCCGTGGCTGGCCGGCGGGAGTTGCACGCGCAACCACGACAAACGGCTATGTGGTACCACCGCCACCACTTCACCCGCGTGTGCTGACAACATGGCGGCCACACCTGTGGCGGCGCGAAGCACTGCATGGCCATCCGAGTGGACATGGGCATAACCCGCCGAGGCGGCTTGGGTGGAATGAGGCAGTGCAATGATCAGCATGAGAACCTTCATTGTAGAGAGCCAGACTCTCGCCAAAGAACCTTCAAATCTTGCATCTCACGCTGCACCAAAGACCGCTCTTGCAGCACGGTTTGCGGCATGCGCAAACGGCCCGTGACTTCGAAGAACTTGGTGTTCACGCTGAAAGCGTCGCTCAAGTTGACGCTGCGGCCCAAGGCTTTTTGAAAGGCATCCAAGGTCGCCCAGTGTTGACGTTCACGCTGTTGCACCAAGCGTTGTGCATCGGCCATGCTCATACCAGGCACGCTGGCGTAAAGCACGGGAATACTGGCGGTATTCACGTTGATGGGGGTGCGCGTGGGGAGTAGGGTGATGTGTGGGCTGAGGATCTGAAGGGTTTGAGGCGTCAGGCCCAGCCAAGTCAGTTGCGACAACCGTTGAGGCATGAGCGGTGCACCGTCGGCTTTGCGCTGTGCGGCTACCAAACCTTGTGTGAGCGCGCTGAGCTGCGCGGGGGGTAAAGCCAAGGCGTCAAACAAGCGCTGAAACGCGATGACGTTTGCCGCATCGAGCTGTTCGCCTTGCAGCAAATTGGTGACGTTCAAGCGCCCTTGTAAATCATTGATCTGGCCAGACAGTAAAACTTGTTGTGCGAGTTTGCTGTCGTCCACATTGGCCCCTGTGCCATCGGGCAAGGCTGCCAAAAAGCTAGACAAGCGCGCTTCTTGCAATGGCACGGCCCAAGGTTCGGCCAAGTGATCGGTGGGGAAGTTGACGTCACCGGCGCGGGCGTCTTCACGCAAGATGACACGCGCCCAGTCGAGTGCACCTGTGAGCAGCCATCGGGCTTGTGTGCGTTGACGTTCTGCACCTTCTACCTCGACAGCTTTCCATTGTTGCCACAACGCGCCCGCAGCAAACGTGGCCACCAGCGTCACGGTGAGCATGGCCGCCAGCAGGGCTGCGCCGCGTTGTGAAGTGTGTGCCGTGTGCTTCATGTTTTGGTGTTGCTGAAGTTGGGGCGTACCCAGTCAAGGGTGATGCGGCCACGCACGCCGGTGCTGGCGGGTAGGTCAATTTGCAGACGAATGGCGTCTGGCAATGCGCCTTGGCTGACGGTGTTGTTTTGGGGCGTGACTGGGGCGACGCCGTTGGTGTTGCTTGCCTCGGCTGCACCTGTGCTGGACAGTGGGTTGGTCCATGCATTGCCACGGAAGTAGGTGAGCTGCCAAGCGTCGAGAGGAATCAAGGCGGTTTCAAATGCTGCATCGTCAGCGCTCGGGTTTTTGCCCCAGCGTTCTGCGTTGGCCCAAGCTTGCTGCAACGCCGTGCGTGTTTGCAAAGGGGCCGATTGCCAGCGCAACCATTGGTTGCCGCGCAGTGTCCACGCCACCACCCACAGGCCGGCATCTGCACCATCGGCGCGCCAAGCGGTGGCGCGTCGGGTGAGTCGCAGTGTGCGGCCATCCCACTGCACGCCAGCATCGGTGATGCTGGGCACGGGCTGCACTGCGTTGAGATCGGCCTGCCACTGGGCCAGCACGGTTTGCAGCACCGCGGTTTTGTCCACCTGCACTTGCGTGATGTCGCGACTGCGCATGAGACCGTCTAGCCCACGCCAGCTGAGGCCCGCTAACACCGCCATGAGGGTGATGGCGATGAGTAGCTCAATGAGCGTGAAGCCTTTTTGTTTGTGCATCACGAACGGCATCAGTAACGTCCCAGTACGGTGGTGATGTTCAGCACCGGCGTAGCTGCATCAAACACTTGTGCGTCCACACGGCGAAACGCAGGGTTGGGCGTGGTGCGTACGGTCAATGCCACTTCAAAGTTGCGCTCGGCTTGTGGGCAAGGTACGCGTGAGTCGCCCACACCCGGCAGTTGCTGCGCAAGGCGCAACTGGTTCAGTGCGTTGTCTGCACAAATTTGTGCGAGCAGCACATCCGCTTGGCGCTGCGCATTGCGTGTGAGTGCGCCGCTGACCTTGAGTCCACTCATCAAAGCAATGGACACGATGGCGAGCGCCACCAAAACCTCGATCAGTGTGAAGCCACGTTGTTTCATGGCACGACTTGAAAAGGTGTGAGCCCGTCTGTGCCAATGCTCAACGCGGGTGTTGGTTTGGCTGGGTTGGCTGTGGCCACGCTCAGGGTGATGCGTGCAGGCGTCAAGATGGGTTCAGGCCCCAGCACCACCAAGTTGGCAGGGGCCGCCCTCACCATGGCTTGTGTGCCCACTGTGAGCCAAGTCTCGGTGCGTGGCGCAATTGGGCTGGCCGTTTGGACAGGCGCTGAGGTGTTGGTGTTGTTTGGCATGGCTGCCAGCGCGGGCCTGATGACAAAGCCCTCGGGCGTGGCTTGCCAAATGAGCGCAATGCCGCTGGTGCGCGATTGCGCTCGGGCCGCTTCCAAAACGGCGACCAAGCGTTGTGCTTCGCGCTCCAGTTGAGTTTGACTGCTGTCGCGTAGCGACAAACTCACCCCGGCCATGGCAAAGCCAATGATGGCCAACACCACCAACAGCTCCAACAGGGTCAGGCCGCGCTGGCGCTGCATGGCGGGTGCGGCGGTTGTGTTTATTGCCAGCTGCCGAGGTCGGCGTTTTTGCCTTCGCCGCCAGGTTGGCCGTCAGCGCCGAGCGACAGCACATCGACTTCACCCTTCACGCCAGGGTTCATGTATTGGTAAGGGCGGCCCCATGGGTCGTTGGGCAGCTTGTCGATGTAGGGCTTCCAGTTCAGCGGTGTGGGGCCAGCCGTGGGCTTGACCACCAAGGCATTCAGGCCTTGCTCGGCGGTGGGGTAGTTTTGGTTGTCCAAACGGTAGAGCTTGAGGGCTTGCATGAGGTTGCCTACGTCGGTTTTGGCGGCGGTCACACGTGCGTCGTCGGCACGGTTGAGCACGTTGGGCACCACCAGCGCAGCCAGCACGCCAATGATGGCGAGCACCACCATGAGTTCAATCAATGTGAAGCCGCGTTGGCGTTTGGCTTTTGGGGTGGTTTGTTGGGCTTGCATATCAGGCATTTCAAAAATTTCTTATCAATGATCAATCATAATCCGCTGATGCTCAGTTACCGCCCCTCATTTGCCACAGCCTTCAGCGCCTCGTCGCGCTTGGTGTTGCCTGTTGCATCGCTGCTGGTGTGGGGCGCAGTGGCCTTTAGCGCCGTCACGTGGGGGCTGCGTTGGTCGGCCATGGGCACGAGCCCCAGTAACGCTGCTACTGCCACACAAGCTTTGCCCGAGGTGGATGTGTCTGCCGCTGCGCGCAGCTTAGGCGCGGCGCCTGTGCAAACGGCTGCGCCCACTTTGGCCAGCCGTTTTCAGTTGCAAGGCGTGATGGCGGGTGGCCCTAATGCCGGTGCGGCCTTGATTGCTGTGGACGGTAAAGCTGCCAAGCCCTTCCGTGTGGGCGCGGTGGTGGCGGATGGTTTGGTGCTGCAGTCAGCCCAAGGTCGTCGCGTGACCCTAGGGGCAGCGATGGATGGGCCGCAATCTTTGGTGCTTGAGCTACCCGCCAAGAAGTAAGCCATCAAGCAAACGTGGACAAAAAAAAGGTAGCCAAGCTACCCTTTTTGCTTTGACGCTTCCATGCTTCAGCGTTGCAAGAACAAGCGATACGCAGGGTTTTGGGTTTCTTCCACATACGGATAACCCAAGCCATCCAAGAAAGCCGTGAACGCTTTGTTGTCAGCCTTGGGTACTTGTAAGCCCATCAAGATGCGGCCGTAGTCCGCGCCTTGGTTGCGGTAGTGGAACAAGCTGATGTTCCAGCCGGGGCGCATGGCCAGCAAGAACTTCATTAATGCGCCTGGGCGCTCTGGAAACTCAAAACGCAAGATGCGTTCTTCGTGTGCCAGCGTCGAGTGCCCGCCCACCATGTGACGGATGTGTTCTTTGGCTAACTCGTCGTGGGTGAGGTCAATCGCCTCAAACCCGCTCTTGGTGAAGTGGCCTGCAATCTTGCTGCTTTCGCCTTTCACGCCCGTGGTCAAACCCACAAACACGTGGGCCTTGGCTTGGTCGCTCATGCGGTAGTTGAACTCGGTCACATTGCGGGGCGATTTGCTGCCGCCAAAGCTGGGTAGCTTGCCAATCAGCTCACAAAAGCGGCGCAGGCTGCCGGGCTGCTCGGGGATGGTCACAGCGAACAAGGCTTCGCGTTCTTCACCCACCTCGGCACGCTCAGCTACAAAGCGCAGGCGGTCGAAGTTCATGTTCGCACCACACAAAATGGCGGCGTAGGTTTCGCCCTTGGTTTTGTGCTCGGCCACGTATTGCTTGATGGCGGCCACAGCCAATGCGCCTGCGGGCTCGACGATGCTGCGGGTATCCACAAACACGTCTTTGATGGCGGCGCACACGGCGTCAGTGTCTACCGTGATGTAGCTGTCCACCAAGTTTTTAGACACGCGGAAAGTTTCTTCGCCCACCAGCTTCACGGCTGTGCCGTCAGAGAACAAGCCCACGTCGTTGAGCGTGACGCGTTTGCCTTTGGCCACCGACTGCATCATGGCCGATGAGTCGTCCATTTGCACGCCAATCACTTTGATTTCGGGGCGCACGGCCTTGATGTAGTTGGCCACGCCGCTGATGAGGCCGCCGCCGCCAATGGCGACAAACACCGCGTCTAACGGTCCTTGATGCTGACGCAACATTTCCATGGCAATCGTGCCTTGGCCTGCAATCACATCGGGGTCGTCAAACGGGTGCACAAACGTCATGCCGTTTTTCATCTCTAGCGTGAGTGCGTGGGTATAGGCGTCAGAGTAGCTGTCGCCTGCCAGCACCACGTCGCCACCCAAAGCCTTGACCGCTTCAATCTTCACGCTGGGCGTGGTGGTGGGCATCACGATGATGGCTTTGGTGCCTAAGCGTTTGGCGCCCAGTGCCACGCCTTGGGCGTGGTTACCGGCGGAGGCGCAAATCACGCCTTTTTTCAATTGCTCTGGCGTGAGGTGCGCCATTTTGTTGTACGCACCGCGCAGCTTGAAGCTGTGTACGGGCTGCTGGTCTTCGCGCTTCAAGAGCACGGTGTTGTGAATGCGGCGGCTGAGGTTTTTCGCCACCTCCAGCGCAGATTCAGTGGCCACGTCGTAGACGCGAGCGGTCAAGATTTTTTTCAGGTAATCGGCGGGCTGCAGGGCGCGCGCTTTGGTGGGGCGGGTAGACATGGGGTGATTGTCTCTTAAGACAAAAAGGCAAAAAAAAGCCCCGAGTTTTGCAACTCGGGGCATGAATCCACTTTTGAGGGTGGAGGAGACAAGCCCAAATTGTATGCAAATTTTGTTGCGCTGCAACAATTCGAAGACAATTGCGCTAGAAATTTATTGGAGAAACACACATGGAATGCACCGTCAGTTGGACCGGCAACTCTGGCACTCGCTCAGGCATGGGCTTTATTGCAGAAACAGGCAGCGGCCATGTGGTGGCCATGGATGGCGCACCCGATGCGGCCAAGCCCGAGAACGGCGGCCAAAACTTGGCACCACGCCCGATGGAAATGTTGCTGGCTGGCACGGGCGGTTGCACCGCCTATGACGTGGTGCTCATCTTGAAGCGCGGCCGTCACAACGTGCAAGGCTGCAGCGTGAAGATCGTCAGCGAACGCGCCACCGAAGACCCCAAGGTGTTCACCAAGATCAACATGCACTTCACCGTCACAGGCAAAGGCGTGCCAGCCAGCGCGGTGGAGCGTGCCATTGCCATGAGTCACGACAAATACTGCTCGGCCAGCATCATGCTGGGCAAAACGGCTGAAATTACCACCAGCTTCGAGCTGGTCGAAGCCTAAAGCGCTCGATTAGATGCGGTGCGCCACGGTGGTCATCACCTTGGCTGCCACTTGCATCATGGCTTTGAAGGGCGCGGGCAACTCGGCAGCCCCCGCGTGCTGCGCGTCTTTGGCGTGTTGCGCCTCGTCCACCTTCATTTGCGCCACGATGGCACGGCTCGGACCGTCGTTGGCGGGCAGAAGGCCAAGGTGGCTTTCTAAGTGGGCTTCGACTTGACGCTCGGTCTCCACCACAAAACCTAGGCTCATGCGGTCGCCACCCAGCTTGGCCGCAGCGTAGCCAATGCCAAATGCGCCGGCATACCAAAGTGGGTTGAGCAGGCTGGGCCGGCCGCCCAACTCGTGCAGGCGCTGTTCGCACCATGCCAAATGGTCTGTTTCTTCGTTGCACGCCGTGATCAGGTGCTGGCGCAGGGCGTGGTCCTTTGTGGCTAAGGCTTGCGCGGTGTACAGCGCTTGGGCACAGACCTCGCCTACATGGTTCACGCGCATCAGGGCTGCAGCCTCGGCCTTTTGGCTTTCGCTCAATGGCACAGGGGGCGGCGCCTCGGCGGCCCACATGGGGGTGGGGCGGTTGGCGTGGTGGCGGGCAAACACGGTGCGCAAGGCGCTGTCGGCGGCGGTGAGTAAGCGGTCCATGTGCTGAGTTTAAGGTCAGGCACTTTGCTGCACCCGTCGATTTGCCCCTACTTTGAGAATTGTCAAAACCGCCAATTTCCGAGGGTTTGTGCGGGTTGAAGGGGTGTTTTGTTGCAAGGATGCAACGTCTGAGACGAAATTTTGACAGTTGTCATATGACAAACCGCATCCGTCTGGTTCAATACGTGCAACTTCCCGAAAACGGAGGTTGGCTACTACGAAAAAGTAGGGCCCCTGTTCAAACCTTGGAGAACCTTGAAATGAAAAAAACCCTCGTTGCTATCGCAGCAATCGCAGCCGCTACAGGCGCATTGGCTCAATCTTCTGTGTCTTTGATCGGTGTTGTTGACGCCGGTTACCAAGCTATCAGCCACACTGATGCCACCAAAAAATGGTCTGGCATCAAAAACAACGCCGTGCAAACAAGCCGCGTTGAATTCGTTGGCAACGAAGATGTGGGCAGCGGCTTGAAAGCTGGCTTCTGGATGGAATTGGACTTCAACCCAGTTCAATCTACTTCTGCTAACACCACTTCTACAAACGCTTTCCAAGGCACACCTTTCACAGGCCAACAATTCGTTAGCTTGTCTGGTGGCTTCGGTGAGTTGAAAATCGGTCAACCTGATTCTCCTGCTTTGGCTATCGGTGGCGGCACAATGCAACCTTTCGGTACTAACGTTGGTTCTGGCTACAGCGGCACTTGGGGTCGTTTGGGTACTGTTGGCGTTTCTGGCGTTAACAGCTACATCGGCAAAGACACTGGCCGTATCGTTCGTCACGAGAAAAACATCGTGTACGCAACACCTGTGTTCAGCGGCTTCCAAGCTAAAGCTGAGTACTCTTTCCAAAACGACAAGTCAGCTACCGTTACATCTAACGACAACGGTTACTACAGCTTGTCTGGCTTCTACACCAACGGTCCTTTGAACGTTGCTGCTTTGACAGCCAAGGGTACTTCTGGTGACATCGCTGCTGCAGGTACAACTGCAACTATCGGTGGTACAACTGCTGTGAACAACGGCTTGGGTACTTCTGGTAGCGTCAAGTGGAACATGTTGGGCGCTAACTACACTGTGGGCGCTGCTACTGTTTACGCTGGTTACACAACGACTAAAGCTGACAACTCTGCTTCTACACAATTGGAAGACAGCAAGTCATCTAGCATCGCTGGTAAGTACGTCATGGGTAACGTTGACCTGTTGGCCAACTACATCAAGCGTACAAACAACTTGACTACCGGTACAACTCCTGCAGAAAGCAAGTTGACTGCTTTGGGCGCGAACTACAACTTGAGCAAGAACACTGCTTTGTACTTCCGCAACGAGCACACAACTGGTTTGAACACCACTTCTGCTACTCAAACTCAAACTATCAACGCAATTGGTATGTGGGTTAAGTTCTAATCCCCGCGCTAGCGTAAGCTAGTTAAGGATTTGACAATCTAAAACCCCATCACTCGTCAGAGTGATGGGGTTTTTTCATATGGATCTCCCTAGTTTGTTTGCTATTTAAAACACTAATAATAGTTATGCGCTGTAACTAAATTGAAATGAATCATGTACAAACAAACATTACTCTTGAAGTGGCTGTGGCTCGCCTTGCTCAGTAATGCGTGGAGCGTAGTTTTTGCGGCCTCACCTGTTTTGCCACAACTGTCAGCAGCACATGGCGTAGGCTTACTGAATGAGTGTGTCGGTTTGTCTGCCAAGTTAACCGAGTTGCCGCATACACGCATTATTAGCACTGAACCGATACCAACTGGCACCTTGGCTGTGGGTGATCAGCCGATTGCAGAGCATTGTCGTGTGACTGGCAAGATGCACGAAAGAAAAAGTTTAATTGATGGAAAAACGTATTCAATTACTTTTGAAATTCGGCTGCCCAAAGAATGGAATGGACGTTTCCTGCACCAAGGTAATGGCGGTATTGATGGTGTGGTGCAACCTGCCATTGGTAGTTTTGGTGGCGGACCATTGACTCATGCATTGCATCAAGGCTTTGTTGTTTTGAGTTCAGATGCGGGTCATGCTGGCGCTAATCCAGCCTTTGGCGTTGATCCACAGGCGCGCCTAGATTATGGTTATCAGGCAGTGTCAAAGCTGACACCGATGGCCAAATTAGTCATCAATGTTGCGTATGGAAAGTCGCCTGATCGTTCTTATTTCGCAGGTTGTTCGAACGGCGGTCGTCATGCAATGGTGGCGGCAACTCGATATTTTGAGGATTACGATGGAATCCTCGCGGGTGCCCCGGGATATAACCTACCGCGAGCAGCCATTGCAAATCTTGCGGGCGCGCGTTTGTACAAGTCGGTGGCGACAGCAGATGTGAAGAGTCACATTGACCTAGCCACAGCGCTGACGGATAAAGAAAGGCAACTTGTAGCGCATCAAGTACTTGAAAAATGTGATGCACTTGATGGCGTGACAGATGGCATTGCTCAAGATGTTGCCGCATGTCAAAAAGTTTTTTCACTTCAAAAAGATGTGCCAACTTGTGCAGGCGCGCGTGATGGGAGTTGTTTGACTCAGCCGCAAAAGCAAGTTCTCGCACAGATTTTCTCTGGCCCTAAAAATGCCAAGGGACAGCGTATTTATGCGTCGTTTCCATTTGATGGCGGCTTTGGATCAGGACGCGCAGGAGTCTCTTCTGGCGGGAATCCCGTGGGATCAGGCATCGCTTTTTGGGAGTTCTTTGCATCGACCCAACTCGATAGTGGGGCAACAGGCATTATTTTCAAAGTGCCACCAGAAAATCCAGAACATTTCAATGCATTGGAATTTTCTTTAACTACAAATATTGATGCGTTGCTGCACGGTGTTTATTCAAGCAACGATGTTTATAAAGAGTCTGCGATGACGTTTATGACTCCACCGAATCCAGAAAATATGAAGGGTTTACGCAGCAAGGGCGGCAAGATCATTGTGTATCACGGAGTAAGTGACTCAATTTTTTCTATCAACGATTCTGTGAATTGGTTGCAACGTGTTCAAAGACATACAGGTCAAGACTTTGTTAAGCTTTATCCGATTCCCGGTATGGGTCACTGTTCAGGTGGCCCTGCGACAGATCAGTTTGATATGTTGACACCGTTGGTGAAATGGGTCGAAGAAGGCGTTGAGCCTGAATCTGTTGAGGCTTCAGCGCGGGGTGTCGGGAATTTAGGAGGCGTCAACCCTGATGTTCCGAGTGCATGGCATCCTGGACGAACTAGACCTTTATGCCCGTTTCCAAAAGTCGCACGCTACAACGGAGCAGGTGATATCGAGAAGGCAGAAAATTTCACCTGTAAATAGGTGGCACATGGTTTGGATCATTTGTTTGTGAATTGTTCTTCTCTATTTACAGAACGCCGCTCTGTGCGTGCCTATTTACCCACAAGCATTTCTGACGATTTGCTGGCCGAAGTCATGGCGACCGCACGTTTGGCGCCGAGTGGCGCTAATTTGCAGCCTGGGATCTTTATTTCGGTGCGAGGTGAGGTGCGGCAGCGGTTGTGCGCCGACTTGTCGCTCGCGTGGCGTGAGGGTCGACAGGAGCTTGAAGATTACGACTACTTTCCCAAGCCTATGCCAATGACCTTGCGTCGCAGGCAAGTCGCAGCAGCACAGGCGCTCTACGGTGCATTGGGTGTGGCTCGTGATGATCGCGCGGGGCGTGATGCGCAATTCGAGCGTAATTTCCGATTCTTTGACGCACCTGTTGCTCTGATCGTCGCTATGCCATACGACTTTGGTGCAGGCGGTTACATGGATTTGGGCATGACTTTGTATGGCCTCATGTTGGCCGCTCAATCTAAAGGCTTGTCGACCTGCGCTATTGGCGCTATGGCTTCTTACCCCCATCTGATTCGACAACACCTAGGCCTAGATGTTGAGACGAAAGTTGTGTGTGGCATAGCTTTAGGCTATGCAGATCCAGACGCACCTGTGAATCAAACGCGCACGGTGCGGTGCGAGTTGGATGAGTATTTCAAGGTACTAGGCTAGTCAACACAGCCGCCGAGCCGAGCCCGCCAGCTCCCGCCACGGCCACCAAACCTTTTGCATGAGCTTTCGGTGAGCTAGTCAGGTCACTTAGCAAACGCACCAAAGCAATGGCGGCTGATGCGCCAATGGGATGACCTCGACTCAGACCTCCGCCATGTGTATTAAGTCGCTCTGGATCGATGGCTAAGTTTTGCATAAAGCTTAAGCCTTGCACAGCGAATGCATCATGCAATTCCACATGTGCGAAATCGCTTGCATGGGTAAAGCCCGCATGCTGCAGTGCTTGAAGTGCTGCTGCCTGTGCAGCTAGCAATGGTGTTTCGGGTCTGCAACCTACAGATGCATGCGCAGTCCATTCCACTTTGGGCGTTAGCTGCAATGTGGCGCATGCTTGTGGGCTAACAAGCAGCACAAATGCAGCAGCATCTGCTTGCGCAGAGATGGTGAGCGCACTCAACGCACAGCTGTCATCGGTGTGAGCAGCATCCGATCGCGCAACGACAGGCATGCGTGCTGCGCGAGCTGGATCAATGTGGCGCGGATACACATCATGCGTCACGCTCAAGATTGGCACGATTTCATCGCGCATAGCAGCTTGGTACGCCAAGGCTCGCGTATGGCTTTGTGCCGCGTAAGCTTCTTGCTGAATGCGCGTGTAGCCTGTGTGAGCTGCGTAACGTGCAGCCGAGAGCAGCATGTCTGGGTCCTGCTCTGCTGTGGGAGCGAACGCCGGACGTTCAAATGCGAGAGCAGGCGCATCGCTTGTGAGGGGGCGATGCATGCGAAGTGGAGAGCGACTCCAGGCTTCTGCGCCACCAGCAATCACCACATGGGCCTGACCAGAGGCAATCAGTGCCGCGCCTAAAGCTACGGCATCTAGACCTGCGCAGCATTGTGTGTCTACGGTATAGGCGGCAGTTTGTGTGTCGAGGTTTGCATGCAAAGCCAGCATGCGAGCTGGATTGCCTCCAGCACCTAACGCATTGCCCATCACGATGGCATCAACCGCATGGGGCTGAACCCCTGTTTTGGCTAGCAGCGCATGAATCACAGGCGCTGCCAATTCATGCGTTTGCAGAGTTTTAAATGCCCCATGGCGTGGCACGACGGCAGAGCGTGCCCATGTAGCGATCAGAGGATGTTGTGCAGACATGAATTTGAAAGCTCGTCTTGCAAGTGTTGATGGAGCAAGTGTCCCAACGCGTGGTGATCAGTTTTGCCACTTGCTGTGAAAAGCCATGTGGTGCAGACCATGAAGTATTTGGGTATTTTGTAGTTTTCTAATTGCGCACGGCAGTCATTAGCTAATTGCTGCACGTTGATGTCTGTTGTTGAGAGTTGCAAGAGTGCTACCACTTGCTGTCCACGTATGGGGTCGGGTATGCCATGCACAGAAGCATTTGCAATGCCTGTGTGGCGCATCAAGACGGTCTCAACCTCTTCGGGGAAAAGGTTTTTTCCCTGTGTGACGATCATGCGATTTTCACGCCCTACCATGCACAAAAAACCTTGTGCATCGATGTAGCCCATGTCACGTACCGATAGCCATTCACCATCACGCACAGCGGCGGTGTGGTCGTTGGTTGCGCCCACGTAGTCGGTGAACAGCATGGGGCTACGCACAAAAATTTGGCCTGTGCCTACAGGCGGCTGTGGCTGGCGAATGTCGATGTCTACATTTGAAAAAGGCTTACCCACAGCATTGGGAGGCGCCGATGCATCTGCATCCATCCAAGCCATGAAGCTGGTTTCAGACGCACCATAAAACTCAACAATGCGTGCTTTGGGAAACAGCGCTTGCAGGGCTTCGGTGCGGTCACGCATCCAGCGTGCACCGCTGATCAAAATCAAACGCACCTCATCAATGGGGGCAATTTGGCGACGTGCGGCTAACTCCAACATCAGCAGCAGTTGGCTGGGCACAGCCACCAAGCAAGGTGTGCGGCCTGAGCGCAAGGTGTCCAACAAGCGAGGCGCAGAGAAACGCTCTTGCACCACCACGCCCGCGCCACTCCAAAGTCCCAGCACCATGCCAAACAAAAACAGCGAGTGAGAGAAACGGCCGGGTGCCATCACGCAGCTGGCGGCGTCTGCACCAAAGGTGTCTAGGCACACGCGCAGACTTTCGGTCCACGATAGGTGATGGCGGCGAAAGCCTTTGGGTACGCCTGTGCTGCCCGAGGTAAAGCCAATGTAGAAAGGGCTGGTAGGCGTGGCTGTGTGTGTGTGGCTTGGCTTGGTCAAAGCTGTGCCGAGTTCGCGCTGCACGCTGTCGCGCACGGTGCTGGGCCAGTCGGGGTCGCTCACGGCGGCGCATCGGCCACTGTGGATGATGCCCATGAATGACACCATCTGTTGAATCATGCTGAGCTGGTCGTCCACAAACACCGTGGCAGGCGCGTGTTGCTGAACGAGTGTGTCAGCGTGCTGCACCACGGCAGCGTGTAGCTGGGCAAAGGTCAGCTGGGTGTGACCATCGTCCATGGCCACCACTTGCGCACGGGTGTGGGCCCAGTGCGCGAGGGGCGCATGAACCAGCGTGTTAGCCACCAAAACGCCAGTCGGGCAGGCCACGAGCCACGGTGTGAACCACGGTCGCACACAGTGCACACTTGATCAAATCACCCGGCACAAACACCAAGGTACCCATGAGTGCTTGTTCCCATGACAGGTTGGCAATGTTGACCAAGCCCACCACGCCAAACACGTGCACCACCAACAAGCCGCCAACGGCAGATGCCACGAAAGCGCTGATGGCGGCGCTGCGTGGCGCAGCGGTGGGCAGCAAGGCCATGATCAAGCCTGTGACGAATGCGCCCACTGGCCAGCCAATGAGGTAACCACTGGCAGGTGCAAAGAACACGCCTAAGCCACCGCGACCACCCGAGAGCAATGGCAAACCTAAAGCCACCGCAGCCAAGAACAGCATCAAGGCTTGTAATGCTCGTTTGGGGCCGAGCAAACAACCGGCCAGCATCACGCCTAGGGTTTGCAAGGTGATTGGCACACCCAAAGGCAAATCAATTTTGGGAATCAAGCCAAACACAGCAATCAAGGCTGCAAACAAAGAGACGAGGGCGAGTGAGCGAGAGGAGTTGTGCATCAGCGGCGTAAACGTAAGTGGAGTGCATCGGCTACGCGGCGCGCAGCAACGAGCATTTGAATGGTGAGAGGAGCCAATATTTTAAAAGCACCCGATTTACCCGTGCGCAGTCGGTGCGCCTCGTCTAAGCGACGCCAGAGCACAAAGAAGTGTTCAGTGAATCGCAGCATGAGAGCCAGCTGCAAGGCGAGTTGTTCAGATGAAATGCCAATGTGTTTGAGCGGTGACAGCAGGCGCTCAAACACATGCAATAAATCGCTGTATCGGGTGGTCAGTGTCAGGGCGACGCCCATCAAACTCGTGCTCACCAAGCGCAGCACAGTGATGATGGCCAAGTCGAGCCGTTGTTGGTACGCATGAAAGATAGCGATCAATGCGCACGCAATGGCCAAGCCCACCAAGAAAGGTTTTGTTTTGGTTGTCGCTTGGCCGAGAGACAAAAAAACACAGAGGCAGCACACGCTAGCCACCAGCAGCGTGTGCTGCTGATCCGTGAAAAACAAACCCGTGCCTAGCAATGCCAAGGCGATGAGCTTCGCATAGGCTGGTACGGCGTGTAGCCATGTGAGTTGTTCGCTGTAAAGACTGCCCATGGTCGTTAAGCGGTGCGCGAGGCGACGTCAGCTTCATAGGCTGCGCACACTTGCTGGCCCGTGCCATCTGCGCGCACTTGGCCCTTGTCTAACCAAATCACGCGTTCAAAGTGGCGCACGTGATCAAGCACATGGGTGGACACAATGATTTGTTCTTTGGCTTGTTCGATGTCTCGGTGCAGCAGCGCTTGGTTAGGTAAATCAAGACTGGAATAGGGTTCGTCCAACAGCAGTGTTTGGTGCGAGGCGATCATCAAGGCCAACCAACAGACGTGCTGGCGTTGTCCTTGACTGAGGCTACCAATCGCGCGAGGCGCCCAATCAGCCAAGCCGCGCGATTGCAACCAGTCTCTGACCTGTGTTTGTGCTTGTGCCCGAGATAGCTTCAAGTGGGACAGGCTCAATGCCAACTCTTCTTCCACCGTCGGAAAAATGATTTGCTCGTCTGGGTTTTGAAACAACATACCCACCGAATGAGCGCCGTGTGGTCGTTTCACTTCACCTACTTGTGGCTGATCCAGCCCACACAGGAGGCGAAACAGGCTGCTTTTGCCTGCACCGTTGTCACCGATCAGGCCAATGCGAGATTCGGTCAGTTGCAAGGACAAGCATTGAAAAATCAAATTGTTGCCACGTTGCAATGTGACGCTTTCAAGCTGAATGCCGGCGATTTCTTTGGGTGTGAGGGAGGAGCTAAGGTTCATGGTTGATCACATGGTCAGGCTTCAATTATCAAACACTCGACTGTCAATGGATTTACCTTGGTTTACGTAACCAAATACATCCATAGAATGCAAATTAGTCAATTCATTTCTCGCGATCGGAGTCACACATGAAAAAGCAGTTCCTTACCTTGGCCGTTGCTACTTTGTTATCTGGCACAGCCTTCGCACAAGCCAATGACACACTCGCCAAAGTCAAAGCCGCAGGCTCAATCACCATGGGGGTGCGCGACTCTTCGGGCGCGTTGTCTTACACCTTGGGTGACGGCAAGTATGTGGGCTACCACGTTGAGATTTGCCAACGCATCATTGCCAACCTCGAAAAGGCTGCAGGCAAGAAGTTGGAAGTGAAATACACACCAGTCACTTCACAAAACCGTATTCCTTTGGTGGAGAACGGTACCGTGGACATCGAATGCGGCTCGACCACCAACAACGAAGCGCGCCAAAAGCAAGTGGCTTTCGCGTACACCACTTACGTGGAAGAAGTGCGCATTGCGGTGCGTGCCAACTCTGGCATCACCACCATCGCTCAGTTGAACGGCAAGAACGTGGCTACCACCACAGGTACCACCTCTGTGCAACTGTTGCGCAAGAACGAAAAAGCCACTGGCGTTGACTTCAAAGAAGTGTTCGGCAAAGACCACGCAGACAGCTTCTTGTTGCTCGAGTCTGGCCGCGCTGATGCGTTTGTGATGGACGGCCAAATCTTGGCTGGCAACATCGCCAACTCCAAAGCACCTGCCGATTTCAAAATCGTGGGCGAAGTGTTGAACGTCGAGCCCATCGCCATCATGTTCCGCAAGGACGATCCAGCTTTCAAAAAATTGGCGGACGAGACCATTGCTGGTTTGGCCAAGTCGGGTGAGCTCGCCAAGCTGTACGACAAGTGGTTCACGCAAGCGATCCCTCCCAAGAACATCAAGCTCGGCATGCCTGCCAGCGATGCCAACAAGGCCGCTTGGAAAAACTTGAACGACAAGCCTGTCGAAGCCTACGCCAAGAAGTAATTTCAAATAATTCGTAGAAGCGCAAGTACATGACACTCGATTGGCAGGTTTTTCTTCAGGACGACGGTGGGGGACGAACCTATCTCGAGTGGATGTTTGAAGCCTGGGGCTGGACGCTTTCTGTAGCGGGCGGCGCCTGGGTGGTGGCGATGGTGTCGGGGTGCCTCATGGGTATTCTGCGCACCTTGCCTCAAGATACGCGTCTGAATGTTTGGTTAGCGAGATTCGCCAATGCGTGGGTGGAGCTGTTTCGCAACATCCCCGTGTTGGTCCAAATTTTTCTCTGGTACTTCGTGTTGCCCAAGGTCTTTCCGGCCATGCAACAAGTTCCG
>Ga0213920_1000590_pt1 | contig 26338 bp, 29 predicted proteins | sample McNCre1117MG_FD_161054 | JGI IMG/M metagenome (GOLD analysis project Ga0213920, IMG submission 161054) | Freshwater microbial communities from McNutts Creek, Athens, Georgia, United States - 11-17 MG | ecosystem: Environmental > Aquatic > Freshwater > Creek | place: USA: Georgia | collected...
GTATATTTGCAACCGCAATTAAGCAGAGGTTTGGTAGTTCAGTTGGTTAGAATACATGCCTGTCACGCATGGGGTCGCGGGTTCGAGTCCCGTCCAGACCGCTAAATTGGGAAAAGCACTTCGTAAAGAAGTGCTTTTTTGCCCAAAAATGGTATCTAAGGCTAGTTGTGTTGTTTGGTCGGCCTTGTAAGCTGACCAGGTTTAGTAGTTAGACCAATGAAAAGCTTTCCAGAAATTCTGATTTTCAGAACTAAGGATAGCTTTTTTGATTTAAGACGGTACTAAAACGATATAGTTGCCCTTTTTTATCCCCAAAAAATAGTATAATTTTGGTTTTTCGAAACACATTTCTTTTTTAAATGAAAAACCACACCGTTTTATATTTATTCCTTCTTTTTTTAAGTTGCACCTCTTTTTCCACTTTAGCACAATCTCAATTGGTAATTTCTAAAGATCAAGTATTAAAAGATTCCTTGTACAATGCAAATCGAGTTAAGGTTTTGAATTATTCTATGAAAGAATTTGACGCTTTGTTTTTTGAGTTTTTTCAGAAGAAAGCCAATCCTAATCTGATTTTAAGCAAAAAAGAATTTTATAGTTTTACCATTAAAATCGCTGCTTTTTCAGATCGATTAGCTAGTTTATATCCAACTCAAAAGGAAATAGCTGCCGAGAGCAAAAAGAAGTGGATGTCCGAATCCTACGAAGATTATTTGCTTTATAAAGCTTCTCAAAAAAAATAATTGTATTTTTATCCAATATTAGTCCCATACAAACACAAAACATTGAAGTATTTTTTTCTTTTTTTAGTAGTAATTCTGTTTAACTCTTGTCAGTATTTTGGAAAGCAAGTGCCTTCTGAAAAGGAATTGTTGGCAAAGGAATTAAACGAAATCAACTGGAAGGAAGTAGATGAATTCCCGTCACTTACAGATTGTGAAAAAATAGAGGATAAGACCCAGCGTCAACAATGTTTTTTCGAGATATTAACTCAATTAATTCAAGAAAAATTAAGTGTTGATACCTTATCAGTACTTTATCCAGAGTTAGATACAATCGAAGTTAAAGTAACTGTTTTTCCAAATTCCACATTGCAATTCGAACCACAGTTTCCTAAAGATTCTGTCGCGTATGATACCATAAAAATTGACAGTATTTTAAAAGCTCGATTAGTTGATTTCCCAAAAGTGAATCCTGCAATTAAACGTGGAATTCCAGTTAAAACTCAATTTATACTTCCTGTTATTCTAAAAGTAGAGTAGTAGTTAAACAAACTCAAATTGGCAAACGAACGCATCATATTAGGAATTGATCCAGGAACTACCATTATGGGTTTTGGCCTGATTAAGGTCGTGAATAAGAAGATGGAATTCTTGCAATTGAACGAACTACAATTGTCTAAGTATGACAATCATTATCAAAAATTAAAAATCATTTTTGAACGGACTATTGAATTAATTGAAACACATCATCCGGATGAAATAGCAATTGAAGCTCCTTTTTTTGGAAAGAACGTACAATCGATGTTGAAACTAGGCCGTGCTCAAGGTGTAGCTATGGCAGCGGGACTTTCTCGCGGAATTCCCATCACAGAATACGAGCCCAAAAAAATAAAAATGGCCATTACTGGAAACGGTAATGCCAGTAAAGAGCAGGTTGCCAAAATGCTCCAACAATTACTAGGTCTCAAAACATTACCTAAAAACTTAGATTCAACGGATGGATTAGCTGCGGCTGTGTGTCACTTCTTTAATTCGGGCCGACTAGAAATTGGAAAAAGTTATTCGGGTTGGGATGCTTTTGTGAAACAAAATGAAGAACGAATTCGATAATTTGAAAATGTATCAATTAGGAAATTATTTTCTTGTTTTGGACACATTTTTAAATTTTCAAATTAATTAATTTTCAAATTAAAATGTCAGGTATCTACATTCACATCCCTTTTTGCAAACAAGCATGTCACTATTGTGATTTTCATTTTTCGACTTCGATGAAGAAGAAAGAGGAAATGGTTTTGGCTTTAGCCAAGGAATTGCAATTGCGTAAGAAGGAGTTTCAAAAGGAATCGGTAGCAACAATCTATTTTGGAGGCGGAACGCCATCTGTTTTGACTCCTGCAGAAATTAGGTTTTTGATTGATGCCGTTTACGAAAATTATACTGTAGTATCAACTCCTGAAATTACTCTTGAAGCCAATCCTGATGATTTATCTGAAGAACGAATTGCGGCATTTGCCGAACTAGGAATTAATCGTCTCTCGATTGGGATTCAGTCTTTTTTTGAAGAGGATTTGCAGTTGATGAACCGTGCACATAATTCGGAAGAAGCTCAAAAATGCTTGGAAATAGCCACCCGTTATTTCGATAATATTTCACTGGATTTGATTTACGGAATCCCTGGAATGACGAACGAAAGATGGCAACAGAATATTGAAACGGCGCTATCTTTTGGAATACCTCATATTTCCAGTTATGCGTTGACGGTAGAACCTAAAACGGCTTTGAATAAACTGATTCAAACTGGAAAAATAGCTTCGCCTAATGATGAGGTTGCCCAAGAACATTTTATGATTTTGGTCGAAACCCTAGAAAACAATGGATTTGTTCATTATGAATTGTCCAACTTTGGCAAAGAAAATTATTTTTCTCAAAATAATTCCGCCTATTGGTTGGGTAAAAAATACCTTGGAATTGGTCCGTCAGCACACAGTTATGATGGCGTTTCGAGGAGTTGGAATGTTTCAAATAACGCTTTGTATTTAAAAGCGATTCAAAACGAAGAATTGCCTAATGAAATCGAAAAATTAACTTTAGAAGACCGCTATAATGAATATATTATGACAGGTCTACGAACCATTTGGGGTGTCTCTTTAGTTCGGATTGAGCAGGAATTTGGTATAGAATTTTTAATTTATTTAAAGCAACAATCACAAAAATTCATTGATGATGGGTTACTTTCTATTGCTGACGGCATATTAAAACCTACGCTTAAAGGTAAATTTTTAACGGATGGTATAGCAAGTGATTTGTTTTACTTAAATTTGGATTGATCTAACCGCAAGGTTCGCTAAGTTTTCGCCAAGAACGCAAGATAAAAATATACGCCAATATCAATATGACAGAAAACGAATTATCAAGAATTGTGTTTGATTGTGCTTTAAAAGTACATCAAAGTTTAGGTCCCGGATTATTAGAAAGTGCCTATGAAGAATGTTTGTTTTTTGAATTAAAAAAACAAGGATTAAATGTCGAAAAACAGAAACCGTTGCCGTTAATTTATGAAGAAGTAAAACTTGATATAGGCTATAGAATTGATATTATTGTAAACAATAAATTAATTATTGAAATAAAATCGGTGGAGGCTTTGAATGATGTACATTTTGCTCAATTGTTAACCTATTTAAAATTGACAAATTGTAAATTAGGCTTACTAATTAATTTCAATGTTACCTTAATTAAAAACGGAATAAAAAGAGTAGTCAATAATCTTTAAAACTTTGCGAACCTTGCGTATACCATTGCGCCCTTTGCGGTTAAAAAATATGATTACAAAAATCCAAAATTTCGAAATTGACTTATCAAAACCTATTGATATCTCGATTCCAATAACGAATGACGAGCAAAATCCTATTGCTTGGTATCAAAATGCGCCGGAAATAAAACCGGTAGTGATGGGAGATTGGGTAGGTAAAGTTTCAGAAGGGCAATCTTCTACCAATTTTAACAACTTGTTTTTTAATCCTCATGCGCATGGTACACATACGGAGTGTTTGGGGCATATCACAAAAGAATTCTATAGCATCAATCAATGTTTAAAACAGTTTTTCTTTTGGGCCACACTAATCTCAGTTCAACCAGAAAAAGCGGGTGCGGACTTAGTGATTTCAAAAGCACAAATTGAAAAAAAAATGAATTTTTTTCAGCATTCAGAAATTAAACCACAAGCGATTGTTATTCGAACGTTGCCTAATGACATTTCGAAAAAATCATTGAAATATTCCAATACTAATCCGCCATTTTTGTCTGAAGAAGCCGCGTTGTTTCTTCGCGAAAGCGGAATCCAACATTTATTAATTGATTTACCCAGTGTCGATCAAGAGAAAGACGGAGGGAAATTAGTTGCACACAAAGCCTTTTGGAATGTTAAAGACGTGAATCATTTGAATGAAGATGCAAGATTTAATTGTACCATTACCGAAATGATTTTTGTCCCTAACGAAGTTTCAGACGGTAATTATATGCTGAATTTACAGATAGCTTCCTTTGAAAATGATGCGAGTCCGAGTAAGCCAGTTTTGTATGCGATACAATAAAAAACAATATACAGAGTTGTGATATGAATTTAGAAACCTTTTATGAGTATTGTCTTTCTAAACTAGGAGTCACTGAACACTTCCCTTTCAATGAAGATGCTTTGGTGCTTAAAGTGGGCAGTAAAATGTTTTTGTTGAGTTCCTTAAGTTCTTGGGAAATGGGAAATCCTAAAGTCAACTTGAAGTGTGATCCTGAAAAAGCACAAGAATTACGTGCCGAATATGAAGGCATACAACCGGGCTATCACATGAGTAAAAAACATTGGAACACGGTTACTATCAATGAAGACGTGTCAGACAGCTTGGTCAAGGAATTAATCGATCATTCGTATGAATTGGTTTTTAACAGTTTGTCTAATAAAATAAAGAATGAAATTCTGATAGTAGAAAATTAGGTAGTATATTTACTTTAACTAAAATAATTCCCAAATAAAGAGTGTATGAACGATCAAATTAAAAAGTTTTTAAACGAAGAGCAAGATCCAAAAGCCATTGAGAAAGTCATGTCAAAATTGAGTGACTTATTGATGAAGAATGAAGAAATTGGTTATATCGCAGTACAAAAAAAACCTGCTATAACTGTTTTGCCCGATAGTATTGTGGTGACCAACAAACGAATTATCATTTGCCAACCTAAAAATTTAGGACTTTCGATGAACTTTACGGATTATTCTTGGGATGAAATTGAAAGTACATTTGTCAAAGAAGGTATTTTAGGATCTGATTTTTCATTCGTAACCAAAACCGCGATTTCCGTAACAATTGAATACATTCCAAAAGTACAAGCGCGCAAAATGTATGCTTTTGCAAAAGAACAAATAGATGTGCTAAAAAGCGGTAGTTCTATAACTCCTGTTGTAGAAGAAGTTGAAACGGAGGAAGTCACTTCATTTGCTGAAATAATGCCAGCTCATGCTGAATTTTCAGAAATAGAATCAATTGGTTCAGACAAAGAAAAACCATTGAATGAGTTGTCTTCAGATGAACTTTTTGAAAAGTTGCAGAATTATAAAAAACTACTCGATAACGGGTTGATTTTACAAGGCGAATACGATGCTTTGAAAAAAGAAATTCTGAGTTATATGTAATAATAAGTATGTCCTAAAAGTCTTGTCAAACTGAACTCGTTTCAGTTTCTATAAAAAATTTTATGCTATTTTATAGATTCCGAAATAAATTCGGAATGACAAAATACTTACTTTTGGACATACTTATTTTTTATTTTCTTGTTTTTAGAATGGAAAAACCGAGTAATCCCCAAGCCACAATTAGCAATAAACCGCCAATTGGCGTAATGAAACCGATGCTTTTAAAATTGATTCCTGTGATTCCCATTGTGGACAACAGATAAATCGATCCAGAAAAGAAAAGAACACCCAATACTACTAAAGTATAGATGTTTTTTTTAGTCTTCTCTACTATATCATTTTGGGTTGCCAGAACGAATAGAAAGAAAGCATGATACATTTGGTACCGTACGCCTGTTTCAAAACTCATTAATTGTTCTGGATTTAATACTTTTTTTAAAGCATGAGCGCCAAAAGCACCTAATATAATGGCAATCATTCCAAACAAAGCGGCTGTTGCAGTGATTTTTTTATTCATAATGGACTAACTATTTACTTAGTTCTACAAAATATTTATAGAAAAGCGGAATAGTTTCGATTCCTTTTAAGTAATTAAAAATTCCAAAATGTTCGTTTGGCGAGTGAATAGCGTCGCTGTCCAATCCAAATCCCATTAAGATGGTTTTACTTTTTAATTCTTTCTCGAATAAAGCGACAATTGGAATACTACCACCGGAGCGAACCGGAATAGCAGGAACGCCAAAGGTTTCAGTGTAGGCTTTGTTAGCGGCTTTGTAGCCAATGCTATCAATTGGAGTAACGTAGCCTTGTCCGCCATGATGAGGCGTTACTTTTACCGTTACGCCTGCAGGTGCAATACTCAAGAAGTGGTTGGTAAACAATTCGGTAATTTCTTCCCAATCTTGATTTGGAACTAAGCGCATCGAAATTTTGGCGAAAGCCTTACTCGCAATAACAGTTTTGGCACCTTCACCTGTATATCCACCCCAAATTCCGTTTACGTCAAGGGTTGGGCGAATGGAGTTTCTTTCATTGGTTACATAACCTGTTTCGCCGTAAACGGCATCAATGTCTAAAGCTTTTTTATAATTTTCTAAACTGAAAGGCGCTTTGGCCATTTCGGCTCTTTCGGTAGCAGAAAGTTCTTCTACTTTGTCATAAAATCCAGGAATAGTAATATGATTGTTTTCATCATGAAGCGATGCAATCATTTTGGTCAAAACATTAATTGGATTGGCAACGGCTCCACCATACAATCCAGAATGTAAATCGCGATTAGGACCAGTGACTTCGACTTCAACATAACTCAAACCGCGAAGACCAGTGGTGATAGAAGGTTGTTGGTTAGAAATCATTCCGGTATCGGAAATTAAAATTACGTCATTTTTTAGTTTTTCTTGGTTGCGTTCTACAAACCAACTCAAACTTTTGGAACCAATTTCTTCTTCGCCCTCAATCATGAATTTTACATTACAAGGCAAACAGTTAGAAGCAATCATGTATTCAAATGCCTTAACATGCATGTACATTTGTCCTTTGTCATCGCAAGCACCACGTGCAAAAATGGCACCTTCAGGATGAATTTCAGTGGTTTTAATTACGGGTTCAAATGGGGGAGAAGTCCACAATTCCATTGGATCGGGTGGTTGAACATCATAATGTCCATATACCAAAACAGTTGGTAAGTTGGGGTTGATTGTTTTTTCGCCGTATACAATTGGATAACCCGGGGTATCACATATTTCGACCAAATCACAACCTGCTTTTTCTAAACTCGCTTTTACAGCATCAGCGGTGTCAAACACATCTTGAGAATAAGCGGTATCTGCACTTACAGAAGGGATTTTTAATAGTTCAATTAATTCGTTAATGAAACGTTCTTTATTTTCTTGAACGTAAGACGATATGTTTTCCATGGTAAGGATTCTAATTTAATACAATCAAAAGTACAAAAAAGGAGTGAAATATTTTTTGTTTAATTTACTTTGAAAATTAGAACTTATGTGTATATTTGCACCCACAATTGAGCGGATATGGTGAAATTGGTAGACATGCCAGACTTAGGATCTGGTGCCGCAAGGCGTGTAGGTTCGAGTCCTATTATCCGCACAAAAAAAGCTTCTCATTGAGAAGCTTTTTTTTATGGAGTGAATTTAAAGAATTTAAACGTTCTTCAAATTGATGATTTCTTGTTCTGTAAGCATTCTCCAATTCCCTCGAGGCAAATTCTTTTTGGTTAAACCTGCAAAAGCGACACGATCAATACGTAAAACATTGTAATCAAAGTGCTCAAAAATTGAACGAACTACTTTTACATTCGCAGAACGCAATTTAAGTCCCACTTCGCTTTTAGGTTCATTGTCGATATAACTTACTTCTTCTACAAAAACGCGGTGTCCGTCTAAAACTAAACCTTTGCTTATTTTTTCTAAATCCTCAAATTTCAAATTTTTGTCTAATGAAACTTGGTAGATTTTAGATGATTTTTGGTTTGGCAAAGTGAACTTTCTAATCATATCAGTGTCATTGGTAAACAATAACAATCCTGTTGTGTTTTTATCCATTCGTCCTACTGCGCCAATTTTAGCAGTCGTAGCTCCACGAACCAATTCTAAAACATTGCGGTATTCTTGACCTTCATCAAGAGCAGTAGTAAAGTTTTTAGGTTTGTTCAACAAGATATATTCTTTTTTCTCAGGAGTTAAAAGCACCCCGTCAAAATTAACTGTATCGGTAATTTTTACTAAATACCCCATTTCAGTTACAGGTACTCCGTTAACTTTTACGTTTCCTGATTGGATGTAAATATCGGCATCACGGCGTGAACATACTCCCGAGTTCGCGATGTATTTATTCAAACGAATTTCGTCAGCTGCTTTGGCTCTTTTTGGAGCTTGATTAGGTGTTTTGACTACCTTGTTCGCTTCGGCCTCTGCTATTTTAGTGTTGACTTTTGCTTTTTTAGGACCTTGCGCACGCTTTTGCATGGCAGGTTTTGGCTTATTTGAATTGGGTCTAGAACTATTGGTTCTTCCGCCACCTCTGTTAGTATTCATAATTATTGGTATTTTAGTATCTCCATTCGGACAGACTTGTCCTTCAATTGGCAAAGATAGTATTTATATCCTTGAGAAACGAAATTCCATTCAAAGACTTACTTTACAGCAGGTTTTGGGCAGGAGCCATCTCCCGCTATTCGCTCTATCTTTTTTAGTGCCTTCGAGTACCTCAGTCACCTAAAAAGGATGCCGCTGCTATCGGGGCTAGGGACTTGTTTTCAAAAACATTTTTTGTTTACTTCAAAAAAATAAATACATTTACGAAACCAAATCTTACCTAAATGAATACTACCCAAATGGTGTCGTGTACTACTACGACCGCCCTCAATAGCCAACAGACCTCCAACTACAGAGGCACGATTGCAACAGCTATTTATAACCACTTTTTTGATTCAGATTGTGTAGCCACGCGAAAGGATTCGCGCGGGAGCGGGGGGATAACAATTTACAATGAACATTATTATATGGCTTTAGGATTTTACTCCTTTTGGATATAGATTTGGTTGTTTTAATTATGATTTTTTAACTTATAACAACTGCAATATCAGAAAATTAAAAGACAAAGATTTTATAAAACCCTTTTAAAATAAAATACAATGGAACAAAAAAAAGAGAATACACAATTTATGGCAGATTCTGCATTTGAAACTGAAAACTATGAGTTGGCTTATAATTACTATAACCGTTTGTTAGAGGACGACCTCGAGAATTCTGAAAATTGGTTAAAGAAGGGTTATTGTGCAGCTCATTTATCCAAATTTGATAAAATGTTAGACAAAGAGTTACTTATGTCAATTAAAACTGCACAAAATCTTTCATCTTTTGATAAGGAGAAGACAACTAAAATCGCAAATGAAATTTCAACAATTATTTTTGATAAAATACTTGAAAGCGTAAAATTTATTCAGAGTGAAATTGACAGAGAATTCAATGCTATTCAAATATTACCAGGTACCATTCATGCTGTACATAATATGAAAAAGGTGGCTATTCAAATGAAAGTATGGAATAATTATTCTGAAAAATTATTTCAGTATTTTAAGGTAATGGATTTTTTTGTTAGAATGAATCCAAATGCTATTACTTGTGAAAAAGGTTACAGAAGTGTAAATTATACCAATACGGTTTCAGGTCATACTGGAGAACATTTTTACAAATTAAACGGTAATACTTCTGAGGGTAAATTTTTACAAGAATTATTTGAATTTACTAAATCAGAATTAAACAAAATTTCCCCTAACAATGAAATAACTAATCCTAAATCATCCTCAGGTTGCTTTATTGCTACTGCAACAATGGGTAACTATAACCATCCTGTTGTTTATGAACTTCGATTATTTAGAGATAATTGGTTACTAAATAAAGCTTGGGGACAACGATTTACTAAATGGTATTATAGAAATAGTCCGAAATATGCTGACATTATAAAAGATTCATTTGTCCTTAAAGCATTGTCATTCATAATTATAGTTTTACCGCTATATTGTATATCTAAACTTACAAAAAAAACGGCTTAAAATAGCTGTTTGGCAATATGGCGCGCGGAGTGCTTCTAAGACAATTTGGTGTATAAAGTGAAGACTATACTTTCTACTCCTATTCTACTGAAAACTCCTCCACATCGCCAAGCAGCAAAACATTTTGCGTAAGGTTTCGAAAAAACAACCCTAAACCATGAAAACAGAAATAATTGAACAGAAATTTTTACGATTACATGATTTGCAAAATAAGTGTTTGATTGAAATTTCATTAATTTATGAATTTGATTTTTCAAAAAATAATGGAATTTCATATGTTGGACATTATGCAACTTCAATTGTTAGTAGATCGGTTTCGTTGATAAAAAGTTTTGAACTACTATTCAATAACAAAATTTATTCTACCGCAATTTCTTTAATAAGACTACAAATTGACAATTGTCTAAGATTATTTGCGATTAGTTTATGTAATCCTGAATACTTATTAGAAGAAGTTAAAAAAGGAAAATCTGTAAGGAGTCTTAAAGACCGAGATGGTATAAAAATGCAAGATGTCTACTTGATAAATAAATTAGGTGAATTTATGCCTTCATTTAAATCCTTATATGAAGAAACTAGTGGATTTATACATTTTTCAAACGAGCATTTGAAAGCTAATAATAAAATATCACAGAAAGATGGAGATTTGTATATCCAAACATTAATTGGAGGAGAATTTGAAATAACAGAAACCGAAAAAATAAAATATTTAGATGATATGATAAAAGCATCATTTAATTTGTATCGATTAATTTATAGTTATCGATTCGATTCTCAAAATATTCAGGAATAAAACCCCGCTCCCGCGCGAAATGAAACTCAGCGAAGCTAATCTTTCGCGTGGCAATATTAAATAAACTTTATGAGAATTAGTTGGACACAAACGGCAGTCGAAAGTTTCGAAGAAATTACAGACTATATTTTTGAACGCTTTTCAGCTAAAGAAGTCAATGATTTTATTATAAAATCTGAGGAGCGAATTCATTTGATACTTCAAAATAATTCCATTGGTTTGCAATATAAAAAAACCGCCTATAGGCAGTTTCTTATTGCAGAACAAACGTATTTGTTTTATCGCATGGAGTCTGATGTAATTTATCTTTTAGTATTTTGGAATAATGCTAAAAATCCTTTGGATTTAGATCGTGTACTTCGATTTTAAACGAGCCATAACGTCGTTATGCTCATATACATTCCCCTCTTGAATGTCATTTTCACTTTTTTGTAATTCTCTTAAAAGTAGTTCTTCAGGAAATAACAATTCCGTTATTTTCTTGATTTCAGCTATTGTAAAATTATTTAATCTCAACTTTCTATAATAGGTAGCGTGTTTTAAACCTAAATTGGTCATAAAATAGTCTGCTTTATAGTACGACTTTGCCATTAAATCGGGTAAAGAATTGATATAATTTTCGTATCGCTCTACTTCTTGTATCATTTTTTGATATTTTATGTATTACATATTTACAAATATAGTATTTTATTTTGATACAAAATAGCACCACTAGTTCAAAAATGACGCGTCTTAATTCGGCAATTGTAAAGAGTCCGATTTGATTTATAAAGATGTTCCGCTACAGTAATTTACCTCAAAACAATAGCCGTTTACCATGCCACAGCACTTCAGGATTGATTAGTACAATACAAAAAACCCCTGCTACAATCAAAAATTTAAGTACGTTGTGTAATCGTAGAAATGCTGCTTTGGTAGTTGCTTTTTGTAAGGATAGCAAAAAGAAAATCAAGACGATTAAACAACTGTAAAAATACACATCCATATAACCCACATCGTAAATTTCGATTAAAATATAGACTGGAATCACAGTGCATAAAGCCAAAGCAGTAATGATTTTTTTAGAAGTGTTTTCTCCGTAAACAATTGGAATAGTTTTGTAATTGTTGGCCAAATCACCTTTTAGGTTTTCTAAATCTTTGATCATTTCTCGAATGAGCAACAATAAAAACAGGAAACTTGCGTGTGCAAATATGACAGCCAACTGATTCTTGTAATTTTCAATTTCTTCAAAAGGGATTTGGTTGTAATAATACAAAAGGATGGCAAAAAAAGGTAAAACGGCCAACAAAGCCGACATTAAATTGCCAATTAAAGGTTGTTTTTTGATTTTGTGGGAATAGAACCAAATCAAAAATATATACACCGAAAAAAATAAAAAAGCACGCCAAGAAACAAACAACGCCATTAAAGCCACAATAAAATTGAGTGAAAAATAGACGCTTAATTTTGTCTTTTGACTTACAAATCGATCCAACATCGATTTAGTAGGTCGGTTGATTAAATCCTTGCGGCTGTCGTAAAAGTTATTGATGATATAGCCCGATGCAATGGTCAATGCCGATGCAAAAACTAAAATAAACAAATTGAAATCAAGAAGGACATCTAAAGCTCTTTTTTCGGGAGCTAAAATAAAAATAGCCGAAAGGTATTGCGCCAAGATAATAATAGGAATATTGTAGCCTCTTACCACAGAGAACAAGCTGATTATTTTTTTAACCACCAATTTGTTAGCTCTGCTTAACATCTATTTGTTTTTGTCGTTGGGAATTTTATCTCAGACTAGAATTGGTACACCACTTCTAATTTGTAGTCTTTCAAAGAAGCTTTGGCGCGTTCTAAATCTTCGGTAAAACCTAAGATATAACCACCTCCACCAGAACCGCACAATTTCAAATAGTAATCGTTGGTGTCAATTCCTTTTTGCCATATCCCATGAAATTCTTCAGGAATCATCGGTTTGAAATGACTCAAAACTACTTTTGATAATTTCTTAGTGTTGGCAAACAACGATTTCATGTCGCCTCCCAAGAAGTTCTCTACGCACGAATCGGTGTATTTTACAAACTGAGTTTTCAGCATGTTACGGAAGCCTTGATCTTTTAAGTTTTCCATGAAAATATTGACCATTGGAGCAGTTTCGCCCACAATTCCAGAGTCGATTAAGAAAACGGCTCCTTTACCATCCAGACTTTGCGTTGGAATTCCAGTAGCTTCAATATTGTCTTTGGAATTGATTAAAATAGGAATGCTTAAATAGCTATTTAAAGGATCTAAACCCGAACTTTTTCCGTGGAAAAAACTTTCCATTTGAGAGAAAATAGTTTTTAGTTCCAATAATTTCTCACGCGTTAGATTTTCTAAAACGGTGATTTTGTTTTGAGCATATTTGTCGTAAATCGCTGCCACTAAAGCACCACTACTACCCACGCCATATCCTTGCGGAATACTGGAATCGAAGTACATGCCGTTAGTAACATCAGCTTCTAAAGTAGCTAAATCAAAACGAACTAAATCAGGTTGTTCGATTTCTAAATTTTTCAAATGAGCTACAAAACGTTTCAAATGCCCGTTAGAAGCGATGGCTTCTGCAGAAGGATTTTGATCACATTTTAGCGCACCATTGTAAAAATTATAAGGGATAGAAAGTCCTTTGGAATCTTGAATAATTCCGTATTCTCCAAAGAGTAATATTTTTGAATAAAATAAAGGTCCTTTCATATTTAATTAATAATGTATAATTAACAATGGATAATTATGTTTTTTTGGAAGTATTAATTATACTAGTTAGTAATTTTAATAATTCTACAATTTTTGGTTTTATAAACTCAAATTCGATTTGACTTAAATATTTTGTTTCATGTAGCAAATCTATCCAATATTCTGTTTCATTTGCTTCCTTATAATGAAATGGATAATTTGTGAATAAAATCAGCTTTACTTTGAGCATGCTCTGATTCTCTAATATTAGCACCAATTGATGTCCCAGATCGTAGCATTTGTTTGGATAAAACAAATTCTTTTCTTTCAAGCAAAATTTTATAAAGGGTGACAATTTCTATGGCAAAAGCAAAAGATTTTTCTTTTATAATATTTTCTCGAGCCATCTAATTCTCAAATTATCAATTATCAATTATCAATTATCAATTATCAATTATCAATTATCAATTATCAATTGACTGCCAATTCCAATTTCATCACAAATATACTGACCATTTTGACAATAGCCAACTAATTCGTCCTGAATAAATTGCAAGACTTTTTCTTTTACTTGATTTGGATAAAGAACATGAACATTAGCGCCGGCATCTAGCGTAAAGCAAACAGGAATTTTAGTTTCATTTCTAAATTGCCAAATACGGTTGATAATCTCTAATGTATTCGGTTTCATTAAAATAAAATAAGGCATCGAAGTCATCATCATAGCGTGTAATGTCAAGGCTTCGCTTTCTACAACGGCTATAAATTGTTCTATATTTCCATTTTCAAAAATTGAAATCAGTTGATCTAAATTCTCATGTGCTTGCGCAAATCGTCTTTCGGCAAAAGGATGGTTGTGCATTAAGTCGTGACCTAAAGTACTCGACACTTGTTTCTCGCCTTTGTCAACCAATAAAATAGTGTCTTGGTAGTTTTTAAAATTTTCGTGAATGGCGTGTGGAAATTCCACCCCAAATAAATCAGAACTTCCTGGAATATTGGATTGGTTTCCCCAAACAACAACCTGACCTTTAACGCTTCGGCAAGCACTTCCAGAACCTAAACGCGCTAAAAAAGAAGCTTTTTGGTAAAAATACGCTTCGGTCATTTCAGGATTCAATGCTTTTTCGAGACTCATCAAGTTCATCGCTAAAGCTGCCATTCCTGAAGCTGAAGAGGCTATTCCTGAACTGTGTGGAAATGTATTTTGAGTGTCAATCGTAAAATGATAGTCTTTCAAGAAAGGTAAGTAGGATTCAATTCGTTCAAAGAATTTTTGAATTTTGGGTTTGAAATCTTCTTTCGGTTTTCCTTCAAAAAGTAAATCAAAAGAGAATCCCGATTCGCTTGCATTTTGTTTTTTGGCGAAAGCCAAATGCGTAATCGTTTTGCAATTATTCAAGGTAAAACTCACCGAAGGATTGGCAGGTACCTGATTTTCTTTCTTGCCCCAATACTTTACCAATGCGATGTTGCTTGGCGCACTCCATTGAAAATTACCTTGTTCAACTGATTGTGTATATGGAGCTGGAATAAAATCGTTTGCTGTAGCCATGAATAAAAATTTTGGCAAAGATACTTTTTTTGCTGAATTGGTTTTGGGTTTATTTTGGCTATTGAATAGAATATTTTTGAGTAAATTTGGTTTTAAATTAAAAATGAAATGAACAAAGTTTCTCGTATTGCACTAGTTGTCGTTATTTGTTTGGTAGTGGGGTATGTTTCTGGTATGGTTACTCGTGCCTCGATAACGACTTGGTATCCTACTTTGGTAAAACCGAGTTTTAATCCGCCGAATTGGATTTTTGCACCCGTTTGGACTTCACTTTATATTATGATGGGTATTGCAGCTGGATTAGTTTGGAATCAAATAGCTTCCAATAAAGAATTGGTTACAAAAGCCCTGCAATTCTTTGCTGTTCAATTGGTTTTGAATGCGCTTTGGTCGTATTTGTTTTTTGGATTACACAATTTGATGTTGGCTACCATTGAGGTTGTTTTACTTTGGTTGATGATTTTTGAAACCTATACTCACTTTGCAAAAATCAATAAAACAGCAGGTTATTTGTTACTGCCGTATTTGGCTTGGGTGAGTTTTGCTTCGGTTCTAACAGCTAGTATTTGGTGGTTGAATCGTTAATTAATATTCAACTTCTACTTGAATTAAATTTTCAATAAGTTGTTTGTATTTAGTCCAAAAATAGTTAAAAAAATAAAGGCTGTATAGTAGGAATGGGATTTTAAAATAATCCCAATAACTAAAGTGATAATTAAGCATTACGTTAATCACTGCTCCAACAATCATTACTCCAGCAGTAGTAATTAGTATAACTGATGTAATGGGTTGATTGAGCTGTTTGATTATTTTTTGAAGGTCTTCGTTTATTTTGTATTCTACAAAGGTTTCAGAATTTTGCTTTAAAAAACGGATGTGTTTTAATAGTAGATATTGGTACACACTATTTTTAAAGCTGATGCTACTTCCAATAAATAGAAATATAAAAAACCCCATTTTGTTCCATTCAAATATATCTCGAATTCCTATGGTTTCCAATAGAATGGTGGTAAAACCTATTCCAGAAATTAGAATTACTAAAAATCCCGAAAAGCACAAACCTAGTTGGCATTTTATAAGTCTGCTTTCAATAGATTGTGTTTTAGCATAAATAAATGGTCTGTAACTATTAATTAGTTGGATGCGGGTAGTAATGGTATTCATTTGGGTAAGATTGGGAGAGTAAAAAATAAGAATGGTTTTTCTAGTCTAATTTTTTAAATGGGTTGGTCTTATTTATTACAAATATCAAAATAAGTAATAAAACAATTTTACCAACTAGAAATCCAATTCCATAGGCATTCAGCGTTTTTAGCTGATAGATTACGATGTCATAGATGACATAAGCTAGCCGAAGAGAGAGGACTATAGAGATATAAAATAGTATTTTTTTCATGATTTTAAAAATTAGGCGATAGTAAATAATACTATCGCCTTTAGGGTTACTATTTTGTAACTGTAGTTGTTGTTGGGGTATAAATTCCCCATGTAAGAGCTGCAACTAATCCATTTACAAAGGTATGTCTAGTATACACAGTGTAATTTTCTGCTCCGTCGGCCATTTGCTTAGAATCAGAAACGGCTACAGGTGCTAAACCATCAATTAAATAGTGATTCCATTTTGTAACTTGTGAGTTTCCTTGAGCTCCTTTTCCAACTACGCTTGTGTAAGAATAGCAAGAAGTCAACATGATTGAGGCTGCAAAAGCAACAGTCAAAATTTTGAATGTCTTTTTCATTTTTGGGATTTTTAGATTATTAATAAATACTCACTTTTTAAGAAGTGAATCAGGGAGCCAAATTACAAACCTTTTTTACTAAAACAAAATAATTTTAATTTATTAATCTTTAATTTTAAATTATAAGTAAAAAAATTATGTTATTCGGTTATAGCATTCGCCAGAATGAATCCACTTGTCCACGCATTTTGGAAGTTGAATCCGCCAGTTACGGCATCAATATTGACGATTTCGCCAGCAAAATAAAGGTTGGGGTGTAATTTGCTTTCCATAGTTTTGAAATTGATTTCTTTTAAATCAATTCCGCCAGCGGTAACAAACTCTTCTTTAAACGTGCTTTTGCCATTGACTTGGAAAATGCCTTTTGTAAGTTGGTTGGCCAAGTTTTGCAATTGATTTATAGACAAATCAGCCCATTTGGTTTCAGCACCAATTCCCGAAGCCAGAACCAAACTTTCCCACAAACGATTTTGTAATTCCAAAGGCGATTTTTTGGAGACCGTTTTTTTAGCATGTTCTTGCTTAAGTTCTTTCAAAAGGATTTCTGCTTCCTCTTTGTCTATATCGTTAAGCCAATTGACCTCAATGGTAAATTGATAGTTTTTATCATGTAAAATTCGCGCGCCCCAAGCGGATAATTTCAAAATAGCTGGGCCACTCATACCCCAATGGGTAATCAATAAAGGTCCTGATGATTCGAGTTTAGTACCTAAAACTTTGACACTAACTTGGGTAGCAATGCCAGGTAATTCTTTGATTCGGGCATCTTTGATATTAAAGGTAAATAGGGAAGGAACGGGGGTGATTATGGCGTGTCCAAAAGTATGCAACAAATCCCAAATTTTTGGATTGCTACCTGTTGCTAAAATCAATTTTTCAGCTAAGAAAGATTCGTTTTGGGTATCGATTTTCCAGCAATTTTCTAACGAGCCTTCGGTATAGAAAATAGACTGAACACTTTGTCCTGTTAAGATAGCTATGCCTAATTTTTGACTCGCATTGGTAAAACAATCAATAATAGTTTGGGAAGAATTGGAAACGGGAAATAGTCTGCCGTCGTCTTCAATTTTGAGTTCGACTCCGTGTTTTTCAAACCATTCTATGGTATCTCCAGAGCAAAATTGATGAAACGGTCCACGCAATTCTTTTTCGCCTCTTGGGTAAAATTTTACCAATTCGTTGGGTTCAAAACAAGCATGGGTCACATTACAGCGTCCTCCGCCAGAAACACGAACTTTGGAAAGGACTTCTTTTCCGCGTTCAAGAATCGCCACTTTGAGTTTTGGATTGCGCTCTACGATGTTGATGGCAGAAAAAAATCCAGCAGCACCACCTCCCACAATAATAATATCAAAGTTTTGATTCATGTTTTTGTTTTTGAACGACAAAGTTAAGAATAAAAAAACGCCTTTATTACTAAAGGCGTTGCTATAATTTAACCGATTTTCTATTTTTGAACCATTAAGATATTTAGGGAATTAAGTTTCTTAATGAATCTTACTATCTTAATGGTTTAGTTGACTCTCAAATAATATTGATTTTATTTTTTTAATTCTAAAAGTACTATCTCAAATTCAGAATCAATTGTTACTTTTCCATTGACAACAACTGCTTCTTTTCCAGAATAAGCATCTTTTACCTTTGCACCATTTTTGAAAATTGTTCCTGTTGCAATTGTTTTTTTGCCTTTGGCTAAATCCAAACCAACCACAATTGTATCGGTATATTTTCCTTGAGTATACGTTCTGCTAAATACATAAGGAGCAGCAGTAATTTGTTGGTGAACTCCAGCACCTACGGCAGGGTGGTTTTTTCTAAACAATCCCAATTTTTGCCAATGTGCCAAGGTTTTTTGAGTGGTTGGATCCTTTTTGATGTCGTCCCAATTCATGAAGGAACGCAAGGTAGCATCTCCTTGTGTGCCTTCAATTACCAGACTTCTAGCGGATTCATCACCGTAATAGACTTGCGCAGTACCAGGAGCTAATAATAATTTATTGGCACTTTCGATTGCTTTTTCTCTTTTCCCATCAAAAGGTGTTGAATCATCGTGAGAGGAAACATAGTTTAAAACTCCAAAGCCTTTTAATTCATTTTGAAGTTTGTTGGAGTAAAATGAAAATAAGCTTTCATAGTCTTTTTTTGCCTCGTTTTTAAATTCAAAATTGATTAAACTATTGAATCCATTAGCAAAATAATTTACTTTTTTATCTCCAAAATCATAATACAAGCCTCCACTGATGTTATATCCTGAAACTTCTCCTGTAGTGTAAAAACCATTGTTGTCTAACACTTTTGAAGGATTGTTTTTCTTCCAAGTAGCAAAGGCATAATTACATTGTTTTTTGAATTCGGCCCAAACGCCCTCTTCAATATGCTTGGCCGTATCAGCACGGTAGCCATCAATTCCGTATTCTGTAATATAATCGGTTAGCCATTTGATGATGTAATATTTTGGTGCTCTTGGGTATCCTGTACGCGCAAAAAAAGCGTCTAATTCTTTCACTTCTTGTTCATAACGTCCTTCTTTTTTCCATTTTTCGACCAAAGCAGCAGGCAATTCAACGCTTTGTTCGCTTTCAGTACGTGTGTCAGGAAGATTGGCTACCAAAGTACAAGCAGTAGTATTCGCATAGTTTTTATAATCACAGGCAGGACTTGTTCTCACCCAGTTTTCTGGCCAAACGGCATCTTGAGGTGTAACAGGTCCGGTATGGTTGATTACGCCATCAAAAATTACACGTATGCCATGTTGGTGGGCTTTCTCTACCATATTTTTTAAATCGGATGGAGTTCCAAAGTTAGGATCTAATGCAGTCCAATCTTTTGCCCAGTAGCCGTGAAACGCATAGCTGTATCCTGTTCCTTCATCTGTTCCATCGTGAATTTGTTCTACCAAAGGTGTCATCCAAATGGCGTTAATACCTAGTCGGTCAAAATAACCTTCTTCAATTTTTTGTGTAATTCCTTTGATATCACCACCCATAAAACCACGTAATTTTCCGGTTGGTTTAGTACGGTTGTAGTTGATGTCGTTAGTTTGATCGGCGTTATTGAAACGATCCGTCAATAAGAAATATACATTGGCAGCCTCCCAAACAAAAGGAGTGGTGTTAGTTGATTTTTTCTTTTGTGCTTGCGTTACATTGGACGAAATGAATACAGCCAAAAGGGCAAGTAATAAAACATTTTTTTTCATAATTATTTGATTTAGTTTTAGCCATTAAGGGATTAAGGAAATTAAGGTTTTTGCTTAATGAATCTTAATTTTTAATGGTTTATTTAATGTTGTAATTCAAGTATTAAACCAGATTTGCCTTCGACACTAATGTTATTATTAATGTTGACGGTTTGTCCAGAAATCACATCTTTTCCAGAGGAATAGTTTTGAGTATTTTCTTTAAAACGGGAAACCGCTATCTCTTGTTTTTCATTAGAATTGTTAATAATAACCATTACGCTTTCCGAATCATTGTATCTAAAATAAGTGTATACGTTGTTTTCAGGAACATAATGCGTAGTTTTTCCAGTATGAATTACTGATTTACTTTTTCTCCAGTTGAACAGTTTAGCAGTAAAATCAAAAAATTGTTGTTGTTCTTTGGTACGCCCTTCAGCAGAAAAAGCATTGTTGGTATCTCCTTTCCAACCTCCAGGGAAATCATGTCGTATGTCGCCATCACCCATATTTTTATCTCCTTTCATGCCAATTTCAGAACCGTAATACAGTTGTGGGATACCGCGAATGGTAGCTACTAAACTCATAGCCAATTGGTATTTTTTAAAATCGCCTTGGTAGATTTGGTTGAAACGATTAGTGTCGTGATTTTCAGCAAAAACCAACATATTGTTAGTATTTGGATATAAAAAGTCGTTCGTGAAATTTTCATATACTTTGATAATTCCTTTGTCCCAATTGGCTTTGTCTTCGTTAAAAACGCCTCCGCCAATAGCATCGTGAAGGGTAAAATCCATTACCGATGGCAAGTTGGAATTGTAGCTTTGAATCGCGCCAATTTTACTGTCTTTTTGCCAATACGCCATTTGAGCTTGATCGTGCATCCAAACTTCACCTACAATATTGAAATGCGGGTATTCGTCGGTAATGGCTTTAGTCCAAGCAGCGATTCCTTTTTTATCACAATAGGAATAGGTATCTACGCGGAATCCATCAAGATCAGCATATTCAATCCACCATATAGCATTTTGGATGAGATAATTTAGCACCAATGGATTAGACTGGTTCAAATCGGGCATTGATTTTACAAACCATCCATCCATACACATTTGAGCATCTGTTTTAGCGGCGTTTGGATCAAATTGTGATGTCATTCGGTAGTTGGTTTGTTTAAAACCTGGAAATTGATGAATCCAATCGTAAGTAGGTAAATCATTCATCATCCAGTGCTTATACCCCCAATGGTTAGTTACATAATCCATGATGTTTTTCATGCCGCGTTGGTGCAATTCGGCACTTAAACGCACATAATCTTCGTTGGTTCCATAACGAGAATCAATTTTATACACATCCGATTGTCCGTAGGTATGATAGGATCCTCTTTCGTCATTGTCTTCGCAAAGTGGAGTAGGCCAAAGAGCAGTCGCTCCAAGGGATTTGATATAATCTAAGTTATTGATAATTCCTTCGATATCACCACCGTGGCGACCGTCTTTATTGGCACGATTGGCTTTTTCAATTGTTTCTTTGGTACTGTCATTATTTGGATTACCATTGGCAAAACGATCTGGCATTAACAAATAAATCATATCCGAACTGTCAAATCCTTTGCGAAAGCGAGAATCTTTTCTTCTTGATTTCAAGCTGTATGACTTTATAAAAGCCACTTTTTTATTTTTCGAAAAAGAAAAAAGCAAGTCTTGTGCAGCTACATTTTTGGTGTCGATAGTTACAAAAAGATAGTTCGGGTTTTCTGTTTTTTGAATGGTTTTGATCACGACTCCATTAGAGACACTCACTTCATTTTGAGCAATATTTTTCCCGTAGAACATAATTTGCACTTCAGAAAGATTCATGTTAGTGTACCAAAAAGGCGGTTCAACACGGTCGATTTGAGCAAATGCAAATGTTGTTGAGAGTAATAAGAAGAGTAATTTTTTCATAGTTCTAAAATTTATTTTTGTAATAAAAATTGTAATGGAATATGCAGTCGTTCTGACCACGATTTTTCGGAATGGTCTTTTCCTTCAAAAAATTTAGTAGTCCAATTCGTGGCAATAAATTCCTTTTTTTGCATGAGGACATCTACTTTTTTCTGTAAATCGGGATACAAAGCATCTAATGTTTTGTTACCGTAATCAAAATAGATTGTATGTGTTTTTGGGTTAGGCAAATGGGAATCCATATAATTGATGAAAGCATCAGGTATTGGATTGTTCTGAGTGCTAAATGTTCCAGGCCAATGGGTAGAAATACACGCCGCTCCGCCAAAAACTTCGGGATATTCGCAAATAGCGTATATTGAAATCAGTCCGCCCATACTGGAACCCGCAATTACGGTATTACTTTTATCTTTAAAAGTTGAAAAGTGTTCGTCAATATAGGGTTTTAATTCAGTCACTACAAATTTCAGATACAAATCAGAAATCGGTTGAAAGACTTCTTTAGTTCTACCGGCTTTTTGTAACTGAGCTGTTATCGTGTCTTTTTGTGTTTGGCTTAAACTTTCATAAGGCTTTTTCGGAAAATATTCTGGATGTCGTTTTTGACCGTTATTCCAAATTCCAACTATAATAAATTTTTTCGTTTTCCCTTCTTGTATCAATTTGCCAGCTACTTCATCGATTTCCCAAGATTGCTTGTTCCAAGTTGTAGCTGCGTCATATAACATTTGACCATCGTGCATATACAAAACCGCGTATTTTTGAGTGCTAGAATAACCATCAGGCAGCCAAATATCGATATTTCTTGAATTAACATAGTCCGATTTAAAGTTTTCAAGGCGTTGTATAGTGCCTTTACTCACTTTTGGTATCTGCCCAAAAGCAATGGATGTTAGTAGTAAAAAGAAGATTTTTTTCATAGCAATTCTATTTTTACCTAGTCAACCAACGGATTAAAATCCGTTGTTAAAAAAGTGGTTGTTCCTACGGAACTTTGACATATTTACAAGAGCCGTAGGTTCGACCGATAATCAAAGGCTGGATTTTAATCCAGTCTTGTTTTGTTATACGCTTACCAAGCCATTAGCTGCTACAGCAACCTCTTTTCCATTAACCACGACTGTAATTGCTGTATTCCCTTCTAAAGCAATTTGTGTTTCGGTTTGATTCACAGTTACCTTTACAATTTGGTTTCTGAAATTAATTTTGAAGGAGTAGCCCTGCCATTCTTTCGGAATTTTAGGAGCAAAATGTAAGGTGTTATTTTTAACACGCATACCTCCAAAACCTTCCACAATACTCATCCAAGTACCTGCCATAGAGGTGATGTGGCAACCTTCTTCCACTTCCTTGTTATAATCGTCTAAGTCCAAACGAGACGTTCTTAAATAGAAAGTGTACGCCATATCCATTTTGTCCAAAACAGCCGCTTGAATAGAGTGAACACATGGCGAAAGGGAACTTTCGTGAACCGTAAATGACTCGTAAAATTCAAAGTTATTTTTCAATTGTTCTTTCGAAAAATGATCTTCGAAGAAGTAAAAGCATTGCAATACATCGGCTTGTTTGATATAAGGCGAACGCAAAATTCTGTCCCAAGACCATTTCTGGTTGATTGGTCGTTGGCTTCTATCCAAATCGGCAACGCGAACTAATTCTTTATCCAAGAATCCGTCTTGTTGTAAATACACTCCCAATTCTTCTGATTTTGGGAAGTACATATTATCAGCCACTTTTTTCCATTCTTGTAACTCAGCATTCGATAAATTTACTTTTTCGAAGATGCGTTTGTGATCCGATGGATATTCTAAAGAGACTTTTTGAATTTGCTCTGCAGCGTAATCAATACACCATTTAGCGATATAATTCGTGTAGAAGTTGTTATTAACGTTGTTTTCGTATTCGTTTGGACCTGTAACTCCAAGAATCACGTATTGATTTTTGTTGGTAGAGAAAGTCGCTCTTTGGTGCCAAAAACGAGCAATACCAATTAACACTTCCAATCCTTTTTCAGGAATATAACTGTAATCACCAGTAAAACGGTAATAGTTAAAAATAGCAAAAGCGATGGCTCCATTTCTGTGAATTTCCTCAAAAGTAATTTCCCATTCGTTATGACATTCTTCACCATTCATGGTCACCATTGGGTACAAAGCTGCACCATTGGTAAAACCTAATTTTCCAGCATTTTCAATTGCTTTGTCCAATTGATTGTAACGGTAGGTCAATAAATTACGAGCAACTTCTTGGTCTTTGGTTGCCATGTAAAATGGAATACAATAGGCTTCCGTGTCCCAATAGGTTGAACCGCCGTATTTTTCTCCAGTAAATCCTTTTGGTCCAATATTCAAACGAGAATCTTTACCTAAATAGGTTTGGTTCAATTGGAAAATGTTGAAACGAATCCCTTGTTGTGCTTTCACATCACCTTCGATAGTGATATCTGACATTTCCCAGATTTTAGCCCAAGCTTGTTTTTGATCTTCTAAAAGGACATCATATCCTTTAGCTAATGCCGATTTAATCACATTTTCAGCAGCTACTTGCGTATTGGCATGATTCATAGAAACGGTGTATCCACCAATTTTCTGAATTGCCGAAGTTTGACCTTGTCCAATTACAGTTTCGTAACTGTGTTGGATTCTTTCGTTGTCAGCATCAATGGCAACAGGCGAAATGTTTTCGTTTTTTCCATTGGCCCAAACACTATTGTGCATGAAAGTAGTCGCTTTGAAATGGGTTTTGAATGTTTGAGCAGTAACAAATGCTTCATTACTTCCTTTTTTCACTTCTAGTGGTTCCCAAAATTTTTCTTCCCAGTTCGCATCTTCATTGGTTACACCAGCATCAATGTAGGGTTTGTAGACAATTTTCGCATCTTTATTCAAAGGTGAAATCTCGTAATTGATGATTCCTACTTCGTCCAAATCAATAGATAGAAAACGTTTTACATTGACTGCAATTTCAGTTCCGTTTTGTAAAGTAGCTTCAAAAGAGCGTTGGTACCAACCTTCTTTCATGTTCAATTCACGACGGAAATTACGAACCGAATCACAAGTGTTTAAATCTAAATTTTCACCATTGATTTCGACATCAATTCCAATCCAATTCGGTGCGTTTAATACTTTGGCAAAATATTCTGGATAGCCATTTTTCCACCAACCCACTTTAGTTTTGTCAGGATAGTAGATACCGGCAATATAACTTCCTTGGAAGGTTTCGCCTGAATAGGTTTCTTCAAAATTAGCACGTTGCCCCATGGCGCCGTTTCCAATACTGAAAAGACTTTCGGATGATTTTACTCGTTCTACATCAAATCCTTCTTCAATAATCGACCAATTGTCGGGTTTAATATAATCTTGATTCATTTTTTTAATTTGAAAATTTGAAAATTTGAAAATGGGCTACTTTGCCCTAATTCCTAACTTTTAATTATTTATAAGTGAATTTAAAAAGGCTTCATCGATATAAGTGAAGTCTTTAAAATTGTATTTTGCTTCGTTTAAAATGGCAGCATCGCCAATTCCAATACTGGTCATAGCTGCGATATTAGCAGCTTGAATTCCGGCAACTGAATCTTCAAAAACTATTGAATTTTCATTAGTAATACCCAATTTTTGAGCGGCTTGAAGAAAAACTTCAGGGTCTGGTTTAGCATTGCTTACGTCATTTCCGTCAACAATGACATCAAAATAAGATAGAATTCTTGTTTTTTCTAAAATTGGTCTAGCATTTTTACTTGCTGATCCTAAAGCAATGGGTTGGTTATTGGCTTTTAAAAATTCCAATACTTTCATTACACCAGGAAGTATTTCGCTTTGATCCATATCTACTAAATAGGTCAAATACTCTTCGTTTTTTTGAACCAACCATTGGTCTTTTTGTTCTTGAGACGCTTCAACGTTTCCAAGTCCTAAAATAATATCAAGTGAGCGTACGCGGCTCACTCCTTTTAATAATTCATTGTGTTCGTGTGTGAACTCGATACCTAATTCGGTTGCAATTTTTTTCCACGCCAAATAATGGTATTTAGCGGTGTCTACAATTACTCCGTCTAGATCGAAAATAAATGCTTTTTTAGTCATTATTGGTATTATTTATTACATCATCTACATCTTTAACGCGCACTACTAATATGGCAGCAACAATAAAACTTAGTCCACTAGTTACAATGGCATAAATTGCATTGTCTTGGTACACATATTTTACCAAAGGCCCACCAATTAAGGCGTTTACTATTTGTGGCAACACCACGAAAAAGTTAAAAATTCCCATGTATACTCCCATTTTTAATGGAGAAATGGATCCGGCAAGAATAGCAAAAGGCATTGATAGAATACTTGCCCAAGCAATTCCAACAGCAATCATAGAAAGAATAATCCAGTTTTCATTGGGCATAAAATAGATAGAAATTAGCCCGATTCCTCCTATGATTAAGGATACAGCATGGGTTA
>Ga0213920_1000591_pt1 | contig 26328 bp, 24 predicted proteins | sample McNCre1117MG_FD_161054 | JGI IMG/M metagenome (GOLD analysis project Ga0213920, IMG submission 161054) | Freshwater microbial communities from McNutts Creek, Athens, Georgia, United States - 11-17 MG | ecosystem: Environmental > Aquatic > Freshwater > Creek | place: USA: Georgia | collected...
CACAATGAGCGCAATGGTGCCGCCGACGAGGAGAAACGGCATGGCCGCGACTAGGGCCATAAAGATCATGACCGAGTACCACCCGTTCACCGAGAACATGATGGCGATGAATAGGCTGATGCCGCTTATCCAACCGAGGCCCCTCTTGGCGCCCTTGGTCAGCTTGGTTGCCGGGTAGCGCCCGCCCTCAACACCCGCAACAATCAGGGCATCGATGAAAAGGCCCACGCCGGTTACCACCGTGAAGTAGTTGGGTCCGGTGCTGCAACCTTCCATGCACCACTGGGTTGGAATGGCAATACCAAGGCTGAATAGGGCGGCCGCGATTGCGCCCGTAATCCAGGAAATGCTGCGCAGGCTTAGTTTGCGCTCGCGCTTGTTGCGCTGAAAGTTCTCGTCCATTACTCCCCCAAGTTTTGGTTTTTTCAATGGTAAAGCCGCCGTCTGTTTTCGGGCAGAATTGAGCAATGAGCAAAATTCTCGTGGTTTTCGACGTTGACAGCACCCTCATCAAGGATGAGGTGATTGAGCTGTTGGCCGAGGTGGCCGGCAAGCGCGAGCAGGTGGCCGAGGTTACCGAGCGTGCCATGCGCGGCGAGCTGGACTTTGCTCAGAGCCTGCGCGAGCGCGTGGCCGTGCTTGAGGGCCTGCCAGAAAGCGTATTTGCAGACGTCTACGCCCGCATTACTCCCACCGATGGCGTGCAGGAGCTAATCGATGCCATTCACGGCGCTGGCGGCCTTGTGGGAGCTGTTTCGGGCGGTTTTACCCAGGTTCTTACTCCCCTGGCCGCACGCCTAGGCCTTGACTTCGCTCGCGCCAACGACCTCGAAGTTGTGGATGGCAAACTCACCGGCAAGGTAACCGGTCGAATTGTGGACCGCACCGTGAAGGCCGAGTCGCTCATTGAGTGGGCTGCGGCCTCAGGCGTAGCGATGGAGAACACCGTGGCCGTGGGCGATGGCGCCAACGACCTAGACATGCTGGCCCAGGCCGCCCTGGGTGTGGCATTCAACGCCAAGCCGATTGTGCGCGAGCAGGCTCAGATTGTGATTGAGAAGCAGGATCTGCGCGAGCTGATTCCGGTGCTAGGCCTTTAGACGCCTGCGCCAAACCAGACCAAAAAAGAAACGCGCCAGGCACAAAGCCCGGCGCGTTTCTCAATTCTGTGAGCTTATTCGCCCTTGAAGCTGCTGACGTCGCCTACCAGGCGGGTGTTGTCGGCAGGAACCGGCTCAACGGCTGCCAGGGCAACCTCGGCGGCAAACTCTGCCACGTTGTAGAGCTTTCCGGCACCCTCGCGGCGGGCCTCGATGGCACCAGGAGCAGCGCGTTCTAGCAGGGTTGCGGTGATGGTTCCCTCGATCATGTCGCCCGAGACCACTACAAAGCCGATGTTGCGCTCTGCGAGGGCAGGAATCATGTCGCGGAGTGCGTCCTCGCCGGCACGCTTTGACAGCGCAACCGGGATGTAGGCCTCCATGGTTGGGGTGGTGCGAATGAAGTGCGCCTGGTGGCTGGTTACAAACACAACGCGGGCGCCATCCTTGAGGTATGGCAGCGCGGTGGTGAGCAGGTTCACCTGCGAGTCGCGGTTTAGGCGCATCGCGTAGTCTTCGCCTAGGCCGGCTTCCATGCCGCCCGATGCGTTCATCACAAGGATGTCTAGCTGGCCAAAGGCCTCCTTGGCGGCCTCAAACATTGCCTTCACCGAGTCTGCATCGGTGAGGTCTGCACCAACGGCAATGGCGTGACCACCGTTGGCCTTGATGCCATCAACAATCTTTAGGGCACGTGCTTCCTTGTTGCGGAAGTTAACAACCACCGATGCCCCGGCCTCGGCAAAGTAACCGAGGGTGTCGGCGCCGATACCGCGCGATGAGCCGGTAACCAGTGCGGCCTTGCCGGCAAGCGAGCCTGCTGCGAGTGGATTAGTCATTGTTCTCTCCCTGTACTAAAGACGATTGAGTGTTTGAAAGTGTATTAGTGGCCCATGCCAAGGCCACCGTCAACCGGGATGACAGCACCCGAAATGTAGGCGGCGTCATCGCTGGCCAACCAGGCAACCACACGGGCAACCTCAACCGGCTGTGCCAAACGACCGGCAGGAATCTGGGCCTTGTAGCCGGCAATCTGTGCCTCCGATAGCACGGCGGTCATGTCCGACTCGATGAAGCCAGGAGCCACCACGTTGGCGGTGATGCCACGGCCACCAAGTTCGCGGGTGATGCTGCGAGCCATGCCAACCAGAGCCGACTTGGAGGCCGAGTAGTTGACCTGACCGGCCGAACCAAGAAGGCCAACAACCGAACCAATGAAGATTACGCGGCCAAACTTGGCCTTGATCATGCCCTTGCTGGCGCGCTTCAGCACCTTGAAGGTGCCGTTGAGGTTGGTGTCGAGAACAGCTTCGAAGTCTTCGACGGTCATGCGCATCAGCAGCATGTCGCGGGTGATGCCGGCGTTGGCAACCAAAACCTCTACTGGGCCAAGCTTGGCTTCTACCTCGGCGAAGGCGGCATCGAGGGCGGCGCCATCGGTGACATCTGCAACCACGGCAAGAGTGCCGGCAGGGCCTTCACCCGAGCGAACGGTTACTGCAACGCGGTGACCCTGGGCCACAAACTCTTCGGCAATTGCGTAGCCGATGCCACGGTTTCCGCCGGTAACCAAAACGGTTCTTGGAGTGCTCATCGAAGGTCTCATTTCGCCCAGAAAATGTGTGCAATTCGGGCGGTGGCCCGCTGCGGTTTGGAACAAATCAACTCTAGTCCTAGCCTTGTATTGGGGCGGTTATTTACGAGGAGCAAATTGGCAACTAAGCCACAGAGCGTCACTTCAGTTGGGGTATCCCCAGAGGAAGAGCGTCGTGGGCGCGTAATCAAGTACACGGTTGCCATGACGGTGCGTGTGATTTGCCTCATCGTTGCCGTTGTATACCCCGGCAGCATCCTGATGTGGATTGGTTTTGCTGGCGCTATCTTGCTGCCCTACTTTGCCGTGGTGATTGCCAATGCCACCGGCGCAGGAGCCTCCAAGAAGACCAACAATGCCCAAACCGTGGCCGCGCCAACTCTTCGCATCAGTGCGGATGCCTTTGTGAACGCTTCGCGCTCAACTGCTGCCGAGAGCGCCGATGGTGACTTCGCACCAGACGAGGACCGCGGCTAGATGATCAAGTGCTCGCGCGCCGGCTGCGATGCCGAGGCCCAGTTTCAGGTGATTTGGCGCAACCCTAAGATTCACACCGATGGCCGCACCAAGACCTGGTTGGCCTGCGCCCAGCACGTAGAATTTCTGCGGGAATACCTAGATGCTCGGGGATTCTTCCTCGAGACTAAGGCGCTATGAATTCAGTAACTCGCGAATACTTTCGCACGGGGTTCAAGCGTTGGTTGCGCTGGATTGCCCTCGCCGTGGTCTTCGCCATCGCCTGCGGCTTCCTGGCCAACTGGCAGTGGAACCGCCGCACCCAGGTTGTGAAGGTTATTGCCCGACTGGATCACAACTACGACTTCCGAGTCCTGCCGCTTCAGACTTTGGTACCGAACCGTGCCGGCTTCTCCTCCACCAAGGAATACCGTCCGGTTCTGCTTACCGGTCACTACCTGCTTCAACACCAGACCCTGCTTCGCAACCAGCCAAACAACGGCAACCCCGGCTTCCACCAGCTGATTCCGTTCCAGCTAAACAGCGGCGGCATTGTCATCGTGGACCGCGGTTGGTTGCCAACCGGAGACCGCCAAGACTCCCCCGACCTGAACCCGCTTCCGCCAGCATCGGTGGCCCGCCTAGTTGGCCGCCTGCACCACGCCCAGCAGCCCGATTCGCGCGTGGCACCGAAGGGTCAGGCTATGAGCATCTGTCCGGCTCAGCTGGCCAAGGATTGGGGCATTAAGCCCTCGCAGGTCTATTCGGGCGCCTATGTGATGTTGGCCGATGACGGCACCGCCGGAAGCCTGCCCATCAAGGCCACCAAGCCAGACATCACCGAGGGAAACCACCTCAGCTACACGTTCCAGTGGATTCTGTTTGGGCTGATGGCATTTGCGGCCATCTTCGTCAACATTCGCAGGGATATTCAAGAGAAGCGCGTGGCCGAGGATGCGGGCTACGTGCCTAAGCCAAAGCGCAAGCGCATGGGCGACGACGACAAAGAGGCAGAGGACGCCCTGCTGGGCAACTAGACGTCGGTGGCCCGCCAACGCGGGCTGCGCAACCGCGCCCGCAGCAAACTAGCTGAGCGAGATTAGGTCTGCGTACTGCTGGCTCCAGTGGTCTTCCTGACCATCCGGCAGAATCAGTACGCGCTCTGGGTTTAGAGCTTCAACCGCACCAACATCGTGCGAAACCAGCACAATTGCACCCTTGAACTGCTCCAGGGCGCGCAGGATCTCTTCGCGGCTGGCTGGGTCAAGGTTGTTGGTTGGCTCGTCAAGCAGCAGCACGTTGGCGCTGGAAACCACCAGCGAGGCCAGGGTTAGACGGGTTCGTTCACCACCACTGAGAACTCCGGCCGGCTTGTCTACGTCGTCGCCGCTGAACAAGAACGAACCAAGCACCTTGCGGGCATCCGTGTCGTTTAGGTGGCTGGCGGTTGCCTGCATGTTCTGCAGCACGGTCTTGGTGAAGTCCAGGGTTTCGTGCTCCTGGGCAAAGTAGCCAATTTTTAGGCCGTGGCCAGGCTCAATCTCGCCGGTGTCCGGCTTTTCCACGCCAGCAAGCATGCGCAGCAGGGTGGTCTTACCGGCACCGTTGAAGCCGATGACAACCACGCGCGAACCGCGATCGATGGCTAGGTCAACAGCGGTGAAGATCTCTAGCGAGCCGTAAGACTTGCTGAGGTTGGAGGCCATCAGCGGCGTGCGGCCACAAGGGGCTGGGTCTGGGAACTTGATCTTGGCAACGCGGTCTTCTTCGCGAACTGCATCAAGGCCCGCAAGCATGCGCTCGGCACGGCGGGTCATCTGATGGGCAGCGGCAGCCTTGGATGCCTTGGCCCCAAACTTGGCGGCCTGCATAGTTAGAACCGCGGCCTTCTTCTCGGCGATAGAGCGGTCGCGCTTGCGGCGCTCCTGGTCGGCTTCGCGCTGCTTTAGGTAGGCCTTCCAGCCCATGTTGTAAACATCGATGACCTGGCGGATTGCATCTAGGTAGAAGACCTTGTTTACGGTCTCTTCAACCAGCTCAATATCGTGGGAGATCACGATGAGCCCGCCCTGGTAGTTGCGCAGGAATTCGCGCAGCCACACGATGCTGTCGGCATCGAGGTGGTTGGTTGGTTCGTCAAGCAGCATGGTTTCAGCGTTGCTGAAGAGGATGCGGGCAAGCTCCACGCGGCGGCGCTGACCACCCGAAAGTGTGCTTAGCGGCTGGTCCAGGGTGTGGCCCTTGATGCCCAGGTTGGCGGCGATGGTCTCGGCCTCGGCCTCGGCTGCGTAGCCACCGGCCGACATAAACTCAGCCTCGGCGTTGCTGTACTTCTTCATGGCGGCGTCATAGACGGCCTCGTCAATCGAGCCCATGTCCATGGTGGCTGCCATCATGCGTGCCTGTATGTCGCCAAGGCCGCGGGCGTTAAGGATGCGGGTGCGAACAAGTTCGGTTGGGTCTCCGATGCGCGGATCCTGTGGCAGGTAGCCAATCTCGCCGGTGCGGTCGATGAAGCCACTGGTTGGGGTTCCCTCGCCTGCAAGCAGCTTGGTCAGTGTGGTTTTGCCGGCACCGTTACGGCCAACAAGTCCAACCTTGTCGCCCTTTTCAATGCGAAAGTTGACGCCGCTCATGAGGGTGCGGGCGCCAATGGTGATCTCAAGATCGCGTGCGCCAATCATGGGGGTACTCCAAAAGTGTGGTGGTTGGGTCGAATTCGAGTATCGACTCCGAACAAAGGGCTCAGGCCCAAGGATTCAAGTCTACCCGAGGTGGCGTTGCCTGGCTTCTGGCGATTTTGTTGATTTATACACAATTCACCGGGCTGCTCTTTATTCAGAACACATTCTGAAGTAGTCTTTGGACATGTCAACCTCACTTATCCACATCCAATCTTCGGATCTCAGCCGTAACCCTCTAAAGGTGTTCAATGCCGCTGAGGATGGGCCGGTTTTGCTAACTCGTCGTGATGGCGAAAATCTTTTGATTATGACCGAGCGCGAAGCAGAAGCCCAGCAAAAGGTTCTTCGGTTTGCTGCCCAGTTAATTGCAGTAACCACTGATGATCGAGGAACGCTTGCCGAACGCATGGCCTCGATGTTTCCCTGGATGTATGCACTAAACCTTCAAGAACAAGAAGCATGCTCTAAGGAACTCGTAGATTCCGCAAGGGCTTCTTTTAGCACCCAGCAGCCTTTCCTTGTATTGGCAGCACTTAGTGCCTGGGAGGCCACTGCTACTGCAATTGCAGGCGGGTTCCATAATGAGGAGATTGATTGGCTTGACGAGCCAGTTGCTGTTGAACGACCAAATTCTGAAAAATAGCCATGGATCCAGTCCCTCGTCCGAAAAAGAAGTCGGAATACTCGATAGTTTTTGCCTCCGGAAAAGCCGCTAAAGGATGGCGGGATTTGCGGGCAACCGAGCTCAGCCACTTGGTCGATGCCTGGGACTATTTGACGAAAACGCCTCAGTTGGAAAGCCCACAAAATAGCCCTCTAAAAGGACGGCTTGCTTTTGTGGAAAGGAATGGCGTAGGCCACCAACAATGGCAGTTCAAACCAAATCTGGGATCAGGGGCGCGAATTTGGTTTTACGTTGAAGACCACACGGTGCATTTGGTGCAGGTATTTACTGCACACCCCAACGAAACAAAGTAAATGGGCCCCAGCGCTATCGCCGGAGCCCATTTGAAGTTGGCCTACTTGGCGCCAAACAGCTTGCTAAAGAAGCCCTGCTTCTCCTGCTTTGGGTCGTTCTCGTGACCCGGGCAGCGCTGGCTCTTTGGTACACCGGCTAGTGCCTGGTCAATGTGCTGGCCGCAGCCGGCCCAGGTTGCTTTGCCACACTTGCGGCAGGTTACTTGCTGACACATGGTTCTATCCTCCGAGGATTTGCGGGCGTTCCCCGCTTGGTTTTGTATACCCCCTAGGGTATGCTTAAAACAGGTGGAATGCAAGCCACACCAGTTCAAGGAGCCACAAATGCAGATTGATCCAGCCGAGCTAAAGACTGCCCGTGACCGCCTCATGCGCGTGCAGGGTCAGATTGGCGGCATCGTAAAGATGCTTGATGAGGGCCGCGACTGCACCGAACTGCTCACCCAGCTTGCCGCCGCCAGCACCGCGCTCACCCGTGCCGGCTTCAGCATTATTTCCACCGGCATGGCCCACTGTCAGGCCGACGAATCGGGCCAAACCGATCGCGCCGCCCTTGAAAAAGCCTTCATGGCCTTGGCCTAGGCCGGCCTCCCGCCCTCCAATTTTGCTCAGCTCCGCCAAGCCCTGAAAGACCCCTCCACTATGAAGACCGTAATCATCGGTGGTGTTGCCGCCGGAATGAGCGCCGCCACCCGTCTGCGTCGCCTACGCGAGCAGGACGAAATCATCGTGTTTGAGATGGGCCCAAACGTCAGTTACGCCAACTGTGGCCTGCCGTATTTTGTCTCCGATGTGATCAGCGACCGCTCCGACCTGCTGTTGCAGACCCCCGAGAGCCTGTTCAAGCGCTTCCGGCTTGATGTGCGCGTGAGTCACAAGGTGACCGCCATCAACCCTGCAGCCAAGACCGTGGCCGTGCTCAACGTGATTACCGGTAAAACCTCCACCGAGACCTACGACAACCTAGTGATTGCCACTGGTGCACGCCCTCGCCGCTTGGATATTCCGGGAATCGATCGCGCTCAGACTCTGCGCGATGTTGTTGACGCCGACCGCGTGAAGGCCGCAGTTCAGGCCACCATGGCTCAGCACGGCGATTCGGCTCACGCCGTTGTGCTTGGCGCCGGCTTCATCGGAGTTGAGCTTGCCGAAAACCTGCGCCATCTGGGCATCCACACCACCCTGGTTCAGCGCGGCCAGGCCATTCTCAGCATGTTTGACCCCGAAATGGTTGAGCCGCTTCAGACACACCTCGTTGCCAACGGAATCGAGCTGGTGGTCAACGCCACCCCTGCCGAAATCACCGAAGACTCGGTCGTCCTTGCCGATGGTCGCACTTTCCGTGCCGACCTAGTCTTCAGCGCCACCGGCGTTGAGCCAGACAATCAACTGGCCAAGGCTGCCGGCCTAAAGCTTGGCCCAACCGGTGGACTCTGGGTTGATGCCCAGCAGCGCACCAGCGACCCAAACATCTACGCCGCCGGCGATGCCGTTGAAAAGCAGAGCGAGCTGACCACGGGCGCCACCATCATCCCGCTGGCCAACCTAGCCAACCGTCACGGCCGTCTCATCGCCGATGCGATTGCTGGTCTGCCAACCGCTGCTCACCCAGCCATGGGAACCATCATCATCGGTGCCTTTGGTATGGCCGCAGCGATGACCGGCCTCAGCGAGAAGGCTGCAACCGCAGCGGGCGTTGCCCACCAGGTTGTGCACGTACATCCGGGCAGCCACGCGGGCTACTACCCCGGTGCTCAGCGCGTGAGCCTCAAGGTTCTGTTTGACCCAACCACCGGCCGCCTACTGGGCGCGCAGGGTGTTGGTCTGGACGGCGTGGACAAGCGCATCGATGTGCTGGCCACCGCCATTCGCGCCGGCATGACCGTGGATGAACTGATGGATCTAGAGCTCAGCTACTCCCCTCAGTACGGCAGCGCAAAGGACCCAATCAACCACGTGGGTTACGTTGGCAACAACGCCCTGCACGGCATCACGCCAACCATTCAGTGGCACCAGCTGCAACACGAACTGGCAAACGGCCGCGTGCTTGTAGACGTTCGCACCGATGTCGAGAATGCCCGCGGAACCATCCCTGGAGCCATCAACCTGCCGGTGGATTCGCTGCGCGAACACCTGGGCGAGCTAGAAGGCCAGCAGGTAGTCGTCACCTGTCAGGTGGGTCAGCGTGGTCACATTGCCACCCAGATCCTGCGTGCCCACGGCATCGACGTTGTCAACCTCTCAGGCGGCTATGTCACCTGGAAGAACGCGCAGGATGCGCTCACGCGCTAGCAATAATTTGCGAAAACAACCCTAGTGTTGTGCCAAAAATTAGATCATTCCGTCAAAAAAGCCCATAAAGGCACTTGGATTGTTGATATCCCCCACCAGTAGAGCCCTGTCGAGGCCCTGATTGAAGTGGTCACAGGAAGTTTCAGGCAATAGGCAGCATGAATGACAGGCAGCGAGATTTGTGCCTGATACTCCTTGCCCGTCATTACCTAATTCCATGCAAACTGGGTCATTTGAACACCAAGATGCATTTTGGATTGCATTTTCAAGTACTAACTTGAGCTGCTGTGTTTCGGCCATCTCAACCAAACCGCCTAGAGTGCCATCTGCGTCAGGGCTAGCTGTGTAAATCAGTATTCCTGCCATGTTTTCGTCGGCATAAATGCGCTCTGAAAGGGACGCCGCAACGTAACCACATTGCACTACAAGCTGCTGAATGAGAACATGCGAAAGTGTGTGCAGGAGCATGCGCCTCGCAGACGGATATTCATCAGGGTTTAAACGGCCGATAGCAGTCAAGTTTCGTGTGACTGTGTCCACTCTTGACGTTAGTGATGGCTGGTTCTCCCAGGCAGCTAAGAGCGTCTCATCGAGTTGTATAAGAATACCTTCGCCCACATACTGCGTTGCAGGGAGCCAACGTGTGTTGGGCCCATTTGGCTTTCTGCGAAGCAGTTTCGCCCCGTCTACGAGAGTGGGTGGCTTTGGCATTAGACGGGAAAATCCTGCTAGAGCGGTTGTTTTCCGCAGTGTCGGTACAGCGTGGACAAGGTTAAATCCAAAGATTTCTCCTTGGTAACCCGTTTCTCGAACTACCAAGGACGCGTTATCCTGCGGTGTCGTGAGTGCCTTCCACTCTGGTAGTTTCAACGACTCTTCTGTCGTGTCTTGATGACCGGTTGTCGTCGGTTGATTGGCAATATTTGGCACTTTGATCTTAAGTCGATCTTGAAGTTGCTTTAAATCGTGTTGTTTGAACTCTTTGTTGGTGTACCAGAGTGAAGTTGCAGCGTCTACATAGTCGAAGCCATTTGATACAAGAATCAGCTGAATCGCTGCATAATTTTCATCAATCAACTCGTCAATAGGGCTGTCATCATTAGTAGCCACTGGAATCAAAATCGAACTGAAATTGCTCGAGTAGTAGAGGTTATTTGCGTTTCGGAGAATCAACCGAACGGGTTCACCGCAAGGTTCATTGTCGGCAAGCCAAGGCCTAGCGCCTGCGCATAGAAATTGGGTCCCGGTATTGTCCAAACGATTACTAAGTTTGGTTCCTCCAAAATCATCACTTTCATTTGCGCCGGCGAGAACTCTCGTCTTATTGCATGACGTACATGTAACTCTCTGACCCTTCAGGTCACCTGATCCTCGTGACTCCATTTTCAAAGGTGCGCCCGGGCATCCCCCAAATACCGACCGATGGACCCATTCCCGCCAAGGGAATTCATCTAAGTGTCCAGATTCGCAGATTGTTACGAAGTTAACCTGGACCACTTTCCTCTTCTTCTTTTCAGTAATCTCGCAGTTATTGCAGAAAGGAAGTCGTCTCGAATCTGAAGGAATTGAAGTCAGCTGTCGGCAGTTGTAACAGACCGACCAGCATGGAAATACCGATACATTTAGGGATTCGGTGTGACTTTTGTTTTGGCTGTCGATGCCAACTGCTGGAGGTTGGGCAAAGTAGTCCACTTTTAGCAAGGAGGCTAGATTTGTGTCCATGATCCTACATTTTTCAGGGATTTCTTGGACTCGGATCATTGTGGGAATACCATCACCCGATGAGGCTAGGTTCGTATCTTTCCTGTACCAGGCGTCCAGTCCGGGAATGATAACGGATAGGCCTTCCTGAAGGACCGTGAGCGAACCCGGACCGTTTCCCTGGATAACGCTGGACTGTCGAATTTCATGTTTAATGGCCATGTTTACAGGTCACCGTCCTCGAAAGCATAGGGTTTTGTGATTTCTAATGTTGTCTGTCCATCTACGCTTCTCATGGAAGTCATTACTTGGATCGAGTGGTCCCCGATAACGGCTGACATTTTCTCACGCCGACCCCGCATTAGGGCGGGCACCGAATCATCCAGGTGGATGCCCTTTTCTTCTTTGTAGTCATATCGCCATACTGATGGGGAGTAAGTGGACCACCAATTCCTGAGCTTTTCAACCTGTTTCTCAAAATCAATATGGTTTTGCATTTTCTGATCCAGGAAATTCATACGGTCCCTGAATACTTCAACAGAATTGTCAAACACTTCCCAATCAACGGCGTTTGGAAGACTGTCATCTGGCATGCGCATTCGGTAGAGCGCAATTATTGCCCCCTTGAGGGCTTTTTGCATAGCCTGGATTGCAAAGGGTGTAACGCTAATGGGCTCAACTTGAGCGTATAAAGATTGGTGATACGTGTGGAATCGTTCGTAAACGCTTCTGTCCCTCGCGCGCCCAGCGTTGTAGAGCATAACAATCAGACCAGGCCCGTCCTTTCGAGCGCGTCCAACACGACCCGAAACCTGGATATATTGCGATGTGGTTTTAGGTTGCCCCATGATCGTAAGCAGACCTAAGCGTGGAACGTCTACTCCAACTTCCATAATGCTCGAAGCGAGACAGGTGTCATAAGACTTTGGATCCCAACTTGGCAGGCTTAGGGAAGCAAGGGATGTAGCAACCTTTGTACTCTCAATTCTGCTTGTCAGTTCAAGGATCCTGTATGGGTACTGCGCTTTTTCGCCGGGAAGCCTTTTTGCTATTCGTAAACCTCCGATCATGTCTCGAACAACTGAGTTCATCAGAGTTAAAGTCATTCCGAGCTCTCGTAGGCTGTTGAAAAACCACACAGAAGTCCTATAGAAATCCATTTCGGGATCTGTTTGATTTGGGTTGACATTTGGGGCTTGTCGCAAAATGGCTGCGATTTTCGCAGCAGAGGTTTGACCAGAAATGTAAGTACCTGGATTGATGCCTACATACAAAGAGCCATTTTCTGGCTTGCCTGTTTCTTTGTCTCTTAGAACGCTGGAAAAATAAGTTTCATTTACCCTGTCGATTGCCTGAGGGAAAAGCATTACGTTCGGACGGCCGTAAAGCGCTTTGACTTGGTTTTCAAATCTTCTTGTTGTTGCGGTTGAAGCAACAATTTTTGGTTTGATTGGTTTCGAACCGCGCCTGTCGGTGCAAAGTTCTTCAAGTGCTGGTTCGTATAGCCCGACAACTGAACCAAGTGGACCAGAAATTAGGTGAAGTTCGTCCTGAATCACTAAGGCCGGTGGCGGTCCAATCCGAACACCTTGCGAGTTCAGGTTGAAGAGCCTTTTAGCCATAGGCTGCCAGGCCATTTGGGCAAATTTGTCTACTGTACCCAAAATGAAACTTGGCTTATTGGCGTAAACGTCTTCATCTGTGATCCAGATAGGCAAGGGATTGTGCTTGTTTCCGAAGAAGCAGTCGTTATCGCTGCAGATAAATCGAAGAGTTGAATCAGCACCTGATTTCGGTGAGCGGTCGTAACCACGCCACACCTTGCGGTCATCCCATCCGAATTCAGCTGCACAAACTGGACATTTTCCAAGGATAAAAGGATTTGGATCCTCTTCTCGGCGATCTTTCTTGTTTTTTACCAATTCGGCCAAAGCCTCGGCACGTCTGTTTGGTGTAGTCGCCGAACCTAACCAAACACCTATAGATATGGGCTTTGTTCCCAGGTCAGGGTAGTCGGTTTGGCGCATCTGCTCCAAGGCGCAAATTAGACCTGCACTTCGTTCAAACTGCTGAATAGTCAGGAGGCGCAGGGTGTATCTCATTAGGACATCGACGCCATAGTCTTCATTGCGATCGCCTGAAAGCCTGCGATAAATGATCATGAATGCACTGGCCCCAAGGTACGCTTCAGTCTTGCCTCCACCAGTCGGGAAGAAAATTAGGTCGACCTCTTCTCGGGATTCGTGGTCGGGGTTAACTAGTCCAGGAATAGCCGCCAATAGAAATGCCATTTGAAATGGTCGCCAAAAACCAATCTTGTCTTGACCTTTGGGTGGCGTGGTAACTGCCAAGTGGAAGGGTTCCTTTAGGTTTCGATTCCAAATTCGTTTGTCGAGTCGACCATTCCACTGTTGTTTGTACATTGCCTCATTAGTCAGCTGGAAGGCCCGAAGAACCTTGTCATCCTGAAATAGCAGGTCGAATCCTTCGCGGATGCGAAGGGCAATGTGCTCAGCCTTGGAAACAAGATTTGTAATTGTTTCAGAACTATCAGGTGCTTCTTGCGAAGATTTGGCCTTTTCCGAGGCGATCCATTCGGAGTATCCGGTTGTGAGTGGCTCCAGCAAACTTCGAAGTTGGGGTTCCTTAGCTCCAGCCAAGGTTTTCATTGAAAGTGGCCCGAAAGATTCAAAATCCAGTACCTCTTGATGGAAAAGAGGGACGGCTGTAGTTGAGATTACGCGGACAGGATCCTGGGATGATGTTTCCCATTCAACCGACGTACCGTGGCCTGCGGCGTAAGCCTTAGTGTGGCGATACAAATGATTCAACTCAAGTTGTTCTTCGTCAGCTCCGAGTGAGTTTTGCAGCGAGTTCCTGAATGAGCCTTTGCCGACTATTTCAACTGAAATCCGGCTTTGAAATACTTCGTGTCCCTTGGAGTTTGATCCAATGTTTTTAACAACTGCAGTCGCGATTAGGTTTTCATTTGCAGCGTCTGCATGCTTTGGCCCAGCCCTAAATCTGACCTTCATCGAAACATATTTGTCGCATTCAGGGGAAAGTTCTAGTGTGTGCAAATTGTCCAATGACAGGTTTTTTGCCGACCATACAATAGAGTTTTCTCCTCTAAATTGCTTCCTTTGCCATCCCGTTTGTGGTTTCTCGTCTCCGTACTGGATCTGAATTTTTTCGTAGATGGCGCCTTCGAATATGAATTTGAGCGAGTCCCCTTCGACCAGGTCGGGTTCGAAGCTTAGACCCATTGCGCTGGGGAGTCTTTTCTGACTTTGCTCCAAGGCAAAGGAGTCGTCATCAATCCCGCCGTCACTGTAATTGCTGCCGGACGACTCGACTTCCGGTGCTTCTGAGTCTGCCTCACCGAATTCTTGATCATCGTCCTGGGCTGTTGCGGCTGGGCTGCTTTGCGATTGAATTACACCTGATTCGAGCGTATGTAGAACACCCGTTCCATAAATCATGGTCGGCTCACTGCCAGTTATTACTAGGTCGCCTGTTGAAGTATCTACAATCCTCAACTTCTTGCTCTCAAGCGGAAGCTTGAACACTCCATTGACTGGAGTTGGCAATGCCACAGCGTTTTCGTCCGCTGGGATCACTGGACCCCAAACTTCGTTGAGCAGGTAGTCAAGTACTTGTTCGCGTGCTTTTTTCACAAGGTTCCCCTATTTACTACTCGGAAAGACTTCAGATGCTGGTTCTTGGTGCAAAATGCAAGTCAGTTCCAAAGTGGATCTGGTCGCTGCCACGTAAAATTCTTCTTTTCCAAAGGTTTTGGTGCCACCAAATTCGACTAAAACAATCACCGGTGACTCCAGACCTTTAAATGCCTGCGTCGATCCCCATCGAATCTTTCCAGGCGTATCCCTGCCAATCTGGGTGTGGGAAATGTTGGTTTTTTGGATAAGAGATTCCAAGTTAGTTTTACTTGAACTCAGTACAACGATGTCCTCAGGGTTGAATAGCTTCAGTAACCTGTGTAATTCATTTTTTAATGGTTCAAGCAGTTTCTCATTTGAATCAACCACTGCAATCTGAGGGTTTGGGCCCTTGTCGCTTCTCAGGTAGCCAGAATACGTCGTCTCATTCTTTGAAAATGTAGTTACGAACTTACCGATTTGCACTGTGTTTCGGCAGTTTGTCGACAAGCTCCCTAAGCGTAGTAGGCCAGGAATCATTGAAAGGTATGCCTCTAGTGATTCGTTTCCTGCCATGTACATCGCCTGATGATTGAAATCGCCAAAAACAACAATCTTGCCGTTGTTGAGTCCACCCGCAAGTGATAGGTCAATTACCTCGAGGTACTGTTTGAGTCCTAAATCTTGGCCTTCATCTATGATCACAGAATCGAACTTGTCTAGACCATCGGCGGTCAGCAATGTCTCAATGGCTTTATCTGGTAGTTCTTTCATCCACCAATCTGAGTCTGCATTTGGTGGTGGCGTGATATTGGCAACGCTCATCATGTATGCATGAATTGTTGTTGCCTCAACCAAACTGAATCCCTTGGTCTGTTCCTTCAGGTAACTTGCAAGTAGTGAGTTGAAACATAACAAAAGTGTGCGTTGGCCTCTTTGATGTGACCGCTTAGCCTCAATCAAAGCAATATGAGTTTTGCCTGTTCCTGCAATTCCTTGAACGAGGTATTTGTCCACCGATCCACTGATGAGGGCCAAAACTTTGTTTTGTTCTTCAATGGCCATGGACAGCATCTTTTTGAGTTCTAAACTACGTTGCTCCGCGCTTTTCTGAATCACAATATGCGGCCTGAGCGCATCACCGATTGCCTTTATCTTGGTGCTAGGCGCGAGTGCTGAAGGAAATCTAAGACGATTAGACTCCAAATAATCAATGCCAGAGTCTAATAGCTCAAGAACCACTTCCTTTAAGTCGCGATTCAAATCGGATGCAAATAGCAGCATCCAGTCTTTCCATTCAGGGGTTCCTTGGATTTTCAATGCGTTTGCACATGTAAACCACACACCAAACGTTATTGGTACATCAAAAACTTCGATCTTGTTCTCGACCAGCCATTTGCGAAGAGCATGACCCGCATTTTTGGCTTGTTTTACAGGCCCGCGGTCATCCAGTTTGCCTCCAAGGTGCCAAGCGCCGTACTTAAACTCAACGTGCTCATGTGACTTGACTTCAATGACGAGCATGCCCCGACCCGGGACAAGAACTACGATGTCGGCTTCACCCTCGCCAAAGTTGACATCACCAAAAATATCCAGGGAATGCAAGACGATCCAATCATCTGCCCCTGTAAGAGATTCAAATTTGTCAAAGAGGATCTTCTCTCCCACGGAGTTCGTATCGACAAAGTGAGGTGGACGCATCTGAACCATTTTTACCCCTTCAAGACCCTTCGCACGTCTGCAACGTCGCACATAATTTCTTTATCATCGATTGATAGAACTTTGCCGAGGATAAAAATAGCTTCGCCGTAGTCAGCAAGTTGCTTAGTAAGAACTTCCCCATCAATTACCCGTTCGAGTTCGGCACTTGTCACGGCATCTGCCATCTGCATACGGGCCTTTTGTCCCGTGGAAATGAGTTGCTTCGAATTGAAGTTGTTAATCTATCCAGCTCAGCGATCTGCTCTGCCTCAAGGCCCGCAGCCCTCATCAAATTAATTCGATCTTTTTTCGACCGCGGTGAGATGAAATTCGGGTTATCGACCCAATCTTCAATGTAATCCGCGGTCTTCACACCGGCCGATTTAAAGTGAGCCTTTGCAACATCTAGGCCTCGATTTGTTACTTCGCTCCTAATTGCGTCCAGCATCGAGTTTCTAAGTCTGTCAAAGGTGTTGTAGTCGGACCCCATGGCTTGGATTGCCATTTCCAGGAGAAACGATTCGTCTGCCCCATCCTTAAGGTCGAAAATGATTTCTCCAGGGCGAAGGCTCTTGAATGGGTCGCGGTATTCAACGACCAGCTCAAGGGTTTCATTTGTGGTTAGCACTGACAATTTTTGCCCATCAGATTCTATGGGCATAACTAACCCACCCGAAAGTCTCAGCAAGCGACAAAGAACGTCACCCCTGGGTCTAAAATCTGCGAAGTCATTTGCATTTGCGGTGGCCTGCAGATATTCAAACTTTTCTATTTCTTCATCGGAGGTACTTAAAACATCTACGGGACCCTCAACGGTAATTTGGGGTAAGCGAAGCCCTGAAAGCCCTGGAGCTAAGTCTTGCTTTATTGATGAGGGGTTTCTACCTATAAGCCAATTCGGGCTCAGGAACGTTACATTGCCTGCGTTGCCGCCGAAAAGCAGTCTCCGCAATGTATTTCCGGCCACTTTTCTTGGAGCGGCCAAAATAATTACTGTCTCATTTGAAGTCAGTTTTGCTTGAGGAAGATCTTTCAGGAGTTTGATGAGCACGTTCCGAGACGGATGGGCTCGTTGAACAAAACTTCGAAGGTAATTCACCTGGTGCATTTTCTCAACACAAATTACAAGGTCATGTTCTTGTTCAAGAATCGCGTCGAGAGCATCAGAGTATTCAGAATCTTCAATTGCGAGGCTGTCAATGTCACTAACTAACTGATTCGCGAGTTCCCTGATTTCGCTAGAAATGTAAATGTCAACAGACGCGAATGCGGACTCTAAGGTGGCTAAGTTCTGTGTCCAATATGTGTTCGCATCGGCAGGTGGGCCAATGTAGCCCCTTAGTGCCCAGTGGAGACGGCTTAGTTCAACTCGTAGATTGTCAAAGGCAGTCGTTTCAGCATTAAGTGCTCGGAAAATACGTGTCAAGTGGTCAAATGCCAGACCTCTCTTGGGTGCGGCAAAAGTTTGCAGCCGTAGTCCACCGTTCCAAAGGGTTTCTAGATTCGAAAAATAGCGTTCGGAGTTTTGTATTTCCATCAATTCCACCCCCAGCACTGAACTCCGGTAGGCGAATTCCAGCCTAAGACGGATTCAAAATCTTTTACTTCACGGTAGTTATGGGCATCTCGCATGAACACTTCAAGAGAGTATTCCTGTAGGGCTGAAACGCCCGCCTCCCAGAGTCCGATCACCAATTTGTTTCGAAGTTGAGGCTCGTCGGCCAAGTTCATAAGTGCTACGTTGCCGTCAAGGCAAACGAACGGAAATCTCTCCAGAGTAGAGGCTTGTGGACTACCCGGCTTAGGGAACTTAGAAATTTGTTCGATGGCATTGACGAAGTGCGGATGCATGTCATTTGAAAGGTTGTCTAAGCGCGCCGCATCCAACAACTTCAGTTGATCAACGCTCAGGAGGCTTGAATTGAAACTGTCTCGAAAGTCCATGCGACTGTAATCTTTGATGCGAGTTGTTTGCCCGAAAATGGCGAGGGTTGGATCGATTTGGTAATCCCAGCCTTCCCATCGGCTCGCCAATTCTTTGTCAACTTTGGCATAAAGACTTTCGCCGTTCCTATTGCGTTGTGGAGTGCCAACGGGCACTCTAAACAATCGAAAATTGTTCGGGGGCGCTTTCTCGCCTGCAGGGCGATGCACCGTTGGGATGGCTTTAGTAACTGGCGTACTTCCATCGTCAAAGCTGAAAATGACTCGTGTGCTAGATGTTCCACTTGCGGAAATGGCTTGGACGCGACCTACCGTATTAATTGGTTTATTCCAGTGATTTCCGTCTAAGATCCACGGACCCCGGAGTTGAACGAGGTCGCCGACAGACAGTTGACTTAATTCAACAGGGATGATGTCGCTTCTGTTTCTCCGCTAGGAGGCTAAGCTGAAGCCGATTGCTAGAGCGATGGCAACCAAATCGCTGCGGGGTATTGAAATAAGTACTCGCTTATAGCCGTTTCCAGCTAAGTGTGCAGAATGGATTTTCTCGCCGAGCTCGACAAATGATGTAAACCATGCACCCACCACGTGCCAATCGGTATCTTCGGATTCGCGAATTTCAATGAACATTTATCCCCCAACGTCCAGGGTTACTTTGGGTAACTCACGGACCTGAGATCATCCTAACCTCGGCGTCTGACATCTTGTCCGTATGAGCGTGGAAAACACTAAATATCGTTGTGGACTTTTGACAAAAAGCAATATCCAACGAAGTTGATTGACTAGTTAGGCGAACGTCTCATAAATGCGTTTGTCTTCTTCGCTAAAGCAGCAAAGAATCACCGTCGTTATGTTTTTCAGTTCGTTGAAAGTGCTTCGCAAACCGTCGTGAAGCGCATATGGCGCTGCAATTTGCACATCCCAAGCGTAGATGCCGGTGCCCAAACTTGGGAATGCGATGCTGCGTGCACCTACCTCATCCGCTGCTAGAAGGGCATTTCTATAGGCGTTGCTCAACTTTAGATGGTCCCCATCGCCATTGCCTTTTGATCGTGGGGCTACTGCGTGGATGATCCACTTGGCTTTTGAGTTGTAACCCTTGGTTGCAACTGCTTCACCCGTTGCTATCCCGTTTGGAAAGCGAACGCTACATTCAGCATCCAGTTCACGCCCGGCAGCCCGGTAAATAGCACCGCACACTCCCCCGCCCCTCTCAAGCTGAGAATTTGCCGCATTGACGATCGCGTCAACGTTCAAAGTTGTTATGTCGTCCACGATGATCTGGAATTTCACCTTGAGGGCACTTTCTTCTTCGCAGGCGCATCCCCATTGAGGTGAATCTGGTGACAGCTCACAACCGCCCACGATGTAATCCGGACCTGGATCTGATGTCAGTTTGCCGTAAAGAATGTTCTTCATTTTTTGGCAGCATTTTGGACAAAGTGGTGCTGATGAGCTCATTTCATTTCCAATCAGTTAGGTCTACCCTGAAATCTAGAGTTTTGTCGATTTTGTCAGGATTGGGGATGATGCATAGTTATGTCGGTTATTTTCCCCTACGGGTGTGACATTAATACTGTTGGCCATTCGGGGCCCCTTGTTTACAGGACGGATTGGCAGAACTTTAACTCAGCTACTCGCCTCAGTACGGCAGCGCCAAGGACCCTATCAACCACGTGGGTTACGTTGGCAACAACGCCCCAGATGGCATCACGCCAACCATCCAGTGGCATGAGCTGCAGCACGAACTGGCGAATGGCCGCGTACTTGTTGACGTGCGCACCGATGCAGAGAATGCTCGCGGAACCATCCCCGGGGCCATCAACCTGAAGGTTGATTCGCTTCGCGAACATCTTGACGAGCTTGAAGGCCAGCAGGTAGTCATTACCTGCCAGGTTGGTCATCGTGGTCACATTGCCGCTCAGATCCTCCGTGCCCACGGCATCGACGTTGTCAGCCTGTCACGTGGCTACATCACCTGGAAGAAGTCGCAGGATGCGCTCGCGCGCTAAATGCACAATGGAATAATGATTTCAATCCAGCCCAGCAATGCGTTTGATCCGATTCACAAGGTCGTCATCCCAAACAAGCGCTTGGGCAGATTCATAGTCAAAAACTTCTTCGATCTCTGCCACTAGGACTGAAGCAAGGTCGCTTTTTGTTGCTCCCAAAATGGCGATGAGTTCTTTGTCATGATATTCGCTCTCCTGGATTGCTTTCAGAATCAGATCTTTTTCGTGTTGATTCAAATGGCCATAGAAAGACATAATCTCATAGGTATTTCCAAGCGCCGAGTCGAGCTCTTCTTTATCGCGTTTCCGTGACCAATTGCATGGTGCGTAATTGAGAATAAAAAGCGTCAATGCTCTGGACGAAGTAAGCCAATCTAGGTAGGTTTGGGCAAATTCCTCTGGATTACTGGGTTTATCCAACGCTTTGTCGTGTTGACCTGAGTCTCCACCAAAAGCCTGAAGCCAAAAGTCACCTGCATCAAATATCGCGTTCTCGAAATCCCATGACACTGGCCCTGGACCTTCAGTGTGGAAAGTAAAGTCACCAATTGGTCTAATCCCCGCATACCGAGATCCAGCCTCGTACATATAATCTGGGTCCATCAAAATCAATTTGATGTCACCTTTATGTTCGAACCCGACAATTCGCCAAGTTTTAACTCCTTGAACTAAGACGGCATACCTTCTAATCGTGCCGTTGTAGGCGTACGATTCCTCGAAGTCGTCCACCCATTCCATGGGTGTATCCCAACTTTGGTAATCGGTGCCGTCAAAATCATCATCGGAGTCGAATCTAAGGATTTTCAACACTTCGTATGGATCCAGGCCGTCTCGTAGCTCAACTCGCAGCGCATCTCCGCACCTAATCGGATTGAATTTCTCAAGTGCAGACGCGTCAAAATCGCCTCCAGAAGTAGGCTGGTCCAATTCAAGAATCGTTGGAACATCCGAGCCGCTGTACTTGATTGCCGAGAAGTCAAAACCTGGTTGCATGGCCATCCCCTAGTTGTCCGTGGTTTCGGAACCCGATCCGGGTGTCAGTTCGGATTGCAGGTTACTCTTGCCCTGTGGCTCTGGTGGCAAGAGTCGCTTGCTCAGATTACGAGCTAAATCGTCCTCGCCAGCGGCCAAGTAGAAGGCAATGGCCCGGGCAAGTAATTCGTGGCTTGCCGCAATATTTCCCTTGTTGTCTTCGATGAACGCAAGGCTAACGTGAGCGCGAGCGCTTTCGGCGAGAAAGCCGGTTTCATAACCGTAATCCACAACTTCTTGCAGATAGGTAACAGATTCCTCGTCACGGTTTAGTTCTATTAGCGTGTCGGCAAGAGCATTTAGATGCCTGGTTCGGTGGCTGAGGTCTTCGCCCCATTCAGCGATGTTTATCGCCTCTAAAATGCCTATGGCTTCTTGGTAGGATTCGGGTGTGTCAACCTTATTTAGTGATTCCGCCAGTCGGAGACTCGTTACTCGGCCCAGCCATGAGTCGTTGATTTCGCGGGCACCTGTAACAACGCGTCTGTAAATGGCGATCGCGCGGTCTCGGTCTCTGAAAACTAACTTGTCAGCTGTGTTGATGTCGGCAATGTACGCCGAGTGCATGTCTCCGGCTGCCTCGTAGATGGACCTTGTCATTTTGTAAAGTTCAATAGCTTCGTCAACTTCACCGATGTTATTCAAAGCGTGAGCAAGCTGGGTGTCAGCATTTGCTGCGCTGGTGAAGTACTTTGTTTCCTTATACGCTGCTGAGGCTTCGCGTAGAAGCGGAATCGCCTCGTGACACTCGTCAATAGACACTAACGTCCATCCGAGACGGTACAGAGCCCAAGTCTTTCGCTCAAAATCTTCAATGTAAGTGAAGATGTTTAGTGCTTCGCGCAGGTGTTCGACCGCGGTGTAGAGATTGCCTAAATCAATAAGAGCGGCAGCCATTCTGTCGTGGGCGCGTCCTGAGCCAATTAGGTCTCCCCCAAGCTTGAAAATACGCAATGAATTGGTGAATGTTTCGAGTGCAAGGCTTTGTTGACCATCTGCACCGAGCATTTCGCCCAAATCCAGCGCAGCGATGCCGGCCGCAGTGTACTTTGAGTTGCTTTCATATAGGGCAATGGCGCTTTGGTAGGCGTCAAATGCTTCAGGAATGCGTTCCAATTTGCTCAGAGCGCGTGCCTTGTTGCGAACCGAATCCGCAAGCATCTCTTCTGTAGCCCAGACACGGTAGAGGTCTGCAGCTGAATCGAAGCACGCGATTGATTCTTCAAATTGGCCAGCGTCGTAGTGCGAGAGTCCCTGAAGGAATGCGGCTCGTCCTTCCTCCTGGAAGTCGTATAGCTCCTTATACAGGGCACGCGCCTGGCCAGCTAGGCTAATCGCCTTCTCATTCTCATCACGCTTGTATAGCCGCCATCCCAGACTGACCATAGCCTCAGCGCGTTCACGCGGGTCCTCGGTTGTGGTTAGTTCCCACAACTGGTCATCAGTAAGCTCTGGTTCTTCGGTCATTTGATCCCCCTAGTCAATGCAAATAATCTACACTTTGGAAAGTGTCTATTCGGAGTATTAGGCCCCTTCTGGCTCACAAGATTCCAATGCAAGGCGCCCGGCACTTTTTTAGTGCATCAGGCTTAAAGTGCCCTGAATCGACGTTTGAACTGACTCAAAAATCAGAGTTACGCCTTCCGCGCAGGTTTTGCATGAGCTTCGATAAGAAATTGATGTCGCCACAGTTGAACAATGTGCGCGTAGGTTTTTACCTGCAGATTTAGACTTGAATAAATGTCGGCGGCTATTGCGAGTGTCGTCATTAACAGGGCTTGAGCAACTTGAGCCTATGGGCGGGGTACATATCCTGTGGTAAGCCGAAATGAAAAAGGGATAGGCGCGGGGAAACATGGCAGAAATCAACCAAGATTCTCAAAAAATGGGAGTTCCACCGCTCTCGCAGCAAGATCTAGTAGACATTGCATCGGGCAAGAAGATTGTTGACTTCGTCTCTGGCCTCGCCGTCATGGCAACTCCCGAAGAGGTTGAGGCTACGCAACCTATGGCAGCTCAACTGGTAGAGGATTATGGTTACCCTAAGTCGCAATTGAGGACCCGACCCCAACACCGAGTGAAGTCGCGTCCGAGTGATCCGCGTGGTGAGTACCCAGTTGACATAGCTGTTTTCAGAGATGACCGGTGCCGACCAGATGACCTATACATTGTCGTCGAGTGTAAGCGTGCGGGAACAGCATCCGAAGAGGGCAACGACCGTCAGATATTCAATTACATGAGGATGAGCAGTGCTTCCTTGGGTGTGTGGACGAACGGCGAGGAGCGGCAGTTCTTCCGGAAAGTAGTAAATGGTGATCAGATTGACTTCGAACAGATACCGAATCTTCCACGAATGGGTGAGACGGTCGACAGCATTGGAAAGTACCTTCGCAAAAACCTGGTCGCACCCAAGCATCTAAGCCTTACATTCCGATCCATCCGTAACCACCTTGCGGGGAATACCGTTGGAACAACCCGCGACGAGGTGTTGGCGACACAGCTGATCAACCTGGTCTTTTGTAAGATTTACGACGAGAAGTTTAAGGCCTCGGATTCTCTTGTTGACTTCAGAGCGGGCATAGGTGAGGACCCAGAGGATGTCCGGGCGCGAGTCTTAGCAGTTTTCGAACAAGTGAAAGCTAAGTACACTGATGTTTTCGAAGGCTCAGACAGCATCGTTCTCGATGCGAAGGCTTTGGCGTATGTTGTTGGAGAACTCCAACCTTTCTGCCTAATTGAGGCACCTCGAGATGCCGTAGGCGAGGCTTTTGAGGTATTTATTGGCGCAACATTGAAGGGTGCACAGGGTCAGTTCTTCACGCCCCGTAACGTTGTCCAACTCATGGTGGACATTATCAACCCATCGCCAAATGACCTTGTAATCGATCCAGCCTGTGGACCGGCAGGCTTTTTGGTTGAGAGCCTTCGTCACAAATGGAGTGCACTTGAACATCAAGCCGATCGATTTAATTGGACGCTATCCGCGCTTGCCGAGGAAAAAACATCGACTGCGATCAAAACAATCAGCGGCATCGAAAAGGACTCCTTCCTTGCAAAAGTGGCAAAGGCATACATGGCCATTATGGGCGATGGCAAGGGGGGTATCTTCTGCGAAGACAGCTTGGATTTGCCTTCGAATTGGTCCAGTACAACTCAACAGCATGTAATGCTCGGGCGATTTGATGTGGTTCTCGCTAACCCGCCATTCGGAAAAGACATCAAAGTTTCGGGTAAAGAGAAGCTTGAGCAATATGATCTTGCACACAAGTTCAGCAAGGGCATTATTACGTCCAAGCTGGAAGAGAACCAAAATCCGCAGGTGCTCTTTGTTGAACGCTGCATTCAATTGGCTAAGGATGGCGGGCGCATAGGACTAATTCTTCCTGAGACCTACTTTCACGCACCCTCGACTAAGATCGTCACGAACATGATGGTCAAGCACAATGTAATCGCATTAATTGACTTGCCTCACAACACCTTCCGTCCCTTCAATAATGCCAAGTGCGTCGCTATAATTTTCCAAAAAAACTTCCCTCAACAGGCCAAGATAAAAATGGTCGCTGCAGAGGAAATGGGGCACAACCACCAGGGAAAACCTTTATTCCGGTATAACCAGTCAACGCATACGGTCAGTGACGAGCTATGGGATGACCTAGCAGTTGCCCAGGACGAGTTACGAGACAAACGCCCAGCGTCGTACACGTTTGATGTTGATGCTAAATCGGTTAAGGATGAGGGCATTTTCATCCCACGCTACTACTGGCCTCGACTCATTCAAGATATTCAAGTTCCAAATCCGGATGAGATCGAGTGGCGAACCCTGCGCCAATTAATCGCCGCCGGTGCAGTTCTTCAACGTGCTGGGCACGGGAGTCCGCCAGCCCAGTTCAAGGGCAAGGGAAAGTTCCCCTACATCCGAGTTAAGGACATCATTAACTGGGAGATTTATCGTGATCCAACAGCGATGATCCCCCAGGGTGAGTTTGACCGTTTAACAAACAAGTACCCGCTTGAGTTTGAAGATGTTGTTTACGTGTCAAGAGGTTCCTACCGAATCGGTGACGTTGCGATTGTAGGCCCTGATGATACGCATGTAGCCCTGACCCGTGAGATTCAGGTTCTGAGAGTTGTCAAGGGTAATACTGAGGGATTGTCCCCTTATTACATGTTGTACTTGCTCTCCTCTCAGGCCGTCGCTCAGCAGACAAAGGCTCGTGTATTTCTTGATACAACATTGCCTAACATCGCTGAACGTTACTTAGACATTAAGTTGCCGTGGGCAAAGGACCCGGCTAAACGTGCTGAAATTGCGAGCCGCGTTGAGGATGCTCTTCGCGACAAATGGTCAGCAATGGCTAATGTAAGAGGACTACTCGATGAGATCCGTCCCAGTTTTTCGGAACCGGATCAAGGCGATGATGACAGTGGGTGGAATTCCACCGAATGAGTGCTCGCACTTGTTCCTGCTCTAAATTAGGTGCGTCTCATAGTAGCAATGGCAGAAACCCAAGCGTACGAAATTTCCCCGGAAGAGTTTGGGCTATTTACCTGTGTTTCTGGTTCGAATCGCATTAATTGTTTGCTAAAAATGCCGCACGCAATTGATCGCCCCTCTGTTGAACGTGTTTTGTATCCCAAAAGATCTATGGCGATAGTCATGTGGAGAAGTTGAAAGTCTATAACAGAGAAACCCGCCCAACCGGGCGGGTTTTCTGTTGAAACTTTAGATCGCAAAGCCAATCGCGCGCATCTGCTCTTTACCGTCTTCGGTGATGCGCTCTGGACCCCAGGGTGGCATCCAGATCCAGTTGATTCTGAAGGCGTCTACTACCCCATCCAGGCTGTCGCCAACCTGCTCCTCAATAACATCGGTTAGCGGGCAGCCGGCCGAGGTGAGGGTCATGTTGATTAGCAGTGCGTCATCATCGATGCTCCACTGCAGGCCATAGACCAACCCGAGGTCAACGATGTTCACGCCAATTTCAGGGTCGATTACATCCTTCATTGCCTCAATGACTTCGTCATACTTGGCCGGCTCTAGCTCACGGGTGCCGTCGCTAGTTACCGTCTTCTCTGGGTTGTATTCCATTTTTGGAAAGTATCCGTAACTGTTTTCTACTACTTGGCTTCAGCCGAAACGTAGCGGTCGTAGCCTTCGGCCTCTAGGCGCTCGGC
>Ga0213920_1000592_pt1 | contig 26302 bp, 26 predicted proteins | sample McNCre1117MG_FD_161054 | JGI IMG/M metagenome (GOLD analysis project Ga0213920, IMG submission 161054) | Freshwater microbial communities from McNutts Creek, Athens, Georgia, United States - 11-17 MG | ecosystem: Environmental > Aquatic > Freshwater > Creek | place: USA: Georgia | collected...
ACATAAATTGACTGTTTCTAGCGAACCTAGACACAAAAAATAATGGTTATTCTATAATCAATATTAAGCCGTTACTATTTTTTAGTAACGGCTTTTTTTTGAAAAATTAAACTAATTATAGTTAGATTAGTTCTAAAATACTCAGGTTAAAGTGTTTTTTCTACTTCAACCTGACAATAATAAAAAACAACATACACACAAATTATACTACAATGCCAAAAGACACATCCATTAAATCCGTTTTGATAATAGGTTCAGGTCCTATTGTAATTGGTCAAGCATGCGAATTTGATTATGCTGGTTCGCAATCAGCACGTTCGATTCGTGAAGAAGGAATCGAAGTGATATTAATCAACTCGAATCCTGCTACAATTATGACTGACCCTTCAATGGCCGATCATGTTTATTTGAAACCATTGACGACCAAGTCAATTATTGAAATTTTGAAAGCACATCCGCAAATTGATGCGGTTTTGCCAACAATGGGTGGACAAACCGCTTTGAATTTATGCTTGGAAGCTGAAGAAAAAGGAATTTGGGAAGATTTTGGAGTAAAATTAATTGGGGTTGATGTGAACGCCATTAATATTACTGAAGATAGAGAGCAGTTCAAACAATTGCTTGAAAAAATTGGTGTTCCTGCTGCACCAGCAAAAACCGCTACTTCATTCTTACAAGGAAAAGAAATTGCACAAGAATTTGGTTTCCCATTAGTAATTCGTCCTTCATTTACTTTAGGAGGAACGGGAGCAGCTTTTGTACACAGCAAAGAAGAATTTGACGAAAAACTAACTTACGGTTTAGAAATGTCTCCAATTCACGAAGTGTTGATTGACAAAGCTTTGCTAGGTTGGAAAGAATACGAATTAGAATTATTGAGAGATAAAAACGACAATGTAGTTATTATCTGTTCTATCGAAAATATGGATCCAATGGGAATCCACACTGGAGATTCTATCACGGTAGCGCCAGCCATGACGCTTTCGGATACGACGTTCCAAAAAATGCGTGATATGGCGATATTGATGATGCGTAGCATCGGAAATTTTGCTGGAGGATGTAACGTACAATTTGCGGTTTCGCCAGACGAAAAAGAAGATATTGTTGCGATTGAAATCAACCCACGTGTGTCACGTTCATCGGCATTGGCTTCTAAAGCTACAGGTTATCCAATTGCTAAAATTGCTTCAAAATTAGCTTTGGGTTACAACTTAGATGAATTGCAAAATCAAATTACAAAATCAACTTCGGCTTTATTTGAACCGACTTTGGATTATGTGATTGTAAAAATACCACGTTGGAACTTCGATAAATTTGAAGGTGCTGATAAAACATTAGGACTTCAAATGAAATCAGTAGGTGAGGTAATGGGAATTGGACGTTCGTTCCAAGAAGCCTTACATAAAGCTACTCAGTCTTTGGAAATCAAAAGAAATGGTTTAGGTGCTGACGGAAAAGGATATACCAACTACGAACAAATTATCGAGAAACTGACTTATGCAAGTTGGGATCGTGTTTTTGTAATCTATGATGCGATTGCGATGGGAATTCCGTTGAGTCGTATTCACGAAATCACTAAAATCGATATGTGGTTCTTGAAACAATACGAAGAGTTATATACTTTAGAAAAAGAAATTGCATCGTATAAAGTAGATTCTTTACCAAGAGAATTCCTATTGGAAGCCAAACAAAAAGGTTTCTCGGATAGACAAATTGCGCACATGATGGGGGCTTTGGAAAGTCAAGTACATACATTACGTATGGATATGAAAATCAACCGTGTGTTCAAATTAGTAGATACTTGTGCGGCTGAATTTAAGGCACAAACGCCGTATTACTATTCTACTTTTGAGGCTGAAATTGAAAAGCCGAACGGAGAGCGTTATGTTCACAACGAAAGTATTGTGACGGATAAAAAGAAAATCATTGTTTTAGGGTCAGGCCCAAATAGAATTGGACAAGGAATTGAGTTTGATTATTCTTGTGTTCACGGGGTGCTTGCTGCTAAAGAATGTGGCTACGAAACGATTATGATTAACTGTAATCCAGAAACGGTTTCGACTGATTTTGATACAGCTGATAAATTGTATTTCGAACCTGTTTTTTGGGAACATATTTATGATATCATCCAACACGAGAAACCAGAAGGTGTTATCGTGCAATTAGGTGGTCAAACGGCTTTGAAATTAGCGGAGAAATTATCTAAATACGGAGTAAAAATCTTAGGAACTAGCTTTGATGCTTTGGATTTAGCTGAAGATAGAGGGCGTTTCTCTGATTTATTAACGGACTTAAATATCCCGTTCCCTAAATTTGGTATTGCTGAAACTGCTGATGAAGCATCTGCATTAGCAGATACATTAGACTTCCCATTATTGATTCGTCCTTCGTATGTCTTAGGAGGTCAGGGAATGAAAATTGTCATCAACAAACAAGAATTAGAAGAACATGTAATCAATTTATTGAAGTCAATCCCAGGGAATAAATTGTTGTTAGACCACTATTTAGACGGCGCTATCGAGGCTGAGGCTGATGCAATTTGTGATGCTGACGGTAATGTATATATCATAGGAATTATGGAACATATCGAACCTTGTGGTGTTCACTCGGGAGATAGTAATGCCACTTTGCCACCATTTAACTTGGGTGAATTTGTAATGCAACAAATTAAAGATCACACGCACAAAATAGCAGTTGCTTTGAAAACCGTAGGTTTAATCAATATTCAGTTTGCTATCAAAAATGATATTGTTTACATCATTGAAGCCAATCCAAGAGCGTCTAGAACCGTTCCTTTTATTGCAAAAGCGTATGGGGAACCGTATGTAAATTATGCTACTAAAGTGATGTTAGGAGCTAATAAAGTAACTGATTTTAACTACAATCCACAGTTGAAAGGATATGCAATTAAACAACCTGTTTTCTCTTTTAGCAAATTCCAAAATGTAAATAAAGCATTAGGGCCAGAGATGAAATCAACGGGTGAAAGTATCTTGTTTATTGACGACTTGAAAGACGATCAATTCTATGAATTGTATTCTCGAAGAAAAATGTATTTGAGTAAATAATACGTATTTGAATCTAGATATGTAAAAGCCTCTTTTTAGAGGCTTTTTATTTTTTTAATTGTTTTTGGTTTTACTAAGTATTTCTTATACCAATTGATTGCTAAATTGGCAACCTCTAATAGTTTTCCTGATTCTTCAAATAGATGTGTAGCTCCATATACGATTTGCATTTCTTTTACGCATTCTAATTTTTCTAATGCTAATTTATTCATATTGATTACGGGAACATCAAGTCCACCTACAATAAGCAATGTTGGAGCAGTTACCATAGGTAATTCTTGTACAGCTAAATCAGGTCGTCCACCACGAGATACTACTGCTTTAATGGTATTTTCAAAAAATGCGGCTGCTTTTAACGCTGAAGCAGCTCCTGTACTTGCACCAAAATAAGCAATTGGATATTTTTTAATTTCTTTGTTTTCAAGAAACCATTCTGTCACATTGATTAATCGAGTAGTTAATAAATCAATATTAAACCGATTTTCATAAATACGATCTTCTTCTTCGGTAAGTAAATCAAATAGGAAAGTGCCTATATTCTCTTTCTGTAGGAGTTCAGCAACCATTCGGTTTCTAGAGCTGAAACGGCTACTTCCACTTCCGTGAGCAAAAACAACAACTCCAATGGCTTTCTCAGGGATAATTAAATCACCTTTTAAAATGACCGAATCGACAGGAATATTCAAATCTAATTTTTTCATAATGTTTCAATTTTAATAATTTTAAAAAATGATTATTTGTGAGGTTGCTTATAGTTTAACATTTGAATAGCTTCTTCATCTTCAACTGGTTCGAATTGGTTATAAAAGCTACTAATTCCACTAAAATGATGAGCCGCTATTAAATAGATTAATTCATCAGTATTTTTTTTGAAAACAGATAGTGTGTCAAAAGGCAATACAGGTATTGCTATAATAATTTTTGCAGGATTTTTTTTCCGTACAATATCCAAACAAACTAATAAGGTATTTCCTGTAGCAATTCCATCATCCACTAGTATTACATTTTTATTTTTTAAATCTAATGGTTCCTTATTACCCTTATATAATTTATATTTTTTTCGTATATTTTGTTGTATACTTAATACTTCTTTTTGGATGTAATCCGCAGAAACTCCTGTATTTTCATCGACTATTACTGAGTCGAGGGCAACTGCTCCAATAGCAAATTCTTTATTATTAGGGTGTCCAATTTTTTTTGAAAAGATGATATCTAAAGGGAGATGTAATTCTTTTGCAATTTCATAACCAACAGGGACTCCTCCTCTAGGAATAGCAAGTACTACTGAATCACTATCTTGGTATTGCAGTAATTTTTTTGCTAGTAGTTGCCCTGCTTCAGTTCTGTTTTTTAGTTTTTCGTAGTACATACAAGTAATTTTTGAAATAAACTTGTAGGTTGAAAGGGGAATATAAATTTAGGGCTTATATTTATTTAATTGAATATATAAAATGTTAATTTTCAGTATTTTAATAAAAATAAGTAGATGGATTTAAAATGAATTAGCTTCGTGTCATTTTTTATTTTACATTTGTTTAATAAAAATTAAAAAAGAATGAACAACGTTAAAAACGTATTCAGTATCAAAGACCTTGAAAATTTATCAGGAATTAAAGCGCATACGATTCGTATTTGGGAAAAAAGATACAATATCTTGGAGCCCATGCGCACGGATACCAATATTAGGTTGTATGATTTAGCAAGTTTGCAAAAGTTGCTCAATATTACTTTACTTCATGATTACGGGTATAAAATTTCTAAAATTGCAACCTATCCGCCAGATAATATACCTAATTTAGTTCGTGAGATTGTAACTAATAAAACAGCTAAAAGTCATGCATTAAGCGAATTCAAAATGGCGATGATGCATTTTGATCAGGAGTTGTTTTTTAGAACCTACAACTGGTTGATGGCTGAAAAATCGTTTCAAGAAATTTTTCATGAGGTATTCATTCCCTTGATGCAAGAATTGGGAATGTTATGGCAAACAGACACAATTTCGCCAGCACACGAACATTTCATTACTTTTTTGATCAAACAAAAATTACTTATTCAAACGGAACAGTTGCAGGTCTTAAAACCTACCAAGACAGATAAAGTTTTTGTGTTGTCATTGCCTATGAATGAAATTCACGAATTAGGCTTGATGTATTTGAATTATGAAATTTTGTCAAAAGGCTACAAAACCATTTATTTAGGGGAAAGCATGCCAATTGACAATTTAAAAGATTTAAAGAAACATTTCGACTCCATAGTTTTTGTTTCGTACCTTACCGTTCAGCCTGATAAAGAATCAGTTAATGAGTATGTCAATCAAATGAAACAAGAGTTAGAAGACGATACTACCCAATTATGGTATATAGGGCGAATGATAGAACACATTGATACTACCATTCTTTCTGATAGTATGTCGGTTTTCGATTCGATAGAGTCTTTAGTAGAAGCTATTTAAATAATAATTACAAATAATAAATTAATGAATCAACCCAAAACAATAGCAATTATAGGTTCTGGATTTTCGTCTTTAGCAGCAGCAAGTTATTTGGCTCAAAGCGGTCATCAAGTTACTGTTTACGAAAAAAATGCCACTATTGGTGGTCGCGCACGTCAGCTAAAAAGTGATGGTTTTACTTTTGACATGGGACCAAGTTGGTATTGGATGCCCGATGTTTTCGAACGCTTTTTTGCTGATTTTGGTAAAAAAACAACTGATTATTACGAGTTGATTAAATTGTCTCCAGCCTATCGCGTGTATTTTGGAATCAACGAATTCATTTCTATTGCCGATAATTTACCTGAAATTGTTGCCACATTTGAGTCGGTAGAAAAGGGTAGCGGGGCTATTTTGGAACAATTTATGGCTGAAGCTCGAAGCAATTACGATATTGCTATAAAAGACTTAGTATATCGTCCAGGAGTTTCTCCTTTGGAACTAATTACTATAGAAACAGCTAAAAAAGTGGGTCAGTTTTTTAGTAACATCAGTCGCGATGTTCGTAAGAAATTCAAGAATGAAAAGCTAGTTCAAATCTTAGAATTTCCAGTTTTGTTTTTAGGTGCGAAACCTTCAGACACGCCTTCTTTTTATAGCTTTATGAATTATGCCGACTTTGGATTAGGAACTTGGCATCCAAAGACGGGAATGTTTGATGTAGTCAAAGGAATGGAAAGTTTGGCAGCTGAATTAAGGGTTCAATTTGTAACCAATGCAGCGATTGAAAAAATTATAGTTGAAAATAAATCTGCTAAAGGAATTGTTGTTAATGGAACAGCAATCTATGCAGATGTGGTGTTAAGTGGTGCAGATTACCATCATACTGAAACTTTACTAGAAGAACAACACCGTGCGTATTCTGAAAAATATTGGGATAGTCGTGTTTTTGCGCCCTCTTCATTGTTGTTTTATGTGGGGTTCAATAAAAAAATAGACAACATTTCGCACCACGCTTTGTTTTTTGATACTGATTTTAATCAACACGCTAAAGATATTTATGACAATCCAAGATGGCCAGCTGAGCCTTTGTTTTATGCTAGTTTTCCATCGATAACAGATCCGTCTACGGCTCCTGAAGGAATGGAATCTGCTTGTTTTTTGATTCCACTAGCACCTGGAATTGAAGACACAGAAGCCTTACGCGAAGAATATTTTCATAAAATTATGGACCGATTGGAAACGTTGACGCAACAAGAGGTTCGAAAAAACATTATCTTTAGACAATCATTTTGCAAAAATGATTTTGTACAAGACTATAATTCCTATAAAGGGAATGCTTATGGAATGGCCAATACGTTATTGCAAACGGCTTTTTTAAGACCCAAATTAAAAAGTAAAAAAGTCGCTAATTTGTTTTTTACAGGTCAGTTGACGGTTCCTGGACCGGGTGTGCCTCCCGCCTTAATTTCGGGAAAATTAGTAGCCGAATTAATTAATAAACAATTTTCAAAAGCCTAACATGAAGCAGTTATTTGACGACGTATCCTTTAAATGCAGTAAGCTGGTGACTAAAAATTACAGTACTTCATTTTCATTAGCAGTCTATATGCTTTCGCCAAGCATAAGAGAAGCTATTTATAGCGTATATGGTTTTGTTCGTTTTGCGGATGAAATTGTTGATTCTTTTCACGGATATGAAAAAGAAACCTTAATTAATGATTTTGAAACTGAATACTATAAAGCATTCAATTCGGGAATTAGTTTGAATCCCATTTTGAATTCGTTTCAAATTACGGTAAAACGCTATAATATTTCAGACGATTTGATCCAGGCTTTTCTGAAAAGTATGAAATTGGATTTGGTTAAAACCGAATACCATAGCAAAGAAGAATACGAAGAATACATCTATGGTTCAGCTGATGTGGTAGGATTGATGTGTTTGAAAGTCTTTGTGGATGGCGATACTGAGAAATACAATTTATTGAAAGACGAAGCCATGCGTTTGGGATCGGCATTTCAAAAAGTGAATTTCTTACGCGATTTGAAAGACGATAATTTGGTTTTAAACCGAACGTATTTCCCTGGAGTTGATTTGAATTCATTTGATGAAAAAGCAAAACAAGCGATTATTAGCGAAATCGAAGACGATTTTAAAATTGCTTTTCAAGGAATTACTAAATTACCAATGGAGGCTAAATTTGGTGTATACACGGCTTATGTGTACTATAAAAAGCTATTGAATAAATTAGAGAAAACCCCAAGCCATAAAATTGGTACGGCACGAATCCGTGTTTCTAATTATACCAAAGCGGGATTATTAGCCCAGTCTTTTGTTACTTATAAATTAAAATTAGTTTAAAATTTAATCGTTACAACAATGAATGAAATCCAGTTTTTTCTGATTTTCTTAGGGACTTTTTTATTGATGGAATGTGTGACTTGGTGTACACATAAATTTGTAATGCATGGCTTTATGTGGTATTTTCACGAAGACCATCACCAACCTAAATATGCTGCTATTTTTGAAAGAAACGATGTTTTCTTTGTCATTTTTGCCATCCCAAGTATCGTGCTTTTTTATTATGGTGTAGAAGGAGGTTTAAATTATAAATTCTTTATTGGTTTAGGAATCATGTTTTACGGCATGTGTTATTTCATGATTCACGATGTCTTGATACACCAACGTTTCAAATGGTTTAAAAACACCAATAACAAGTATTTAATTGGTTTGCGTAAAGCACACAAAGTACACCACAAACACCTAGGAAAAGAACATGGAGAATGTTTTGGGATGTTGTTTGTTCCATTCAAATACTATAAAATTTAAGATGAAAGTTTATACTAAAAAAACAGAGCAGCATGTTAATGCTAGTTTAGAAGAATGTTGGGCTTTCTTTTCTAGTCCTAGAAATTTACAAAAGATTACCCCAGAGTCTATGGGATTCGAAATCACTGATTTTGATGAGAAAAACATGTATGCGGGTCAGATTATTCAATATAAAGTATCACCTCTTTTGGGAATCAAATTACCTTGGGTAACTGAAATTACTTTTGTGAAAGACAATAGTTATTTCATAGATGAGCAGCGTTTTGGACCTTATACTTTATGGCATCACAAACACTTTTTTGAGGCTACTGAAAATGGTGTTTTAATGACTGATTTAGTGCATTATGCATTGCCTTTGGGGTTTATTGGTCGAATAATGAACACCTTGGTAGTTAAAAATAAATTGAAAGCTATTTTCGATTATAGAAAAGTAAAGGTGGACGAATTATTTAATAACAAATAATGGCTAAACAAGAGGTTGCTTTTTTCTGGTTTCGACGTGATTTACGATTAGAAGATAATGTAGGGTTGTATCAATCTTTGCAATCCCAATATCCTGTAATTCCACTTTTTATTTTTGACGAAACTATTTTGGAGCGGTTGCCTAATAACGATCCAAGAGTAGGTTTTATTCACGAATCACTTTCTAAAATAAACATCCAACTGAAAGAATCAGGAAGTTCGCTTTTAATCAAAAAAGGGAAACCTCAAGAAGTTTGGACTAATTTACTCGAAGAATATACCATTCGAGAAGTCTTTTGGAACAAAGATTATGAGCCTTCGGCTATCCAACGCGATGCGGCCGTTGCAGAGATATTACAATCCAAAGCAATTAAAGTTTTGGCAACCAAAGACCAAGTTATTTTTGAAGAAGCTGAGATTGTTAAAGCCGATGGCTTACCTTATACTGTTTATACTCCGTTTAAAAATAAATGGTTGGAAAAGTACCAATCGATAGCACCCGTTCAAGAATTAGATGCGTCACCCTATTTTTCTAATTTTTTTAAAAGTGAGTTTGACTTTCTTTCTTTGGAACAAATTGGTTTTAAAGCAAGTCCAATTAAAGTAAAACCGCATAATTTAAAGTTAATTTCGAACTATCACGAAACGCGTGATTTCCCGGCTTTAGATAGCACTTCGTATCTGTCTCCTCATTTGCGTTTTGGCACGGTTAGTATTCGGAAATTAGTGAATTGGTCGGTGCGTAAAAATCCTGTATTCTTGAGTGAATTGATTTGGAGAGAATTCTTTATGCAGATCCTTTTTCATTTTCCAAAAGTGAAAAATAAGAATTTCAAGTCTGCGTATGATGGAATCCAATGGCGAAATGACGAAGCCGATTTTCAACGTTGGTGCGAAGGAAAAACAGGTTACCCAATGGTAGATGCTGGAATGCGTCAGCTGAATGAAACGGGCTATATGCACAACCGAGTGCGTATGGTGGTGGCTAGTTTTCTTTGCAAACATTTGTTAATCGAATGGCAGTGGGGCGAAGCTTATTTTGCTGAAAAGTTATTGGATTATGAAATGGCGGCGAACGTCGGGAATTGGCAATGGGCAGCAGGAACGGGTTGTGATGCAGCACCTTACTTTAGAGTATTCAACCCAGATATTCAACTGAAAAAATTTGACGAAAAAGGAATATACATTCGTCAATGGATTAAAGAATTTGATTTGGGTTACGGCCAACCGATGGTAGATCATGCCATGGCTAGAGACCGAGCGATTGCTACTTATAAAGCTGGAATTCTAAAATAATTATAATAAAAACTCCCGATAACTTTATAAAGTATATCGGGAGTTTAACAACCTAACCCTAACCTAAAAACAATTATTTTCTTAGCTTAATTTATTGGAAATTAAACTGATAAATTCTTTACGTGTTTTGTCTTTTTCAAAAGCACCTGTAAATGAGGAAGTAGTTGTCACAGAGTTTTGCTTTTGGATTCCACGCATTTGCATGCACATGTGTTGTGCTTCAATGACAACAGCTACACCTAGCGGTTCTAGCGCCTCTTGAATACAATCTTTGATTTGGTCTGTCAATCGTTCTTGCACTTGCATTCTACGAGCAAAAGCATCTACAATACGCGGGATTTTACTTAAGCCTACAATTTTTCCATTGGGAATATACGCCACGTGTGCTTTCCCAAAAAAAGGTAACATATGATGTTCGCACATAGAATACACTTCAATATCTTTTACCACAATCATTTGCTGGTGGTCTTCGGTAAACAAGGCTGATGTTAATATTTCCAACGGATTGATTTCGTAACCGTGTGTTAAATATTGCATAGCTTTAGCGACTCTTTCTGGTGTTTTTTCAAGCCCTTCACGGTTCACATCTTCGCCTAAATTTTCAATAATGGTTTTGTAATTTGAAGACAATATTTCAGTGACTTCGGTATTGTATTGCTCTATCTTTTCGTAGTTTTTCATTGAGTTTTTTTGAGGTGTTTTTATTAAATTTTAAAGCTGACAATACCATAATCCATCTCGAATATTTGCCCTGAGATGGATTTTGCTTTTTCAGAAATCAAAAAGTCAGCCATTTCAGCTACTTCTTGTGGTTGTAAATACCCTTTCATGGGATGGCGTTCTATCATATTTTCTTTCATTCGGTCGTTTCTTAAAATTCCCGAAGCCAAAGTAGTTTCAGTAATAGTTGGCGCAATAGCGTTAATGCGAATGCTAGACGCTAATTCAGCACCAAGGGATTTAACTAAACCTTCCACACCCGCTTTGGCAGTAGCAATACTGGCATGAAATGGCATCCCTAATTTTGCCGCTACCGTACTAAATAATAGGATGGAAGGTTGGTTGCCTTTTTTCAAAGCAGGCAAGTATTTTTGGATGGCTTTTACAGCTCCAATGACGTTGATTTCAAAATCATTTCTGAAATCGTCAATACTCAAACTTCCAATAGGCTTTAGCGTAATGGAACCTGGGCAATAAATTAAACTGTCCAAGCTTTCCATTTCTGGCAGTGTTTCTTGCAACACGTCTAACGAGAAATGAGTTAAGTTGGGATGTGAGATTTCAGGTGCAGTACGGCTAATGGTGTAAACGATGTTTTTGTCTAATTGTTGTAACAAAATGGCATTGCCAATTCCTTTGCTTCCACCAATGATGAGTATTTTTTTCATTTTTATAGGATTTAGCGTTTCGCTATTTTATTGTTGTTGATTTGTCTTTGGCGACTGCATTTAAAACGACCTTCTCTAAAATCTCTCAATTTTTCGTGTTTGGTTTTTCTACCTTGTACTCTTGCACGCCACATTCTAAAACTTGACGGCTTCATTTCGGCGCGCATTAGGTCTATCACTTCTTGTTCTTTTAACCCAAATTGTAGCAGAATGGCATCAAATGTGGTTCGGTCTTCCCAAGCCATTTCTATGACGCGATCTTTTTCTATGTCAGTTAGTTCCTTTCTCATTATTGGTATTTTTGAAACTGATGTACCACAATATTGGCTTTCAAGTCAAATAATAAATTGTATAAACCAAAGAAGGTTCTGTTCATATAAATAAAATGTTTGGAACCTCTATTGCCATTCATTTTTCGTAAGTTAGTGTCATTGGCAAAACGTTCTCCTAATTGAGCGATGTTCTGAAAAAACACTTCATCTGAAAAATCAAAAGTTTCCGATTGAAAAGGTTGTGTAAACAACGTTAATAAATCATAGAACATTTCTGTGAAATAGGCTACTTCTTCAGCAGTATCATCGGTTCGTAAGATTTCTAATTCGAATAATTTATCGCTAAACAATGCTTTGTTGTCAATAATTTCTTTTTTGACCAATTCAAAATAGGGAATGTAAAAGTCATTCGGAATAGATTTCATACATCCAAAGTCTAAAGCTACCAATTGATTTTTTTCGTTTACCAAGAAATTCCCTGGATGTGGGTCGGCATGTACTTTGCGCAACACATGAATTTGGTACATATAAAAATCCCAAAGCGCCTGTCCTAATTGATTACCAATTTCAGCATTGTTGTTTTCTTTGGTAAATTCAGATAAGTGTAAGCCTGTCATCCAATCCATCGTAATGATTCTCTCAGAAGAATACTCAGGATAATACTTAGGGAAAACTAAATTTTCTATTTTTGAACAAGCGGCTACTACTTCCTGACTTTGTTTCAATTCTAATAAATAGTTCGTTTCTTCAATTAACTTGTCTTCAACCTCTTTGAAATATTTATCGGAGTCTTTGCCTTGTAAATTAAACATTCGGATGGCAATGGGTTTAACCAAAGCCAAGTCAGACGAAATACTATTGGCTACGCCAGGATATTGAATTTTTACTGCTAACTTTTTATTGTTTTTGACTGCAAAATGGACTTGTCCAATACTAGCTGCATTAACCGAATTAGGATTGAATTCGTCAAAAATTTCATAAGGGGTTTTACCCAAATTAGATTTGAATGTTTTCAAAACCAAAGGAGCTGAAAGTGGTGGGACTGAAAACTGAGATAATGAGAATTTCTCCACGTAGGCTTGTGGTAGAAAACTTTTGTCCATACTTAGCATTTGCGCCACTTTTAAAGCGCTTCCTTTTAAACTTTTGAGACCATCATAAATATCTTCAGCATTGTCTTCATTTAATTTGTCGCGATTCAGGGTTGGATTGACCACTTTTTCGCCATAGTATTTTAAATAATTGACTCCTACTTTGGCACCTGTTTGCACTAATTTACTAGCGCGTTCAATTTTTGAAGTAGGAATATAGTCGATGGTTTTCATTTAGTTGTGTTGTATTTTTTCTTTGAATAGGAATTTTCCAAAATCCATTAGGCTTTCCAATGGTGCAGTATTCATTAATTCAAAAGAGGCTTTAACTGATTTTTCGATAAAAAGATCTGTTTTTTCAAATGAGGCAGAAGTGTCATCCAACCAAAATTTCAAGGTCATTATCAATTGAAACCAAGCTGATTCTTGAATTGCTTTTTCTTGGATTTGTTGGAATTTCTCTTGTTTCAATCGGTATTCATCAGAAATTATTTCACTAACAAAATCTTTAAATCCATTTCGCAAACTAGATAATTGCATTAAACCTTGTAATGGGTTTTTGTCTCCTTTCAAACTCAACACAACATAACTACGATTGGCTGCTAGTAATTCGAAAAAAGTAAAATAAAAGCTTAACATTTTACTCTTCATATCATAGTATTCGTAGTCTTTGTCTTTATTCAATAACTCTTTTGTTTTTTCTAGAAATTGATTAAAAATTTCTTTTTCAACTCCTTCAAGACCTCCAAAAAGGGTATAGAATTCGGCTTCAGTAATTCCATTTGCTTTTGCAAAGTGGTATACTGATTTCGGTTTTTCATTGTTTTCAAGGGCGTCTTGCATGAACATTGAAACTATTTTGTCTTTCGTCAGGGTTGATTTTTTAGTTGCCATTGTCTAGTTGTTTTCAAATTAGAGCATAAAGATATAAAATGTTTAACAAAATAATAAAAAAGTTAAACAAAATATTTGTTTATATTTGTAATAAAATCAAAACGAGTAACTATTTATAAAATGAAAAAAAATGTACTATTGACGGGAGGGACTGGATTTATTGGTAAAAAGTTAACTCAATTGCTTTTAGTAAGTGGATATTCGGTATCGATTTTAAGTCGTTCGAATAAAGCAAATACAGATGGTATTTCGTACTTTCAATGGGATGTTGATGCAGGAACGATAGATGAAGAGGCGATATTGAATGCAGATTATGTGATTCATTTAGCGGGTGAAAATATTGGCGCAAAACGATGGACAACGGCTCGTAAGCAGGCAATTTTGGATAGCCGTGAAAAATCGACTCAATTATTATATACAACTTTGCAAAAAACGAATAAAAAATTAGATGCTTTTATTTCGGCCTCTGGAGTTGGAATTTATGGAGCTATTACCGATGAGGTAATTTGTACAGAAGCCACTCCGGCGGCTTCGAATTTTTTAGTAACGGTTTGTCAAAAATGGGAGGGAGCTACTGCATCAATTCACGATTTAGGGATTCGAACAGTACAAATCAGAACAGGATTAGTGTTGGGTAAAGGTGATGGTGTTTTAAAACAATTACTGCCCTTGTTCCGATTGCGACTTGGGAGTGCTATTGGGTCAGGAAAACAATACATGCCTTGGATTCACATAGACGATTTGTGTCGAATATATCTTCAAGCCATTGTAAATCAAGAGATGCAAGGGCCTTATAATGCAGCTATTAATGATGGAACGAACAATACTATTTTTTCTAAAACATTAGCTAAAGTCATTGGTTATAAAATGGGGTTACCTAATGTTCCGGCCTTCGTTTTACAATTGGTATTAGGAGAAATGTCTCAATTGGTTTTACAAGGAAGACGTGTAGCTTCTGATAAAATTGAGAAAACAGGATTTCAATTTCAATTTACTGATTTAGAAAAGGCGCTACACAATTGTTTATTTGACTAGTCTATTCTAGGATAAAATCAATATGTGTTTTTACTTTTTTGGAAACCTTAGGTAAAATCATACTTGGAATTTCTATTTTAAAATCGTCAGTATCCAACTCAAAATCAGCTGTAAGCTGAATGGCATTATCAGTTTTTTTAAATTTTCCTTTGATGCTTAAGGGTTGGGTTACACCGTGAATTTTTATTTTCCCATTGATTGGTAAAATGATTCCTTCTGAAGTGATTTTAGTAACGTCTAGATTTGGAATAGTTCCTTTAAAAGTTGCTCTTGGATGTTTGTTGCTTTCTAAGTAGATTTCGTTAAAATGAGTTTCCATTAAATCTAATTTAAAATGAAAATCTTTTATTTTTAAAGCACATACAATGATTTTGTCCTCTGAATTTAAGACACATTTAACCATGTAGTTTTGAGCTTTGACCTCTTCAAAAAAAGGAACTGAGGCTTCAAAATTGATATTTCCTGATTGGGTTGTACATTTATCTTGGGCAAACGAAAAGCAGCTAATGAGTAATAGCAGTATAGAAGTAATTCTTTTCATAAGCTAAAGGAAATTAATTATCCTAAAGTTACGAATTTTAATTACAAAGTAGTAGTGTGTGGCTAATTTAATTCTATCGAAACATTGTATTTCTTAAGACTTTCAATGGTTTCAATCGAACTGTAATCAAAAATTTCTTCGTGTAAATCTCTTTCTTTTTTCAAGGCAATTTGTTTCAGGCAATTGCAAAAACGACGAATTTCTTTCAGATTTGACAAAATCAACCCCGGAACGGGCATGCTTTTACCTTCTTTATCCTTAGAAACCATTGTGAAATAAGACGAGTTACAATGCTTAATTACTCCTGTCTGAATGTTTTCGGCTTCAACTCTGATGCCAATAATCATGGAACTTTTACCAACATAATTAACACTTGCTTTCATCGTAACTAGTTCGCCCACTTCAATTGGTTTTAAAAAATTGACCGTATCAACGGAGGCGGTGACACAGTAATTACCTGAGAATTTTGAAGCACAAGCAAAAGCAATTTGATCCAATAAAGACAGTATATAGCCTCCGTGAATTTTACCACTAAAGTTGGTGTGAGAAGGTAGCATTAATTCTGAAATGCTAATATAGGAAGAGGCTACAGTTTTAAAAGTGTTATTCATGGCTTAGGATTCTAATTGATTTTCGTCTTTGTCGGCTCGATTTAGTATAGTGTCGGGAAGTGCTTTTTTCGCTTTAGCTCCCATTTTTTTCAAACGTTCTACACTGCTAATCAGGTTTCCTTTACCTTCCACTAATTTATTCATAGCACCAGTGTATTCTACCTTACTTTCATCTATTTTTTTACCAATCTTAATTAAATCAGCAACAAATCCTTCGAATTTATCATACAATGCACCTGCTTGACGGGCAATTTCCAAAGCATTTTCTTGTTGCTTTTGATTCGTCCACATGCTATCAATAGTTCGTAAAGTAGCCAATAAAGTAGCGGGAGTTACAATCACAATGTTTTTCTCAAAGGCCTTGTTGTACAACGAAGTGTCTTCGTTTAGAGCCATGGCAAAAGCAGGTTCAATAGGAATAAAAAGTAATACAAAATCAGGACTTTCAATTTGGTACAAGTCTTGGTAATTTTTGTTGCCCAGTTGTTCTACATGACGTTTGATGGAGTTGACGTGTTCTTTTAAATAATTGGATTTCAATTCTTCGTCTTCCTCATTAATGTATTTTTCGTAAGCAGTCAACGATACTTTTGAATCCACAATCATTTTTTTGCCGTCAGGTAAATTAATCACGACATCAGGAAAAACACGATTACCATCTTCAGTAGTAAACGCTTGTTGCACTTCGTACTCGCGTCCTTTTTCTAGACCTGACTTTTCTAATACGCGTTCCAAAACTAATTCGCCCCAATTTCCTTGCATTTTGCTGTCGCCTTTCAAGGCTTTGGTCAAGTTAATAGTTTCTTTGCTCATTTGAATATTCATTTCGCGTAAGCCCAATATTTGTTGACGCAAAGCGGCGTGGTAATCAATACTTTCTTTATGTGTGTCTTCAACTTTCTTTTCGAATAATTGAATTTTATCTTGAAGTGGCGTCAAGATATTTTGCATATTTTCTTTATTCTGTTCGGTGAATTTATTGGATTTTTCGTCCAATATTTTGTTAGCCAAATTCTCAAATTCTTTAGTAAATTTCTCTTGAAGCTGCTCTACTTCTTGTTTCTGTTCTTTGTTTCGTTCCCAAAGATTTTCAAAATCAACTTCTTTTTTGGATAATTGAATGGCTAGGCTGTCTTTCTCATTTCGAATGACTTCTTTTTCGTTTTTTTCTTGTTGTAACGACTCCATTAAATTTTGGATTTGGGCTTGACCCGCCAAAACTTTTTCTTCCAAACTAATTTTTTCTGCTTGCATTTTGGCTGAGAAAATAAGCTTGCCAATGAAGATGCCAAGGACTAGAGCTAGTAAGAATGTAATGAGAATAGGGAAAGCCGCTGCCATATTTTTATTTGATTTATTGAAGTGAGTAAAAGTAAGGAATTCTATGAATTGGGTAGTTTAAAATAATTATTTTTTCTTCAATAATAATGTACTTTTGCGGCAAATCTAAACGACATGTCTCATCATCATTTTATTATTCATAAACCTTATGGCTATTTGAGTCAGTTTGTTTACGAATTAAAACGAAAGAAACGACTTTTAGGGGAGTTGTATCCATTTCCTGAAGGTACAATGGCTATTGGACGTTTGGACGAAGATTCGGAAGGTTTGCTATTGCTTACTACAGACGGCATGATGAGCGAACTCGTTCGCAGTAAAAAAGTAGAAAAAGAGTACTATGTGCAAGTCGACGGGATTATTCATCAAGAAGCAGTAGAGCAATTGCAAAAAGGAGTAGAAATAGGATTCAATGGAAAAAAATACATCACTAAACCTTGTAAGGCATTCTTGATACATGAAGTTCCTGCTTTTGGTGCAAGAGGAAAGAAGATTCGAGATGAACGTCACGGACCTACTTCTTGGCTTTCGATTACCATTAATGAGGGGAAATTCAGGCAGGTACGCAAAATGACCGCTTATGTTGGATTCCCTACGCTGCGCTTGGTGCGAGTTCGAGTAGGCAATGTCTATCTCAATGATTTACAAGCAGGCGAAGTGATTGAAGTGGCTGATTTTCAAATAGAAAAAAAATAAAAGTATGTTAAACATCGTATTGGTAGAGCCAGAAATACCCAATAACACAGGAAATATTGGCCGTTTGTGCGTGGGAACTGAAAGTAGATTGCATTTAATTCATCCTTTTGGATTTGTGATTAATGATAAAAATTTAAAACGTTCAGGTTTGGATTATTGGATGCATTTGGATGTTACAGAATATCAAAATGTTGCCGAATGGGTGCGACAAATCCCAGATCATTCCCGTGTTTTTTTAATGAGTTCTCACGCTTCAAAATCGTATTTAGAAGCCGAATTTCAAGAGGGAGATTGGTTGGTTTTTGGCAAAGAAAGTGTGGGTTTAAGTCCTGAAGTATTGGCTTTGTTTGAGAATCACCTAACTATTCCGATGTCGCCTTTAATTCGAAGTTTTAATATTGCTAATTCAGTTGCTTTTGTTGTTGGCGAAGCCAAAAGACAAATTGGATTGAATCGCTAATTTTGTTATCCTTTGATGACGAATTTCCCTTTTTCGGCGTCGAAAAGAATATGTTCATCCTGAAATAAGGTATTGAAACTTCCTTTCATGATCAAATTACAAGGTTGGTCTTGTACGACTGATTCGGGTGTCATAATAATCATCTCATCGCTCAATTGAATTGCCATATCAATATCGTGAGTAGAGAATAGAATGCATTTTCCGGTTTCTAGAGTCAGTTTTTTGAGCAATTTGAGTAGCGTTACTTTATGCAATAAATCCAAGTGGGTAGTAGGCTCGTCTAAAATAATTAAAGGAGTGTCTTGTGCCAATGCTCTTGCAATAAGTGTAATTTGTAATTGACCATCACTAATTTCATGGTGTCTTTTGTGAGCTAAATGACTAATTTGTGTCAGTTCCAAAGCTTCGTTTACTTTAGCAATATCTTCCTCAGTTAATTTCCCAATCCAATTCGTATAGGGTTGTCTTCCCAATGCAATGAGTTCAAAAACAGTCAAATTGCTCGGAGGCAATTTATCGGTTAATACCACACTTAAGTGTTGTGCTAAAGTCAAATTATCTAAGGAATGAATGTCTTTTTCTTCTAAGAATACTTTCCCCGACAGCGGAGACTGAATTCCGATAATAGTGCGCAATAAGGTCGATTTACCAATACCATTAGCGCCAATCAAAGCAGTCAGTTTTCCTTTTTCTAAAGATAAATTGACCTCTGATGCGACAACGGTAGTTTCCTTTTTATTGGAATACCCAATGCTGATGTTTGTAGCTTGTAAAATAATTGTTTTCTCCATTACCCCATCATTTTACGTTTACGAATGAGTAACCAAATTACTATTGGCGCACCTAAAATAGAAGTAATCGCGTTAATAGGAATGATAATTGCCGTATTTGGTAATTGTGAAATACTATCACAAACCAACATAATCATAGCACCAAATAATAATGTACTCCAAAATAAAATCAAGTGATTACTCGTTTGAAAAACTAATTTAGCAATATGAGGAACAGCCAAGCCTACAAAGGCAATTGGTCCAGCAAAAGCAGTGATACTTCCTGCTAAAATACTAGTGGCTAAGATGATGATAAAACGCGCTTTGGTATAATTTAACCCCAAACTTTTGGCATAATTTTCTCCTAGAAGTAAAGTATTTAAAGGTTTGATACTGGCTAAACTTAAGAGTAGCCCAATTACTACACAAACCGACAAAATGGCTATCGAAGTCCAAGATAAATTACCTAAAGTTCCTAAAGACCAAAAAGTAAATTTTTGTAATTGTTCTGCTGTACTGAAATAGGTGAGTGTACCCACTAAAGCATTGGTTAAACTACCAAACATCAATCCTACAATCAGAATAGCCATGGTATCTCGCAATCGGTGTGCTACAGCTAAAACAGCTAATAAAACAAGGAAACTTCCTAGACTCGATGCCAATACGATTCCGTAGGAAGATAAGAGAAGTTCGCTAACAAAATCAGGTAAAAATGCCGCACCCAAGATAACTAATGCTACCCCTAAACTAGCTCCAGAACTCAATCCTAGAACATAAGGGCCTGCTAGCGGATTGCGAAATAATGTCTGCATCAAAAGGCCGCTAATGGCTAATCCCATGCCAACAACAATTGCAACAATCGCTTTGGGTAAGCGATAATCCATAATAATATATTCCCATGAAGCTTTACTTGCAGTAGAGCCTATCAAACTATTGCATACCTCTTTTAACGGAATAGCAACGGCTCCTAAACTAATATCGATTAGGAATAGGAAAACCAATCCTAAACTTAGGAAAATGAAAAGTAGGGTATTTCGGTTAGTTGTATTCAAATTAATTTAATTTCTCAAAAAAATGAGGAGTATACTGGGGAACCAATTCAGGGTGAAAAATAGCAATTAAATCTTTGAGTACCCAATCAGGACGTGCAGACGACCATTCAAAAAATAGAATTCCTCCTTTTGCTCCTTTGTGAATTGCATACGAATATACTTTTTTATTTTGAAACGCCTTAAATTTGGCGTAATGGGGATTGCTATTATTCATCTCTTGTAAAGAAGAAAAATCGCCTGGTGCAATCCAAAATTCGGCTTTTTGTGCTTTTTCTAGAATCGTTTCAAAAGGCAAAGACAAACTTCCTGTTCCTTTAGTATCGGCCCATAAGTAATTAGATTGGGCTTCTTTCAGGAATAATGCCATCCAACTTTCGCCTTGAGGGACAAACCATTGGTCTTGGTACATGGCGCCACTTAAAACGGTGGGTTTTTGTTGGGCTTTTTGGGCTAAAGCCAAGGTGGTTTGGTATTCTTTTTCGATTGTGGAGAAAATTGTTTTCGCTTTGGCATCCAAACCATACAAAGCACCAAAAAACTTGATCCATTCTGCTCTGCCTAGAGGAGATTGTTCATTCCAATCGCCATTCAGCAACACTTTTAAGCCACTTTTTTCTAAATTATCTAAAGTGGGATTGCTATTGTTCAAACCAAAACTCACAATAGCATCGGGTGCCATATCAATCAGAATTTCAGTGTTTAGGGTTTCGTTAGTGCCAACCTCTTTAATTTTTCCAGCGTCAATTTGTTTTCTGGTTTTGGGTGACGAAATAAAATCTGTATTTGGAAAACCGATTAAGGTGTTTTCAACGCCTAGTAGTTCTAATGCCGGAATGTGTGTAGTTGAGGTAACTACGACCGATTCAATTGGAACTGAAATTCGAGTATATTGCTTTAAACTGTCGGGTATAACTCCATTTTTTTCTTGTAGAATATAGGTAAATGAGGTTGTACTGCCAGGCCAAGGGTGAGTAATTTTAAGAATGGAATAGCCTTTTCGTTTGTACAATTCTAATCCTTTGGCATATTGAATTTCGTTTTTTTCTAGACTTTGTGTTGCTGATGAATGCGCATTATTTTGTTTGCAACTACTTATGAGCAGCGCAGCAAAAAGGAAAATAAATGTAGAAATAAATGATTTCATCGCTTTGATTACAAGAATTGCAAAGGTAGGTGTAAAGTGTTTTAAAAATCAAATTTTATTTTTTATCCCAATCTTAGTCTTATCTTTGTCCTCGTATTGAGGTTGCTTTTTTGTTTTTCAAAATAGCATTAAAAGGGAATCAGGTTCAATACCTGAGCTGTACCCGCAACTGTAAGCTACAAAGCTTGTTGTTATCTACAAAACCATTGTTCGCAACGAATGAGAAGGTAAACAACAAGACGCAAGCCAGGAGACCTGCCCTTTACATTGAGTATCAAACTTTCGGGAAAAAAGGTTTGGGTATGGGTAATTCTATGCTTTTCTCCCCATTATTAGTAAGGCAACAGTACTGCTGTTGCAAAATGTTTAATGTAAAATGAACACAAAAAACGTTCGTATTAGCGCATTATTTGTGCTAGTGTCGGCTTGTGCTTTCGCGCAAGAAAAAGAAAATGTAGCTTCTAAACAGGAGCTAGAAGAAGTAGTGGTTTCGGATTCTAAATTTGCTTTGCCAAAAGAAAAATCAGGAAAAGTAATCACAAAAATTACCGCCGAAGAGTTAAAGAATAAGCCAGGACAAAGTATTGCGGCTATTTTAAACACCGTAGCGGGAGTTGAAATTAATGGCAATCAAAGTGCTGCCGGCAAAAACTTAGGCTATTACATTCGTGGTGGTAAAAACAGCCAAGTACTTATTTTGATTGACGGAATTCCAGTTAACGACGCTTCTGGAATTAGTATGGAATACGATTTACGATTACTGCCAGCAGAACAAGTAGAAAGTATTGAGATTATGAAAGGAGCAGCGAGTACCTTGTATGGAACGGGTGCTGCTACGGGAGTAATTAACATTCGATTAAAAAAAGCAGCTAAAAAAGCTCTAGTTGGAAATGGTTATTTTAACTTAGGAACTAATGCTACTGCAACTAATCAAAATCAAAAAGCGGCTGATTTTAATCAAGGTTTTTCTATAAACGGTAGCAGTAATAAACTAACCTATTTTGCGGCTTTGAATAGCACAGAAACAAAAGGGATTTCTCAAATTGCGCCTCCTAATTCTACTATTCATTATGAAGAAGATCCTTTTTCGCGCTTGAATTACTTGGCTAAAATAGGTTATAAAGCGACCAATCAATTGACACTAGATTTCTTTGGAAATTATGACAAAATCAAAAACGATTACGATGGTGGTTTTGATAACACAGGAACAAGTGATACCAATTTAAACAAAACTAGTTCCAAACAATTTCGTCTAGGATTTTCTCCTAAATATAAATATGAAAAAGGTGAATTCGTTTTGAATTCTAGTTTTAACAAACTAGTTCGCTCCTATGATGAGTTGGATACCTATTCTAATTCGGTTGGTTTTTCTCAGTACGAATCAAGAAGTGTGAATGTAGATGGATTTAATAAATACGAAGTCAGTCCGTCTTTCTTTTTGGTTTCAGGAGTGCAATACCAATTTCACGATGCCAATAGCGTTACTCCTTACGGGAGTAGTGCTAAAGAAGGGACTAAATTCAACATGGTTGATCCCTATATAACGGGAGTGTACTCGTCTAGTTTTGGATTCAATTTGAATGCAGGGGCAAGATGGAATAGTCATAGCGCTTATGGCAATCAATTGGTGTGTAATTTGAATCCTTCTTTTGATTTCAAATCACTTCCACTAAAAATAATCAGTTCGTATAGTACTGCTTTTGTCACGCCAAGCTTGTATCAACTGTATTCTCAATATGGTAATGCTCAACTGACTCCAGAAAAAAACAGTACCATCGAGGCAGGTTTTGAAACGCAGTTATGCAATAAAAAGCTAAAATGGAATGTCGTTGGCTTCTATCGTGAACAAACTAATTTTATTGGGTTTTATTTTAATCCTGTAACCTATGATTCCAATTATATCAATATTGATGGTTTGAATAAAGCTAAAGGAATCGAAACGCAAGTGAGTTGGACTCTGAGTAATACTATCAAATGGAATTTAAATTATACTTATACCCAAGTAGATGAAGCCTTAAGTCGATTGATACCAAAACATAAAATCAATTCGGCAATGGATGTAAAGCTAACAGAAAGATTTTTTTGGAATGTTAATTATCAATATGTAGATGCTAGAAAAGACGCTTTTTTTGATGGAAATACGTATGCAACTACACAAGTAAAATTGGGTTCGTATCAATTAGTAAATACCTTGACTCGATACGAAATTATTAAAAACAAGTTGACCCTTTTTGGTTCAGTAAATAATATTTTCAATGTTGATTTTGTAGAGAATATAGGATATAGTGCTTTAGGACGTAACTATAAATTAGGGTTGACTATTAATTTGTAATGCTGTTATAAAAATATATCAGCTATTTTTTACCACATAGATACATAGACTTGGCCTTTATAAAAAAGATTGAGATAGACGTTTCACTATTCACATAGCTATGTGAAAAATAGTACTATTACTATCCTTTCTACATTGTGGTATTTAAATCTATGTTTCTATGTGGTTAATAACAAAAAAGGCTTTCTAATTTAGAAAGCCTTTTGATTTTATATAAGATTAATTGAAAGCTTGTTGCAATCCTTTAGGCGCTTTCTCCAAATACATTTGATTTTGAAGAGCATCAATAGATTTAGAATCTTTAAAGAAATCAAATTGTTTGCCAGCACTTGGTTGGATCATTTTACCAGTTCCAGTGATTTTTCCAATAGCAGCTTTAAGCAAAGGCTCGTTCACATCCCCTAAAACTCCATAAGTACTGATTGTTTCTCCAAGTTGATAAGTAGGTGTTAGTCCGTTGAAATAGTCTCCAAAATCTGCCGAGTTGACAACTTTAAAAGTAATAGGTTGCATCGCATATTTATGATTTGGATTTCTGTTTGAAGCAGTAAAATCAGGGGAATCATATAAAGTAACTGATCCTACATTTTTTCCAATGGTAGTCGTACCTATTTGAACAACATCAATGTAGGGTTTTAGTCCGTTTATAACCAATTCACTTGCCGAAGCAGTGCTTCCAGTAGCTAGGATATAGATTTTTGTCATATTCAAGCTATTGATAGAAGTAGCGCCTATTTTATCTGTAAAAAAGTTGCGAACTCCATTCGGATTATTGGCTTCAAAATAGGCGTTAATCTTGGTATTCCATTGTTGTTTAGCAAACACTCTTCCTGTAAATTGCCCTGTTATCATACTGGCTAAATAAGTCGCTGTTTTAACAGAACCTCCACCATTATAACGTAAATCAAGTACAAAATCAGTAATTCCTTGTGCTTTCAAGTAGCCAAAGGCATCATTCAATTGGGTATCAAAAGGAGAATAGAATCCATTGTACATCATATAACCAATTTTTTTCGTGCCTACTGTAATGACTTTGTTGACCAAAATAGGATTTTCAGATAAAACCGTTTTTGTCAAAGCGACAGTCTTGCTGTTAGGTGTAATGGTACCATTGATAATATCAGCCATGTTTAGAGTGAAACTGTCATTAGTCCCAAATAACAAACTTTGATAATTGCTTACAGTTAAAGGAGTGCCATTGACAGCAGTAAATACGTCACCACGTTTAATGTCTTTGGTTGCTGCATCAGAACCTGGAATGATATAACGTACATAACCAAATATTTCATTGGATGAGCCGCTATAATAACTCAAACCAAATTCTACTCCTGAATTTTTGGTAGTACCTTGTAATTGTTGTTCTAAAACAGTGTAATCATCTACCATCCAACTGAATCGGTCGATAGTTGGGCTTACTCGCAATGCATCGAATAAATCTTTAGGTACTTTATAATTGACTAAAAAGGCATCTAAAGCGGATTGACTCGCAAAACGATTGTCGGCTAAATTAGGCACATCTGTTTGCCACAAATAGAATTGATTGAGTCCTTTCCAAATAAAATTTTGGACTTCAAGATTAGTAGCAGTAGGCTGAATAATGTCGTCTTGATCTTTTTGGCAACCAAAAAAGAAAGAAAAAACAAAGAGAACAACAAGCCAAAGTGAAAATTTTGATTTCATAATTTGGGGTTGAATTTGGGTTAAAACGTAAAAATACAAACTTTTGTTTTATGGAGAATACAATTTAATGGCATTATTTTTGAAAACTATAGCACATTAATCAATATATTTATCGAACGAAATTAAAATAGTATTCTACAATGAAGAAATATATCAGTACCATTTTATTGTTATTAGTGACAAGTCCTTTCTTTGCACAGTCTGTTTTTGATCAATTTGAGGGTATCGAAGGAGTCAATACGGTTCTTGTCAATAAAAAAATGTTTGATTTGATGAGCAAGGTCAAGTTGGATTCTTCCGATAAGGAAACACAGCAGTATATGAACTTGATCAAAAAAATAGATAATCTAAAGGTGTATCGTACTCAAAATGAGCGTATAGCCACTCAAATGCGTTTAACGGCTGAGAAGTATGCTAAACCTGCAGGTTTAGAAGAACTAATGGTGTCTAATGAAGGCGGTAAAAAAGTTCGTATTTTGGCTAAACAAGGCAGTGTTGAAACACAATTGAAAGAACTATTGTTGTTTATTGAAGGTGGTAAAAATGAAGATACGGTTTTGTTATCCATTACTGGAGATTTTGACTTAAACGACTTACCTGCATTGACCGATAAAATGAGAATTCCAGGGAGTGCTGAATTGAGAAAAGCAGGGAAGAAATAACGGTTATTGTATATGGATTTTCTAATGTAAATCATAGGGATTGACTTCGTCTTTCCCCAAAAGCTCCGCTTTGAAAAAAGAAACGCTTAAAAAATAATTTCAAGCAAGCTTGATTATTTTTTAAGCGTTTCTTTTTATTCGTGACCATGGAGGGATTTGAACCCTCACGCCCTTGCGAGCACCACCCCCTCAAGATGGCGAGTCTACCGTTTCTCCACATGGCCTTAAAAAAGAAAAGGTCATTCGTAA